>Ga0209056_10003296_pt1 | contig 17281 bp, 17 predicted proteins | sample GraSoiAngelo_114_FD_185876 | JGI IMG/M metagenome (GOLD analysis project Ga0209056, IMG submission 185876) | Grasslands soil microbial communities from the Angelo Coastal Reserve, California, USA - 14_0903_13_40cm (SPAdes) (version 2) | ecosystem: Environmental > Terrestrial > Soil > Grasslands... | reverse complement strand
AGGATGGGGCAAACCAGACTTTCGTCAACCGGGAGCAGCGCCTGGCCACGACTGACCTGCGACTTCGCCAAGCATCTTTCCTACTCGGTCGGAGTGAATCCGCAGGGCGGGACTGGCCCAAAACTACGCTGCTTAGTTGGTCAAACTCTTGTCTTTCTCGGCGCCGGCCACGAATGGTTCCGCGACGGGCGCAACCGCGGGATGCTCAAGCGGTATAGTGGGCCGCTCCAGCGCAATTTGCAGCACTTCATCCATGGTTTCTACAAAATGGATCGTGAGGCTGGAGAGTATCTCCTGGGGGATGTCCGCCAGGTCCTTCTCATTGTCCTTCGGAAGCAGTACCGTACGCAAGCCCATTCGGTGGGCGGCCAGGAGTTTTTCCTTGACGCCGCCGATGGGCAGGACTTTGCCGCGCAGCGTGATTTCGCCGGTCATGGTAACGTCGCGGCGCACCGCATTCTGCGTCAACGCGCTCACGATCGAGGTGCAGATGGTGATGCCGGCGGAAGGGCCGTCCTTCGGAATCGCCCCTTCCGGCACGTGCACGTGAATATCAATGTTGCGGTAAAAATCCTTCGCCAGCCCGAGCTGGTTCGAACGCGAACGCACGAAGCTCATCGCCGCTTGCGCGGATTCCTGCATCACGTCGCCGAGCTTTCCGGTAAGCGTGAGGCGGCCTTTGCCTTCCATTAACGTAGCCTCGGTGGCCAGTACCGTGCCGCCCACTTCGGTCCAGGCGAGTCCTGTGGTCAAGCCGATTTCGTTGTGCTTCTCCAGCCAGAATTCGCGGTATTTCAGCACGCCGAGGAAGTCGTTGACGTTGGCCGGCACAATCTCCGCAGTCGAAGCCGCGCCATCGGTGACCACTTTGCGCGCCATCTTGCGGGCGATGTTCTGAATTTCCCGCTCCAGGCTGCGAACCCCCGCTTCATGCGTGTAATGCCGGATGATGTGCAGCAGGCCCTCGTCCGTTAACTGCAGATTCTTCTCCGTCAGGCCCGTCGCTTCGCGCGCGCGCTTCACCAGGAAGCGTTTCGCAATTTCCAGCTTTTCCTGCTCCGTATAACCCGGAAGGCGCAGAACTTCCATGCGGTCCTGGAGCGGCTGAGGAATAGTGTGCAAGACGTTAGCCGTGCAGACGAACATCACTTTCGAAAGATCGTACTCGACGTCGAGGTAGTGGTCCGTGAACGAATGATTCAGCTCCGGATCGAGCACTTCCATCAGCGCCGCCGACGGATCGCCGCGGAAATCGGTCGACATTTTGTCTACTTCGTCTAGAACGAATATGGGATTGACCGTCCCGGCTTTCTTCATCATCTGAATAATCTGGCCGGGCAGCGCGCCGATGTAGGTGCGGCGGTGGCCGCGAATTTCCGCTTCATCGCGCACGCCGCCGAGCGATACACGCACGAACTTGCGCCCCGTCGCGTGGCCGATGGACATCGCCAGCGAAGTCTTCCCGACGCCCGGAGGCCCCACAAAACACAGAATCGAGCCCTTCGGATTCTTGACCAGTTGGCGGACGGCAAGGAATTCCAGGATGCGGTCCTTGACCTTTTCGAGCCCGTAATGCTCTTCGTTCAGAATCTTTTCCGCGGCTTTGATATCGCGAATTTCCTTGGACCGCTTCTTCCAGGGCACGGCGAGCAGCCAATCCAGGTAGTTGCGGCTGACGGTCGATTCCGCGGACATCGGAGGCATCAGTTCCAGGCGCTTCAGCTCCTGGATGGCCTTTTCATGGACTTCCTTGGACATCCCCGCCGTATCAATTTTCTTCTTCAGCTCGTCGATTTCGCTTTTTTCGCCGCGCCCCAGCTCTTTCTGGATGGCTTTGAGCTTTTCGTTCAGGTAATACTCTTTTTGCGCGCGTTCCATCTGCCGTTTCACACGCGTATTGATGTTGCGGTCGACGTTCAGCTTTTCGAGCTCGATCTCCAGAATGTCGCCGATGCGGTTCAGCCGTTCCAGCGGATCAACCGTTTCCAGCAAATCCTGCTTTTCATCCACCGGCAGTTGCAAGTTGGCGGCGATGGTGTCCGAGAGCCGCGCTGGATCATCCACGCGCGCGGCCGCAATCATCGTGTCGTAGTTCAGGCTCTGCGAAAGCTTAATGAACTGCTCGTAAAGCCCGGTCACTTTTTCGACGATCTGCTTGACCTGCGGCGAATCCTCTACGCGTGCGCCGAGCAGCCGAACCGTCGCGCGGAAGAAGCCCTCTTCCGCGCCCGTTCCACGCCTTCGACCAAAACTTTGATGTTGCCGTCAGGGAGCTTCACGCTCTGCACGATGTTCGCGAGCGTTCCTACCGCGTAAATCTCCTCCGGTTTGGGGTCATCCACGGAAGCGTCATGCTGCGTGGAAAGGAAGATCTTCTTGTCGCCGGCCAGCGCCTCTTCGAGCGCGCGCACACTGGCTTCGCGGCCGACAATGAAGGGCGTCATCTGCTGCGGAAAGATGACCATGTCGCGCACCGGCATCATCGGCACGCGCTTCATTTCCTGTTTTTCTCGGTTGAACATTAGGCCCCTGGTTGATTCCCCTGCCGGCTATCCGGCCTTTTCGAGCAAGCTCCAGTTGATTTCGCGGGTGCGGACCATGTCCGCGGTAACCACGAAGTCGCGCACCTTCCGTTGCATCGGAAGGTGGTACATCAGTTCCAGCATGAGGTCTTCGAGGATCATACGCAAGCCGCGCGCTCCGACTTTACGCTGAAGTGCCAACTCCGCGACCGTCTCCAGCGCATCGTCGGTGAAGCGCAGCCGGACGTTTTCGAATTCGAACAGCCGCTGATACTGCTTCAACAGCGCATTCTTCGGCTCCGTCAGAATCTTGACGAGCGCGCCCTTGTCCAGATCGTTCATCACGCCCGCGACTGGCAGACGGCCGACGAATTCCGGAATCAGTCCGTAGCGAATCAGATCGACCGGCTGCACCTGCTCCAGCAATTCGGTGTTGCGCCGCTGCGGCGTCGTAGGCGCGGAATCGGTGTGGAAGCCCAGTGAACGGCGGCCTGCGCGCTTTTCGATAATTTTTTCCAATCCGACAAATGCGCCGCCGCAGATGAACAATATGTTCGTCGTATCCACCGGCGTAAATTCCTGGTGCGGATGCTTGCGGCCGCCCTGCGGCGGCACGTTGGCAACCGTGCCTTCCAGGATCTTCAGTAGTGCCTGTTGCACGCCTTCGCCGGAAACGTCGCGCGTAATCGACGGGTTCTCGTCCTTCTTCGCGATTTTATCAATCTCATCAATATAGATGATGCCTTGCTGCGCCTTCTGCACGTCGCCGTCGGCGGCCTGCAGCAGCTTCAGAATGATGTTCTCCACGTCTTCGCCGACGTAACCCGCTTCCGTAAGCGTCGTGGCATCCACGATCGCAAACGGCACATCCAGCATCCGCGAAAGCGTCTGCGCCAGCAGCGTCTTGCCCGTGCCCGTGGGACCGATCAGCAAGATATTGGACTTGCTCAGTTCGATGTCGCCCGGCTGCTTGTTCAGGAAAATCCGCTTGTAGTGGTTGTAGACCGCGACCGCGAGTTTTTTCTTCGTCCGGTCCTGCCCGATGACGTAGCCATCCAGGAACCGCTTGATTTCCGGCGGGCGGGGCAGCTGCCGCGCCGGCGCCGTAGCCTGCTCGCGCTTCTCATCCTCCAGAATCGTCTGGCAAACGCCCACGCACTCATTGCAGATGTACGCGCGTGGATAATCCGAAGGCGAACTGATCAGCTTCTCGACCTGTTCCTGTGTCTTATGGCAGAAGGAACAGCGCAAGGGCTCGTCTGGATTGAATTTTTTCACTGGTGTGAAGGCCTCGTCTCCGCTGGGCTTCGACGGAGTCTCTATCCACTATTCTAGGCCGATTTTTCCCCCGAACAAAAGAGAAACTCCAATGGTTACTAACTTTTAGGAACGGACCTTCTGCCCCTGCTTCGAACAGTAAAGCACTCTGCGGCGCCAAAAACTAGCGGTGCTTGAAAATAATCTCGTCGATCATCCCGTATTCCTTCGCCTGCTCTGGATTCATGATGTAGTCGCGCTCGACGTCCTTTTCGATTTTGTCCACCGGCTGCCCGCTGTGCTTGGCCAGCAGCGAATTGATGGTCATGCGCATGCGCAAAATTTCTTTCGCGTGCAGATCGATGTCCGTGGCCTGCCCGCCTAGCCCGGACATCCACGGCTGATGAATCAGGATGCGCGCATTGGGCAGCGCAAAGCGCTTTTTCGGAGCCCCGCCGGCCAGCAGCACCGCCGCAATCGAAGCCGCCTGCCCGATGCAGGTCGTAACTACATCCGGCTTCACGAATTGCATCGTGTCGTAGATGGCGAATCCCGCGGTGATCGAACCGCCCGGCGAATTGATGTACAGCTGAATATCCTTCTCCGGATCTTCCGCCTGCAGAAAGAGCATTTGCGCCGTGGCCAGATTGGCGACGTGGTCGTCGATCGGCGTCCCGATAAAAATGATGTGCTCCTTCAGGAGCCGCGAATAAATATCGTACGCGCGTTCGCCGCGGCTGGTTTGTTCGACCACCATGGGTATGAGAGTTGTCGCGCGGTAATCCGAATCGTCGAAGTTTTTCATTTGGGTGATTGTCGCTGGCGCCCGGCCGGAGTGTTTCACTTGGAATCCGTCGCCGCAATCGCTGCTGCAACGGTCTTGATTTTGGCGTTCTGCGCAAGCCAGTCGAGAGTTTTATCGCTGCGCAGCTTGGCTTTCATCCTATCGAGCGTCCCTTGCTTTGTCAAACGAGCCCGAATCACTTCCGCTGATTCGCCACTATGTCCGGCCATGTGTTCCAGCTCGTGCGTGACCTCTTCCTCGGTTACGTCAATGCTTTCGGCGGAAGCGATGCGATCCACGATGAGTTCCGCCTTCACGTCATCCTTCGCGCGCTCTTCCTGGCGTTTCCGCAGCGTTACCCAGTCCACGTTTACCGCGCGAGGATCCACGCCTTGCGCTGCCAGAGAGCGCACAACACGCTCCAGCCGCGCATCCATTTGATGCTCCGCCAACGATTCCGGTACGGGGAAGTCGTGCAGCTTGATGACCTCCGCCAAAATCTTCTCGTGCAGCAGCTCCTTGTGCTTGTGGTCGCGCTGATGCTCCAGCCCCTCGCGGACCTTTTTCTTTAATTCGTCGAGCGTGGCCGCGTCGCTGACGTCTTTCGCGAAATCATCATTCAACTCGGGCAGCTTCTTCGTTTTGATTCCCAGCACTTCGACGGCATAGTGATATTTCTTTCCGGCGAGCTTCGGATCGGGATAATCTGCCGGATAATCCACGTCAAAATTCTTGTGCTCCCCCGCGCTTGCGCCCTTCAAATTCGTGTTGAACGGCTCCATCGTTTCTTCCGCGCCGATGTGGCAGAGCACGCTCTCCGCCTGCAATGGATCGCCGCCGCCGTCGGGCGTGCCAATAAGTTTCACCTGCGCGAAATCGCCATCCTGTATCGCGCGGCCTTCCAGCGGCGCAAACGTCGCCGCGCGCTCGCGCATCTCCTCGAGAGTCTTCGCCACGTCCTCGTCGGTGACGTCCATCGTGGGCATCTCGAGTTCGAGGTTTTTGTAATCGCCCAATTCGAATTCCGGCAGCACTTCGAACACCGCGCGGAATTTCAGCGGCTGCCCCTCGTTGAAATCCAGCTTGTCCACTTGCGGCTGCGAAACGGGCGTCAATTTCTGCTCCGCCACCGCTTTTTCCACGCGCTCCGGCACCAGCGATTGCAGCACTTCTCCCTTGATGTCCTCCGCGAATTTCCTTCGAATCAGCGAAACCGGCGCCTTGCCGCGGCGGAATCCCGGCACGTTCGCGATGCGCGCAAATTCTTTCGCCACGCTCTCGATCTTTTTCGTCACTTCTTCCGCGGGAATTTCCAGTTCCAGCTCGCGGCGGCACGTTGCTTCAGCCATGCAAAAATCCTTTCCTGGGACGACGACGGGTCGAATGGTGAATCTTTCGCTGGTCTCCGCGGAATTTGCTCCATTCCGGGGGTTACGGACAAGCCAGACTGGTGAGAACTCACCCTGCAATTCGAATATTCAGTATAGGCGAGCGTTCGAATAGCGTCAATTCAACCGCCTGTTTCTCCGCCAAAGTTGAGTAGAATGTCTGCCGAGAGCTAGGGGACGAATTTTGAAAAATAGCGCCATTCTTCTCGTGCAGTGCCCGGACCGCAGAGGGCTGGATGCGGCGCTCGCTGATTTCATTTATCAGCATAACGGGAACATTTTGCATTTCGAAGAGCACCAGGTCGGCGAAAAAGGTTTCTACCTTGCGCGCGTCGAATGGGATCTCACCGGGTTTCAACTCGACGTGAAAGATTTTCCACAGAAGTTTGGCCCCATCGCGGAAAAATTTGCGATGACCTGGCGCCTGGCGCTCGCCAGCTACCAGCCGCGGGTAGCGATTTTCGTTTCAAAGTACGACCACTGCCTCGTGGATCTTCTGTATCGCCAGAGGAACGGCGAGCTCGCTTGCGAAATCCCCCTCATCGTCAGCAATCATCCGGACGCCAAGCGCCATGCCGATTTTCACGGCATTCCGTATCACGTCATTCCCGTGACGAAGGAAAATAAACCGGAAGCCGAGCAGCAGGAACTCGAGCTGCTGCGCAAAAACAACATTGACCTAATCGTGCTGGCGCGCTACATGCAAGTGCTTTCCACCGACTTTATCCGCCACTACCCGCAGCAGATCATCAACATTCATCATTCGTTCTTGCCCGCGTTCGTCGGCGCCAAGCCACATCACCAGGCCTACGAGCGCGGCGTAAAACTCATCGGCGCCACCGCGCATTACGTCACCGAAGTTCTCGATGACGGCCCGATCATCGAGCAGGGCGTGGCGCGCATCTCGCACCGCGACACTCTGGAAGATCTTGTCGAAAAAGGCCGCGACATGGAACGCGTCGCTTTGTCCCGCGCCGTCCGCTGGCACATCGAAAATCGCATCCTGCTCTACGGCAACAAAACGATCATCTTCGAGTGACTTCTCTTCAATCTGCTGCTGCCGGGCGGTTGGAAACTCCCGTTAGGTCAGCGTGCAGCAGGCGGTGAAAAAGATGCTCCCCGGCTTCGCGGCGCACGGAGAGGCGTCCGGCCACATACGCGCGTGAAGCCAGCCCGCGCTGCACGGCGTCGCAGATGGCCTCATCTTCCTCCTGCACTTTTTCGCTGACCTTGATGCTGGCCTGGTTTTTCTTCGCGGCCTTTTTGCTCACGTCCGAAAAGTAATAGTCGAAGACGACGGCGCACTTATCCACCGCCAGCGGCATCACCAGGTTCGTGTCCATCACGCCTTCATAGGCGTTGAGCATGAAGTTCGGATAGATCCACAGATAGAACGCGCGGCCCTGGCGCGTGGCCGCAACGCCCGATTCGGATTTGGCGTCTGAGGAAAGCGGGCTGGACTGCAGGCAGGCGCGTTCGAAATTTTCAATCGTATATTTCGTGTACTCGATCACGCTGCTCAGTCCTTTGTGCGCGTGCGGGACGTGGTAGCCGCCGTCGAGATAATTGTCCACGTACACTTTCCAGTTGCAATTCAGCGTGTAGACGCGGCGGTCGAAATATTTCATTTTTTTCGCGAGCTGCAGCGGCGCCACGATGCCTGGAATCGCGCCGAGAAAATCCTTCAGCGGCAAGGCCTTTCCGTCCAGGTTCACGAAGACGAAGTTCTCCCAGGTGTCCACCTTCACCGGAACCAGGCCGTTTTTCGCGCGGTCGAAATTGCAGACGCCTTCAAATTCGACCATGCCTTTCAGCGCGCCGTCGATTCCGTAGGTCCAGCCGTGATACGGGCAGCGAAACTGCTTCGCGCAGCCCTGCGCTTCGGTGACTACAGCGGCGGCATGATGCCGGCAGACGTTGTAGAAGGCGCGCAGTTGGTCGTCTTCGCCGCGCGCCACGACGATCGGCTCTCCGCCAATGTCCGCCGTGAAAAATTGTCCCTTTTTCTGCACTTGATCCACGCGCCCGACGACCTGCCAGCTCGTCGCGAACACGTTGTCCTGCTCCAGCCGCGCGATCGCCTGATCGAAATACCACGGCGAAGGAATCGTCCAGGCGTGGTCCAGCGGATCGTGCGGATTGTAAAGATTAAGAATGTCGTGAACGTTTCGCTCCATGGGATGCTCCTGAGCCCACAATCCTCGCACAGAATCTGAGGGGATGTGTAGGGGCGCGCTTCAGCGCGACCTTTCCTGCTGTGTCATCTGCGCCCTATGCATCCCGGATGGTCTTGCGGGACCGAGGCCGCCGCGGCGGGAGGGATCTGCTTCTCGCTCTTGTAGAGGCCGCCTTCTGAAGCGGGCGCCTTTGGTCTTGTACCGCCGCCTTGCCCTGAACCTCGAAGGGCTCTCCCCCGCTTTGTGAGGCGCGCCTTTTGCGTCCCGGTTGCCTTTACCGGGAGTCCCGACGTTTCTTGTCGGGAAGCCCGGCATCCCGCGCCTTCACGTTCGACCTTCAGACATCAGCGGAGTTCAAGGCACGGACATCCGGAGCGGAGAAGCGGAAAAGTCAAAACCCGCACGCTTAACACCGAAGCATGCGGCAGCCGGCGGGTAGTGCTAGATGAACAGGTCCGCGCTGACATGGAAAAACGCGGCGAGCTTCTTGGCCTGCGTTTTGCTTATGGAACGCTTGCCGTGAAACACCTCGGACGTAATTCCTCGCGAGCCGAAAATCCTCCAGAGGTCTTTCTGGGTCAACTTGCGCGCCTCCATCAAATGCTGAAGCGTTTGCTGCGGGCTTGCTTTCCGAATTGGATAGCGACGCTCCTCATACTCGTCAATCAGCACGGTCAACAATTCGGCAAGTTCCGTTTCCTCCGGCGAAAGATCTTCCTGTTCGTCCAGACGGAACAGTTCGTTGGTGAGACGTTCACATTCTTCCTCGGTGTGGATGACATGCGGGAGCGTACGGCCCAGCAGTTTCCCGTAGGTTTTCTCGTCGAGCTCAATGGTTGTCGTGCTCATTGTTTCTAGGCCCCTTTGTCATATTCCGCGTGCGTCAATAAGTACAAGACGAAAACTCGTTGGGACTGGTAGTTCACTCGCGCGATCAAACGGTACTTATTGCCGGCAATGTTGAATACCGTTCTACGTCCCACCAAATCAGCGTTGCGATAGACCTGTTTCAATTCCGCCGGGTTTTTCCAATTTGCCTTGCGCACCACCGGGGGAAAAGATTTCCTTTTCTGCAAAGTTGCCCGCCTCCTCCGGGGATTTTATCTCAGCCTGGGTGTAGAATGCCGCTCCCGTCTCTACTGCAGTTCAATCCTGAACTGCGGGGAATCCCTATAACCGAAGATTACACGCACCACGTAGTCCGGTTCAGCAGGACAGTGCCATCCAAAGCAGGCAGCAACGGACCGTTGCAAAGCGGACCCGCCCCTCCAACTAGTTGATTCTTAAGCGGGAAGATTGGCTCGCCAATTGACACTACCAATCACATAGCAGTAGTAGTTCAAGATTACAATGATCTAGGAGGGCGTATGTCGTGCATTAAAATGACCAATCGTGTTCGGTTACTGGTTGCGGTCGGCATAACAACGATACTCGTTTTGAGTGTTGGTGTCTGGCACACCTAGGCTCAAGCTCGGACTCCAATACCTACTTTCGGCTGGCCTATCGGCGCGGCGCCTGTGGAGTTCACGCAAGCGCAAGTCAACGTGAGCGAGAGTCGGAGCGTTGTCCGAGCCTTCGTTGCGACCGATAGCCTCAGCCCCAACTGTCTGGTTACGTTTCGAGATTCGAACTTCGCGCAAGCCGGCACATCAGTGTTCTGTGGGCCGAGAGAGCAAGGGGGCCATAAGGGCGTTATGGTCACGGTGTTCTTTCCAGGTGATGTTCCTCCTGATGACGCGAACTTTACTTTTACTTTCCAGATCACGTTGTACCATGAATTTGCTCGGCGGTACGCCGCTCCAGTTCTGTTCACCGGGCAGTAGTCTTATTCCAGTAACCCAGACGTGTCCCCGGTGAATCGCTTGTCGCCACAGTGTTAATCTTCTTCACAGCCGGTCTCCTTTGGGAGCGTATCGCATCCCGCTGGAGACCGGCCTCTCCTCCCATCTGGTCACACCGGGTGCCCCATCCTTGCGGTTGCAAGGGTGAATTTGACTCTAACCTTCCGAAGCTTCAACGATTTACATCCCGTTCGAATGCTAACAATAAAGTAATTGACACGCAGTGCTATTCTAGCTTGTGTTTGCCGCCACACAGCCTCGAACCATTCTTGCGTCGCTACCAACTGCTTGTACACCGCCTGGCGGATCCAATTCGCGCCGTAACGCTTTTAGAATCAACACTTGCAAAAGTCTATCAAAACAAACAACTTTAACCGTCATCGAATCACATTCTTACAAGAAACATGGGGGAGGGGGTGTTATGGTTAACCAGCTCCGTCCTGGCTTCACCTTTCCGACGCTCCGACGTTTCGTATCCCGTAAGTCTTGTATTTGCCTGCCCGCCGTGGCGGGCCACTCTTACGAAAACTGCTGGGTCACATCCCTCAAAACAAGCTTTTTGGCTCGAGGCTCTGGGCAGCCGCTCACTCAAAACTATGTCACCCGATGCGTGTCGTGTAAAATCATTTACCTGGAGACGGGCCCAATGAGGGATGAGAGCACAAAACAGGCAGCGCAGGAATACCTGGCGGCAAAACTAACGGAAGAAGAGCAGGCTTACGAGGCCAAGCTCAATGGAGAAACGGCGGTGGCGCGCTCTCCCCTGGTTTGGAAGCGGGTTAAAGAAGCTATTTTCGCGCAATGCGGCGAGTGGAACGCGGTGACGCAAGAAGAGACGCTTACCTGCAAGGAAACAGCGATTGGGGATCTTCGGATTTGGTGCGCAGCCCGGTCGAAGCAGATGACGGTGCATTACGATTCTAAGAAACTTTTGATCATCGTGAAGAACGCAGGGCGCCTCGAGCATGAAAAAGACGTGATCCTTCGCATCGAAGGCTACCGGACGGGCACCGATCGGGACGATCGGGATGCTCGCTTGATGCGCAACGAGTTGCCCGTAAACATCGATATGTTGCTTCTGGCGGAGCTGCGAGTGCTGACCGGAATTGGCCGCCAAAGGAACGCTTAGCGAAAGGGTACCCTCGTTTTGTTCGCGTACAACAGCAAGGAGAGGATTTGGGCAAGGCGCAAAATCCCGGTGGAGCACGCGTGGCCAAGCTTGTAGAATAGAACGACCACCGCGGGAGTGGCGGAACTGGCAGACGCGCAAGACTTAGGATCTTGTGGCCGAAAGGCCGTGGGGGTTCAAATCCCTCCTTCCGCACCAACCTTTCCGCTCCAACTTTTCGATAGTGCTGGATTCGAGAGTGGGGCGGGGGGATAATACGGTCATTGAGAAGGGAATTGCCTGGCGAGTCCCCACCGCCGGGCTGGCGCGCCTCACCCAAGAGGGCGCGCGCATGGTGCAGCTGCGAAAGAGGGCAGCGCAATGATCATCCAGGACCAGGAAGATCAAATTGTGATTATCCGCCAGACGGATCACGCGGTCCTGTCTGGATTTTTCGCGCGTGAATTGGGAAATGAAGTTTTTTCGCAGCCCGCGCCCATGGAATCGTTTCGCCTGGCCGCCACAGAGCACGACAACGGATGGGAAGAGTGGGAACGGCAGCCGAGCATCGACCCGGTTTCCTTTTCGCCGTATACGTTTATGTCGATTCCTACGGAGGAGCACATCGCGCTCTACCAGAGGGGAATCGAACGCGTGGTGAAAGCGGATCGCTACGCGGGGCTGCTGGTGAGCATGCATTGCGCGAATCTTTACGACCGCACGCGCGCAACGATGCCGGGATTTTCCGCCAAGTACGTCAAATCGGAGGAAGCGCCGCTCGTCCAGGATGTGCTGCAGAGGTTGCGGCTGCAGCAGTTGCGCCTGAAAGTGGATTTGCGGGCGGATCCCGCGATGAAAAACTTCGCGGATGAGAAATGGCTGCAAGCCAACGCGCAACGGCTCGATGCAGTGGACCGGCTGTCGCTCTATATTTGCCTCGCGCCGCGCGAGCCGGCAACGATTGACGCAGTGCCGGTGGATTACCGGGGCCTGGAAGCGGACTGGGATCTCCAGCCAGAAGAGAACGGTACGGTGACGCTGGAGCCGTACCCGTTTCGGCGCGACCCGCTGGAAATCAGCATCCTGGCGCGGCGGATTCCGAAGCGGCGTTATGCGGATGACGTCGAGTTCCAGAAAACGCTGGCGCAAACGCCGTTTTTCGGTTTGAAGTTCACTCTGCGCGCGGGCCGCGCACGGTCGCGGTCGCGGGTGGCGATCGCTTAATCACGTAAGCTGGCGCCCCCGCGTTTCCGGCAGCAGCAGCGCCAACAAAGCGGCCACCAGGAAAGTTGCAGCGAGCAGAAAAAATGCCGGGCCAAATCCAAATCGCGCTGCAATTGCGCCCACAGCGAACGGAGCGATGGCCGAGAGGCCGCGCCCGATGTTGTAGCTGAGGCCCATCGCGGCGGCGCGGATTTCTCCCGGAAAGATTTCGCTGGCGATGGCCGCGTAGCCGGAGAAAAATCCGGTGCCGAAGAAAGCGACAAAAGGCCCGAGCAGCAGGAGCCACAGCGGGTTTCGAATGATCCCGTAAAGAGGCACAAGAATCCCGGCGATGAGCAGGTAAGTGAAATACGGCTTTCGCCGGCCGAAGGCGTCCGCGAAAAATCCGAAGGATACGTAGCCCAGCCATTTTCCGGGAGCAAGCACGAGATAGAATGTTGTTCCAACGACGAGGCTGAGGCCGCGTCCGCCGCGTGAAACGGGAAGCGACAAATATCCCGGAATCCACGTGAATAGCCCCCAATAACCAAACATGCTGCTGGCATTCATGGCGGTGGCGAGAAGGCTGTTACGCAGAATTATTTTTTCGCGCAGCAGATTGAGCCAGTTTCCCTTTTGCGTTGCCGAGCGATTTTTCCAAATGTCGGATTCGGGCACGCCGCGGCGAATCCAGAGAACCAGAAGGGCCGGTAGCACGCCGACGAAAAAAACGGCACGCCAACCGAGACGAGGAAATACGATGAGCACAATCAGTGCGGCGATGGCTTCGCCGATCGCGTAGGCCGATTGCATCAGACCCAGGGCTTTTCCGCGATGTTCCGCGCGCCAGGTTTCCGCTATCAGAGCGGCGCCGGTGGTCCATTCGCCGCCCATGCCGAGCCCGAGCACAAAGCGAAAGGTGGCAAGCTGCGGAATGGTGTGAGAAAAACCGCAGGCGGCGCTCGCGAAAGAGTAGACGAGGATGGAAGCCATCAACGCGCGAGTGCGCCCGATGCGATCCGCAAGAATACCGAAAATAAATCCGCCGATGGCGGAAGCGACGAGCATCAGGGAATTCAGAAAACCCGCGGTGCGAGTGTCCATGCTGAACTCGCGCATCAGGTAGGTGAGAACGAGCGAGTAAAGCATGACGTCCATGGCGTCGAGCATCCAGCCGAGGCCGCCGGCGATGAGCGATTTGCGCTCGGCTGAAGTGACGTCACGCGGCCATCCGAATCCCCGCGAGGAGCGGGCACCCGGAAGGCCGGGTGAAGAAGGGACGCCAGTGCTCATGTGGTCTGGTCGTTAGTTTCCAGGGTGCGTAGCGCGATCGATTCCTTCCGCAATTTTCAAGATGACGAGAGCCAGCTCCAACAGAACACGCACGAAGAGGACACCAACAAACAAAGCCACAATTCCTGCCACCAGATTGATGAGTCCCTCCGCGGGGGAATGCTGCATGCCGACGACGACGCAGGCCACGACCGCGATTCCGCCCCCAAGGATAGAAATGATATAGAGCAGCTTCACGATCCGACGGGTGAGCAGGGAATTGAATGAGAAATCAAAAAGTCCCGCAAGGAAATTCTTTTCATCCTGCATGTAGCCTCCTGGCAAAAGTTTCGAGAAACCGACTGGGGCCGAGATGTAGGTAAGGCTATTCGGTGATATAAGTCAAGGCACTTTGGCTGGCCGAGGAGCGTGAGAGCCAGAAAAAAGCGCGCGGCTCCAGAATTTCCTTGAAGAGGTGACGATGCGAGCGACACCTGCCCCCATCCGTTGCAGAAACGAAGGTTATGCGGGCAGCGTGTTTCTTCTTGACATTCGTGACGCGCGCGTACACCCTGATTGGCTTTGTCCCCGCCTCCGCGGAAGATTGCGGAGGGGCGGGAGCGAACGCGCTCGCCCATGACCAAGGTCCGGCTCTGTTTCCACGATCGCTGCTTTGACGGCACGGCCTCCGCTGCACTCTTTTACCGTTTTTATCGCGAACGATTTGATGCGGGCGCGGAATTTGGCTTCACGGGGATGACGCACCGCGCGGCGCAGCCCTGGGAGCCGGGGATTTTCGATGGGGACGAAAACGCGATCGTAGATTTCAAGTTTTCGAATTCGCCGAAAGTGACGTGGTGGTTCGACCATCATCAAAGTGCGTTCCTTACGCCTGCGGATGCCGAGCAATTCCGCAAGAATCCCGGCCCGCACATGTTTTACGAGCCGGACTACAAGTCGTGCACGAAGCTGATCGCCACGGTGGCGAAAGAAAATTTTGGTTTTGACACCAAGCCGCTGGAAGATTTGATTCACTGGGGCGACATCATTGACGGGGCGCAGTATCCGACGGCCGAGTTCGCAGTGGGAATGGCGGAGCCTGCGATGCAACTGGCGCTGGTGATCGAGGCGGCGCCGGAAAACGGACTACCGGCGCGCCTCATTCCGCAATTGGCCTACCTGCCCCTCGGCGAAATGGTGAAGCTGCCGCCAGTGGCGAGGCATCTGGAGCCGCTGCTGGAGCGGCACCGGAAATCGATCGAGATCTTGCGGGAGCGCAGCGAGGCGCGCGACGGAGTGATTTTTTTCGATGTCGGCGACCTGGATCTGGAAGGCTACAACAAATTCATCCCGTACCTGCTGCATCCGGAAAGCGTTTATTCCGTGAGCGTGAGCGCTTCGGCGGTGCGCGCCAAAGTATCGCTGGGGACGAATCCGTGGAACCAGGCGACCGCGGATAAAAATTTGGCCTCGCTGGCGGAAAAATTCGGCGGCGGTGGCCACCCAAGAGTGTCGGCAATATCGTTCGAACCTGGCGATCTGCCGCGAGCGCGGGAAGTGGCGCGCGAATTGGTGGCGACTCTTCGCAAGAAGTAGGGCGCGTTGGGGCGGGGACCGAAAATCTCACCGGTTCGACAAATTAGTTTGTCCCGTGTAAAATTCTAAAATATTCCCGTGGACCGGTAGCTCAATGGTAGAGCAGTTGACTCTTAATCAACGGGTTGGAGGTTCGAGTCCTCCCCGGTTCACCAATAATTCCAGTAACGAGCTGACTTCGACTTCGGCCGCAAGCTACACCTACGACTACAACGGGAACACTCTAACGAAGGTGGTGGGGTCAGACACGACGAGCTACGCGTGGGATTACGAGAACCGCATGACCACCGTCACGCTGCCCGGCAGCGGCGGGACTGTTAGCTTCAAATACGATCCCTTCGGCAGAAGAATCTACAAATCTTCCTCCAGTGGGACAAGCATCTACGCCTACGACGGCGATAACCTCATCGAAGAAACCAATTCGAGCGGCGGTGTTGTTGCGCGCTACTCGCAAACGCAAAACATAGATGAGCCGTTGGCAATGCTGCGAAGCGGGGCAACGAGCTATTACCATGCCGATGGCTTGGGTTCAGTCACTTCCCTGAGCAGCGCGGCAGGGTCCATCGCAAACACCTACACCTACGATTCTTTCGGTAAATTGACGAATTCAACGGGCTCCTTGGTCAATCCATTCCGCTACACGGCGCGGGAATCCGACACCGAAACCGACCTGTACTACTATCGCGCCAGATACTACGACCAAGTTGGCGGTCGCTTTGTTTCGGAAGATCCGATTCGGTTCAACGGTGGCCCTAATTTCTATACGTACGTTAATAACAGTCCGCTGAATTTCAACGATCCATTCGGGGAGTTTCCAACTTGGTGGCACCGGGAAATGACCAACCAACTCGCGCTAGCTGTTTTCGGTGGGAAGTGCGCGAGTAAAGCCAAAGCTGTAGCAGATGCAAACGCGAATGTGGACGCCTTCAATCATAGGATCGGTTGGGATCTCGTCGGGAGCACAATTGGTTTCTCCCAGTTCATTACAAATAGTGGAGAGGGATGGGCTCAGCCGGGACCACATTTCCCCAACGCGGGGACGCTAGAAAAGGCGCGCAGCCTGCCTCTGCAAACTTGCAGTCTCAAGGATTTGGGAGAGAGTCTACACACGATGCAGGATGCGTGTGCTCACAGTGGCTGGTCATCGTTCGATCATTATACTCACCTCGGGGCCCCGGACAAGCAGGCTGCATCGGGTGGAATAGGGGATGCCGCCATGATGGAAACTGTGAGCCTGCTTCGCGCTTTCAAATCTAAGTGTCTGAGTTGTTGCCAATGAACTCCAAAAACTTATGGCGTCGAGTTCTGGGCTCGGTGCTGACTCTTTCCGACCTCGTGGTTGCGATTTTTGCCTTCTTCGGGGGCATGAACATGTTCAATATCAATGTTCCCGCGGCAGTCGGCACTTTGCTCGGTGGAACCATAGTGCTGGTATTGTCGATCGGGCTGTGGACGGGGAATCGCTACATGCAAATTACCCGCATCGCTATATACCTGTGCGGCTTGGTGGTCGCCGCACTATCATTCAGCGTTATAGGCTTGGCGAAGGGTATTTCGGCCGTGTGGCCTATGCCAGTGATCCTAGTTCTGTTCCTCTTCGTGTGTTGTCTTTCATTTCTACAGCTTCGGCTATGGCAACGCAACGAAGCCTAGATGGTCTGAGCAGCATTGTTGGCGGGTGGCAGGCCCTTAGCAACTGCGCACTGACTGGGTGCCGGACCCTTTGGTTTGTAAGGGTCCGGGTTTACAGTCAACCTCATGCACAGTCTGCGTGAAACCGGCACCAGCAGAACCGCTAGTGAGTTTCATACCGAAACCGGCCCGTATTACTACCGCGCCAGATACTACGACGCGAATGTTGGACGCTTCATTAGCGAAGACAAATGGGACGTTCCGATGAACGAACTCGTCAATCTGTATGCCTACGTACCGGGGAACGCAATCAATTTCAGTGACCCGCTCGGCCAGTTCACCTTAAAGCCGGGAATGAACTTACCGTGGCCCAACCTGCGGCTTCAGGCTCTTTTGGAATGCATTGAATTCAACACCGGGATACCACTAATTGTCACTTCGACCACCAATGGGCCACCGACCTCTCCTCACGGTCCTAATGACGTGCACAGAGGAAACGGG
>Ga0209056_10003295_pt1 | contig 17287 bp, 16 predicted proteins | sample GraSoiAngelo_114_FD_185876 | JGI IMG/M metagenome (GOLD analysis project Ga0209056, IMG submission 185876) | Grasslands soil microbial communities from the Angelo Coastal Reserve, California, USA - 14_0903_13_40cm (SPAdes) (version 2) | ecosystem: Environmental > Terrestrial > Soil > Grasslands... | reverse complement strand
CGTCACGGTGCTCGGCTACAGCCTCGCCGATCTCCCGACCCAGTTCGAGCCGGCGAAGTACGAGCGCATGGTCTTCGGCATCATTCTCGTCCTGATGATGATCTTTCGCCCGCAAGGCATCTTCCCGGCGCGGCGGCGCCAGCGCGAGCTGGGAGGCTAGATGCCGCTCTTCGAGGCGCAGAGCGTCACGAAGAGATTCGGGGGCCTCACCGCATTGCACGAGGTGGACTTCGCCCTCGAGCGCGGCATCGCGTCCATCATCGGGCCGAACGGCGCCGGAAAGACCACGCTCTTCAACATCTTCACCGGGCTCTACACCGCGGACGAGGGCAGCGTCACCTTCCGCGGCCAGCCCCTGCTCGGTCGGCGCCCGGACCAGATCACGGCGCTGGGCATCTGCCGGACGTTCCAGAACATCAGGCTCTTCTCCAACATGACCGCCATCGAAAATGTCCTCGTGGGCATGAATTCGCGGATCGCCCTCGGATTGTGGGACGTCCTCTCGCACAGCCCGAGCTTCCGCCGGACCGAGTCGGACCTCGCCGCGCGCGCGGTCGGCCTGCTCGACCGGGTCGGCCTGCAGGCCAACGCGAACGCGGTGGCGCGCAATCTCCCGTACGGCGACCGCCGACGGCTCGAGCTGGCGCGTGCGCTCGCGTCCGAGCCCGCGCTCCTGTTGCTCGACGAGCCGACCGCCGGCATGACCCAGGGCGAGGCCGGCTCGCTCATGCGCCTTTTGCGCAGGCTCGTCGCCGATCTGGGGCTCGCCATCATCCTGATCGAGCACAACATGCGCGTGGTCATGGAGGTGTCCGACCGGGTGACCGTGCTGGACCACGGCGAGAAGATCGCGGAGGGGTCCCCGCGCGAGGTGCAGGAAAACACGCGCGTCATCGAGGCCTACCTGGGTACGCGCGGCGCCGGTCCGCGGGCGCGCCGTGCTTAAGGTCGAGTCGCTCGACGTCGCCTACGGAGAGATCCGCGCGCTCAAGGGCGTGGGGCTCGAGGTCGGTCGCGGCGAGATCGTCACGATTCTCGGTAACAACGGCGCCGGCAAGACGACCACGCTCAAGACCATCTCGGGGCTCCTCCATCCGACGGCCGGCACCATCATGCTCGAGGCCGAGCCGCTCGTCGGCGTGCCGCCGCACGCGATCGTCTCGAGGGGCGTCGCGCACGTGCCGGAGGGGCGCCGGATCTTCAACCGCCTCACCGTCCGCGAGAACCTCACGATGGGCGCCTATCTCAGAAGCGACGCGGGGATCGCCGCCGACCTGGAGCGCGTCTTCGAGCTGTTCCCGCGGCTCGCCGAGCGCATCACTCAGGTGGCGGGCACCCTGTCGGGCGGCGAGCAGCAGATGCTCGCGATCGGCCGCGCCCTCATGGCGAACCCCCGGCTCCTCCTGCTGGACGAGCCGAGCATGGGACTGGCGCCCGTGCTCGTGGAGCAGATCTTCGACACGATCCGCGACATCAACCACCAGGGCATGACGATCCTTCTGGTCGAGCAGAACGCCGCGATGGCGCTTTCCATCGCGCATCGAGGCTACGTGCTCGAGACCGGCTCGATCGCGCTCGCGGGCACCGCGGCCGAGCTGGCCGACAACCCGGAGGTCCGACGGGCCTATCTCGGTGAGTAAGCAAAGAGAGGACCCGACACCAATATGAGGCTACTCTCGTGGATGCCGCCGTCGGCAGCAACATTCATCTATTCGGTGTGCCTGAAGCCCAAGCCGGTGCGCGCCGTGGCGCAGTGGCTGGTCAAGCGGATCATCCCGTCGCGACTGACGGTCGATGGCATCGAGCTGGTGATGAATCAGGACGACGCGATCGTATGCGGAGCGTTGACGCTGGGTTGCTACGAAACCTTCCCGCGCCGCCTCTTCCGCGACCTGCTGAAGCCGGGAATGACGGTCGTCGATGTCGGAGCCAACATCGGGCTGTATACGGCGATCGCGGCTGGGCGCGTCGGGCCAGCGGGGCGGGTGATCGCCGTCGAGCCGGAGGGCCGCAACTGCCGCCTCATCCACCAGACCCTGGAGCTGAACCGGTTCACGAACGTCGAGGTGGTCCAGGCGGCGGTGAGCGACAGGACCGGGCCGGGTCAGCTGTTCCTCAACGAGGAGAACAAGGCTGACCATCGCATCTTCGATCGCGGGTCAAGCCGGGCGGTCGTCCCGGTGGATTTCCATCGGCTGGACGATCTGCTCGCCAAGCTGGCCGTCAAGCGCACCGACGTCGTGAAGATGGATATTCAGGGGGCGGAGGCCCTGGCGCTTCAAGGCATGCGTCGGACCCTGACGGAGAACACCGAGATTCGGCTCATGATCGAATACTGGCCCTGGGGCATCGCCCAGGCGGCAGGCGATCCACGGTCGGTGTTGCGGTCGATCCGCGCGATGGGGTTCCAGATCTTCGAAATCGACGATGACGCAGTTCACGGCCGGCCGGAGTCGGACGACGATCGAATGGCCAGCCGAGGCCTGGAGCGACAGCACATGAACCTGCTGCTGCAGCGGTCACGCGACATCCCGACCGGCGCCTGATCGCGGTCGGCGTCCAGCCGGCGGAGCAATGAGGATTAGCGCTGGCCCTCGATGACGCTCAGCAACACATTCTCGAACTGACTGATCGGCTGGTCGGGATGCACCTCCGTCACCCGTTCGACGCGACCCGCGACCTCTTGAAGCGTCTGGCCTGTTTGCGTGACCCAGTACCTGAAGTAGAGCTCCAACGCCCAGCCGGTTTGCGGATGTGGCGCCGGCGACAACGGATTCAACCGTATCCCCGGAGGCGGAACGTGGACGCCCCCCGCCAACCACACCCGATGCCCCCCGGCCAGCGTTTGCCGAATCTTCTGCAGCTCCGGAGAGATCGCGTCTGGCGTGATCATCTTCTCCTTGATCAGATCGTAGCGATGCAAGGTGTGATCGGCGATGTCCGGGATCGTGATCCAGGGCGTCCGGCCATGGTAGTAACGATTGAACGAGATGCCCGATTCCCACTGCGTCAGCACGATCAAATCGTCCGGCGAGGCGACCGCCGTCGCCTGGACGATCCGATCCATGTTGGTCGCCCGCATGTGCGCCATCGTCCACAGGTTCGTCGCCCCGACGAGCACGAGCGCCGCCGTAACCGCCACGCGTACGACCCGCCCGACACTCACGATGCGTGCCCACTGCCCAACCGCTCCGTCGATCGCCAACCCCAGCACCGCGATCAACGTCACGTAGTACCAGTGCTGCGTCGAATAGCCCAGCCTCAGCAGGAACAGAAAATGGCAGACCAGTCCGCCTCCGATGACCCACGCCCAGAACACCGCCTGATCGGCTGGTCCGGGCGGCTCGATGGTCTTCCGCCTCCGCCATACATGGACGCACGCCGCGAGCGCCGCCGCGCCAACGCCCACCCAAACCCACGGCATCCACGCTCCAGCCAACTCCAACGTCTCGAAGAACCGGCCGGCCAGCCACGGGAGGCCGATTGACTGGTTGATGAGGATCACCCACCCGCGACGACGACTCATCGACGGGAGATACGCCAGCATCGACGCGGCACCGATCCCGCCGATCGCCAGCACGGCCGTCCCCGCCATCCATCGCCGCCGCCACGCGCAGACCAGCGCCGCTCCGCCGGCAATGACGAACAGATACACGACGTTGTAGTAGAGGCAATGGACTGCCAGCATCGTCGCCGCCGAGGCCAGGCAGATCCGCGCGGCGCTCGGCTTCTCCGCCACCCGCCACAATGAGCCCGTCACCCACAAGATCAGCAACATGCCCAATCCGTACGCCCGGATCGTGTCCCCGTACCAGACGAGCGACGGGGCCAGCGCTGCCAGCGCCACACTCAACAGGGGCAAGCCCGAGCGGAACACGCGCGCGTTCCACCAGAACATCGCCAGCGTCCCAAGCCCGACGATCATTCCCAGCGCACGCAGCGCCGTGTCGGAATCCAACCCCGCTCCAAGCCACCCTCGCAGCACCAGGCACCAGAGAATCGGAAAGGAATCGAACTCCATCCGGCCCCATGCGTCGGCGAGAGTGCCGATCGCCGCCAGGTTGTAGCTGTTGACCTCGTCGCGCCAGAGCGGCCCCGCGTTCAGGAACACAACGACATGCACGACCACAGCCCACAGGCAGGCTGAGACGGCGACCACCCATTCGGCTCTGACCAACCAGCGACTGTGTCGCGTGCGACTATTCATGGCCGCTCCGGATGGAGGGGACAAGAGATGGGAATTCTAGAAGCGGTCCTCCGGCCGCGAGGAAACGACCCACGTGTTCGTCTAGTTCCCGCGCCATCCCTGGACAACGAGTAGGAGGATGTCCTCGTACCCGTTTGTGCGAGACGCGTCCGAGAATGGGATTGCATCCACACGCGCTGCGTGGGACTGGATGAACCCTGCGACCTGCATCGACCAGGATTTCGAGTAGGGGCCATCGTGCCAACCCCAGCGCCCATTCGGAGCGGGTGGCTGGAGGGACGCCTGCTCATGCGGTTGAAGAAAGTGCAGTCCTCCCACCAGCCATACGCGTTTCCCGCTGCCGAGGGTCTGTGCGACTTGATCGAGGATGGGCCGCACGGGCTCTCTCTGGTCCGGCGTTGTCATATGGGACAGGAACAGATCGACCCGCGCATAGCGGTGATCCTCGACAGGCGGGATCGTCACCCACGCGACGTCGCCATGGTAATAACGGGCGAAGGTAATGCCGTAGTACCAGGGATTGACCACGAGGAGATCGCCGGGTTGGGCGTTCTGCTCCAGCCAGGCGGCGACGACGTCGAGGTTGGTCATCCGCGTCCGCACGGCCGACATCGCCGGGAGAAAGGTCATGGCGACAATTCCACCGGCGACGAGGAGCCGGGCGATTCTCGCGGTCCTGAACCCCGAGAATGCGGAGGAGGCTACGTCGATGGGAAGCGCAACGAATGTCAGGAGCGCCACGTAGTACCACGGTTGAGTGGGGTACTGCAGCTTCTTGAGGAAGAGGTAGTAGCCCACGATGGCGACGACCAGAGCGACGGAAGAGAAAAGGATCAAATCCCGTTGACCGCGGCCGAGGCGGGTTTCCTCGGCGGTCAGCACGCATAGAATTCCGCCCCCGAGCACGACAACGAGGAGACCGACCCAGACCCAGACGGCAACCGCGCCGGCCGGGTTCAAGGCTTCGCGGAGTTTCGTCCAGAACCAGTCGAGTCGAATCCCTCGCCACAAATCCGGATGTTGGAACATTGGCCCCCAACTCTTGGATCTCTCGAATACCGAAAAGTAAGGAACCAGCGAGAGCGCCGAGACTCCGCCAACGACAAGCACAGCCCCGGTTCCTCGCCACCTGCGGTTCGACAGGGTGACCGCGCAACCGCCCATGCAGAGAGAGAAGAGAAGAACGGCGTTGTAATACAGGCTCTGCACGGCACCCAAGGCCGCGAGCATGAACAATCCCACATTCCTCCCCGTGGGCTCCTCGAGCACTCGCCACATCAAGCCGGCAGCCAGCAACATCATGAGCGTGCCGAAGCCATACCCTCGCATGGAGTCTCCCCATTGGATGATGCTGGGGCTGAATCCGATCAGCGCGACGGAAAGCAAAGGGGCGGAACCCTTGAACGCTCTCGCGTTGAACCACAGGAGTGCGAGGCAACTCACGCCGATTCCGAAACCCAATAATCGGAACAGGAAGTCGGTGCCACCGAGTACCGACCAGCCTCGGACGATGAGCAGCCAGAGGATCGGAAACGAGTCGAACTCGATGTGGCCCCACACGTCCGTGAGGCTGGGCAGATTGCTCACATTGACCGTGTTCACTTCGTCGCGCCACAACCCTCCGGCGTGGATCGTAAAGAGGACGTGGAGACTCATCGACAACAGCGTCGCGACGAGGGCGACGGCCCACTCCGACTTCCGCGACGCGGATTCGCGCCGAACCGGATCCTTCACTTGCGTTTCAGGGCCAGCGCGACGAAGGGAAGTTTGCGAATGGCGTCCGCGCGGCCTACCCAAAACCCGCCCAGATTGTCCTGGACCTGTGTTCGGATGATCAACCGGATGAAAAGGTTATAGACGAAGCTCGCGACATAGTGTCCGGTGTCATCCATCACCCCCCCTGGACAGAACCGCGAGCCGCTTACGAGATCGGCTCCTCGCACCACATGCAACATGAACGGAATCTCGTCGGGGCGATGCGTGAAATCGGTATCCATGACCAGCGGATAGTCTCCCGTCGCCGCCTCCAGTCCGGCGCGAATGGACTTGGCGAGGCCATGGTCGGACTCGCGCAGTATGGCCTTGAGACTCGTGTCGTCACGCGCGGCGGACTGGACCGCGGCATAGGTGCCATCCGGGCTGTTGTCGTCCACGGCGAGGATCTCGTATGTCCATGGCGCGATGACGTGTGTCTTGATCTCGGACACGAGCCGCAGGATGTTCTTCGCTTCGTTGTAGGTCGGCAGAATGACCGAGAGTCTCATCAGAGCGAGGCGGCCTGAGATTTCACCGCCTTGATGAAAGCGAGACAACCGTCCGGGTGCCGCACCGGCGAGAGCCAAGCGGAGAACAGGCCGCGGAAGGGCCTCAGGAGGACCCGGCGCAGGGATGGAGACAATACCCAGCGGCGGGCGAGTCGTTTGAGAAGCATGGAGGGAAGCGCGAGAGGAGCCAGCGCGTCGTCGACGAGAGCGACGCGCGGAGCCCCATACCGCGCGACCTCGACCACACGGAACCCTGACCCCGCGGCGAGGGCCCGCCATGTCCCGGCGTCATACGCGTGGTAGTGTCTCCAAAACCGGTTGAAGAAACGACGGTATCGATCGGAGATGCCGCGAAGGCCGGCTCGGATGAGCAACTGGTTGATCACGGTCCAGGTTTCGAAGTCGTTGGTGGGAACCGTGAAGTAGAAGACCCCACCCGGAGAGAGGATCCGGAAGACCTCGTTCAGCACAGGGCGCAGATCGGGAATGTGCTCCAGGACACTGTTGGAGAGCACGGTTTGGAACGATCCGTCCGGCTTCGGGATTCGTTCTCCGTAGCAACGAATGAGCTCTCGATAGGCGCCCGTCCGGGCAGCCTCACGGAGCTCGTGGGGATCGGGATCGATCCCGGTATCCAGTCGGTCTCCAAACAGGACGCTGGCGAAGAGTCCGTCGCCACAGCCCAGGTCGAGGACCGGACTCCTGAACTCGTGTTCGGCCAGGATCACGCATTCCAGAGTTCTCTCGATCGCGAGAGCGAGAGGAGCCCTTGCCGTGTACTCCTCGAGGAACGAGGAGCGAAAGGAGAGCGTGCTCATCGCTTCAGCTTCCGCAAGCCCTGGCAGATCGTGTGGACCAGTTCCTCCGTCAAATCTGGAAACGTCGGCAGGCTGATGACGTTTCGCGCCAGGTCCTCGCATACCGGGAGCGCGAGTGAATCATAGATCGGCTGCTGGCTGGCCGCGTAGAAACCGGGCCGGCATTCCACATCCAACTCTCGCATCTGATCGATGACACGGTCCCGGCCCTGTGGAAAAGCGCCGGGGTCGAGTTTCAACGCCAGGGCCCAGAGCACGGGCATCACTCGGGCGTCGAAGTGTTGGAGCGTCACACCGGACTCGCCATCGAGCTCGCGGCGATACATCGCGTGAACCGCGCGGCGGCGGGCGACGATCTCCTGGATGCTCTCCAGCTGGGCGCATCCCATCGCGGCCTGCAGATTGGTCAGACGAAAGTTGTGTCCCGGAGCCTCGTGCCAGTAGTAGCGCCGTTCGCGGAGCATCCCATGACTGCGGAACAGACGCACTCGCTGGTCCAACTCCGGATCGCGCGTCACCACCATGCCGCCTTCGCCTGTCGTGATGGTCTTGGTCGCATGGAAGCTGTACGTACCGATCGTACCGATCGTTCCGGCTTGGCGGCCTTCCCACTCGGACATCATCGATTCGGAGACGTCTTCCACGACGGGGGTACCCCGCGACCTGGCGACCGAGAGGATCGCGGTCAGATCGCAGACGTTCCCGTACGTGTGGATGGGAACGATCGCTCTCGTGCGCGGGGTGATCGCCGATTCGAGAGCACTTGGGTCCAGACACCATGTGGCGGGGTCGACCTCGACGAACACCGGCCGAGCCCCGCACAGGATCGCGATGTTGGCCGCGGCCTGGTAGGCAAACCCCGGCACGATGACCTCGTCCTGATGTCCGACCCCCAAGGCAAGATAGGCCAGGTGGAGCGCGGCCGTGCCGTTGGAGACCACGGCCGCGAAGGGAACCTGCAGCGTCTCACAGAAGTCCTTTTCCAGTCGGTCCACGAAGGGACCTCCGGAGATCCAGGTCGAGCGCAGAGCCTCCTGAACATAACGCTCTTCCTTCCCGAAGAGCGTCGGCTTGGCCCAAGGAATCATGCTGAAAGCCTTTCGGGGCTCGCGGTCTGTCCGAGCGCCTTCATGTCGGTGACATCATCCGGAGCTTGCTGGAGGGTCGACACCTCGGCCCGCCGCAGCGGCCCCGCGTGGGTGCTGAAGCTTACACCGAGGGCGAGGAGGCGCACAGTGCTCAGCAGGGCCGCCGCGAGCTCGGCCCACCCGAGCACCGCGAGCGGGCGCCTCATGCGATGGTGGTCTGCGTGGACAGCCGGGGCAGCGACGGAGCCAGCCTTCGCTCGCGTTTCTCGCCGACGATCACGCACTGCACGAAGAGATCCCTGATGCCGAAGTAGTATTCGCGCAGGACGAAGCCGGCGGCGTCCAAGAACTCGGCGGCCTCCTCGCGCGAGCCGAGCAGCGACACCTCGTCAGGGTGAAATTTCTGCTCGCGACCAAGCACCCCACGCAGGAGATGTCGGAGCGCGCGCAGGAACAGCACGCTGGAGCCTCGGCGGTGCGGCCAAAAGACGACGAGCTTGCCGCCTGGCCGCAGGACTCGATGGAGCTCACCCAGGATGTGTCGAATCTCGTCCCGTCGGAAATGCTCGAGCACCCCGAGGTTGTAGGCGCCGTCGAACGTCGCGGCCTCGAACGGGAGATCGAAGATGCTCGCCTGCTCGATGCGGTTCGCGAGCCGGTTGTTGCGGGCATAGAGCGTCAGGGCTCGCTCGGAGATATCGACGGCGGTGATCCGATAGCGCGCGTGGAGGCCCTGGTCCACCTGACCGCTCCCGCATCCCGCGTGGAGAAGACGGGCGCCGGCGGCGAAGGAGCGCCCCGCGTAGCGACGCAGATTGCGCCTGATCACCCGGCGATAGGCTCTCGCCACGAGGTCGTAGACGACCCCGAGCGTGGTCCGCTTCTCGCTCCAGTAGGCGTCCCAACCCTGCGTCTCGCTCAGGGCCGGGCGTAGCGTGTCGACCCGGCGGGCCCGCACGAACCGATCGCGGTGTCGGGTGTCGTCGGTGAAGAGCTTCAGCAAGAAACGACCGCTCCGGATCCCCTCCCGGAGGGTCAGCTTGGAGTTCCCGTACACCCGCGCCGGCAACACGATCGGAATCTCTCGAATGCAGACGCCGTTACGACACAGGATGAAGAGACTCTCGAAGAAGAACGCGTAGGCGCGCGCCGTGACGAGGTCGAACAGCTCTCGAGGGATTCGCCGCAGATCATAGAGGCGGAGCGCCCCGCTCGCGTCGTACGGCATGCGCAGGAAGGTCCTCGTCAGGAAATGCCCGAACTGCGTCAGGAACAGGCGATGGGGGCTCCAGCCGGGAAGACTGTCCGACTCGAGATAGCGGGAGCCCACGACGACGTCCACGCCCGGAGCGTGCGCGGCGATGAGCCGGGGGATGTCGGCGGGGCTGTGCGAAAAGTCGGCGTCCATCGTGACGAGCTGGTCGTAGCCCCGATCGTAGGCGTACGCGATGCCTTCCGAATGCGCGCTGCCGATGCCGAGCTTGCCCTTGCGGTGGATCACCGTGACCCGCGGATGCCGCCGCGCGAGAGCGTCCAGCGTCGCGCCGGTGCCGTCGGGCGAGCCGTCGTCGACGAACAGGATGTCCGCCGCGAGCGGCAGCGCGACGAGCTCCGCGCACAGCCGCTCGACGTTGCGGTTCTCGTTGTAGGTCGGCGCGAAGATCAGGCGGCGCGGAGACATCGGCGAGTCTACGCCGAGACGACGTCGATGGACGGGAGCGGGAACAGGAGCCGTCCACCCGCCGCCAGGTACGCGGCCTCGCGCTCGACGATGCCGGCGCGGAAGTGCCACGGGAGCACCAGGAAGTAGTCGGGCTTGCGGGCGCGAGCGTCCGCTTCCGAGATGATGGGAATCCACGTTCCCGGCGTGACGCAGCCGAACTTGTCTTCGTTGACCTCGGCGATGGCCGGGAGGAGGTCGCGGTCGATGCCGGCGAACTGGAGGATCACGTTGCCCTTCGTGGAGGCGCCGTAGCCCAGCACGCGGCCTCCGCGCGCCCGGATGCCCTCCAGCCGCGCGCGGAGCTCGCGCTTGTGGGCCAGGACGCGGGCGCGGAATTCCTCGAAGGGCCGCAACGAGCCGAAGCCCGCGCGCCGCTCCTCGTCCAGGAGCCGCTCGATACGATCCCCCTGTCGGGGCGCGAGACGTCGATTCCGGCCGAGCGTCACCGCGAAGCTTCCCCCGTTGACGTCGTTGCACTCGACGTCCAGGATCGCGAGGCCGACCTTGTCGGCCAGCCATTTGATCTGGGCCAAGGCGTAGTACTCGACGTGTTCGTGGCAGATCGTGTCGTAGGCGTTGACCCGCAGCATCGCCGGCAGGTAGCTCTGCTCCAGGTGCCAGACGCCGTCGTCGGCCAGCACATCGGCGACCTGGTGAGCGAAATCCAGCGGCCGTTCCAGGTCGTAGAACATCGCGATCGACGTGACGAGCCGCGCCTTCCGGCGGCCGAGCGCGCCCCGGTAGAGGTCCGCGGTGAAGAAATCGGCGATCAGGCGGCTGTCGGCTGGATAGCCGCTCTGCCAGCGTGCGGCCGATGGATCGATGCCGAGGAGCGTGAGCTTTCGGCCCGAGAAGAACGAGAGGAGCGTTCCATCGTTGCTCCCGATGTCGACGACCACGTCGTCGGGTCGAAGGTCTACGGCTCGCGTGAGCGCCTGGGCCTTGTCTTCGAGGTGGTCGACCATCCGCCGGTTCAGCGACGAGCGGTACCCGTACTGCGGTCCGTACAGCTCGGTTTTCTCGTAGGAATGAAGGAGCTGCACCAGGCCGCAGTTATCGCACCGCACCAGCGTCAGGGGGCCCTTCGTGAGCGGCGCGTCGGAGCTACGCGGGAACACTCCAGTCAGGAACTGGGTGCCCAGCTCGAGGAGCACGTCGAGCCCCTCACCGCCGCAGATTCGGCATGCCGTCACTTGTCGGTACATGGCTGATTTCTCGCAGCAAGTGCCGTGCCACAGATTTCGAATGGTACCGGAAATCGACGCCAGTATACTCGTCTCATCATCGCGATCTGCGAGCCTCGATCACGATCCCGATCAGCGAGTGACGGTCGCGCCGCCAACCAGCGTCAATTGATGTGGCGAGGACGTGCCCACCTGACACATCGACCGGGCCGCGCACCGTCCGGTGCTCTCACCTGTTTCAGGCCGCTATGAGCGTGAGAGGCGATACGCTGATTGCGGTGAGCCCGTCTGCCGCGAGGGCGTCGCCACATCCCGCCTGGGCCCTCTTCCTGCTGGCCGCGGTCGTGCTCGTTACCGCTGCGGTCCGTCTCAGGCTCCTCGAAGTTCCCCTCGACCGCGACGAAGGCGAGTACGCGTACTTTGGGCAGCTCCTGCTCGAGGGGGTCCCGCCCTATGCCGCCGCCTACAACCTCAAGGCACCCGGAATCTACGGCGTCTATGCTCTGATCCTCGCCGCGTTCGGCCAGACGACCACCGGGATCCGCCTGGGGCTCATCGTCGTCACCTCGGCCACGACGGTGCTCACGTATCTGTTGGCGAGGCGCCTGGTCGGGTTGGCGGCGGGCCTCGTGGCAGCCGCTGTCTACGCCGTGCAGGCGTTGAACCCGAAGGTCCTCGGCCTCGCGGCCTACGCCGAGCATTTCGTTCTCCTCTTCGTCGTCGCCGGCGCGCTCGTCCTTCAGACGCAGGCACGCGATCGTCGGCCTGCGATCGTGCTCGCCGCCGGGCTCCTCTTCGGTGTGGCGTTCCTCATGAAGCAGAGCGCGGCGGCCTTCGTCGTCGGCGGCGCGCTCACCATGCTCCTGTCGAGCGACCCCGACGGGACGCCCCGCTGGCCGCGCCGTCTTCGCATGACAGCCCTCTTCGTCGCCGGCGCCGTCATCCCGTTCGCGCTCGCGTGCCTCGCACTGCTGGGGGTGGGTACCCTCGGAACCTTTTGGTTCTGGTCATTCGTGTACGGCTCGACCTATTCGGCCGGGCTCCTCGAGGGTTGGTCCAACCTCGTCGCCAGGCTCGCGGCCGTCGCACCGTCCGCCTCGGTCACGCTCGCCCTTGGGGCGATCGGCCTCGGCGCCCTCTTTCGGGGCCGCCTGCGCTCACGGGGAGGCGACGTCCTGCTCCTGGTGGCGGCGTCGTGTCTCGGAACCATGGTGGGCCTTCATTTCAGGCCGCAATACTGCCTCCTGATGCTCCCCGCGCTCGCGCTGCTGGCCGCGATCGGCTTAGACGCGCTCGGCCGACTCCTGGCGGGGCCGCGAGCGAGCGTCCTGCAGCGCGCGGTGACGATCGTCCTGGCGGTCGCTGCTCTCGGGCAGCCGCTCTACGCCTCGCGGGACGTGCTCTTCCAGCTGGGGTCCGTCCAGGTCTCACGGACGATTTACGGGCGCAACCCGTTCCCCGAGTCGGTGGAGGTCGCGCGCTACATCCGCGAGCACACCGCGCCGGGCGACCGCGTTGCCGTGCTCGGGTCCGAGCCTCAGATCTACTTTTACTCGGGCCGGCGCTCGGCGACCGGGTATATCTACACCTACCCGCTCATGGAGCTCCAGCCGTACGCCGCGGCGATGCAGCATCAGATGATCCGAGAGATCGAGACCGCCAACCCCCGGTATCTTGTCTTCGTCAAGGCTCCGACGTCATGGCTGGTCAGGCCCGACTCTGACCTGACGATCTTCGGCTGGTTCGCCGAGTACCAGCGGAGCTTCACGCGAGTCGGGCTCGTGGACATCGTGTCGGAGACGGAGACGGTGTATCGCTGGGGCGAGGCGATGGTTGGCTACGCGCCGCACTCCAACGCGTGGCTGCTGGTCTTCGAGCGGGGGAGGAAGCCATGATCGGCCAGGGCTTGAGCTTCGAACAACACGAGATCGGCGCCACCTACCGCACGCTCAGCCGGACGGTGTCGGAGACCGATATCGTGACCTTCGTCAACCTGTGCGGCTTCACCGAGCCGCTCTTCATGGACATGGAATACGTCGCCCGCGAGTCGCTGTTCAAGCGGCGCGCCGCGCCCGGGGCCCTGACCTTCGCGCTCGCCGAGGGCCTGATCATGCAGACCGGGCTCATCCACGGCACGGGCATGGCCTATCTCGGCAGTGAGCTGCGCGTGACGGCACCGGTGCTCGAAGGCGACACGCTCACCGTGGAGGTAGAGATTGCCGACAAGCGCGAGACCAAGAAGCCCGACCGCGGTATCGTCACCTACCGCCACCGCGTCCTGAACCAGCGCGGCGAGCTGGTGCTGGAGGCGCGCATCCAGCGGATGATCCGACGCGCCGCGCGCTGAAGCAGCCCGGGTGGAGGGGCGCCGCCCGCGGATTCGATCCGTCCGACCGGGCGCTCGCGTACAATCGAGCCAGGGAGCCCAGGCTTCCAACGGAGGCGACCGGTGAGTGGAAGAATCGTCCAGATCAGCGTCTCGCGCGGCGGCGTCCCGAAGACGGCGGTGGCCGTAGCACGCGTCACCGCCCTGGGACTCGAAGGTGACGCGCACCGCGACGCTGAGCATCACGGGGGTCCGGAGCGGGCCGTGTGCCTCTACGCGATGGAGGCGATCGGTCGTCTTCAAGCCGAGGGGCACCAGATCGTGCCCGGCGCTATCGGCGAGAACGTCACCGTCGAAGGGCTGGACTGGGCGGCCGTCGTCCCGGGGTCTCACCTGCTGCTCGGCGAGACGGTGCTCCTCCAGGTGACGCGCTACACGAGCCCCTGCACGAACATCACGCGAGCCTTCAAGGACGGCGACTACGCCCGCGTGTCCCAGAAGCGCCATCCCGGCTGGAGCCGCGTCTACGCGCGCGTGCTGGCGACGGGCTCGATCCGTCAGGGCGATCCGGTGCGCTTGCTGGACGAGGCCGAAGCCGCCGAGGTGACCGCCGCCGCGTCCAGGTGATCCGCCACGCCGAGGTCGTCATCATCGGTGGCGGCGTCATCGGCGTCTCCATCGCCTTCCACCTGGCCGGCGCGGGCGTGCGCGACGTCCTCCTGGTCGAGCGCAGGTTCCTCGCGTCCGGCGGCACCGGCCGGTCCGTCGGGATCGTCCGCCAGCTTTACCCGACACCGGAGACCAGCCAGATGGTCGTGCGCTCGCTCGCCGTCTTCCAGCGCTTCCGCGACGCCGTCGGCGGCGAGTCGGGCTACGTCGGCTGTGGGGTCGTCATCGGCGTCTCCACCGCGATGCGTCCCAAGCTCGAGGAAACGGTCAGGCTCCAGCGGTCGCTCGGCGTCCGCGCCGAGGTGCTCGAGCCCGGCGAGGTCGTCAAGATAGAGCGACGGATCAATCCCGAGAATCTCGGGGCCGTCCTCTACGAGCCCGAGTCGGGCTACGGCGACCCGACCGCGGTCACGACCGGTTACGCCGACGCGGCGCGGCGGCGCGGCGTCCGTATCGAGCAAGGCGTCGAGGTCGTCGCGATCCGCACGGCAGGTGACCGCGTCACCGGTGTGGAGACCGCCGCGGGCGAGCGCATCGACGCCCCGGTCGTCGTCAACGCGGCTGGGCTCTGGTCGACGGCCGTCGCGCGGCTGGCCGGAGTCGCTCTGCCGATCATCGTCGGGCGCCATCCCGTCTTCGTCGTCGAGCGCGACGCAAGCTTCGGGCGGCCGCATCTCGTCTATCTCGATCTCGCAGGCGGCAGCTACGCGCGCCCCGAGACGGGTGGGCTCACCCTGACCGGGTCGCTCACCGACGACGAGACGCGGCATCCGATGGAGCCCGATTTGCTCGGCGGTGACGTGAGCCTCGACGAGGCGGCGGACGTCCTGGCGCGTACCAGCCGCGCGATCCCGCGACTCGCCGACGCCCGCTACCGGCGTGGCTGGGCTGGCGCCTTCGACATCACCCCGGACTGGATGCCGATCCTCGACGAGTCACCCCTCCGCGGTTTCTGGATCGCGACGGGCATGAGCGGCCACGGCTTCAAGCTCTCGCCCGCCGTCGGCGAGATGATGGCGGCGCTGATCACCGGGGCCGCGCCGCAAGTGAATCCGGCGCCGTTCGCGCTCGGGCGCTTCAGCGCGAAGAGCTCGAGCGGGACCTTCGTGGCCTCCTACCTCGGCTCATAGAGGCCGAACGAGCAACCATCCGCTGCTGAGAAGCCGAACCGGCCTACCTGGAGATCCCCTTCTCCTTGAAGAATCGCTCGGCGCCCGGGTGAAGGGGGAGCGGCATCCCGACGAGCGCCGTCTGGAGCGTGAGGTACCGGGCCGCCGCGTGAGCGGCGTGGAACTGGGGCAGGTTGTCGAACACGGCCTTGGTGACGCGATACACGAGACTCTCGGGCAGCGCGGAGCGCGCCACGAGCGTGGCCATGACCGCCGGAGTCGTGACCTCGCGCTCCTGGCCTTTATAGGTGTTCGCCGGGAGCTCACCGATCGTGTAGAACGGATACTTCTTCATGAGCGCTTCGCCGGCGGTGACGCCCACGCTCACCAGGCCGACCTTGCCGGAGCCGAGCGCGTCGGCGACCACCGGAGCGCCAGCCGCGATCGTGAAGAAGGCGGCGTCCACGAGCCCGGCCTTCAGCTGATCGACCGCCGCGGAAAACGAGACGCGCACCGCCGCGCCGAGGTCGCCTTCGCCGACCCCGTGGACTTCGAGCAGCTGGAGCGCGTTCTGCTCCGTGGCCGAGCCGGGCGTCCCGAGGGCGACGCGCTTGCCCTTGAGATCGCGGACCGACTTCACGCCCGACGCGTGCGTCACGACGACGTGCACCAGCTCGGGATAGACCGAGAACACCCCGACCATGTTCTTCACGGGTTTGCCGACGAACGCGCCGGGCGCGATCCCGTTGAACGCGTAATAGGCGATGTCATTCTGGAGCAACGCGAAGTCGGCCTCGCCGGAGCGGATGAGCTGGACGTTCGCGACCGAGCCCCCCGACGACTCGACGGTCGCGCGCAGGTTGAGGACCTTCGCCTCCGAGGTGATCCGCGAGATGGCGCCGGCGATCGGGTAATAGACGCCGTCCACCTCGCCCGCGGCGATGGTGACGACCCGGCGCGGCTGGGCCGCCAGCGTCGTCGACAGCGCGAGCGCGCTCACCAGGCCGGCCACAACGGCAGATACGACGAACCGCTTCATAATGTCCTCCGGGGCCACGACAGCGAGAGGCCCGCCCCTCATGTTACCTGCCCTGTCACGATGGCGGTGTAGACTGAGCGCCGTGACGGCGCGCCTGGGCGTCGATATCGGCGGCACGTTCACCGACCTCGTCGTCATCGACGAGACGACCGGCGTCACGCGCGTGGGCAAGATCCTCACCACGCCGAAAGATCCGGCGCACGCGGTCGAGCAGGGCATCGGGTCGCTCCTGGAGGACTCGGCGATTCCCCCGAGCGCCGTGCGGGCCGTCGTCCACGGCACGACGCTCGCGACCAATGCCCTCATCGAGCGCAAGGGCGCTCGCACGGCCCTTCTGACCACCGAAGGTTTCCGGGACGCGCTCGAGATTCGCCACGAAGGCCGCTACGACATGTACGACCTCTTCATCGATCCGCCGGCGCCGCTCGTGCCGCGGCGGCTTCGCCGCGAAGTCCGCGAGCGGCTCCTGGCCGACGGCTCGGTTCGACAGCCCCTCGACGAGGACGGAGCGCGCCGGGTCATCGGCGAGCTGGCCGCCGAGGGCGTCGAGGCAATCGCGATCTGTCTCCTGCACGCCTACGTGAACCCCGTGCACGAGCGACGACTGGCGGCGCTGGTCGCCGAGATCGCCCCGCAGATGGCGGTCGCGTGCGCGTCGGAGGTCGTGCCCGAGATCCGTGAGTACGAGCGCACCTCGACGACGACGGCCAACGTGTACGTGGCGCCGCTGATGGCCCGCTATCTCGAAGACCTCGAGCGGCGGCTCGCCGACCGGGAGATTCCCGGCCAGCTCTACATCATGCAGTCCTCCGGCGGCATCGCGCTGCCGCCGCTCGCCCGGCGTCTGCCGATCCGCCTCG
>Ga0209056_10003294_pt1 | contig 17291 bp, 13 predicted proteins | sample GraSoiAngelo_114_FD_185876 | JGI IMG/M metagenome (GOLD analysis project Ga0209056, IMG submission 185876) | Grasslands soil microbial communities from the Angelo Coastal Reserve, California, USA - 14_0903_13_40cm (SPAdes) (version 2) | ecosystem: Environmental > Terrestrial > Soil > Grasslands... | reverse complement strand
AAGGCCTAGTCGGCCCCGTTGGTCCTCAAGGGCCGCAAGGTGCAACCGGTTCTCAAGGGCCACAAGGTCCAACTGGTGCGACTGGTTCTGCGGGTCCGGCGGGGCCGAAAGGATTGAATTGGCTCGGCGCATGGAACAATGCGTCGAATTACCTGGCCGATGACGCGGTTTTTTTCGACGGTTCGGCCTGGACGGCCAAGCGTTCGAACACGAACGTCTCCCCGGTTGAAGGCGCGGATTGGACGACGCTGGCTCAACAAGGCGCGACAGGTCCGACCGGCGCTCAAGGACCGGCTGGTCCGCAAGGCCCTGTCGGCGCGAGCGGTCCCCAAGGCCCAGCCGGTTCCGTTGGTCCCCAGGGTCTCCAAGGTCCGGTTGGCCTGACTGGCCCGCAAGGACCGCCCGGCTCGGCCGATGCGTGGTCGCGCACAGGAAACGCGGGGACTGATCCCAGTGTGAACTTCCTCGGCACGACGGACAACCAGCCGTTAGAGTTCAAAGTGAACGGGCGGCGCGCCTTGCGGCTGGAGCCGACGACTAATGATGTCAGCCACTCGAACACCGTGAACGTGATTGGCGGTTCGCCGATGAATTTCGTAACACCGGGAGTTTATGGCGCGACGATCGCTGGCGGCGGAGGCGAGTATGGCGGGACTTCATACACGAATCGAGTCACCGCTGGTTTTGGCACCGTGGGCGGCGGTTTGGGAAACACCAGCAGCGGCCTTTCTGCGACGGTGCCAGGCGGCAATTTCAACACCGCCGCGGGAGACTACAGCTTCGCCGCCGGAAACAGAGCCTATGCAAATCACCAGGGGAGTTTCGTCTGGGCCGACTCCCAAAGCGCCGATTTCACTTCCACAACCAACGATCAGTTTGCTGTTCGCGCAAGTGGCGGGGTGCAATTCGCGACCAATACCAGCCTCTTTTGCGGTCAGCAAATGCGTCAGATGCTCAACCTGTGGGGAACCAAATACGGCATCGGCGTGCAAGGTCTCACGACCTACTTCCGTACTGATGACACTGACGCCAACAACGGCTTCTCCTGGTACAAAGGCGGCGTTCACAGCGATACTTACGCCGACCCAGGCGGCGGCACCGAGCTGATGCACCTGACCGGCAAGGGTCTTTGGGTCAATACCACGTTCGTCAGCACGAGCGACCGCAATGCCAAGCAGGACTTCGCCGCCGTGGACTGCCGCAGCGTACTGGACAAAGTCGCGCAATTGCCCATCCAGACGTGGGCCTACAAGGCCGATCCCAAGACCAAACACCTCGGTCCCGTCGCGCAGGATTTTCACTCCGCATTCGGCATCGGCACGGACGACAAACACATTGCGACCGTGGATGAAAGCGGCGTGGCGCTGGCGGCGATCCAGGGGTTGAACCAAAAGCTGGAGGAAACGCTGCAAGAGAAGGAAACGGAGATAACGGAGTTGAAGCAACGACTCGAAAAGATGGAGCAAATGATGAATCAGAAAAACGGAGGTGCGAAATGAAAAGTTGGCGGCAAAATCCGAAATCCGAATGGCGAAACCCGAAAGAAGTTCGAAGACCGAATGTCGTGGTGCGACGATCGAGCTTTGGAATTCGTTATTCTTTCGTCATTCGTCATTCGTTATTCGTCATTGCTTGTTGCGCTGCGCTTTTTCAGGCACCCCGCTCAGCAAACGCGCAGAGCTACTCCATTGACTGGTTCACGATCGGCGGCGGCGGGGGCGCCAGCAGCGGAGACAGCTACACCTTGAACGGCACCATCGGTCAACCAGACGCGGGTACGCTGAGCGGCGGCAGTTACACTCTCCAAGGCGGTTTCTGGCCCGGCATCGTAGTGCCCTCGACGACTGGCGCACCGACCCTCTTCATTCTATCGTCCGGAAACAACGTGGTCATTTCGTGGTCACCCACGACGCCGGGATTCACACTGGAAGAAACGGAGAGCCTCTCTTTGCCCTCCTGGACCCCGGCGCCCGGTGGCAACCCCACACCACCCATCACGGTCGCAAGCGGCACAAAATTCTATCGCTTGCGCAGGCCGTAGCGTACCCCGAAATTTTCGGACGCGCCCTCAGCCTTCCGCCACGCTGCGGATTTCTCCCTTTTTCAACCGCGTCTTCAATCGCTGGCCCGGTTTCACTTCTGTTGCGTCACGAATGACCTGGCCCGTCTCAGCATCGAAGGTGACCGAGTAGCCGCGTTCGAGAACATTTGTCGGCGACAGCAGCCGCAGTCGGGCTTCAAGCGTGACAAAGCGGTTTTGAGAATCTTTGACTCCCTGATGTGTCCGCTCGCACAAGCGGCGGTCCAACTCGCGCCAACTCTCAAGCCGGCGCTCCAGCAATTGCGCCGGTCGAACACGCAGCATGCGTTGACCCACGTCGTGCCAAACGGTCCGGTACTCGCGCCAGCGGTACTTCACTCCGCGCAGCAGACTCGATTGCAAATCGTCGAGCAGTTGCAGCTTCTCGTTCAACCGACGACTCGGATGGGAGCGGGCGATGCGTTCCGTCAGTTGTTCAAGGTTTTCCCGTTCGCGTCCAAGCCGCTGATGGATGCGTTGCCCCATCCAGCCGGGCGTTTCGGCCACAAACTGGCGGCTGGCGAACACGCCTTCGGTGATGATTTCCGCGGCGGCGCTGGGCGTGGCCGCGCGCACGTCGGCGACAAAATCGCAGATGGTGAAATCAATCTCGTGACCGATGGCGGAAACGACCGGCACCGCCGACTCAAAAACGGCGCGGGCGACGGCTTCTTCGTTGAACGCCCAGAGGTCTTCGAGGCTGCCGCCGCCGCGGGTGATCAAAATCAAATCGAGGTGCGTTGAATCGTTAAACCGCTGAACCGTTGAACCGTCTTCCGATTCAACGATTAAACGATTCAACGATTCAACGGATTGTGCAAACTCATTCAACCGCCGGATCGCCGCGGCAATTTCTTCCGCCGCGCCTTCCCCTTGCACGCGGCAGGGAACGAAAATGATTTCGAGATTCGGATTGCGCCTCTGAATCACGTGCAACACATCGCGAATCGCTGCGCCGGTGGGCGAGGTCACCAGTCCGATGCGTTGCGGATATTTCGGCAACGACCGCTTGCGTTCCGGCGCGAATAAACCTTCGGCCTGGAGTTTCCGTTTAAGTCGTTCAAACGCCAATTGCAACGCGCCGACACCTTGCAATTCGACAGCGCGCACAATCAGTTGATATTGTCCGCGCGGTTCGTAAACCGTGAGGTCGCCCTGGACGAGGAGTTTCTGGCCATCCTGCAAGACCTCGCGGTTGGCGTTCGTTTCGCCACGAAACAGAACACAGTTCAGTTGAGCGTTCGGATCCTTGAGCGTGAAGTAAATGTGGCCGGAACTCTGGACGCGCAAGTTCGTCGCTTCGCCCGTCACCCAGACCAGGCCAAGCTCCTTTTCGAGCAGGCGCTTCACCTGCGTCGTCAGCTCGCTGACGGTCAGCACGCGCCGCGTCGCTTCGCTCGGGAACAACTCGCCGAAGTCCCATTGGGACTTTGAGCTAGGGGACATTGATTTGAGCGCCGACAACGTTTGTAAAGCCAGCTCGGAATAGAACTTCCCGTGCGCTTACTCGTAGTGATGGATCGGAATTGGTCAAATAGGGCGTCAACGACCAGCGCACATGATCTGGCCCGAGTAGTTTGGCGATACGCGATGAATCGGCAATGAAGAGTCGGACCCCCAAGTAATCGTCATTCAAGGCGCGCACCAATTCCGGACGAAATGGGGTGAGATCCAGTCGCGGATACATTTCGGCATATCGCGCAACCTCGGCTGCAACCCCCTCTCGCCGGAAGTCATCATGCAACTCGAGGAACTTGACCAGGCGAGCAAAGGTCCGCTCCGGTTCTGGATCGCGTTTTTCCAAGGATAACACGTCCAATACCATTTGCGCCGTGGAAGCCAGGGCGTCGCGATACATTGGCTCCGGCAGCCTTTTCGCCACCACGATCGGCACGTGGCGGAAGATCCATGGGTACAACCGTCGACTCCACACGTTGTCGCCTCTGCCTAATGATTCGACGAGAAACGCGATGCCGTTGGTGCCCATCTGCCGAAACGCTTCAACAGCGCTAGTGTATCCGGACCTGTCATGATAGATGTTCAACCAAGCCTCAGCGGAGCGTCCAGCGTAACTCGGCATTGTCGGACCGACGGAAAGCAGGGCTAACGTCAATATCAAAGCCAGAGCGGCTGGGGTGACAATGGCAACCCCAACACGCCGTCTCAACAAATTCTTTTTATTCCATTCGGGATTCACGTTGAAAAAGGTTCGGAAACCCGCTCAATCCTCGTCGCTTTGCCTCCGGCCCCATCAATTTCCACCAACACACCCTGCAACAGCACTCGCTCCTTCGCCACTTCAAACCGCTGCGGCTGGCTGGTCAGAAAGCGTTTGATAACCGGCTCGATTTCACGGCCTAAAACGCTCTCGTGCGGGCCGGTGAAGCCGGCGTCGCTTAAATACGCCGTGCCGCCGGGGAAAATCTGCTCGTCCGCCGTCTGCACGTGCGTGTGCGTGCCCACCACCGCGCTCACCTGGCCGTCCAGCATCCGCGCGAACGCGATCTTCTCCGAGGTCGCCTCGGCATGGAAATCCACGAAGATGATTCTGGTCTGTTCGCGCAGCCGTTCGATTTCCTCGGCGGCGAGGAGAAACGGATTTTCCAATGGCGGCATGAAAGTGCGGCCTTGCAGATTCAAAACCGCGATTGAATTCCGAGTTCCGAATTCCGAATTCCGAATTTCAAAGACGCCGCTCCCCTGCCCCGGCGTGCCCGGAGGATAATTGAGTGGACGAAGGAAACGCTTTTCGTTCTCCAGCAGCGTGGCGACTTCCTTCTGGTCCCAGAGATGGTCGCCGCTCGTGATGACGTCCACGCCCGCGGCGAAAATTTCCTCGGCGGTCTGCGGCGTGATGCCGGAGCCGCCCGCGGCGTTTTCGCCGTTGGCAATCACCACGTCCAATCCGTGCCTCTGGCGAAGCCGAGGAACGAGTTGTTTGACAGCGCGCCGGCCCGGTTCGCCCACAATGTCGGCGATGAAAAGAAGCTTCACGAGCGCCACGGTAATCGAACGCCGGAAATTTGAAATTTGAAATTTCGCACGACGACAGCCGCAAAGAGGCACAAAAAGCACAAAACAAGTCGCGTTCAACAAATCAAACGCGGCGTGCTTCACTGCCGGACCAAATGAATCGGACCACCGCCGGGCCGCGAGATTGTCAGTTTCTTGCGCCTTTTGCGCCTTTTTGTGGCCGCCCGACAAGCCGCGCTAATTTTCGGTTTGCGTTTCTTCGCCGCTTGTCTTGACTTGGTGGCATGAACACCACCCGAAGCCTCCTGATCCTCGTTCTCTCTGCGCAACTGACCGGTCTTTCGGCCCGGGCGCATCCCGCTGATGATACCCGCGCCGTCGCGGAGGAAATGGCCGCGGCCGCAAACAATCTTCTGGCGACGCTGACGCCGGAACAGGCCGCCCGGGCCACGTATCCGCTGAACGACAACGAAAGGTTCAACTGGCACTTCATTCCGCGCGAGCGCAAGGGACTTCCCTTCAAGGAAATGACGCCGGAACAAAAGCACCTCGCGCACGCGCTCCTCAGCACGGCGTTGAGTCATCGCGGTTATTTGAAGGCTTCGACCATCATGAGTCTGGAGCAGGTGCTCCGCGACCTCGAACAGGGCAAAGGCCCGCCACGCGACCCGGAGCGTTATTTCGTGACGATTTTCGGCAAACCCGACGCGAAAGCCACATGGGGCTGGCGCGTGGAAGGCCATCACCTCTCGCTGAACTTCATGCTCGTCGAAGGCAAAGAGATTTCCGTCACGCCGTCCTTCCTCGGCTCGAATCCGGGCGAAGTCCGCGAAGGACCGCGCAAAGGGTTGCGCGTGCTCGGCGCCGAAGAGGATTTGGCGCGCCAACTGGTCAAGTCGTTGACTGACGAGCAGAAGAAGGCCGCCATTTACACGAACACCGCGCCGCGCGAGATCATCACCGGGAACGACCGCAAAGCCAGAGCGCTGTCACCGACGGGCATTTCCGCGGCGAAATTGAATGCGGCGCAAACCGAACTGGTTTGGCAGCTCATCAAGGAATACGTTTACCGGTATCGCCCGGAAATCGCGGACCATGACTTGAAGAAAATCGAGCAGGCCGGAACGAAGAACCTCTATTTCGCCTGGGCCGGAAGCATCGAGCCAAAGGAGGGCCATTACTACCGGGTGCAAGGTCCGACGTTCCTGATGGAATACGACAACACCCAGAACGACGCGAACCACATTCACGCCGTCTGGCGCGATTTTGAACACGATTTTGGCGAAGATTTGCTGCGGGAGCATTACGATCAAACGCCGCACCGGAAATAGCCTCGCTTTTCGCCACACAATCCGGATCGCCCATAGTTTTGGTTGGATCGCCAGTCGAACAGCCCGAACGCAACTCGATGGTTGATTTCGCCGTACGCTGCCTGCCAATAGATCGCACCATGGCGGATTCAGAAAACAATGCCTGCGCTTTAGCTGTCGGCCGCAAGCTCGTCGCCACGATTCATGACATCGCATTTGGAGGCGAAGGCGTCGCGCGAGTGGACGGTTTGGTTCTGTTTGTCCCATTCGTGCTGATGGGCGAGGAAGTGGAAGTCGAAATCACCGACGTGAAGAAGAAGTTTGCGCGGGCGCGGCTGTTGAGAGTTTTGCAGGCGTCGCCGGAGCGCGTCATGCCGCAGTGCCGGTACTTCGAAGAGTGCGGCGGCTGCCAGTATCAGCACATCGACTATGCGGCGCAGCTCCGACTCAAACACAAACAGATCACCGATTTACTTCAGCGCATCGGCGGTTTTGCGGGGAGCGCCATCGAGCCGGTGGTTCCCTGCCCGCAACAGTACGGCTATCGCAATCGCATCATGGTTCGCAGCCAATGGGACAAGTTCAAAAAGGGATTGAACATCGGTTTCATCCGTTACGACAGCCGTCTCGTGTTGGACGTCGAAGAATGTAAAATCGCCGAGCCGAGGCTCAACCAACAACTTGGACGGGTGCGCGGCAATCCGCCGGCCAAGGGCGGACTCAAAGTGGTGCTGCGCGTTGCGGTGGAAGGCTGGGACGTGCCGCGCGATTCGTTCTTTCAAAATAATCTTTTTCTCCTGCCGAAACTGGTCGAGGCGGTGCGCGAGCGCGTGCGTAACAGCGGCGTGCGGCATTTGGTGGACGCTTATTGCGGCGTGGGCTTCTTCGCCATTGAGCTGGGCGATCTCGTGGAATCGTTTGCAGGAATCGAAATGGATCAGATCGCCATCAAAGCCGCGCGACGCAACGCCGCGAACCGACAGCGTACCAACGGCGAATTTCGGGCCGGCGACGTTTCGGACATTCTGCCCGCGTTACTCGACCGTTTTTCAGCGAACACCACGGCTGTTGTGCTGGATCCGCCGCGAGTTGGCTGTTCGCCCGTGAGCCTCGGACTGCTTCGGCAGATGCGTCCGGCACAGATCATTTACATCTCCTGCCATCCGGCGACGCTGGCGCGGGACTTGAACGTTTTGTGCGACGAAGAAGTCTATGAGCTGGTGAACGTTATTCCGTTGGACATGTTTCCCCAGACGCAACACGTCGAATGCGTGGCGGATTTGCGGGCCAGACCGGCGTTGTGAGGCGCAAAGCAGCCTTGCCAACTGGCGTCGCTTGGTTTCAACTCTGGCCGGCTCAATTCTATGGAAAATCGGGACAAGTGCGGTTTTGTGCGATCGCGTCTGCCATGGTTGATGACTGCGGCGGCACTGGTGGTTTATCTGCTGACACTGAACCGGTGGGTCTCGCTGTCCAGCCTGTCGCTCGTTTTCACGATCGCCAGCAAGGATTTCACACCGCCGGTGAGCGCACCGTTGCATTTCCTGTTGACCTTCCCGGTTCGCTGGCTGCCGGTCGGCTGGCAGCCGGTCGCCTTGAACGCGTTCGCCGCGGCTTGCGCCTCGTTGACCCTCGGTTTGCTCGCACGGTCCGTTGCGCTCCTGCCCCACGACCGCACGCGTGAACAGCGGCAGCGTGAACGGAATGAGTTTGCCCTGTTGAGCATTCCGTCCGCGTGGGCCCCGCCATTATTCGCTGTGATCGCATGCGGACTGCAATTGACTTTTTGGGAACACGCCACCGCGGCAACCGGCGAAATGCTCGATCTGCTGCTCTTCGCGTATGTCATCCGGTGCCTGCTGGAGTATCGCATCTTCCAGCGTGAAAGCTGGCTGACGCGCTCGGCGCTGGTTTATGGCATCGCTGCCACCAACAACTACGCGATGCTTGGCTTCTTCCCGGCCTACCTTGTCGCGCTCATCTGGATCAAGGGATCGGACTTCTTCGAATTTCGGTTCGTGACCAGAATGTTTGGTTGCGGAACCGCCGGGCTGACGCTTTACCTGCTGCTGCCGCTGCTGAACGCACTGAATGATCCGTCCGGTTTCACCTTCGAGCAGGTGCTGCGGATGTTAAAGTGGGAGATATGGAACGGACAGATAAAGGCCCTGCTCGGTTTTCCGAGATACCTCGCGTTCATCGCCGGGTTGACGTCTTTGTTGCCTTTGTTGCTGATTGGCATCCGCTGGCCATCCACGTTCGGTGAAACCAGCCCGGCAGGCGCGGTGATTACGACGCTGTTGTTCCGAGTAGTGCACGCCGTGCTCCTTGTGGCCGGCGTCTGGGTCGCCTTTGACGCACCTTTCGGACCTCGCATGCTGGTGGACAAAGTGCTTCAACAAATGGACGAACCGTTTGCCGGCGTATCCTTCCTCTCATTTTACTACCTGGGCGCGGTATGCCTGGGTTACTTCGTCGGATATTTCCTGTTGATCTTCAGGCAGGAGACCGCGAAAACCTGGCAGAGAATATCGGCCGGCACTCGACTCCTGAACCGCGCCGTCACGGTCGCGATCTGGATCGCCGTGATCGGTTTGCCCGTTGGTCTCTGGTCCAGGAACGCTTCGGTAGTTCGGGCGAGCGACGGTTCATTGCTCCATGAATTTGCGCGCCTGATGACGCGCGCATTACCTGTGAGTCGTGCCATTGCGCTTTCCGATGATCCGCTTATCCTGTCACTCGCGGCAAAAGAACTGCAGAAAAGCGGGACGGAAGGCGATCCTATTCTGGCCGATACGCGTCTGTTGCCGTACGCTGTCTATCAAGAGTCGTTGCACAAACGTTTCCCCCAACGGTGGCCGGCGCTGCCAGCGCCCGAGGCGCCTGTGGCGGCCGTTGACCCTCTCTATTTAATGTATGAGGTAAGCGGGCTGGCTCACAGCAACGTGGTCTATTATCTGCATCCGAGCTTTGGCTACTATTTTGAGACGCTTTATCTGCAGCCGCACGGCCTGGTTTATCACCTCGCACCTTACGCGACAAACCAGATCACGCCTCCGGCACTGGCAGACGCGACCGTCCAGGAAAACCGGAAATTCTGGAGCGACGCGGGTCCCGCTCTCGACCGGTTGGCCATTCTAATCAGCAAGGGGATTAACGATGCCCGCACGGTTGGCCGGTGGTATTCGCGCGCCCTGGATTGGTGGGGCGTGGAATCGCAAAAGCTGGGACACCTTGACGATGCCGCGCAGGCTTTCGCGTTGGCCCTGAAGTTGAATCCAGGAAACGTGGCGGTCGAACTCAATTCGAGTTTCAATCAGGTGCTCCGCACCAAGGTGTCAAAACCGGCGGAAACGATAAAATCGCTTGAGGAAAAATTTGGCCGGTATCGGACCTGGAACGCATTGCTGGCCGTGAATGGACCGATCGACGAGCCGGACATTTGTTTTCGCCTCGGGCAGACGCTCGCGTCGCAAAGCCTTTTCCGCCAGGCGGCGTTGCAGTTCACGCGCGTCCTTCAGCTCGAACCGGACAACCTCGACGCCCGCTTCTGGCTGGCCAATGTCTTTCTGGCTGGTCAGATCCCGGATAAAGCGCTCGAGGTCATCAATGAAATCCGCAGCCGCGCCGCCTCGCGTCCGCTCACCTCCACCAACCAGGTTGAACTGACGCACCTCGAGGCGATGGCGCAGCTCAGCAAGGGCGAAACCAACACCGCCGAGGCGCTGCTGCTCAAGGCGCGGCAACAGTATCCTCAAAACGAAACCCTCCTGAGCGCGCTGGCCCAATTTTATGTGCAGGCCCAACGCCCAACCAACGCGCTTGCGGTTATTGAAGAACAATTGAAGCTCAGACCGGACGATGCCGCCGCGTTGCTCAACAAGGCGTATCTCTGCATGAAACTGGAGGCCTACCCGCAAGCCAAAGCCGCCATCGCAGCCGTGCTCAAAAAAGAACCGGACAACGCCCGGGCCCTGCTCGACCAGAGCGCCATTTGCATTCAAACCAAAGCCTACCAGGAGGCGATTGATCCGATCAACAAACTGCTCAAGCTGCAGCCCGCTAATCAGGCCGCGCTCATGAATCGGGCCATTGCCTATCTCCAGAGCGGTCAGCTCGACGCCGCCCGGAATGACTATGAGGCGATCCAGAAAGCGTTGCCGACCGCGCACGCAGTTTACTATGGGCTGGGCGAAATCGCCTTCCAGCGAAAGGATGTCCCCTCCGCCATCAAACATTACGAAGCGTATTTGAAATACGCGCCGCCTGACACGAAAGAGGCAAAGCAAATCGCGGAACGGCTTAAACAACTGAAAATGCCGACGGGCCGCTGACCCACAGGAATGCGCGTCACGCATGTCATCACGCGACTCATCGTCGGCGGCGCGCAGGAAAACACGGTGGGGTCGGTCCTGGGGCTGCGTCTCAATCCCGACGTGGAAGTCAACCTGATTTCCGGCCCGGCTACGGGACCCGAAGGATCGCTCGAACCACAGGTCGCCGGCGTGCCGAACCTGCTCGCTATCCTGCCTGAACTGGTCCGTCCGGTTCACCCCTGGAAAGACGTTCTGGCCTTCCGCCGGCTTACCGCCGTCTTCCACGAACAGCGGCCCGAAATCGTCCATTCCCACAGCGGCAAAGCCGGGATCCTGGGCCGGCTCGCGGCGCACCGCGCCGGCGTGCCGATCATCGTGCATACGATCCACGGCCCTTCTTTTGGCCGGTTCCAGAATGCCCTCGCCAACGCGTTGTTTGTCCGCGCGGAACGCTACGCCGCGAAGTTCACGACGCACTTCGTTACAGTGGCCCGCGCGATGACCGACCGTTATCTGGCCGCCGGGATCGGTCGGCCGGTACAATACACGCGCATATTCAGCGGTTTTCCATTGGAACCATTCTTGTCCGCCACGGACGACCCCGAGTTTCGTCAACGCCTTGGCATTTGCCCCGGCGATTTTGTGGTCGGCAAAATCGCCCGGCTGTTCAAGCTCAAAGGGCACGATGATTTGTTTGCGGTCGCGCCGCAACTGGTGAAACGTTGTTCGCAAATAAAATTCCTGCTCGTCGGCGACGGTCCCTGGCGCGAGCGTTTTGAAAACAGGGCCCGCGCGATCGGGTTGGCCAAGCATTTTATCTTCGCCGGACTCGTTCTCCCCGCCGAAGTGCCGCGCTACGTCGGCATTATGAACGTCCTTGTTCATTTGTCGCGGCGCGAAGGCCTGCCGCGCGCCCTGGCACAGGCGCTGGCTGCGGCGCGTCCGATCGTTGCCTATGACTGCGATGGCGCCGGAGAGATTTGCCTGGAAGACGAAACTGGTTTTCTGCTCCAGCCTGGAGATTTGAGTGGACTGACCGAGCGGCTCGTGCAACTGGTGCGCGCCGGCGCGCTGCGGGAGCGGCTCGGTCGCCGCGGCCAGCAACTCGTCAAGCAATGGTTTCCCATTGAACGAATGGTGGACGAGTTGTATGCGCTTTATTTAAGATTGATGAAGAAGAAACAGTGAACAAAGCCGGCACAAGGGGTAAAGGAATGATGGATTGAGGAACCGCTTCAGTGTTCCCCATCTCTCCAATACTCCTCCCTATTCACCATGCCTTTTCCCTTCAACGCCTACCTGCCGGCCTTCCTCGGTTCGTTCTGCGCCACGTTGATCACGCTGCCACTGTGGCGAAAATGGTGTTTGCGCGTCGGCCTGGTGGATGACCCTGGGCACCGGAAAATTCACGATGCGCCAGTGCCGCTGGCGGGCGGCCTGGCCGTGTTAACCGGTCTGGCGGCCCCAGTGGTGGCCGGAGCGGTCGCCGTGAAATTTGGTTTCCTGGGCATCAACACGGCCGCTTTTTTGAGTTACGGCCTGAGCCGGCGCGCAGTGGAGTTGATCGCCATCCTGTTTGGAGCTCTGGGCATGGTGACGCTCGGCTGTTGGGACGACCGACACGAACTCCGGCCCGCGGCGAAATTCAGCGGTCAATGTCTCATCGCCCTGCTGGTTGCCTCGGCGGGCGTGCGGATTACGTTGTTTGTTCACAGCACCCTTTTCAGCTACGCCATCACAGTCCTCTGGATCCTCGCCGTGACGAATGCGTTCAATTTCATGGATAACATGAACGGTCTGTGCGCGGGGCTCGGAGCCATTGCCGCATCCTGTTTCGCCTTGATTGCCGCCGCGGCAGGACAGTATCTTGTGGCTCTGATTGCGCTGTTGGGCGTCGGCGCACTGCTCGGTTTTCTTCCTTATAATTTTCCTGGGGCCTGTGCTTTCCTCGGCGACGCCGGCAGTCATTTGATCGGCTACCTGCTCGCCATACTGGCGATTCTCCCGCACTTTTACTCGCGCCGAAACCCGGAGGTTCTGTCCGTTTTGAAACCGTTACTCGTCCTGATGGTGCCGCTCGCTGATTTGGTCTGGGTCGTGATGCTTCGTTGGAAATTGGGCCGGCCATTTTACATCGGCGACAACAACCATCTTTCGCACCGTCTGGTTCGCCGCGGCTGGAGCCGCACCAGCGCCGTGCTGTTGATCTGGCTGTTGGCGGCGGTGACAGGCGGTTTGGCGCTCCTGTGAAAGTCGGCGTTTCTGCGACTGACAGGAGTACTGCTCGATCTCTGGCTCGAACCATTCTGTCCGCCAGGCAGGATGCCCGGCGCCACGGCAGGCCGGAGGCCCGCCACCACAGGAACGCTGCCGGGCTCAACCCGGTGTGCCGATTCGTCACCGCAGTTGCCAAGCGGCCCTTCGTCCGCCAAAGTAAGCCCGCGAATGCGCAAACGCTTCTACCTGACGACCGCGATTGATTACGTGAACGGCGAGCCGCACCTCGGCCACGCCTACGAGAAAATCGTCGCAGACGTGATCGCCCGCGCTCGCCGCAGCCTGGGCGAGGAGGTTTTTTTTCTGACCGGCCTCGATGAACACGGCCAGAAAGTCCAGCAGGCCGCCCTGGACAGCGGGAAAAAGCCGCAGGCTTACTGCGACGACCTGGCCGCTGTCTGGAAGGGATTTGCCAAAAAACTGAATCTTTCCAACGACGACTTTGTCCGCACTTCGGAACCGCGCCACCAGACAGCCGTGCAGGCCATTCTCTCAAAGCTCAATGCCGCCGGCCACTTTTACAAAGCGCAATACCGCGGTTTTTATTCACTCAAAGAGGAAACCTTCCTGACCGAAAAGGACCGGCGCGCCGACAGGACTTTCGATGCAAACTACGGCCAGGTCGTGGAGCTGGTTGAGGACAATTATTACTTTCACCTGCGAGAACATCAGCAGTGGCTGATCGAGCACATCGAGTCCCACCCCGAAATCGATCCCCAGGGCAGGGAGTTTATCGAACCGTTTTACCGCCGCAACGAAGTGCTCGCCTTCCTGAAGAACAACGCACTCGAAGACCTTTGCATCAGCCGCCCGTTGGCCCGGTTGAACTGGGGCATCCCGCTGCCTTTCGACGAGAAATTTGTTACTTACGTCTGGTTCGACGCGCTGGTGAACTATATCAGCGTCCCCGCTGCTCAGGGTGATCCCGCCGTGCTCGCGGCTCTTAAATCCGAAATCCGAAATCCGAAATCCGAAATCGAACTCTGGCCCGCCGACGTGCATGTCATCGGCAAGGACATTCTGAAATTTCACGCGGTTTACTGGCCGATCACTCTCAGAGCGATAGGGCTGCCGTTGCCGAAACAAATCCTCGTGCACGGCTGGTGGCAAAAGGACGGACAAAAGATGAGCAAAAGCACGGGTAACGTCGTGGATCCGGTCGCCATCGTTGACGAATGGGGAGTGGACGCGTTCCGCTATTATGTCGTCCGCGAATTGGACATCGGCCCGGACGGCAATTGGACCGACGCCGGGTTCGCCGCGCGCTACAAGGCTGAACTTGCGGATGGCATAGGCAATCTGCTCAATCGTTCGTTGAAGATGCTTCAGAGTTATCGCGCCGGCGTCGTGCCGCCGCGCCACGATGAACTCGCGCCCGAAGCGGATCAGGTCGTCAACGATACCATCGCGCATCTGCGCGGCAACCAACTGCAAGCCGCGCTTCAGCGCATCGGGTCGCTGGTGACTCGCGGCAATCGATACGTCGAACAGTCCCTCCCTTTCAAGCTTGCTAAAGACCCGTCGAAAGCGGCGCGTCTGGATCAGGTCCTTTATAACCTCACCGAGACCTGCCGTCTTCTCGCGGTATTGCTCTGGCCATTCATTCCAACGACCGCGGAGAAAATCTACGCGCAGCTTGGCCTCGACGTTTCGCCGGACAAAATGAGCGAAGCGGTCTGGGGCCGCTTGAATGGCGGCCACACCATTGGCGAACCCGCTCCGTTGTTCCCGCGCAAGGACCAACTTGCGAAGTGACGACGATTCAAGAACACGGGTTGGCCAGAATCGGTTCGACAATAAACGCTCGGCACGATAAATTGTCAGCGAGGCTGGCGCGATGGTTATGAACAAGCTTGTATTAACGGGTCTGACTCATCCGGGAGCATTCGAGCTGGAGCCGGGATTCAACACCTTGGGGCGAAACCCAACCAATGATTTTCGCGTCCATGATGTGACCGTATCCAGTTTCCATTGCGAGATTGTTGTGTCCGAAGATTCAGTTTTGGTTCGAGACCTTGGTTCAACCAACGGCACTTACATCGACGGGCAACCGGTTCAGGAAGCTCAGCTCACCTCCGGACAGATACTGCGATTGGGCAGCGCGGAACTGCGACTCGAATCGACGCCGGCCACCGAACCCGCTCATATCGCCATTCCCGAACTGAAGTTCGAACGACCGCCGTCGTCCGAGACTTTGGCGGACGGCTCCCTGTCTTGTCTCAACAATCGCGAAGTCCGGGCCATTGTGAGGTGCGTCAAATGTCAGAAGGTCTTTTGCGAGGACTGCGTTCATGTGCTGCGACTGGCTGGAGGAAAGACCAGGACCTTTTGTCCGTCCTGCTCCGGACCGTGTGAACCGCTGCCGGGGGCTTCCCTGCCCACGGCCCCTCTGAAGCCGAAAAAGCAATCGTTATTCGGCCGGCTCACCCAAACCATTCGGATCCGCTTGAAGTAGTCACACATCCCGCGTGCCGGTGCCCGTCCGGAAGGACTCGGCGCACGCTGACCGAGATTTGATCCTGAACGAATGGGGTTGGCGCCGACTATTGCGCCCACGATGGCCGCCGCTCGTCCGGTGTTGTCAGGTAGAACCAGTCGATCTTTCCGTTTGCGCCGTTTGACATGACGTTCCACGAAGTCATGGAGACATGGCCATCCACCCATGAGTAGTTGCCACCTTTGCCATGCCGGACGTAGGGCAGGACTTTAGTGGTGCCCCAAGGTGGGAGAGATGGTGGATAGAGATAGCCGTAATTCCACCAGTTCAACCCGGTAACGGGGTCGAGTCCATCGCCGTTCATGCAGGTTTCAGTGGGCTTGGTGACTTTCGTTGTTTTCACCCGGTCCGCTTCCTCAAGGTAGCCAAGGTAAACGTAGTTTTGTCCGTAGCCGCCATAAGCCTGGGAAGCAGGGGTGGAGGACGGGAACACTTTCTCAAGTTTGGCCGAGGGACATGCAACCACGTTGGCCTTGGCGACCAGGTTGCTGTAGCTCGCGGTTTGTTTTGCGATGTAGGGTGAAATTTCAAAGAACCATTGGCACGGCGCAGCGTCCCCCAGGTGCGCTGCCAACGGCAAAAGGTCAGAATTATCAGAGGCGTACAAGAGATATCCCAGTCCGATTTGCTTTTCGTTGCTCAAGCATTTTATCGCTTTGGCTTTCGCCTTTGCTCTCGCCAGGGCGGGGAGCAGCAACGAGGCCAAAATGGCTATGATGGCAATCACCACCAGCAACTCGATCAGCGTGAAGGCGCGCTGACTCAAATTTGTTCCCGCAAATCTTTGGCTGGAAGTTGTCCGATCGATCCCGCCTCCGTCCGGATCACTCACATCCCCGGCGATCTTTCCATTCCGCGGTGGACGAGGAGGAGGCGAGAGCGGCGCGGTTTTCATGGGGCAGAGGCTACGCCTTCGCCTTCGCGAAATCAAATTGCTTCGGGCGGCATTCATTTGAAGAATTCTCGCGAAAATATTTGACGTAACTTTCTTGGTGGTAAACGTCTCCTGCATTCGATGAAAACTTGCACGAACATATCAGTCATGATTTGGCCAATGATGTCAGTCGCGTTAGCGGCACGTCATAGCCGGTCGAATCGTATGTTCGGCCTTAGCCTATCCAGGGCGTATCAGGGTCAAGAACCCACATTGGATAGACCGGAGGTAAGCAGGTAATCGAAGGCGATAGAATTTCCAAACCCTGCTTACCGCGTGTGAGCAGGGTTTTTTGTTGTCTATGAGCGATTAAATCAATGAAACGAAAGGATCGACGCTGTGAGTAGAGAAAAGCGGACATCGGAATGACGCCAAGAGGCAACAGCGCGGGCTTCTGCCCGCGCTTTTCGAAAGCAGATCTCGACCCGAACTTGGTGTTTCACGGTTTGTCCGAGTTTTCCCGAAAAGGCTGTGACTGTTTATAGAGCCTGACCCGTTCTTGCATGGCCTTTTGTTCCGACCTGATCGGGGCGCCGGTGCGTAGTGCTTGTTCCTGCAATTCAACGGCGCGCTTGAAAGCGCCCGCTTCGGCGCACGCGGCGGCGAGTGTGTCAACGAACTGCCAATTGCTCCAGCCCGTAAGCTCACACGCTTTCGTGGCGGCAGCGACGGCTTCCTTGCCATTTCGAACCGACGCGTCTGAACAGGTCGCTTGCACCCAGGCAAGTTGGTTGTAACACCAGGCATCCTTTCCATCCAAAAGGATTGCTTGACGAAGTGTCTCTACGTAATTGGCGTGCTGGCCGAGGTGGTCGTAGCGAGCCATGCAGGCTCGAAGCAAAATCTTGGGACCCGCATTTTGCACCCGGTCCAAAGGATCCGCCTGAAGTCGATTGATCATTTC
>Ga0209056_10003284_pt1 | contig 17308 bp, 18 predicted proteins | sample GraSoiAngelo_114_FD_185876 | JGI IMG/M metagenome (GOLD analysis project Ga0209056, IMG submission 185876) | Grasslands soil microbial communities from the Angelo Coastal Reserve, California, USA - 14_0903_13_40cm (SPAdes) (version 2) | ecosystem: Environmental > Terrestrial > Soil > Grasslands... | reverse complement strand
TCGTGCGGCCCGCCGCCGGCTTCATCTCGCAGTTCCGCCAGGGGGCCCACACCGGCATCGACATCGCGGCGCCGGTCGGCTCGCTCATCACCGCGGCCGACGCCGGAACGGTCACGTTCGCGGGCTGGGCGCCGGTGGGCGGCCGCGCGGTCTGCGTGGACCACGGCAGCGCGATCGAGAGCTGCTACTACCACACGTCGGTGCACCTCGTGCACGTCGGCGATCGCGTCGCGCGCGGCCAGCCGATCGCCACGATCGGCATGACCGGCCTCACGACGGGCCCGCACGTCCACTGGGAAGTGACCAACGACCGCATGGTGATCGACCCGCTGAGCCACTAGCGGGCTCCGCGACAATCTCAGCGTGGTCCGCTCCGTCGGCGCGCTCGTCGCGCTGCTCGCTCTCGGCGTGCTCGCCTTTTATGCCCTGTGGCGTCCCGCGCCGCCCGCCGAGCCTTCGCGCAGCGATGTGCCCGCGGCCTCACGCGTGGTCACGCCCACCCCCCGCCCGACGGGCAGCGCGCCGGTCACGCTCACCTTCACGGAGGACGAGCTCACGAAGGCGGCGGCGAGCTATATGCCGATGACCGTCTCGGGGATCACCGTCTCGGATCCGGTCGTGCGGCTCACGCCGGGCCGCTTCACGCTCACCGCGACCGGCCGCGCGTTCTTCGTAAGCGGCCCGATCGTCGTCGTGGCCGCGCCCGTGCTCAGCGGCGGTCGCGTGATCGCGCGCGTCGACTCGGCGACCCTCGCGGGCATCGCGCTACCGGACTCGGCGAAGGCCGACATCGCCGACACCTTCGCGCAGGCGCTCGCCGGCGCGATCCCCGCGAACGCACGCGTCACGTCGGTCACCGTCGGCAGCGGCACGCTCACCGTGGAAGCGGTCACGCCCTAGCCGGTGGTGAGCGCGGAGGTCGCGCGGCTCGCGATCGAGGACGCGGCGGGTCTGCTGCGGGAACGTCGGCTCTCACCGGTCGAGGTCACGGAGGCGGCCCTCGCGCGCATCGCCTCGCTCGCGCGGCTGAACGCGTTCATCACGGTCACGGCCGAGCTCGCGCTCGAGCAGGCGCGCGAGGCCGAGCGCGAGATCGCCGCCGGGCGCTACCGCGGCCCGCTCCACGGCATCCCGGTCGCGGTGAAGGACCTCTTTGCCACCGCGGGGATACGCACGACCGCGGGCTCGCGGATCCTCCGCGACTGGATCCCGGAGGCGGATGCGACCGTCGTGCGACAGCTGCGCGACGCAGGCGCGGTCCTCGTCGGCAAGCTGAACATGCACGAGTTCGCCTACGGGATCAGCTCCGTGAACCCGCACTACGGCGACGTGCGCAATCCCTACGACGAGACGCGCATCCCGGGCGGCTCGTCCGGGGGGTCCGCGGTCGCCGTGGTCACCGGGATGGCGTTCGCCGCGATGGGCAGCGACACCGGCGGCAGCATCCGCATCCCGGCGGCCCTCTGCGGCTGCGTCGGGATCAAGCCGACGTACGGCCGCTCGAGCCTTCACGGCGTCGTCCCGCTCGCCTGGTCGCTCGACCATCCAGGGCCGCTGGCGCGGACGGTCCGCGACGTCGCGATCGCGCTCGGAGCGACGAGCGGTCACGACCCACGGGATCCGGCCTCCGCCGATCGCCCGGTGCCGGCGTACCTCGCTGAGGTCGAGCGCGGCGCGAAGGGACTGCGGGTCGGCGTGCCGCGCGACCACGTGTGGGAGCAGGTCGCTCCTGAGATCGGGAGCGCCGTGCGCGCCGCGATCGATCGGCTCGCGGGCGCGGGCGCGGAGGTGCGTGAGATCGCGTGGCCGCGCGCGGCCGCGTACGCGGAGGCCGGCCGCGTGATCCTCAACGCCGAGATCCTCGCGGTTCACGCGCCCACCTTCCCCTCGCGGGCGAGCGAGTACGGCGAGCCGGTGCGCAGCCGCATCGCCGCGGCGCGGCCCGTCGACGCGGCGAGCTACGCCGACGCGATGAAGCTGCTCGTCGACGCGCGGTCCGGCCTCGCCGATGCCGACCTCGACGGCGTCGACGTCCTTGCGATGCCGACGGTGCCGGAGCGGACATGGACCATCGTGGAGGCGAAGGAGAGCCCGACGGCCGCGTGGACGCGCATCACGCGGATCTTCGACGTGACCGGCCAGCCGGCGATCTCGGTCCCCTGCGGGCTCGACTCGGCGGGCCTGCCGATCGGGTTGCAGCTAGCGGGTCGCCTCTGGGACGAGGCGGGCGTCCTACGTGCGGGGCGCGCCTACGAGCTCGCGCGCGGCGGTTTCCCGCCGCCACCCGTATAGAAGGAGCGCGGCGCCGGCGAGCGCTGCCGCCTGCTCGAGGGGCTCGCCGGAGTCGAACGAGCCGCGGATGAAGATCACGAGTAGCGCGACGAGCACCGCGACGAGCGCCAGGCAGCCGCAGCCGGTCACGACGCCGAAGTCTGCACCGATGGGTACGATTCGTTCGGGGGAGGTGCGCCGCATGACGCGCGATGAGGCCTGGGAGATCCTCTGCGAGTACACGAAGAGCGAGAGCCTGCGCAAGCACGGGCTCGCGGTCGAGGCCGCGATGCGGTACTTCGCCGCGCGGTTCGAAGGCGACGAGGAGATCTGGGCCGTCACCGGCCTGCTTCACGACTTCGACTACGAGCGCGACCCCGACGGGCACCCGCAGAACGGGAAGCCCATCCTCGAGCAGGCCGGGGTCCCCGGCGAGATCGTCCACGCGATCCAATCGCATGGCGACCACACCGGCGTCCCCAGGGTGACGCCGCTCGAGAAGACGCTCTACGCCGTCGACGAGCTCTGCGGGTTCGTGACGGCGGTCGCCCTCGTAAAGCCGTCGAGGGCCGTTCGTGACGTGGACGCGCCCTCGGTCCGCAAGAAGATGAAGGACAAGGCGTTCGCGCGCGCGGTGAGCCGCGAGATGATGCTGAGGGGCGCCCAGGACATGGACATTCCGTTCGACGAGCTCGTCGGCGAGGTCGTGCGCGCGCTCGATCGTGTCGCAGACCGCCTCGGGCTCGCCGGGGTCGCGACGGTCTGACCCGTTACGGCGGCGGCGGCGGCCGCGCGCGTCGGTACTCCGAGGACGCGACGCGCCCGGCGGATGTGCGTGTTCACGGATGTCTCCGAGATGCCGGCCTCGGCGGCGATCACTTTCGTCGTCTTGCCGGCGGCGACCGCGCGCAGGATCTCGAGCTGGCGACCGGAGAGCACGTCGTGCGGCCCGGGGCGGCGCACGAGGATTCGGCGCGACAGCCCGAAACCGAGGAGAGCGCCGACAGCGAAGGCGAGCGCAGCGCGGCCGTCCACGCTTTCGTGAACGGCCGCGGCTTGCGGTTACGCCTTAGCTAGCGCGCTTGAGCGTGCGGCGCTCGTGCGCACGCACGATCTCGTGCTCGAAGCGCTCCAGGAAGAGCTGTCCGCCGCAGCGAGGGCAGAGCGGCTGGTCGCCCTCCGACCAGACCGGGGCCTCACCGCCTCGGACGGCCCCGTAGGCGACCCGAAGCTGCTCGACCGTCGGACGCCGAGCGGCCGTCGGGATCACGACCTCACCGAGGCCGTGGCCGCAGAAGTAGCAGTAGAGCTCAGCGCGAAGGGCCATAACCGCGAATTCCTCCACCCACAAGAACGGACGGGTCGATTCTTTGTTCCATACCGTCGAAAGGGCCGTTAGGTTTCCTTCCCTTAGATACGGAACGCCTGGGCGGGTGGACGCGCTCCTAGCTGGCCTCGGCCTTCAACGCGGCCTCGCCCTTGAGGGCGGCCTCACCCTTGAGGGCGACCAGGGAACCTGAGCCCTGCAGGTAGGTGAGCTGGCGGATCACCCCGCGGGGGATGATGTGGAAGTCGTTGTGGCGGTAGTCGCGGCCCTCGTTCGTGATGTCGTAGTCGCCGACGACCACGATGTACTCCGGCGTCTCCTTCCAGAGGAGACCGCACGTGAGCTTGCGAAGCCGGTACGGCTCGAAGTCGTCGGGGAGCGCCGTACGCGAATACGCGGTGATGTCCTCCCACTCGACAGCGACGAGGCTCGCCCCGATCCCGTCCAACCCTTTTCCCTTCACGCCCGCTCCGGTCGTTCGCTTGTCGGTACAGCGAGTTTTCGGAGCGGAACGACTCCGTACAGCGAGCGACGATACGAGTCGCGATTGTCGTGTCAATGGGAAACGGGGATGCACAGCGATCGATATCGGCTCATTCGCTGTCGATACCGTACGGACGTCGCTTGCCCGTCCGTCCTCCGTGCAGTCGATGAAGCTAGTTATGTCGCCTGCCGGCCGCGAGCGATGAGCTCCGCGACCTTCTGTCCGCCCTTCTTGCCGATCTCTTCGAAGTGCTCGTGCCCGTACTTCTCGGAGACGGTGTCGCCGCCGATCTTGCCGATGCGTCCGTAGAAACGCGGACCATAGAGCTCCTTGACCTTCTGGCCGCCCTGCTTGCCGATCTGCTCGTAGAAATCCGAGCCGTGGCGCTGCGCGGTCGTACGTCCGCCCTTCTTCCCGATCTGCTCATAGAACTCAGGACCATGACGCTGAGCTGTGGTGGCGCCACCGCGGCGTCCGGCTTCGGCGACGGTCATCGCACCTTTGTTGCGCGACATGCGGCCACTCCTTTTCGCATCCACCCGACGGCAGAGCGCCTCCCGGGCTAGGTATCGAGTGGTGGCTGCAAGTTCGGTGCCATGCTCGGCAGGCCGCTCTACGCCCGACCGTCCAGGCGGACGGTCGGCGCACGATCACGGCCCGAGACGCATTGAAAGCGTGCAGAGGTCCGTGCACGCGAGGACGAGCCGTGTCGCGTTCGAGAGGTCGAGCGATCGGCCCGCGATGTAGGGGCCGCGGTCGATCACGGGCACCGTGACGATCTTCCCACGGAACGCGAGGGTGACGAGCGTGCCACAGGGCAGCGTGCGGTGCGCGACGCCGAGTATCTCGGGCGTGTACGTCAGCCCGCAGGCGGTGCGGTTCCCGTAGAACCCCGGTCCGTACCAGGAGGCGAGGACGACCCTAGACGTCGCCGGCGGATCGAGCGGCGGGGGCGGCGCCGGACGAGCCGCCGCCTGCGCCGGCGCCAACGGCGCGGCCTCCTGACCCATCACCGCGTGAGCCGCCACCGCGACCGCTTTCGGTTGCAACGGCGCATCCTCGGCGAGCGGGTTCAGCTGCGGCGCGACGAGAACGTCGTTCGCGGTGAGGCGCGCGAACGCCGCCGCGACGACCACGTCAGTTGTGCTCGGGGCATGGCTCCACGCGATGCTCGGTACGATCAGCGCCACGCCAAAGACGAGCACGCCCGCGTGCGCGAGCGCTCCCCGGACCACGCACGACCGTCGAGCAACCGTGGTTCCAACCGCTGTCGCGCATGACGACACGAAGCGCCGTCGCTGACAGGCCACGCAGGACGAGCGCTTGCTTGCTCGCGAATGTTTCTCGCATGACGAAGGCGTTACGCGGCGTCATCAGCGGGGTAACACCGCGCTCAACGCGGCAGCGCTATCACCACGAAGCGCGGATCTTCGCGATTCGGCCCGGTCGACGTCTGCAGCGTGAGCCGCTCGGCCGGCGTTGGCTGCACCCAAACCACGTCGGCCGGCGGCACGCGGGGATGGACCTCGCTCACGACGTAATGCAGGGCGCTGCGATCGGGCGTGCTGATCCAGACGTCGTCGCCCTCCACTGCGTTCCAGAGCGACAGGAACATCCCCCGGCGCGCGTGCGAGTAGATATAGGAGTTGCTCCCCTTCCCGGGGATCCCCGTGCCGGGAAGGTGGAAGGCGAAGTTCTCGGGCGTCTGCTGGTCGACCGTGTCGCGCTGAACGTCGCCTTCCGCGATCGGCAGGTCGATCGCGAGCCGCGGGATCTGGATGCGGTAGCCGTCGGGGATCGAGCCGCTGGCCGGCGTGGCGCTGGCGGCGATCGGGCTGGCGCTCGGCGCGGTCGCGAACACGGATGCCGGGGCGCCGTCGCGCGAGCCGCCCGTGCACGTGACGAGCGCCGCGCCGATGACGAACACGCACGCGCCGAGCGCGGCGAGAGGTCGACGGAGCATCTGGCTATCCTCGCGTGCAGACCGGATGCCGACCGAGAGACCGAGCTACGCGGAGCGCCGCGGCCGCGCCGCCGCAGCCCTCGCGGAGCGCGGGCTCGCGGCCCTTCTCGTGTCCCCCGGTGCGGACCTCGCGTACCTCACGGGGTATCGGGTCTTCACGAGCGAACGGCTCACCTGCCTCGTGCTCGATCGCGACGGTGGCGCGACCCTCGTCTGTCCCGAGCTCGAGGCGGCACGCGCGTCCGCCGCCGCGCCCGACCTTGGCCGCGTGACCTGGCGCGAGACCGACGAGCCGCACGCGATCGCCGCGTCGCTCGTCCGCTCGGACGGCGACATCGCGGTCGCGGACCAGATGTGGGCGGCGTTCGTCCTGAAGCTCCAGACGGCGCTCGCCGGACGCGCCTTCTCCCCCGCGTCCGCTGTCATGCGGCCGCTGCGGGAGCGCAAAGACGCGCACGAGCGCGAGGCGCTGCGTGCCGCGTCCGAGGCCGCCGATCGCACGTACGCGCGCATCCTCCAGCGGCCCTTCGCGGGCCGCACCGAGCGCGAGGTCGGCGCGGACCTGGGGACGTTCCTGCGCGAGGAGGGACACGACGAGATCGGGTTCACGATCGTCGCGTCCGGGCCGAACGGCGCATCGCCGCACCACGAGACGGGCGAGCGGCGCATCGAACGCGGCGACACGGTGGTCCTCGACTTCGGCGGCGGACGCGAGGGGTATCGCTCGGACATCACCCGGACGGTGCACGTCGGCGGCGTCATCGAGGCCGAGCCCGGGCGGGTCCACGACGTCGTGCGGCGCGCGCAGGAGGCCGGGTACAAGGCCGCTCGGCGTGGGGCCAGCGCCGAGTCGGTGGACGCGGCGGCGCGCACGGTCATCGACGACGCCGGGTACGGCAAGTTCTTCATCCATCGCGTCGGGCACGGGATCGGCCTCGATGGGCACGAGCACCCCTATCTCGTGCACGGCAACGCGCAGCGGCTCGAGGCCGGGATGGCATTCTCGATCGAGCCAGGCGTGTACCTGCCGGGGCGATTCGGCGTGCGCATCGAGGACATCGCCCTCATCGAGGACGACGGCAGCGTCCGTCCGCTGAACCGCGCGGATCACTCCTTCGCGATCGTCACCTAACGCGTGCGTTTCGCGGTCGCCGTCGTCATCGCCGCTGCGGTGCAGGTCGTCCCGTATCTGCAGCCCGACGTGCCGACGGTGCTCGCCATCGCCTACGTGCTCTTCGCCGCCCTCGGGGCCGGGTTCTTCGCCGGGGCCCGTGGCTGGCTCGCGGGAGCGCTCTCGGTCGTGCTCGGCGCGGCGCTCTACGGGCTCTGGTCGCGCGCCGCTCTCGGCGCCGAACGCGGCCTCGTCCTGGGAGACCTCCTGCGTTCCGAGACCGCTCTGCTCGTCGCGATCGTTCCGTACGCGGTGCTGGGTGCCCTCGCGGGAGCGCTGGGCGCGACCATCCGCAGGCGCGCGATCGCCGCGTCGCCATGAGCTGGGCGCGGCTCTTCGCCTCGGTCGTCGCGACGACGACCGGGCTCGCGTTCTGGTGGGCGCTCACCGAGCCGCTCCCCGTGCCACCTGCCATCGGCCTGAGCGTCGCTGCGGCGATCCTCTTCTGCGCCGGGCTCATCGCCGGTCGGATGGGCGTGATCGCCGCCCCGACCGCGCTGCTGTTCTCGTTGCTCGTTGGCTCGATCATCGCCACCCAGCTGCACCAGGCCTTTCGGCCGCAGACCGCGCCGATCTCGGAGTTCGGCCTGCTCGCGCTGCGCGTGCCTGAGATCCTCGCCCCGCTCGCGATCGCCGCCGTCATCGGTCTCGCCGCGGGATTTCTCGGCGAGCGGCTCCTTCCATCACGCCGCGACCGCTGATCCGCTAAGACGCGACCGCGCGACCGCCGCACGATCGCGGGTGGCACGGCACAGCTGGTCTCTCGCGACGCGCGGGTGCCCAGGACCCGCCAGAGCGAGGTGGTCTGGCGCGAAGGTGCGGGGCGGGTAGGGTGCGCGGAGCGAGAGACCGGCGGAGCCGGGACAGGACCCGCGACGCTGCGCCGGTCGAGCTAGCGCACCAGCGGCTGAGCGGCGCGCTGCGCCCACTCGAGCAGCGAGTTCGGGACGATCCCCAGGATGACGACCGCGGCGCTCGCGACGCCCAGGCTCGTGGACAGCAGCCGCGGACTGACCAGGCGCGGCACGGCGCCCTCGGGGTCGTACATGTACATGCGCACGACCACGCGTAAGTAATAGAAGGCCGCGAGGACCGCGTTCAACGCGATGACGACGGCGAGCCAGGCAAGGCCGGCGTCCAGGACCGGCTGGATGACGTAGAACTTGGCGATGAAGCCGATCGTCGGCGGGATGCCGGTGAGCGAGACGAGGAACACGGCGAACGCGAGCGCGCCGAGCGGCTCGCGCCGAGCGAACCCGTTCAGCTCGTCGAGGCTCGCGCCGCGCGTGCCGTCGAGGTCGACGTAGAGCAGGCACGCGAAGGCGCCGAGGTTCATGAGGCCGTAGGCGAACAGGTAGAAGAGGACGGCGGCTCCGGCGCTCACCCCGGCGCGCGAGGCCGCGACCGCGGCGAGGATGTAGCCGGTGTGCGCGATGCTCGAGTACGCGAGCATCCGTTTCGTGTTGCCCTGCGCGAGGGCGACCACGTTGCCCGCGGTCATCGTCACGGCGGCGAGGACCGCGATGACGATGCTCCAGTCGACGGCGAGCGGGCCGAGCGCGCCGACGAGCACGCGCAGGATCGCCGCGAACGCCGCGGCCTTGGGCCCGACCGACATGAACGCCGTCGCCGGCGTCGGCGCGCCCTCGTAGGCATCGGGGGTCCACTGGTGGAACGGGACGACCGCCGCCTTGAAGCCGAGGCCGACCGTGACGAGGGCGAGGGCGACGATGGTCGGCCCGCTCGCGACGCCGTTCGCGACGAGGTACGACGCGATCGCCGCGAAGTCGGTCGCCCGTGTCACCCCGTAGAGCCAGGCGAAGCCGTAGAGCAGGAGCGCGGAGCTGAACGCGCCGAGAAGGAAGTACTTGAGCGCCGCCTCGTTCGAGTACCGGTCGCCGCGCTGGATCCCCGCGAGCACGTATATCGGGATCGTCATCAGCTCGAGGCCGACGAAGAGCGTGATGAGATCCGACGACAGCGCGATCGTCATGGCGCCGACGGTGGAGAAGCAGATCGTCGCGTAGTACTCGCCCGCCGGGATCCGGCGGCGCTCGAGGTACTCCGGCGAGACGAGCGTCGCAAAGATCGCCAGCAGCAGGAAGACCGCGCGGAAGAAGCCGGTGAACGCGTCGACGACCACGAACCCGCGGAAGTAGTGACCCAGCGGGACGACGGTGACGGTCGCGACGATCGCGAGGGCGAGGCCCGCGACGGTGATCGCGGGCAGGGCCGCCGCGGCGCGACGCCGGCCGAGCGCCGCGTCCCCAACGAGGACGAGGCACGCGACGATCGTCACGATGATCTCGGGATAGACCGCCGCGACGTCGGTCACTTCGTTCCCTGCTCAATCTCGCGGCTTTGCCGCGGAGACGTGCTCAGGGCTGGGCGACTCGCTCGTCGCTCACGCTCGCTGTGGCTCGCTGACAGGGGCCCCTGCCCATGAACCGCTCGTCGCTCGTTCATCGCGCGGCCATCAGGATGAGGCCGGGATCGGTCGCGAGGCGCACGACGCGATCGAGGGACGGCTCGATGATCGCGATGAACGGCTGCGGCACGACGCCGAGCACGACCGTCAGCACGAGGAGCGGGATCGCGCAGGCGAGCTCGAGCCGGGTCATGTCCGGAAGCAGGCGATAGGACTCACGGATCGGGCCGTACATGACCCGCTGGAACATCCAGAGGAGATAGACCGCGGCGAGGATCACGCCGATCGCGGCGAGTGGTCCCCAGAACAGGCCGCCGAGGGGCACGCCGGGGAAGCGGAACGTGCCGAGCAGGACAAGGAACTCGCCGACGAACCCGTTGAGGCCAGGCAGGCCGAGCGAGGCGAGCACGAAGACGCCGAACAGTGTCGTGTAGACGGGCCAGATGTTCGCGAGCCCGCCGAGGTCCGCGATCATCCGCCGGTGCGTCTTCTCGTATTGGATCCCCACGAAGAGGAAGAGCGCGCCGGTGACGAAGCCGTGGTTGAGCATCTGGAGGACCGCGCCGACGCCGCCCTGCTGGTTCAGCACGAAGATGCCGAGCGTCACGAAGCCCATGTGCGCCACGGATGAGTACGCGACGAGCTTCTTGAGGTCCTTTTGCACGGCCGACACGACGGCGCCGTAGAGGATCGCGACGACCGAGAGCAGTATCATCGCGGGGAGCCACGCCTGCACGCCGAACGGGAACAGCGGCAGCGCGAAGCGCAGGAAGCCGTACCCGCCGGCCTTCAGCAGCACGCCCGCGAGGACGATCGAGCCCGCGGTCGGGGCTTCGACGTGAGCGTCGGGCAGCCAGGTGTGGAACGGGACCATCGGGAGCTTGATCGCGAACGCGAGCCCGAACGCGAGGAACACCCAGAACTGGAAGTCCGCCGAGAAGCTCCCGCGCGCCTCGATGAGCTCGGGCAGCGAGAGCGTCCGGGATCCGGCGTCGCCGGACGCGAGGTACACCGCGACGATCCCCACGAGCATGAGCAGCGATCCCGCGAGCGTGAAGAGGACGAACTTGAGCGTCGAGTAGATGCGCCGCGGGCCGCCCCAGATGCCGATGATGAGATACATCGGCACGAGCATCAGCTCGAAGAACACGTAAAAGAGGAAGAGGTCGAGCGCGAGGAACACGCCGACCATCCCGACCTCGAGCAGCAGGAACGCGGTCATGTACTCCGCGAGGCGCATCTTGATGGCCCCGCCGCTCGAGTAGAGGACCGAGATGAACGTGAGCAGCGTCGTCATCGGCACGAGGAGGACCGAGATGCCGTCGACGCCCACGAAGTAGCGGATCCCGAGGCTCGGCAGCCAGTCGATCCGCTCGACGAGCTGGAAATCGGCCTCCCCGATGTGGAACTGCGCCAGCATCCAGAGCGAGAGCGCCAGCTCGACGGCCGTCGTCGTGATCGCTACCTGCTTCACCGCGCGGTCGTCGCGGCGGAAGATGACGAGCGGCACCAGTCCGGCGAGCGGGATGACGATGAGCAGCGTCAGCAGGTGGGTCATGGCTTGATGACCCCGGCCGCGTACGCGCCGTAGGCGCCGAGGACCAGGAGGAGACCGGCCACGATCGAGAGCGCGTAGTTGCCGACGACGCCCGTCTGCAGGCGGCGCAGCCCTGTACCGCTGAGCGAGAGGAGCCAGCCGAGACGGTTGGCGAGCCCGTCGATGATGTGGATGTCGAACGCCCACGCGGCGCCCGCGAACGCGCGAGCGAGATCGACGAAGCGATGGTCGTAGAGCTCGTCGACGTAGTACTTGTTCACGAGGATGCGGTAGTAGGCGCCGGCGGCGCGCGCGACGGCGGCCGGATCCGGCCGGTGCCGCACGTACATCGAGAGCGCGATCGCGATGCCGATGAGCCCGGCGGCGACGCTCGTGGCCGGCAGGCCGAGGGCGGTCACCAGCGCCGGCGACCTCGTGGCCTCCGCGACCTCGCCGCCGCGTGCCTCGAGCGCCGGCTTCAAGAAGCCGTGGATGAACCCCCCCTCCGGCGGCACGCCGATGAAGCCCACGAGCGCGCTCCCGACGGCGAGCGCCGCGAGCGGGAGGACCATCACCGGCGGCGACTCGTGCGCGTGCTCGTAGAGGTGGTGGTCGCGAGGCTCGCCGTGGAACGTGAGCCAGAGGGCCCGCGTCACGTAGAACGCGGTGAGCGCGCCCGTGAGAACGCCCACCCCCCAGAGGAGCGGATACCCGTTCGTGAACGCCGCGCCCACGATCTCGTCCTTCGACCAGAAACCCGCGAGGGGCGGGATCGCCGAGAGCGCGCCCCCCGCGATGAGCATCGTCCAGTAGGTCCAGGGAAGCTTCCGGCGCAGGCCGCCGTAGCGCCGCATGTCCTGGACGTTGTCCATCGCGTGGATCACCGAGCCGGACCCAAGGAACAGGAGTGCCTTGAAGAACGCGTGCGTGGCGAGGTGGAAGATCGCGGCGATCGGCGCGCCGACCCCGAGCGCGAGGAACATGTAGCCGAGCTGGCTGACGGTCGAGTACGCCATGACCCGCTTGATATCGACCTGCACCAGGGCGATCGTCGCGGCGAAGATGGCCGTGAGGGTGCCGACGACCGCGACGAGCGTCAGCGCCGATCCCGCCGCGGTGAAGAGCGGGGTGGACCGCGCGACGAGGTAGACGCCCGCGGTGACCATTGTCGCCGCGTGGATGAGCGCGGACACCGGCGTCGGGCCTTCCATCGCGTCCGGGAGCCACGAGTGGAGCGGCAGCTGGGCGGACTTTCCGGTCGCTCCGAAGAACAGCGCGACGCAGATGAGCGTGAGCACGCCCTGTTCGGGCGCGCTCTCGTCGAGGCGCCGGAAGACGTCGCCGAAGTTCAACGACCCGAAGACGAGGAAGATCACGATGATGCCGATCGTGTATCCCCAGTCCCCGATCCGGTTCATCACGAACGCCTTCTTCGCCGCGAAGTACGGCTCGGGTCGTTCGAACCAGTACCCGATGAGGAGATAGCTGCAGAGGCCGACGCCCTCCCAGCCGACGAAGAGCAGAAGGTAGTTGTCGGCCATGACGAGGATGAGCATCGCGAACACGAAGAGCGAGAGCCACGTGAAGAAGCGATAGAAGCCGTGGTCGTGCGCCATGTAGCCGTTCGAGTAGACGAAGATGAGGAAGCTGACGACGGTGACGACGAGCATCATCACCGCCGAGAGCGGATCGACCAGCGCCGAGACGTCCACGCTGAAGTCGCCGACCGCGATCCACTGGTAGCGAATCCCCGCGATCGTGAGAGGAACGATGGTGCGGCTGTGTCCCGCCAGGACCTCGAAGAACACGCCGATCGCGACGATGGCCGACGCGCCGATCGCCGCCGAGCCGATGAGGCCGGTCAGATGCCCCAGCCAGCGGCGGCCGAAGAGACCGTTCACGAGGAACGCGGCGAGCGGGAAGGCCGGGATGAGCCAGACGTGCTCGATCATCTCCTAGCCCTTCATCGCTCTGATCTCGTCGACGTCGACGGTCGGGCGGTTGCGGTACGCCGACAGGACGATGGCGAGACCGACCGCGACCTCAGCCGCGGCGATGACGAAGACGAACACGACGAACACGCTCCCCCGCTCGTCGACCGCTCCGTAGCGCCGCGAGAACGCGACGAGCGCGAGGTTCGCCGCGTTCAGCATGAGCTCGACGCACATGAGGATGACGACGGCGTTCCGGCGGACGAGCACACCCGCGGTCCCGATGAAGAAGAGGGTCGCCGACACCGCGATGAAGGCTCCGAGCGGGACACTCACCGTCGCGCCTCGCTGTCCTCGTCCCGCTTCACGAGGACGATCGCCCCGACCATCGCGGCGAGCAGGAGGACCGAGGCGACCTCGAAGGGGAACGCGAAATCGACGAAGACGCTCGTCGCGAGGGCGGGTAGGTCGTCCCCTCCAGGCTTGGGCACGGCGCCGACGAAGCTGAAGGAGAGGAGCAGCACGGGGATCGCGGCCGCGGCCACCACGACGCCGGCGAGCGGCGTCTGCTTCTGGAAGAAGAGCGCGTACGGGCGATCGGCCTGCGGCGTGAACATCACGCCGTAGAGGATGAGGACGGTGATGGCCCCGACGTAGATGAGGACCTGGAACGCGGCGATCGTCTCCGCGCCGAGCAGAACGAACATCCCCGCCATGCAGAGGAACGTGAACGCCATGAGGAGCGCGGCGGCGGTGATGCGGTTGATCAGGACGACGGCAGCGCCGGCGACGATGACGCCCGCGGCGAGCACGCCGAAGACGACCGGCTCGACGAAGTCGAGGGTCATCAGCCCGCCTTCGCGGCGTGGGCCGGTACCTGGCCGGCGCGGGCGCGCGCCCGCAGGGTCGCGAGCCGCCGCCGCTGCACGTATGGGACGCCCGCGACGAAGCCGAGAAGAAGCGCCCAGCTCGCGATCGCGACCGGGATCCTCGTGTCCGGGAACGCCATGAGGAGGACGGCGACGAGCAGGATGTTGAGCAGGGCCAGCGGGATGAGGCCTTTCCAGCAGAAGCTCATGAGCTGATCGATCCGCATCCGCGGAAGCGTCGCCCGGATCCACATGAAGATGAGGACGAACGCGTAGACCTTGAGGGTGAACCAGAGGACGCCGAGCAGCGGGGCGACATCCACGCCGGGTCCCTGCCAGCCGCCGAACCAGAGTGTGGTCATGATCGAGCAGACGACCGTGACCTCGCCGTACTCCGAGAGCGCGAGCATCGTGCCCCAGCGCATCCCCGAGTACTCGGTGAGCCACCCCGCGACGAGCTCGGACTCGGCCTCGGGAAGATCGAACGGCGTGCGGTTCGTCTCGGCGAGGGCCGAGATGAAGTACAGGGCGAACGAGAACGGCAGCACGAGCACGTTCACGAGCGGGCCGGCCTGCGAGCGGGTGATGTCGACCATCGACAGCGAGCCGACGACGAGGACGACCGAGACGAGCGCGAGAATCTGCGGGACCTCGTAGGAGATGAGCTGCCCGGCCGAGCGCAGACCCCCGACGATCGCGTACTTGTTGTTCGACGCCCATCCGGCGATGACGATCCCGAGGACCGTCATCGAGCCGAGCGTCGTGAGGTACAGAAGGCCGATGTTGAGGTCGGCGCCGACCACGTCGTGCGCGAACGGGAGCACCGCCCACGACGCGAGCATCGGCGTGAAGACGAGCGCGGGCGCCGCGATGAAGAAGTACGGGTCGGTGAGGCGCGCGCGGACGTCCTCCTTCGCGATGAGCTTTATCGCGTCGGCGAAGGTCTGGAGGAGCCCGAACGGCCCTACGTGATAGGGGCCGATGCGGTCCTGCATCGCCGCCTGGATCTTCCGCTCGAGGTAGATCTGCAGGAGCGCGCCGTTCAGGATGAGGAAGAGCGCGAGCCCCACGGCGATGAGCAGCCGGATGGGCAGCCAGACGAGCGGGTCGAGGCCGAACGGGCCGACGGGCACCGTCAGCCCCCTCGTTCGATCTCGGGCTGCGCCCGAGACGCGCTCAGGGCTGACGGAGTTCGCTCGTCGCTCACTACCCGCCCCGAGCGTCGCTACGTGGCGGGAGGAACGATTTGCGCAGCGGGTGTCCCGGGAACGATTCCTCGAGGAAGATGCGCCGAAGGTCGGGGTGCCCGTCGAACTCAATGCCGAACATGTCGTAGGTCTCGCGCTCGCACCAGTTCGCGCCCTCCCACACACCGCTGAGCGAGGGAACGTGCGGGTCGAGCTCGGTGCAGGCCGTGCGCAGCATCACGAAGACCTTCGTCACGGTGCCCCGCACGAAGGTGACCGAACGAAGCTCGCTGCCGGTGTCGACGCCGGCATTCACCGAGTACAGGTCGCACCGTGTGAGGGGATCGTCGCGGACGAACCGAGCGACCTCGACGAGGTGCGCGCGATCGACGTCGAGGACGAGCATGTCGTCAAGGGTCGACGCGCGCGCCTTCTCGCCGAGCCTCGTCGCGACGTCGGCGCGAACCGCTGCGAGGTCGACCGTCGGCCGCGGAGAGCTCAGTACCAATTGAGCGCGTCCTTCTTCCACGCGTAGTAGAGACCGACCGCGAGGATGGCGATGAAGACCGCCATCTCGACGAGGCCCGGGCCGCCGAGCGCGCGGAATAGCACGGCCCACGGGAACAGAAAGATGACCTCGACGTCGAAGACGACGAAGAGCAGCGCGAAGACGTAGAAGTGCGTGGGGTACCGGGCCCAGGCCTGGCCGATCGGCTCCTCGCCAGACTCGTAGGTGCGGAGCTTTTCGGGAGTGATCTTCTTCGGCGCGACCAGCCGAGCGATCGTTAGCAGAACGGTTACGAAGACGGCCCCGACGACGAAGAACGTGAGTACGTAGAAATAGGACAGGCTGTAGTCGGGCACGGAACGCCTAGCCTAGGCACGGCTTCCTGACCGAGCAAACCGAGTCGATCAGCCTCGTTTCGGTACCTTTGTCCCCCCGTTGCGTGGTTGACACGATCGTCGCGCGCGGGCTACGGTGTGGCCCTCCCAGCACTGTTAGTTCGCAATTCGTACATGCGCAGTGTTGCTGGGGCGGATCGATCGAGAGAGTGATCGAGGCGCGAGCGGAACTGAGGGCCGCGCGCGCCAGGCCACGAAGGGCCGCATTGAAATTGAGGGAGGGACCTTGGGAACGGGAACGCCTACCCGCCGCTCTCAGGCTACGCCTTCCCCGCGGCGGATCGTCCAGCGCAACGTTCTCCTCCTCGGTCAGCGGCTCCAGCACACCGGTCGGCGCGTCCGTTCGCTCGCCGTTCGTTCCGTCGATGCCGGCTCCCTGTACCTCGCCGATCTCGTCGGCGTTCGCGGACTTCGCCTCGCCCTCAACACGTCGGTCGCGGTGCTCGTGCTGTCGCTCCCGTTCGCCGCGACATCCGCGTCGCGCGCGTCGACCGGCGTCTCGATGGCGCCGGACGCGACCGTCGTGGCGGCGTCGCCGGACGCGGTCCGCGCGCAACCGCTCGCGCGCGGCGTCATCACCACGGGGCGCAGTCCCCAGACAGCGATCGCGGCGGGCACGCACCCGATCCAGGACTACATCGTCAACAAGGGCGACACGCTCGCGACGATCGCGAACTTCTACGACGTCTCGGTCGAGGCGCTCGCCTTCGCGAACGGCATCACCGAGGCCGACGCCGCGAAGGCGCTGCGGATCAACAGCGGTCTGCGGATCCCGCCGGGCGAGGGTGCCCTCTACACGGTCGCGCAGGGCGACACGTATGAATCCGTCGCCGCGCGATTCAAGGTCGACCAGAGCGTGATCATGTCGTACAACCGTCTCTACTTCGAGCCGGAGCATTTTGCTCCCGGCCAGCTCATCTTCGTGCGCGGCGCGGAGCTTCCCTCCCTGAAGGAGCCCGAGCGGCCGATCGTGGCCGCCCGGCCGCTGCCACAGCCACCCGCCTCGATCTCGGGCAGGCTCGCGCTCCCCGTCGCGGGCCGCATCACGCAATACTTCTGGTGGGGCCACACCGGGGTCGACGTCGCCGCCCCGTATGGCACCGGCATCGGAGCGTCCGAGGACGGTCTCGTGTCGGCGGCCGGCTGGGTCGCGGTCGGCGGGCTGCGCGTCTGCGTGAAGCACGCCGAGGGTCTTGAGACCTGCTACTACCACACGAGCAACGTCTTCGTGAGTCCC
>Ga0209056_10003281_pt1 | contig 17318 bp, 20 predicted proteins | sample GraSoiAngelo_114_FD_185876 | JGI IMG/M metagenome (GOLD analysis project Ga0209056, IMG submission 185876) | Grasslands soil microbial communities from the Angelo Coastal Reserve, California, USA - 14_0903_13_40cm (SPAdes) (version 2) | ecosystem: Environmental > Terrestrial > Soil > Grasslands... | reverse complement strand
TCGCGGGACGACGATCATCCAGGCACTCTTCTACGGCGTCGGTCCGGCGGTCATTGCGCTCATCCTTCGCGGCGCGTGGAAGCTGGTTCGGGTGACGGTGAAGGACGAGCGACGGCTCTGGGCGATCTTCGCCGTGGTCGGCGTCGTCACCTTCGCCGCGCGGAGCGAGGTCGCGGTCCTGTTCCTTCTCTCTGGGCTCGTTGGCGTCGCGATCTACGCGCCGCGAGGTTGGCTCCGTCGAACGCAAGCTGCCCCTGTGGCGGTCCCCGTCGGATTCAGCACGGTGTGGGCGGCGGCGCAGAGCACGGATCCCAACGTCCTCCTGCAGCTCGGTGTTTTTTTCTTCAAGGCCGGAGCGTTCACTTTCGGGTCCGGCCTCGCGATCGTGCCCTTCCTGCAGCAAGGCGTGGTTCACGACTTCGGCTGGCTGAGCGAGCGGGAGTTCCTGGACGCGGTCGCCATGGGAATGATCACGCCCGGGCCGGTCGTCATAACGGCGGTCTTCGTGGGATACCTCGTCGCCGGTCTTGCCGGCGCCACGGTGGCGGGCCTTGGCGTGTTTCTGCCGCCGTTCCTGATGGTCGTGCTCTTCGCTCCGTGGATCATCCGGTATCGGAAGCACCCCATCGTGGTCGGGTTCACGAAGGGCGCGACCGCCGCCGCAGCCGGCGCGATCGTGGGTGCGGCCGCGGTCATCGGGACGCAGGTCATCGTCGACGTGACGACGCTGGTCATCTTCCTCGCGGCGTTCCTCGTACTCTGGCGGACGAAGCTGCCGGAGCCTCTTCTGGTCGGGGCGGCCGGAATCATCGGCATCACCATATTCGCGGTCCGATGATCCGCACGGTCGTGTTCGTCTGCGAGCACGGCGCGTTCCGGAGCCGGATCGCGGCCGCGTACTTCAACTCCGCGGCGGCGCCATCACGGGACTCTCACGTTCTGGTGAACCCGTGTCGACGAGTACGCAAAGCCCGCCGGGCGTTTGCCCAGCGGGCTTGTGCCTCGAGGTCCAGTTACTTGACCACGAAGGCGATGTGCATCCCGAGCAGGTAGTGCGCGGGCTGGTTGCAGATGAGGACATAGTTACCAGGCGCGAGATCGAGCGTGAACGTCTTGGCCTGAGTCGGGTCGAGATCGCCGCTCTCGCCCTGGCTGCCATCCTCGGACATCTTGCCCGGCTCGTCCGGGTCCGGCGCGACCTTGTCCGCGGGCACGTCTGTCTTGAGCACCACGACCTCGTGGACCATCGTGCCGCCGTTCTTCACGTTGAAGGTGATCTTGCCGCTTGGCACAGTGGATTGGTCGAGCACGATCTTGCTGTCGGTGAGTGTGGCATTGACCGTCCTTGCGTTCGCGTTGACCGTCGTAGCGCCTGTTCCCCCCGCGGTTCCGCACGCGGCGAGGAGCAGGACCGAGACCGCTGCCGTTGCCAGAAGAGTCTTCACTTGTCCTACCTCTTGCCGGAGCACCCGATCGAGCGGATGGCGGCGTTTCGCCGAACCGTAGGGTGATTACCCGACGCCAGCGGGTGCCATTCGGACCTACCTGCTGCGCCGTTTGACCCGTTTCCTTGGGACCTCACGCGGAGGCTCGCGGCCGGGCAGTCGCGCGCCGGTGGACGTCGTTCAGACGCGTTGCGGATCGCTGCCTCACGCCGCCACAAAATGCGATCAGTTAGGCCGGGTCGCGGCGCCACGGACGAACTCCAGTCATCGCCTTCGGTAGGAACATCCCTAGGTTCCATCCGGCGAGTCCGGAGACGAGTGCGAGGCGCACAGATAGCGCGCCGGTTCGCCGCGCCACGACATCTTTTTGAGCGATCGTTTCATGGGGATTTTGACCATCGTTGTTCCCCCAATTGCCGTGATGGAAGCAGGAGACGGTGCGCTGAATAAGGGAACTAGAGTCTTTCGCGCTTCGCGCGCGCCACATGGAATCGCCGCCCCGTGATTTCGGTCGGCTTGATCGCAAGCCAGTGCGAGCGCTCGCCAGGCGCGGCGGGATGCACGGGCACCCAGCGGAGATGCTCGGCCACGCGACCGATGTTGGTCGTCACCTCCTCGGCACGTCCCCTCGCGATCACGCTCCAGCCAATGCCTGATTCAGGGTCCCAACTGTCCACCTCAAACGCGACTGCCGTCTTCGGGACCGCTTCGAGCTTGGTGCCCGGACTCGTGCGGAAAACGATGACCGCGCCATCAACGCCGTAGTTGACTGGGAAGATCTCGATCCTTCCCTTGAACTCGAACGTAATGCGGCCTACCTCGCGGGTATTGAGAAGTAAGAGGCACTCATCTTCGGCGAGGACCTGTACCGAATCGTCAAACGGCATCGAGAAAGAGGTCAATCGGCGCGCTTCCGCACAACGAAGCGGAACGCATCGCCGAACTGGCTCGACTCAATCAAGTCGTTGCAGGTCGACACGCTCCAGAGCGCGAAGTCCTGCACGCTCGACGGATCCGTTGTGAGGACCTCCAGCAAGTCCCCTCGGCGAGCGTGGATCAATGCGTCCGCGAGTTCCAGAAGCGGCTGCGGGCGGCGGAGTCCTCTGAGATCCAGTTTGTGAGCGAAGACGACCGCCATCACTCGCTCGCTCCGCGAAACGATTGTCTGGCGTAGGGCACTTGGCACCTGACCCCACCCGTCAGGGCCGAGAGATCGACCTCAGCCGCGTACGGGCATCGGACGCATCGTTTGAGAGCCACATGTCGTTGCTCATAGGCGCAGAAGACCTGGCCTGCACAATCCGCGCTGTTCCACAGCAGGCGTGGAAGGGGCCTTCGCAGCTGAAGCCTGAGATCGCCACCGATTTTCATCACTCCGGGATCGTGGAGGGACGTCCGCGACCTGCCCAGGGCCGAAGGTCCCCGGTCCGGGAGCCATGTAGACCTACCTTGAATTGCTTATGCGGGGGAGTCCGGCCACGTGAGACCGCTGCGCGTTCTGTGCGCCTCCGCGGCTCGATCGGGGCTGATGCGGCCCTTTGTGGCCGTGAGCGTCCTGCCCGTGGTCCACAGACCCGCGGTGTCGGATGTTCAGAGTCAGAAGCGCGCATCTGCGCTCTTTGACCATTCGTGCGCGATCGCAACGTGGCGAGCGAAGCGCGCGCTGTCACCTGCGCGGTCCGCGCGGTCCGGATGACCTTCGGCGCACCGGAGGGCCGAACGGCCTTTCAATTGGGACCGGACGGCCCTCGTCGCCGACGGCGCCGCAGTCGCAGGATCGGGCGCGAGTCCAGTGTGAAGAGCTATCTCGTCGAGTTCATCGTCGTGCAGCCTCGCGGGAGCGCGGTCGCGGTCCGCCAGCTCCTTACGAAGCGGCTGCCCTGGACACGCGAGCTCGCCGTCGCCGAGGCCGACGGCGTCCTGAAGGTCCGCGTCAGCACCGGCCGACCCGAGCTGGCGGTCCTGACCGGTGTCGAGTGCGGCACGCTGCGCGACGTCGTGGTCGAGTCTGAGGTCGTGAAACGTGCCGGGGGCTAAGGGCCACACGAGCCTCGTCGTGTCGCGCGACAGAGGCCGAGTGCGCGACTGGGGAAGTGAGCTTGAGCGCGAGGGCGTCCGCGTGGTTCGCTGCGCGGCACGAAACTGTCCACTGCTTGGCGGCGGTGTCTGCGATGTTCTCGCCGGGGCCGACGCCGCTGTTTACGACGAAGAGACCCTCGATCCTGAGCTGTTTCTGGGCCTTGTGCGTGCCCGGCTGCGCCCCACCGTGCTCTTCGCTCGCGACATTCCGAGGGACGGTCGGCACCACGCGAAGTTCACTCGCGTCTTGGACCATCGCGGCGCGGCGACGATCTTCCCGCACCTGCGATAACGCTTCCGAATGGGAACGTGAGGAGTAGGGCCGAAGGTCCCGGCGCCCCGGAGTCCTGCGGACCTAGCCGCGCGACTCACCGCCCTGCAGGCTGTGGTTCGTGAGAGCGCCCAGAGTGCTCGTCGCGTACGACGGATCGGACCAGGCAGCGATGGCGCTTGAAGCCATGGCCTGTGTCGACTGGCCGGCGCGCACACGGATCCGCATCCTCGCCGTGCGAGACTCCCACCTTCGCTTCCTACGACCACTTGTGGACGACCTGCTCCTCTGCGAGCGCGAGCGAGACGTCGCTAGCTACGCGAAGCGACTCTCAGCACGGCTCCCTACCGGCGTCTCCGTCGAGCAGCGCGTGGTTCGCGGCCCGACCGTGCCGACGATCATCACCGAGGCGGAGGCCTACGACGCGGACCTCGTCGTCCTCGGCAGTCGCAATCGCGGCCCGGTCCGCTCTGCCGTGCTCGGTTCGGTCGGACGCGAGCTCGTGGCGCGGGGCGAATGGCCGGTTCTCATCGCGCGCGGCGAGCACCTCGACCGTGTTCTCCTCGCCCACGACGGCACCGACGCGGCGCGTACCGCGGTTCGCCTGGTCGGGTCGTGGCCGATCTTCTCGCACGCGGCAGTTCGGATGTTCTCGGTCGCCTACACCGCGCCGGGTCCCGCCACGACTCAGATCCTGACGGCGGCGGCGCTCGACGAATCGGATCTCATCGTTCTCGGATCAGCGGCCGCGCATGGCTTGGACCGCGTGCTGCACGGCGACCTCGCGGATGATCTCGTCCTGCACGCGCGGTGCTCCTTGCTCATCGTCCCGGCCGACGCGCGGGTCGACCTGAGGATCCCGGAGCCCTCCCTCACCGCGTAGTCCGCCACAACGAAGACGCCGACGCGCCGGCCGTTTTGTAAGGGACACGTTCGTCGTGAGTTCGCACGTGTTGCGCGCGAGCGCGAGTTCCTAGTCCGGCACCGCGAGGAAGTTCACCAGAAAGCCCAGGATCATCGTGAACCACATCAGCCCGACCACCAGGAACGCCCTGCCGCGCTTCCGCCAGTCGAACGCGGCCTTCCAGCTTTTCAAAATGGCGACAGGCCCTTTCGGCCAATCGCGTCCGCGCTGCTGAGTGCGTGGTCCATGCCTTTTCTGGTGACGTATGCCGATGTCCGCATCGCCGTTAATCGCTCGGGGGAGAGCGGGCGGAGCGCTTAAGGGCGCGAATCCCGCGGCTGATGCTGCGTAGGGCGCGGACGGCTCGCCGCCATGAAGAGACGCGCCGCGAAGGTCCCGACCGCGACCGCGATCAGGATCAGCACGGCAATCGTGATGAGCAGCTCGGGCGACGCGCTAGTCATGGGCCGAATCGTCGGGTCGGTAATTGCTTCGCGGTAGGGCCGAACGGCACCGCTGCGAGGGTCGGGAGCCTTCTTCGACCCCAATCCCTACTCGCTATGGACCCTCAGGGGTCGCCCGGCCCGGCGAGATGGGCCAGACGGCCCTGTTGACAAGCCTCGTGGCCGAGCAAAGTTGCACTGGAAAGGAGGTCAAAAAATGGCAGCTCTCATCAAGAAGAACACCGTCATCGCGGACCCGCCTATCGCTCGATTCCTCTTCTCGGACACGCGTATGGCCGTCGTCTGGCTGATCGTCCGAATCTACGTCGGATACAGCTGGCTCGACGCGGGCCTGCACAAGGTCCTCGACACCGGGGCCGGCACCAATTACATCTACGACGGCAGAGGCATCCTCGCCTTCTGGCAGAGGATCGCGGCGATCCCCGCCGCGCCCGCCAAGCCGGTCATCACCTACGACTGGTACCGCAGCTTCATCCAGTTCATGATCGACAACCACTGGGAGGTCTTCTTCGGCAAGGTCATCGCCTTCGGCGAGACCGCCGTTGGCGTCGCGCTCATTCTCGGTGCGTTCATCGGCATCGCCGCGGTCGGCGGCGCGTTCATGAACCTCAACTTCATGCTCGCGGGAAGCGCGAGCACCAACCCGGTCCTGCTCCTGCTCGGCTTCCTCCTGGTCCTCGCGTGGAAGACGGCCGGGTACATCGGACTCGACCGCTACTTGCTCCCGATCCTTGGCACGCCGTGGAAGGCGCCGCGAGCAGCGATCAAGACGGGCGGCGCGGCGGTCCAAACGCCGCAGCTGGCGTGACCAGCTCCGCGGTGCAGCGGCGCGAGAGGGGCGAGGCTGATCGCTCCTCCCGCCCGCTGTCCATTCTCGTGATGAGCGCCGATGGGAAGCGTCGCGGGGACTGGGCGAAGTTCTTCGAGGATCAGGGAATGCAGACGATCCGCTGCGGCGGTCCGCAAGCAACGAGCTGCGCGCTCGAGGTCTCGAACCGCTGTCCGCTTCACGAGCATGCCGACCTCATCTTCTACGACGAAGAGAGCATCACCCCGGCGCTCGAGGAGCAGCTCGACCTCATCCCGCTCTCGACTCCGGTCGCGTACGCGCGAACCATGCGGACGCGGCTGGGAGACGAGTATCCGGTTACCGAGCGAGTGCGTCCCGCTGCCCGCCCCCTGCGACCTTCCCGATAATCGATGGTCTGAGCGAACTCGGAAGCTCGCCCACGCTTCCCACGAGGCTGCGCGTCGCGGGCTTCGTTCTTCCGTCTGTGCTCATCGCGCTGCTCGTGGCCCTCGACTTTGTGCTCGAGCCGATCCTCCAGCCCGCATACGCCCATCTCGTGCTCATGGTCGTCGGGATCGCCGGCGTGCTCGCGTTCTCGACGGCGATCTTCGGTCGCTTGACTGAGCTCTACCGACGTGACGCCGAGCAAGCCGCCCGGCTGCGGGCGTTGAACGTCGCCGGCATGGCGCTGGCCGCGGAGCTTGAGACCGCGTCGGTCCTCCAGCGTGTTGTCGATCAGGCGCGCGCGGTCGCGGACGCGAAATACGCCGCGCTCGGGGTGTTCGACGAGAACGGAGACGTCGAGCAGTTCATTACCTCGGGCATCACTGCGGAAGAGCGCGCCCGCATCGGACCCCTCCCGAAGGGCCGCGGCTTGCTCGGCCTGCTGCAGCACGAGCAGACGACGCTTCGCCTGCGTCGGATCAGCGACCACCCGAAGTCCGTTGGCTTTCCCAAAGACCACCCGGCGATGACGAGCTTTCTCGGGACGCCGATCCTCTTCCGTGGCATCTCGCTTGGCAACCTCTACCTCACCGAGAAGCAGGGCGACACCGAATTCAGCGGCGACGACGAGGAGGCTATCCGGACGCTCGCGGCGCAGGCGGCGATCGCCATCGAGAACGCCCGACTCTACGAGCAGCTGGGGCGCGTGTCGGTCGATGAAGAACGCCACCGCATCGGCATGGAGCTTCACGACGGCGTCATCCAGTCCCTCTACGGCGTGAGTCTCCAGCTCGAGGACGCGGCCGAGCGAGTCGCCAGTGAGCCCGCCGCGTCGGCCAAGGTCCTGGGGCGCGCCGTCGACCGCCTGAACGCCTCGATCGCGGACCTCCGCAACTATGTGCTGGGCCTGCGGCCGGTCCGCGGAAGCGAGCGGCCGCTCACGGAGTCGCTCCCGAACCTCGCGGCCCAGGCACGGACGAACGCACTGCTCGACATCGATGTCTCGGTCTCGCCAGACGCCGCTGCGGCGCTTGATTCGAACCGTCGGGAAGCCGCGTTCTACATCGCTGCCGATGCGCTGGGGAACGTCCAGCGGCATGCCCGCGCGCGTCACGCGTGGCTCCGCCTGTTTGCCGAAGATTCGACCGTCGTCCTTGAGGTCAGAGATGATGGCGTGGGGTTCGACTACGAGCGGGCTGTGGACGGCCACGGCTTGCGGAACATGCGGGAGCGCGCTTTCTCGGTCGGCGGACGCCTGCACGTCGCGACCGCGCCCGGGCAGGGCTCCCGGGTACGCTTCGAGCTGCCGATGCGCGAACAGGCCAACGCATGACCGCCGCGAACTCGACGAGAGTGCTTCTCTGCGATGACCATGAGGTCGTCCGCGAGGGCCTGCGGACGCTGCTCTCGCGACATCAGGACATCGCTGTCGTCGGCGAAGCCGGCACGATGGCCGAGGCGATCGAGGCGGCGGCGAAAGCCAAACCTGATGTCGTGATCATGGACGTGCGCCTGCCCGACGGCAGCGGCGTTGAGGCGTGCCGCGCGATCCGCGAGGCCCGACCGGAGACGCGGGTGATCATGCTCACCTCCTACGCCGACGACGAAGCGCTCTTCGCATCGATCATCGCGGGCGCATCGGGGTACCTGCTGAAGCAGACACGCGGCCAGGCGGTTGTCGACGCGATCCACGCGGTGGCGCAGGGCCGTTCGCTCTTGGATCCCGATGTCACCGGCAAGGTCCTCGAACGCGTACGGCGCGGCCGCGATCAGGAGGACCCTCAGCTCGCGTCGCTTACCGAGCAGGAGCGCAAGGTGCTCGAGCAGCTCGCCGAGGGCAAGACCAACCGCGAGATCGGGACCGTGCTCTTTCTCTCCGAGAAGACCGTGAAGAATTACGTGAGCCGCATCCTCGACAAGCTCGGACTCTCACGGCGGGCGGAGGCGGCCGCCTACGTAGCGAAGCACCGACCGAAGTACTAGCGCACCAACCGTAGGGCCGAATGTCGGAGGAGATGGGCCATCTGGCCCTCCTCGTCGCATCAACGCTTCCGTACGTTCGTCCCCAATGGATCCGACGAAGCCTGCAGTTGCCGACAAGGAAGACGACGATCGCACCGGTCGGATCGCGCGGCGCGTCCTCCTCGCGAATGTCGGCGTCGCGGCCGCAGGCTCATTGGTAGTCGCCGGGCTCGCGCTCACCGGGCGGGGCGCCGCCGCCTATCAAGCACCGCCGGCTACCCCTGGCCATGTCCACAGCGGCGCGAGCCCCACGCCGTCGCTGGCGCCCGGCAAGACTGCCGCGCCCGCAGCGACCGATCACGACGCCGTGCACAAGGCGGTGACCGCGGCGTTCCCGGCCAAGACCCAGGGGCAGGGACTCCAGGAGCTGCCCTCGCGGGTCGTCGACGGCGTGCGCGAATTCGATCTGACGTGTGGGAACGTGCGTTGGGAAGTGACGCCGGGTCAATTCGTCGACGCCGAGGCGTACAACGGCCAGGTGCCTGGACCGATCATGCGGGTGACGGAGGGCGAACGGGTTCGCGTCCGCGTCATGAACCAGCTCGCTGACAGCACCGCGGTGCACTGGCACGGACAGCGGGTGCCCAACTCGATGGACGGCGTGCCATTCATCACCCAGCCTCCGATCAAGCCGGGCGAGACCTTCACCTACGAGTTCACCGCCAGTCCGTTCGGCAGTCACATGTACCACTCGCATCACAATGCGACCGAGCAGGTCGGCCGGGGGATGCTCGGGCCACTCCTCGTCGCACCGCGCGACTCGCGGATGGATCCCAAGTACGACAAGGAAGAGCTGTTCATCTTCAACGATTCCCTCGGTGGGCTGACCATCAACGGCAAGGGCTTCCCCGCGACGTTCCCCTACACCGCCAAGCTCGGGCAGCGCATCCGCTTCCGGTTCATGAACGAGGGAACGCAGATCCACCCGGCGCACCTGCACGGGCTGACGTTCGAGGTCTTCGCCCGCGACGGCTACCCGCTGCCCGCGCCGTTCCGCTGCGACACGTTGAACGTCGCGCCGGGCGAGCGCTGGGACGCGATCGTAGTCGCCGACGCGCCGGGCGTATGGGCGTTCCACTGCCACATCCTGAGCCACGCCGAGGGAAATGCGGGCATGTTCGGGATGGTCACCGCTCTCATCGTCTCGAGCTGACCACGCATTGGGCCGAATGCCACAGCCTCAGTGAGCCCTGTGGCTCTTTCGTCGTCGATTGGCCGCGCGAACCTTCGTACGAAAGGAGGTGATTTGAGATGTTCGACGGACTACTTGTTCTGGGCCTCGCGCTGACCTTCTTGGGCGCGTGGTTCTTCGCGATGCAGCGCGCGCTCGCCGGGCTCGATTGGTAGGGCCAAGTCATAAGACGAGAACGAACGGTTCTCAGGCCGCATCCCCGAAGGAAGAAACAACTCTATGACTGTCGCGTTGCCACTCACGCGAAGCCTGAAACTCGCATACGTCGCGTCGATCTTCATCGCCGTCGTCATGACGATCGTGTCCGTCGCCGGGCTGCTGCAGTGGAGCCGCGCGTCGCTCACCGATCAAGAGCGCAAGGTGCTTGAGAGCCTTGCCGAGGGCCCACCAACCGCGAAATTGGGGAGAAGCTGTTCCTCTCCGAGAAGACGGTCAAGAACTACGTGAGCCGGATCCTTGACAAGCTGGGTCTGTCGCGGCGAGCGGAGGCCGCAGCGTACATGGCAAAGCACCCGCCCCGGCTCTGAGGCGCCGGCGCCGTAGAGGAACTGAGCGGCGCGGCTCGCGACGATTACGAGCTACGCGCTCTCGGCTTCTCTCTCTCGTCACCTTCTGGACGATGATCGTGGTGTCCGAGACGATCGCGGTCTTAACAACTGTGCGGCAGTACAACTAAGAGAATCGGAGCCCGCGGGAAGATCGCGCATAGCCCGGCGGAATGAGTCGCGCCGAGGCTGGCACGCTGGATGCGGCGACCCAGGACCGTTTTCGGGCCCCGCATCGGGCAGCACTGGAGGAGGGTCATGGCAACCAAGTTCGTGACATCCGCGGACGGTACGCGTATCGCGTACGAGACGATGGGACAAGGAGCGCCTCTCGTGTTCGTGTGGGGCGCGCTCGGTGTGCGTTCGTCCCCGTTCGCGAAGACGATGCGCGAAGAACTCGCAAAGGACTTCACCGTGTTCGACTACGACCGGCGCGGTCGCGGCGAGAGCGGCGACACCAAGCCGTATGCCGTCGCCCGCGAGGTCGAGGATCTGCGCGCCGTGTGTGAGGCCGCGGGCGGACGGCCGTGTGTCGCCGCAACCTCGTCCGGCGCGGCGCTCGCGCTCGAAGCTGCGGCGAGCGGCGTTCCGATGAAGATGCTCGCCGCGCACGAGCCGCCCTACATGGTGGGAAACCCAAAGGATGCGCCTGATCCGGACTACGAGCAAAAGATGAACGAGCTCATCGCGCGCGGCAAGCGCGACGAGGCGGTGAAGTACTTCATGCGAACCGTGGGCGTGCCCGGCGTGTTCGTCCTTGTGATGCGCTTCATGCCGTTCTGGAAGGACGCGGTGGCGGCCGCGCACACGCTGCCTTACGACGCCGCCGTCATGGACGGGTTCGCGTTCCCCGAAAGACGGCTGCGCGAGATCCGCGTGCCTACGGTGGTCCTCGTGGGCGGTAGCACCACACCGACGCTGCGCGCAGCGGCCGACGCGACAGCGCGCACGGTCCCCGGGGCCACCGAGCGGGTCATCCCGAAGCAGAACCATGGCGTCAAGCCGGCAGCCCTGCGTCCGGTGCTCGTGGAGAGCTTCCGCGCTGCGACGGACAGTGGAAGCCCGAACGCTGTGAGCAAAACGGCCTAGGGTTACGCACCCACCGGTACACGGCGACGCTGCGAAGGCTCGGCAATGGACGATCACCGTCGCCGATGCGGCCGATGCGTCAATGGTCGACACGATCTCGGTCATCGTCGCCGCCCCGAGCGACGAGGGTGATGATGAAGACGATGTTGGACAGGCGCCGGATTCGGCCGGCGACTGGACCGGAGTCGTCAGTTGTGGCCTACGGCTGCCGTACAGGTAGTCGAACGGTGAAGGTTGAACCCTGCCCAAGGAGCGAGGACACAGATACTGAGCCACCCATCATTTCTGTGAAGCGCTTGACCAGCGCCAGGCCCAATCCGCTTCCCTGCTGCTTGCGCGAATACTCGGCGCCGACTCGTTCGAACTCCGTGAACACGTTCGCCACCTCGTCCGGAGCGAGACCGACTCCCGTGTCACTGACGGCGATCTCGACGCGGTCGCCGCCGTCAACATTGACTCTCGTCGTGATCCGCCCACCCTCGGGCGTGAACTTCACAGCATTGCCGAGGAGGTTGAACACGATCTGCTTGACTCGGACGGGGTCTTGGTACATCAGCGGGATGTCTTCATCGATCTGAAGGGCGAGCTCTTGCGCCTTACTCGTCGCGAGCGCGCTGACAACGGAATGGACGCCGCGAAGCACTTCCGCAAGATCGAACTCCTGCGGCGCGAAGTCCATCTTGCCGGCCTCGATCTTCGACAGATCCAGGATCTCATTGACGAGCTGCAGCTGGAGCTTGCCCGACGACACGATGTCCGCCACGTAGTCCTTCTGCTTCTCATTGAGGGGTCCGAAGGCCTCGGTCTCGAGCACTTCGGAAAATCCGATGATGGCGTTCAGCGGTGTTCGCAGGTCGTGGCTCATGCTCGCGAGGAACCGTGACTTGGCGGCTGTCGCGTCGGCGAGCTCGAAGTTCACCGTCGCGAGGGCTCGCCGCTGCCGGCCAAGTTGCTGCGCTCCACGTCCGACCAGGAATGCGGCGATCAACGCCACCGCGACGAGCGCCACGCGAAGCGCGAGAAGCTGATTCAGGGTCGCGCCGAGCTCGGTCTCGAGAAGGTCGGGGGAGCGTGAGGCCATGACGCGCCACGGCAGGTCGTCGAGCGGAGCGACTCCGAGGAATCGGCGGGAGCCGAGCACCGGATCGTTCCCTTCGAATGCACTCCGTTGCGTCGCGAGTGCAGCCACGGTCGCCGGTCGGTCCGAGACATCTCGGATGTCCTGCCCCGGCGCCGATGCCTGCGTCAGAAGCCGGCCGCGGTCGTCCAGGACGTAGATGTCCGCGGACGGAGTGAGCGAGGGCTGCAACCATTCGGCGATGTCGCGGAGCCGGATCTCGACGATGACCGCTCCGATGAATGGATTCACCGAGCGGCGGACGGGAGCGGCGATCGCGATCCGTTGGCTCTCGCCCGGGCGAGCATCGACGACGCCAACCGTCGTCTCCTGTCGTTCCTTCGCGCGTTTGAAGTACGTCCCATCCGCGACGGGCGCCGACGGCGTGCCCTCCAGAGGGATGCCCGAGACGTCCACGATCGTGACCTCCGCGGCATCGGCGCCGAGCGAAACGCGGATCTCATTCGCCTTCGAGCTGAGGACGGCTTGGTCCCGCGCCTGTAACGCGTTCTGAAGATCGAAGCTGGCTGCTGTCGCGGCCGTCAGCTGCATCGATTTGCCAAGACGTCCACTGGCCACCGCCGAGGCCCGTTCTGCCGCCGCGCTCGCCGCGTCGAGCTCGGCCTGTCGTATCCGCCCGCGCGTATCCAACGCCGAGATCTCGCCGAGGACGAGCACGGGTACGCCGATCACGAGAATGGCCGCGAGGACGACACGGCGGGGGTCCTCGAGCCATTCGATAAGGCGATCTTCGATGCCACGCAGCGCCACCGGGACGGTAGGCAAGTATGCGGTGTCTGTGTGCCGTGGCCAGCGATCGCGCTAGCAAGCCGGCGTAGCCTGTCCGCCGTGAGGATCGCCGGAAAGATCCTGGTGGTGGCGCTGGTGGCCTCGGCCTGCACGTCGAGCTCACTCCCCGTCGCGTCCGCGAAGGCAGCGGATGCTCCGGTTCGCGGTGGCCGTGTCGTTGTGTCGCTCCTCAGCGACGTCACGAGCCTGGACCCTCTACGCGTGTCCGACGGCGCCCAATTCGACACCGCCGGTCTCGTCACCAGCCAGATCTACGACACGCTCGCGATCGCCGATCGCAAGACGGGCGAGATCCTCCCCTGGCTCGCAACGTGGACGACAACGGATGGCCGCACGTACGAGTTCGACATAGCCGCGAATGCGGTCTGGTCCGACGGCCAACCCGTCGTGGGCCAGGACTTCATCACGGCGATGAAGGCGCTGGCGCGCTCGAAGAAGGGGTTCGGGCGTGCCGTGGTGAACCGCATCGAGGGCTTCCCCGACTACTTTCAGGGCAAGGCGTCGACGATCTCCGGCCTCCACGCGCAGGGGAAACACCTCACCATGCGGTTCGAGGCCGTCTTGTGTGCCGCCCTGAACGTGCCCCTACAGACGCCGCCTCTGCCGACGCAGGTGTTCGGCCGATACCTCTCCGACATCGACCTTACGAAGAACACTGATGACGCCCCCGAGCATCTGGCTCCGCCCGTGAGCAGCGGGCCATTCCTCTTCACTGGCTGGCGGCACGGTGAGGAGATCGTGCTGCGAGCCAACTCGCGTTATTGGAAGGGCCCACCCTTGGTGGACGAGATCGCGTTCAGGAACATCGATCGCACGACTCTCCGCGCCGCATTTCAGAACGGCTCGCTTGACATCGTATTTGGGACGCTCCGCGACCTTGACGTCGCAACGTGGCACCAGTTCGACAGTGAGAAGTCGGTCCGCGTGATCAGATTTCCGACTCCTGGATACACGTATGTGGGCTGGAACACGCGTAGCCAGACCGTCCCCGCGTTCCAGGACAAGCGGATCCGTCAGGCGCTGGCGTACGGCCTCGACGTCGACCAAGTGGTCCGGCAGATCGTTCAAGGAGAGGGCGGTCCTACACGCCAGCACATGACGCTCACGTCGTGGGCCTACACCGAGGGGCTGAATGACTATCCGTATGACCCCGCGAAGGCCGAGGCCCTCATCCAGTCCGCTGGGTACCTGAAGGGAACCGATGGGATCTATGCGAAGGATGGCCGCCCGCTGGCGTTCACCCTCGTGACCAACGACAACAACCCGGTCCGCTCGCCATTGGTCCAGTTCGCCGCCGACCAGTACCGCGCGATCGGCGTCCGGGTGACCCCGAAGCTCGAGCAATTCAACTCACTTGTGAACAGACTGACCAACGGCGATCCGACGATCGAGGCGTTCGTGCTCGGCTTCGTCAGCAGCGGCGATCCGAACCCCGCCCCGGTGTGGTTCTCCAAGAGCCAATCGGCACCGGGCGTGCCCGCCAACGGCGTTGGCTACGTGAACCCTGAGCTCGACAAGGCGGTGGACGATGGACGCCTCGGCCCGGATTGCAGCCTCACCGCGCGGAAGCGCGCATATGACGCGTTCAATCGGATCCTGAACGAGGATCAGCCGTACAACTTCCTGTTCTGGCAGAACAGCTTCGTCGTGACGTCATCGCGTGTCCGCGGGCTTGTCCCCGGGACGTACGTTCCGCTGCCCGATGCGCATCTCTGGTGGCTCGCGCCGCAGCGGTAGATGATGCTTGGCGATGTCGCGCGAGCACACTGTCTGGCGCGCCAAGCGTTCGATCTGAAGAACCAGATGTCGCCAGTTCGATCCTGGCCCTCGGCACAGAGTCAGCTTCCTGGGAAATTCGTGAATGCGTGCGCCCGCGCTGACCCAGTGGGCCGTGTGAACCAAAGTGCGTGAGGCATACGCCGTGAGGTCCAAATGACGGAGCCGTCGGCGGCAGCGTCGCTTCGATCCGGAATGGTGTCAGCCCTCGATTCGTCGGCCAGTTCCTTATCAGCCTTGCGAAGTCACTTGGATTCTCAGCGCGTGCGTCTTATGGGTGGCAAGCGCAGTCCTCAGCCCACCGCTTTCTTCACGAGTGCGCTGATGCGTGCCTCTGTGGCGACGGTCAACTCCTTCAGCGCGAAGGCGACCGGCCACAGCCCGCCTTCGTCGAGACTCGCCGCGTCGCTGAAGCCAAACGTCGCGTACCTGCTCTTGAACTTCTGCGCGTCTTGGAAGAAGCAGACGACCTTGCCGTCCTTGTAGTACGCGGGCATCCCGTACCAGAGTTTCGGCGAGAGGGCCGGCGCGCTGGCTTTGACGATCGCGTGGACTCGCTTGGCCATGGCGCGATCCGAGTCCACCATTTCGGCGATCTTCGCGAGCACGGCGCTTGCGTCCTCCTCTTTGCTCGCGACCGACTTCCGCTCCTTGACGAGCTCCTTCATCGCAGCTCGTTCCTCGTCCGTGAGTACGCCGCGCTTCTTGTTGGTCGCGATGGCGCTTTTGGCGGACTTTTGCTCGTTCTTCGTTGGGCTCATGGAAACCTCCTCCAGACCTCGCGTCGCGAGGCGGGCTACTCCGCGTATGGTTGATCGCTGCCTTGCGCGCTGTAGCCGACCCTCCAGACATAGCCGTCGGGGTCTGCGAACGAACCGCCATACCCGCCCCACTGCAGCTTCGCGGCGGGCTTCAGGATCTTGGCGCCGGCCTTCTTTGCTTCGTCGATCACCTCGTCGACTCGCTTCTCGCTGCGAACGACGTAGTTCATCACCAGGCCCGGAAAGCCGCTGCCCTGCGGGTTCACGCCGACGTCCGCCGCGAGGCCCTCGCGCCCGTAGAAGCCCACGAGGGACCCCCCGTGCGGGACGAAAAACACTGAGATCTTGTAGTCGTTCTGGATCTTCCAGCCGAGGCCTTCCGTGTAGAAGCGCTTCGACTTCTCCATGTCATTGACGCCCAGAAGGATCGCGCTGACGTGCGCATTCATTTCGCGCCTCCCCGTCTAGATATTGAGAGCGCTTAACCCAGCCTATTTGTGAGCCGCTCGCGCGCTTGCAACGTACGCGGCGAGCGAGTCGAGTGTCTGCCGCGCGCCTTGTGCGGCGTAGAACTTCGCGACCTTCTCATCGCGCTCTTCCTTGCTGCCGAAGAGCAATTGCAGTGTCGCCTCGGTCGTGTTGCCACGCTCGACGAGCGTGAGGGTCGTCTTCACCGCGTTCGGGTCGTCCTTCTTCAGTGAATACATCCAGACGATGCGCTCCGGCGGCACGATCTCCGTCCACACCCAGTGGTTCGGATAGGCCCTGCCATCGGGGCCCTTGATCGTGGCGTCCCACACTCCGCCCGGCTTGAAGTCGAACGCGTGCGTGGTGATCTTGCTGCCCGCCCACGGGGCACACCACTCGGCGAGGTGGTCCGCGCTGGTGAATGCGTCGAAGACGAGTCGCCGGGGGCCCTCGATGATGCGCGTGACGACGATCTCGCGGTCCGCCTCGTTATTACCTTCGCTTGCCATCTGCATGCTCCTTTTGCTGAAGCTTTTTCACGTACTCGTTAAGCCGGTCGAAGTTCTCGTTCCAGTACTGCTCGAAGCCAATGACCCATTCGTGCATCGGCTCGAGGCCGCGCGCGTCGAGGCCGTAGAGCCGCTGCTGCCCGGCCTCGCGGACCCGCACGAGCCCCACTTCGCGAAGCACGCGCAGGTGCTTCGACGTGCGCGGCTGCGTGATCCGCAGTGCGCGTGCGAGCTCATTGACCGAACGCTCGTGCCCCTTCAGAAGGACGAGAATCCGCCGCCGCTGCGGCTCGGCAACTGCGTTGAACGCATCAGAGGTCGTGGCGGCTCGTGCCATGAACCAAATATATGTCCATATCGGCATGTGTCAAGACTGAAAGCACGGAAGCGCGGCACCTCCACCCAGTCGTCCTGGCGGATCGCGTCGAGGTGATGCGGAGCCCTCCCGACATTCGAAGCAACAGATGCGCGAGCTGTGCTGGCACTGAAAACGCCGACACAATGGACGGGTGGAGGAACAGGTCCTCGGTGGCAACGTGAGCGCCGCCGTCAAAGTGGGCGACACCGTCCGCCGCAGAGCAGGGCCCTGGACACCCGCGGTGCACGCGCTCCTCGCACACCTTCACCGCGTT
>Ga0209056_10003279_pt1 | contig 17327 bp, 10 predicted proteins | sample GraSoiAngelo_114_FD_185876 | JGI IMG/M metagenome (GOLD analysis project Ga0209056, IMG submission 185876) | Grasslands soil microbial communities from the Angelo Coastal Reserve, California, USA - 14_0903_13_40cm (SPAdes) (version 2) | ecosystem: Environmental > Terrestrial > Soil > Grasslands... | reverse complement strand
GTGCTTTCACTTTCCCGCGAAGCTCCGCCAGACTGACCCCGATAAGCTCGGCCAATTTCGCGCGTGATAGTTGCCCCTTTTGAAAGCACAGGAAGCAAAGTCTCACATAGCGGTCGGACAAGTCTTTTGGCTTCCACCATTTGTCCGGCATCGTAGAGCGGTCAACGTCCCGAAACGCAGGGTCGGCCAACACCTTTCTCACATTCTCCGAATCAATCTGTCGCAGGTTTACCAAGCGCCACAGGAGCGCTTCGGTCGAAACATCAAATTCCCGCGCAATCTCGACGAGATCCGCATAGCTGATTTTTCTTTCATTCAACCTCTCGGCAAAAGCACTCAGCACGCATTCCGCAGGAAGCAGCAAACAAGAAGCAAAAGAGTTCGCAAGCTTCTCAAACCTGTCTTTCAGTTCTTTCTCTCGACGGAGTCGCTCAGGGGGCATAACATTCCACGTCAGCAGATGAAAAAGCTCATGGGCAAAATTGTAGTTGCGCCGCCATGGCGACTCCGAGGAATTCATCAAGATCGCTTGTCCAAAGTCGCCCACCGCCGATGCCGCTGAGCCCGACAACTCCTCTCGATAGAAGATTTTGACTCCAAAATCCTCCTCGAGGACCTTCGTCAGCGACGTCGCGGGCACCCGTCCGAGGTTCATCGTCTTACCAACTTCCACGGCGAGTTCAGCTGCCTCACGGTATCCAAGCTCTTCGCCGGATATCTCGGCGGGTCGTAGCTGGGACTTCGGCCGAATCCCGGACAGCTTTTCAACAAGATCGTAGTTGTGCGACAGGTGCAGGAATTCTGTTTCGATCTTCTGGTAGTTGTTCTCGGGCTGCTCTCGCCACAGGACGACGGGTTCCGCGAAAGCATCTTCTTTTAGAAGCTCATTAATGCTCGTGTGCAACACGGAGGAAATCCGGGCAAGCTCCCATGCCTTGACTTGGCGCTCTCCATTCTCGATCTGCGAGATGGTCTGGACGTGTTCGAATTCCAGTAGCGCGCTGAGTTCTTGCTGTGACATACCGAGTCGTTTGCGTGCTTCCCGAACGCGAAGGCCTAACGTTTGATTTAGGGTCATTGGAGTCAAGGCTGAAGAATTCATTCAAATTCTAGCTGTATTATCCCCGAAGCACACCAGAAAATCAATAAAATCTTGATACCTACATCACGGCACGATCAACTTGCTCAAAACAAGGCAGTTAACGTAGGCGGACGGTCCGAAATCTTATTCGGGCCACTGATATCTGGGCAACTACGTCCAACTCCGAGTTTCCCTGCTTTCATCGAAGGGCACTGGTAAAAGCACCACGCTCCACCCGACTTCGAAACAAGTTCTCTGTGTTCTTATCCGTAAAGTGGACGTAGCAGCCCTTCATGCCGCGTGTCAGAAGAACACGGTAAGTGTTCTTTACCATTTGCGTGAATCGGTCGCCGGACCTCTTCACGACAGTGTCAAAGGATTTGGTCTTGTCTCCCTTCCAATCCGCAGCCTCTGGAACGTAGACTAAATCAGGCCCGAAAATGACTCCGACATAATCGAATTCGAATCCCTGCGCCGTGTAAACACAACCAATCTGATTCACGCCACCTGAGTCGTACGCCCAGAGGCTCTCTTTCGGGATGCCAGGAGCGAGGCTGCCCGAGTCAGATTTGGCGTTCCATGGTCGGACGTAATCGCCGATGACTACGTCATCCACGAGTGTCCCGTTAGGCCGGGGCTTAGACCACGGCCAACAAAAGCCTGCTGCCAGCCGCGCCGTAGATTTTTCTTCTAGCCTTTTCCTGATTTCGTCCTCCAAGGCTTGGGGAGTGGGCATGATCCTAAAGTCGAATTGGTCGGTCTGATTCCACATCACATGTGGCGTGCGCTGAATTCCCAGGGTGTTGTTCACCCAACTGACGAAAGCATCTGAGCCAGCGCAGCGGAACTGGGCTTCCAATTGAAATTCACAAACGTCGCAGTGGAATTTTTCAGCTTCAGTCTTAATGTAGTCAGTAGTGCCGATCTCCCCCGGCCTTACGATCTGGTTGTCATCAATGAAAAACACAGATGTGCGACTTGCCTTTAGCAACTCGTGGATTTGTGAGACTTTGCTTTGCTTTACCTTGGGCGTGAATCGGCTATTGCTAGTCTCTCGAATTCGGTGAGCCTCATCGGCGATCATGACATCAATCACATTTGCGTCTGCACCCATATAGCTGTTGAAGTAGCGCACTTGCGCAGCCCCACGGGTGCCCACGATTTCTCGAATAGTGGAGGTAAACGCACGAGAACCCGTCACGTAGTGCGCGTTTAGGCCCATCCCTGAGAGGTCACCGAGCAAGTTCATGGCAATAACCGATTTCCCTGTACCGGGGCCGCCTAGTACGATAATGGCGACCTTTTCCCGGCCCTTGACACCATCCTTCGCAGCCTCTACAACCTTGTCATAAACCACCAGCTGCTCGTCGAGTAGCACGTATTCAGGCTTACCCTTGATAAGTTTGGCGACGTGGTCGAGCAATTTCTTACTGGGGCGATACTTGCTCTGCTCCACCTTCGCCGAAACCTCGCCGCTGTCGGCACCATGGATTCGTTCGTCTAGAAACGCGGCGAGGTGCGGCACGTGATCGGCAGCGAAGACCGGAGAGCGCCTAATCTGCTCCGCAAACTGAGGCAAGAAAAGAGGATCGTCCTCTATCGGGCTGTAATTGTGCAGATAAGAACAGGCATGTGCACTGATTCCGTCCTCCCCCTGAAAAGCCGTATGGCAATCGGTAAAGATACGTCATGTACTGACCGACTTGAACGGACGGATGAAGCACATCCCGGACACCGCCGCCGACGAAGGTCGCTACCTCGTTCTTGCCAGATGCGCCTTACAGCCGCTCCACTGCTTTAGCTCTATGATGACTGCGTTAGGTGCTTTTTTGCCGTCGTACCCGGTCACAAGGCAATCCAGCCGCTTCGAGGTAAGTGGAAGTTGAAGCTCAAGCAAAACGCCATGATCAAGCAAGCTTGCTGTTTGAAAAACTTGTGAGACGGCGCGGAGAGAATTGTTCCAGGAATTCACCTCAGAAACTGGTGGCTGATACCGAAATTCAAGGAAGAAGGCATCTTTTAGCTTCGTGGCAATGCGGTTGTAAGTTGAGTCTTCGATAAGGGATTTTGTGGTGCCGGAATAGAGGCGCATGCGTTCCCAATTATCACATCAGATGCTTCGATTTAAACTATCCAAGTCGAACGGCTTGGGGAATTCGGTAGTGTCCTAATTTCAAAGACACTACCGGGAATTCCCAACTGTTGACACCCGTACGTAGGCTTCCTAGACTTTCAGCTGGAACGGAATTAAGGAGGCGCGCAAGTCGGTGAGCCTATCGCTCGGGTATTATGGCGAAGTAACTCTCAGGTGATGAGGCGGCGAACCGGCGAGCTATCGTTAACCTACATAATTAGCAGACCGCTCTGTAAGAGATAAGTTTCACCACTCGGGTTGGTGAGGAGGATATCAACGGGGCCGGAACCGAGAGTTGGTACTCTCATGGTCAGAGTCTGTTCGTCCACGAAAGTAACAGCCGCCGCCTGACCGCCGATTTGAGCCGTAGTACCAGTGGTGAATCCACTCCCACGAACTTGGATCTGCCCACCGGGTGTCGCTTGCGCTACGCTGATGGACCCTATCGAGAGCGGCGCAGCGCCAAGGTCGACGACAGCTAGGCCCTTGTTGGTCAGAAGGAAAACCCGCCGTCCGCTCGAGTCGATTGCCATGGGTACAGCGGTATTGGAAATCGTTTCCTGCAGCGAGAAGCGCATGCGCAAAACTCCGTGCTGCACGTCAACGATGTCGAAGACATTAGGATAAGGGAGATAATAGAGGCTGCCGGAGTCGTTTAGCTTCGGTTCCTGAAGCAGGAAAAAGTTAGAAGAGACATCCTGTGAGTAGGCGCCATAGTAGATGTCCGGCCGCGCCATGCGGCCGATATTGTGTGCCGCCGAATCGATAAATACCCATTGAGATGCGGCTACGTTACCATCGCCCGAAATCGCGGCACCGTAGAGCTGATAAGTATCCAAGCCAGACAGTGTTTTCTGCAAAGCATCGTAGATGCAAAACCCGCCACCGCCGAGTGCCACTTTGCTACCGTCACGCGTCGCGGAAAGATAACCACCGCCAAAGTTTGGACAAGTCTGCGAAGAGGGCTCGAGAACGGCTGTCCGGGCCGTAAGATCTACTTGATAGACGGGACCTCCGGGCCCACATCCAATGTTTGGGATACCACCAATCGAGACGAAGGCCTGGTTCCCGATAAGGGATGCCACATAGAGTGGGCCCCGGGTGCAACGTGGATCGGCTGTATTGACAGGGGCAATTGGAATCACGTAGCTGTTCGAGGGTGTGTCGGGATTGATCGCTCCAAGGGAACCATCGAGAAGATCCGTGGCTAGCAGGAGCGAACCATCAAGCGAAAGCGCCAACCCAGCAAATTGTTTCGAAGCCCCTTGTGCGGGGGGAGTGATCGGAGTGAGGAACTGATTTGAGACCAGCGAGAAAACGTCTATGTGGTCTCCGGCCGAGAGGTAAAGTTGGTTGCGCCCCGCATCAAATAACACTGCTGTAAAAGAGTCCGCAGATGGATAGTCTTTAACACTCGCTGCGTAGAACAGTGATTTTGGAAGCGTCGAGGTGCCATCTGGAGTTTGGACATGGATGTCTGCCCATCCTGGAGTTCCAGGGGGTACGTCGAACTTTAGAAAGGTCGATGGAAACGGAGAACCCGTAAAGGGCAAATACTGCGTCTTCGTCGTAGTGATCGAGGCAGGTGCGCCGCCCACCGACAATGTGCCGCCACTGCCATCGAGAGGCATGCCAAAACCTGCAATTTGGCCGGGTGTCCCACCATCTGGCGAAGCGCCCGAGAGCACGTTGTACTGGACATATGGGCCGTAGGAAAAGAAGTTGGGGTCAAACACCTCGATGCCATCCGGAAAAAGCATCTTAATGCTGACGGGGCCCGGAGTGGTGCTGGGTGGCGAAGTGATTGTCAGTGTGTTCGACGAGTCGACATGAGCGGAGCCGCGGTTCGCACCATACCAAACATCTGGAGTTAATGAGAAAGCGTTGCCGAATCCCCCAGAAGTTGTGCCGCCAACCGCTGGCCCGGAGTATGGTGACATGTGCTGCAGAAACGTAGGGCTCCCTGGCTCGTTGGTCACAAAGTTCTGGAAGAAGGTAGAGTCGTCGAATGCAATTCCGTAATCTTCGATACCGAGTACCATCCCAGTGTCATCCACTGCGAAAGGTTCGGGCATATAAAAGGGAGGACTCAGCTCCGTCATCACAGGAATCAGGGGCATCGCTGGGGCGATGCCGATACTTTTCAGCGAATTCGAGTCAACGGTGTAGATGACTGGCGTAGAGAAAGGCATACAGACTTCGAAGAGATAGGCAGTAGTGGGGCTAAAAGTCATCCCGCCGCTGAAGAGAGCACCAGGGAAGCCACCCCCGGGGAGTGGTCCTATTGGAGCTAGGTTTCCGTTGAGCATATTAAGGCCTGACGCGTCGTAGACAGCGATGCGAGAGGCGTCGAAGTTAACTGCGGCTTCGAGTGCGTAGCCGCCGAGTTGCACGACGCCGCTGATTGTTTTCGATGGCACATCGTAGAAGAATGAGTTTCCGCTGGAGTTGTCGGCGATCGAATAGACACGCTGGCCATTGCCGGAACGCAAAATAATTCCAGGAGGAGCGCTTGCACTGGGTGGCGTAAGAGTGGTTAAGGAATTCGATGTGGGATCCCAGAACGCAAGATAAACCGATCCGTCACCAACCGCATGTGAGAAATTCAATAAAACCCTGCCGTCCGACAGGGCGTAGAGCTGCCTTCCCTCCCAAGCCTGCGAGCCAAGCGTGATGCCAGAATAAACGGGAAGAAGGTGGCGCTTCACGCCGAAGCTAACTGGGTCGATCTCGAAGATCTGCTGTGATCCGGTGGCTATCCAGACTCGAGAATTGTCGACTGCCATATCCATGCCGTGAGGATCGGGTATCGGAATGGTCTTGATGACGGCGTGGGTCGTCGCTGAAATAACATCAATGCGGTTCCAGGAATTGTTGCTCGAGAAGATCAATTTATGTGTGCGATCGTACACCGCAGCATAGGGCGTAGCTTCGGTAGAGAGATAATCCGTACGATTCTCCGGCAAACTGCCAGTCTTCGGCGAAATATCAGCAAGGAAAGTAATGCTGGACGCTGGTACGGGAGCTAGCGGCATACCACTAAGAGTCACCTCTGCATTTTGGGCCGCAGCGGCGGTGGAAGCCGCCGTGATCGTCACTGTTCCCGACTGTCCCGGCAGGATCGTGCTTGGGTTGAAGGTGGCTGTAGTGCCGGGTGGGAGTCCACTAATACTCAACGCCACCAAGTACGTGGGAGCGGAAGTTGCATTAAATCCTGTAGAGAATTGATAGGCCCCCGAGCCTCCGATCGGGACCTGCACTTCAGAAAACAACGGTGAGACAAAATAGAAGGCGGGCAACGGCGTCGTCTGCACGGTGACCGGTATCGATACGGACGTTGTTGTAGAACCAGCTTGGCCGCTCAGAGTGAGCGTGTACTGACCTGATGCTATGCTTGCCGAAGCTTGAAGCGTGATGGATGCTCCAGTGGCGGGGACACTGAGGGGGAATGTGGTTGTTGTGGTCAACCCCGCAGGCAAGTTGTTCAAAGTCACTGTTGGCGTAGCTGAGATGTTGGATCCCTGAGCGGTGACATCTACTACGAGGCTGCTGTTCGGCAAAAGAATTATCGCGGTGGGCGTCACGGTGAGTGAAAGGGAGGCTGGCGTGGGTGCGGGTGCGGGAGTGTTCGATGAACTTCCTCCTCCGCACGAAACTGCCGTCCAGGGTAGAGACAACAACAATAGCACTCGAATGAGGCCTATGAACTGAGGTGAGGGCTGCCACACATTAGGCACGATTCGTGGGAAATGGAGCACAGCGCACCATTGGGCTGAGCAAAAGAGAAGCCCTTGCAAAAGCAATACCAGGGCGTCCACAAATAAATCGGCGGCTAATATATTACAATATTTCTGCGTCATCGAAAATGCTCGACCGGCTAAATCGGTTAAATACCCGTCAATAGACGATGGTCTCGCTAGGCCGGGAACAAAGAGGCAGACCCAACCCATTGTTGCCCCTGTTGCTGTAGGGTGCAGGCTGCAACCACCCGAGTGTGGTCGAGTGCCAAGGAGTGCTGACGCCATGCACACTGGTGCGTGGCACGGCTTCTCCGGCGTGAGGTAGAGCCGCGCAAATGACGAGGCCCTCGCAGAACCAGTCCAATAGTGAGTATGGTTCCCTCGAAGGGCTTGGCGCTTGCACCAATTCAGTTCCAAGCAGAAGTCCTTGCTTTCTCAGGGCGAGAACTCGCGCCTTGGAACAATTGCAGTACCCTTAGAACATTCTTGGGGCAAAATCATCTGTCCGACGGCAATATTCAGGAGGCACCAGGTGTAAGGGCAAGTGAATCAACAAGGCTTGTGGAGCGGACGATGGGAATCGAATCCACATCCGAAGTTTGGGAATCTACTAATCCCTTTGTTGGTCGGTCAGCTGCGTTCATGCGGCCAAGGCGTCGGCGAAGGAGTAGCGAAAAGGCACGGTCAAGATGGCAGTTTCGGTGCATTGCAGCCCCCCGCAACCATTTCGTGATCCGCAGGCCGGAATCCAGGATTCCGGCCTTTTTCGTGCAACCCCTGGCGGGCTAGCCATTTCGTCGCACACCGTCTCCAGGAAACCCTTCTCCGCTTATAGAATTAACCACCGCGTCCGCTCCCGCAAGACAGGAGAGGACGGAAAGACTTGGCGCGAATATTTTCGATTGAACTTTTTGTTAGCTACGGCGGTGATTGTGAGCACAATCCAGCCCCGTGAAATATCGACGCTTGCTTAGGGTCAATTGCTTTTGTCTTGCGCACCGGGGGAAGGAAATCCCCCCGGCGCGTAAGAAATGCCAGAGGGCGGATTACAACAGCTTGATCGAACTTACTTTCAGCGTGTCGCCCTGCACGTCTCCGCTCACATCCACGCGCAGGTGATCTTTCTTGTCCGAAGCTTTCAGTGCCTCCGCAATCTTTGCGTTCCCCTCCGCGTCGAACTTCAGGAATTGTTTGTCCTTCGTCACGATGCCAAAGCCACTCGCCGCGCACTTTAGTGCGCAAGCCCGCGGGTGGGAGTCCGGGTCGGCGGCCACCTTCTTCGAACAGTTCACGTCCACCACCGGCACATCTTTATAGCTCTCTGCAGCACCAAACGCCGGCACCGCACAGAGCCAGGCTACTACTAGAAACGAAGCAAGTTTTCTCATCGTATCCTCCGATTCAGTTTTTTGGTCTTACCGAGTGTAGACTGCTTGTGAACTTGGTGCCCTGCTTACTCCCCTTTTGTGCGGGTTTGTTCACGCACCGCCGCCAGTTGCGACAGCGCAAACGCACCAATCGCAATCTCGACGTCCCGCATGGCCAGGTCATAGAACATGCCGGTTGTCAGCAGGTTCACCGCAATGCCGACCAACCAGAGCATAACGATGTAACTTCCGAGTTTTGTCCACCGGCTCAGAACAATCAGCCCGGCTAGAATTTCCACAACACCAACGCCGCGCATGAAGGTTGTCGCGCTGACCGGCACAATTTTTGTCGCGATGGGGCTGAGGTACATCCCCCAGTCCGTCAACTTATTGAAGAATTTGTCGATGCCTGTGATGATGGGCCCCATGCCAAGGCCGATTCTCAGCGCCCACCAGCCGGCATTGAGACGGCCATCGAAGTCTGTCATTTCCTACCCCCACTTAGAAGAGCGGCGAGGGCCCGAATGGTTACAGTCATTTCGCGGCCTGAAGTCCTCGGGAATCGATTCCTGGCAAGCCAGGGATCATTGACCACGAGCGCTTTGACTCTAGCAAGACCCCTGTAACCATTCTTCTCCTCCGCGCTCTATACTTTAGAGAGCCATGGATACCATTGGAATTCTCGAGAAGGCCAAGTTGGAAGGCTGGACCGACGAGGAAGTCATCGAGCGGGTGAAAGCCGGCGACACCGCTCTATATGAGATTGTCATGCGCCGCTACAACCAGCGGCTTTATCGTGTCGCCCGCGCAATTCTGCACGATGATGCCGAGGCGGAAGACGTGATGCAGGATGCATACGTCCGGGCTTATCAGCACCTTAGCCAGTTTGCCGGACGCGCACCGTTTTCCGCCTGGTTGACGCGCATTGCGGTCAACGAAGCGCTGGCCCGGCTCCGCTCGCGCAGCCGGACCGGGCAATTAGAAGAAGCAGAGCAAGAGGGAGAATTTTTTATGACCATGGCTGAAACTTCGCCGGATCCGGAGCAAGGTGCATCCCGGGCCGAGCTTGGTCACCTCCTGGAAGAGGCCGTGCTTGGCCTTCCGCAGCAGTTCCGCGCCGTGGTCATACTGCGCGACGTCGAAGAATTGACCACTTCAGAGACCGCCGTGGCGCTCGACCTCTCTGAGGAAAACGTGAAAGTCCGCCTCCATCGAGGCCACGCCTTGTTGCGCGGCTGGCTGTTTAACCGGGTCGGGGCCGAGGCAAAAAATGCTTTTCCATTCATGGGCGTCCGCTGCGATCGTGTTGTTCACAGCGTACTTCTGCGACTTGCAAATTTAAGCAGCGATAAGCCCCAAATACACTGACGGTTCTCCCGCTGAGTAACCAGAATCCGACGCAGTCGATCGGCAAGTCGAAACGCTATCTGATTTTTGCCTTGCTCTATAACGCGGTGACCCATGTTCGGCCGCACACCGAAGGGTCACACCAACAAGCCTGAGTCCGCGGTGCGGGGCACGTCAATGCCGTGCCCCTTCTCTTGTCCAATTGCTTTTCTTTTCCGGACATCGCATAAACCCAGTTTTGCATCTTACTAAGTGAAGGTGAATGAGATGCGTGGTCATCGATCTCCAGTCACCGACGAAGAAGAGCTGCACCTAAGTGCAAATCTCAGCAACTCCTCACCGTCGAATTCTCAACCCTTTCCCAAAACGCCAAAGCCATCAGCAAATCTTGCCGCTAGCTTGCTGAGCAATAGTGGTATGAAACCTCCCAGTCGAACATGGAAGGTTTTGCTCTCCTTTCTCGGACATAGCGTTGCTTTGACAATCATTATCCTCATTCCTTTGCTATACAGCCACTCGATGGATCTCTCGCAATTCCGAAACACCTTCCTCGTGGCTCCGCCCCCACCGCCTCCTCCGTCTGCACCTCGCATAGTGCCAAGCCATCCCGCTTTCCATCTGCGAGAGGCAGAGCTCTATCAACCTCGAGTAATTCCGAGGCAGATTGCCCAGATCAAAGATGAGCCTCCGCCCTCACAGCCCGCTTTTTCCTGCGTGTCAGGTGGGGTACCTGGTGGAGTACCGGGCGGACAATTGCGTGGTGTCTTGGGAGGAATTCTAGGCCCTGGAAGCCGCCAACTTGTTCCCCCGCCTCCGCCGAAGCTAATACCCCGCCACGGACCATATCGTGTTGGAGGAAAAGTCCAGGCGCCCCGCCTTCTACGGCAAGTCCAACCCATTTATCCAATCCTGGCCAAGGTAGCCAGAGTTTCTGGAAAGGTGGCAATCGATTCTGTGATCGACGAGCAAGGCAACGTCACGCAAATGAAAGTTGTTTCTGGAAATCCCCTTCTGGTGACTGCCGCCCTCAACGCTGTAGAGCAGTGGAAGTACCAGCCCACGCTTCTCAATGGGCAGCCCATTGCGGTTGATATGGAAGTGACCGTAACCTTTAAACTCGGAGTTTGAATCTCGTCAATCGGATCGGTTCTCTGTTGCCGTTGGCGGTTGGATCATCCGCCAGGGATGCAGCCAAAGCCGTTGTAGCGATCAAGGGCCCAAACGAGCTCTCTTGAAAGTGAGTGCTTGTTATGTTCCAGCATCCAACTAGCGTCCACGATCCAAGGTTTCGGTGCGGTTTTTGGGGTCTCCGAACTGTAAGGGCAATTGAGTCATCCAAGACTTAGGGTTTGATCGTTAAACTCATAACCAGAAGGTCGTCAGTTCAATTCTGCCCCCCGCAAGCATGGGCGCTGCAAGGAAAATCTTGTAAGCACCCTCCTCATTATTTTACGAGTTGAGCTTCTGCACGCGGCACTCGGCGTCCCGAACCATTAGTCCCGTCAATTTATTCCGGAAACCCAGCCTCGGGGAGGATTGAAATCAATTGAAATCAATACCAAATCAATACTGCTTGACATTTGAAAACACGATGTTTAGACTCCGCGGCAATGGTAGTGAAACGATTTAGCTGAGGGTGCTAGGCCATTTGGCAAGTTTTCTTGGGGTGAAGGAGCGACTCATGAGCCTGTCCAAGATTTTCTTCCGCATCACGTTGTTGCTGGCTTGCGGAGTGTTTTTTGCCGTGGCAGCGCATGCGCAGTTTAAGGCCAGCATCCAGGGCACGGTCATGGATCCTCAGGGGACAGCAGTTCCCGGCGCTAAGGTCACCGTCACCAATGAGGATACCGGAATCGCCCGCGATACTGTTACGTCAGACCAGGGCTTCTATCGTATCAGCGAACTGCCACCCGGTAAGTACACGGTTAGTGTCGAAGGGGCCGGATTCAAGACATCGGTTTCAAAGGGCGTCGTGGTCGAAGCGGAGCAGCCGCGCGGACTCGACATCACGTTGGCGGTAGGTAACATTCAGGATTCCGTCACAGTAACCGCCTCTACCGGGGGACTGGAGACGGAGAACGCCAACGTAAACACCACGATTGGAACTCAGGAGGTGCTCACGCTGCCTCAATTCGGGAGGGATCCCTACGAACTGCTCCACATGGCGCCCGGCGTGTTCGGCGACAACGCGCGGCAGGGCAATGGAAATTCTTTCGCTCTTCCTCAGCAGGTTGGGCCGGGCCAATCAAACAGCTCAATCTTCCAGACCGAAAATCAGGTACAAATTGTCTCCAACGGTCAGCGCGTAACGGCAAACAATTACAGCCTCGACGGCGTAAGCGTTAATAGCCTGAGTAACGGTGGCTCCGCAGTTGTCACCCCGAACCAGGAATCGGTCCAACAGATTATTGTTACTTCTGCTTCATACAACGCTGAGCAAGGGCGAAATTCCGGCGCTCAGATCGAAGTCATCTCCAAGGGCGGCAGCAACAATTACCATGGAAGCGGTCTGATTAAGTTCAATGACAAGGGACTGAATGCTTTCAACAAATTCTACGGAGCAAACAACATCCCGCTCAGTCAAATCACTTGCGAGGGTGGCGCATTCAAGATCGTGGCTCAGCATTGCCCGACCAGAAACGACCAGAAGTACCGGGATTTTGCGGGGAGTCTTGGCGGCCCCGTCATAAAGAATAAGCTCTTTTTCTTCTTCTCCTATGAGGGCCTCCGTCAAACCAATACAGTCGTCAGCCGCAGTGTGAAGCTGGAGACCCCAGCCTTTGAAAAATACGTCCAGCAGGCCGAGCCGAACAGCATCGCCGCCAAGATTTTCAGCACACCCGGAATCGCGCCGCGGATCACGACGACTCTCTCGCAAACTGATTGTTGCTCCCTTATTACAAGTCCGAGCGACCCCAACTATCATCCATTGGGGACGTGGTATCAACCTGGAATCGGAATTGGTCAGGCCGTCGGCAACGGGCCAGATGGCACGACGGACTGGGGCCTCTTCGACCTCACCAAACCCAATTCGAGCAGCGGCAACCAGTACAATGCTCGCGCTGACTACACTCTGGGTGCAAACCAATTCTTTGCTAGCACTTACCTTGTGAACTTGACCAGCGTCAACGGGGGAAATCGGCCCCTTGAAGATGTTGGCTTCGCTCCGAAGAACTATGTCGGCACGCTCGGGTGGACTCGCACGATTTCTTCCGTCATGGTTAACGAAGCTCGCTTTAATTTCACCCGCTTTGCTTTTGACCAGCTCCAACCCACGGGCCAGACCAATTATGGCATCCCTCAGATCGAGTTGTTCGATTTCGATGCTGGCGGCTTGGGGGACGCAGGGACTATTATGGGTATCGGCCAAGCAGGCACCACCCCCGGTAACCTTGCAGAGAACACCTTCGCCTTTCGCGATACCGTGAGCTGGGTGCACGGTGTTCACGCATTCAAATTCGGCGTGGACATCACGCGCGAGCAGAACAATGACGACGAGCCTGGCTTTGAGCGACCCAAGTATCAATTCCGCGGCTTGCTCAATTTTGCCAACGACGCCTGTTGCTTTTTCGAAAATGTCGCCGTGGATCCGAACACTGGCGGCCATCCCAACGGAAGGCGTTATTTCCGCGACGCTGCCTATTCTCTTTTCGTTCAGGATGACTGGAAACTTCGGCCAAACTTAACGGTTAACCTGGGGCTGCGGTGGGAATATTTCGCGCCACTCTCGGAAAAGAATGGCCTGCTCAGCAATTACATCTTTGGCTCCCAGGGCTTCGTGAATGGTTCAGTCCAAAGAGTGACGAAGCTCTATAATGCGGACAAAAAGGACTTTGGCCCTCGCATCGGTTTCGCTTGGAGCCCAAATGTCTTGGGGAAGAAGACCGTCCTTCGTGGTGGGTTCGGCATCCTTTTCAACCGGCCATTTGAATCTGAATACAGCAATATTCGTCAGGACACACCGCTTGCCGCTCAGGCGAGTACCTGTTGCTTTTTCGATCCCGGCAAGATTACTGGCCCCCCTCCGGGTTCCGGCATTCTGTACGGAATCGGCTCGAGCACAAGTGCCACCAGCTACGCGCCCAATCCCAATTTCTCGTTTGGGGTAGCTCCCGATGGAGCCCTCTGCGCCAATGCCGGCTGCACTGCGGTGACTAAGGTTGACATCTTTGGAGCCTTGCCTAATGAACCTACTCCGTATGTCTATGTCTATTCGTTACAGACGCAGTTCGAACCCATCCACAATTGGCAAGCCACTATCGGCTATCAGGGTAGCCGCAGTCGCAAGCTTGCTCGCACTATCGACCTAAATCGGTTCCACCCGGGCGATACATTTGACGGCAATATGGATGGAGTGCAAAGCGCCAGCGCGGATGGTGTAGCCTGCGGCTCTACAAATCCCGCCTGCCCTGCGCCCATTGTTGTCGGCAATAACCGCTTTAACAGAGTCTTCATACCTTTTCCTGACGTCAACGCTAGCTTCGATGCCCTGATCACTCAACTTTCTCATTCTTTTGCGGGCGGCTTCACCATTTCGACCCTCTATACGTGGAGCCACTCCATCGACTTCTCTTCTTACGAGATTGGTTTTCAACAAACCGACCCATTCACCCAATCCATCGACAAAGGCAATTCCGACTTCGACGTGCGCCAAAGCCTGGGCATATCCGGTTACTATGAGCTGCCGCTTTATCGTGGCAGGCATGACCTCATGGGCGCCATCGCCGGCGGCTGGACTCTCGGCGCTGTGTTCACTAAACACACCGGCTTCTCCTTTACCCCTCTAATTGGGAGTTGTGATACGAATCACGATCTGAACGGTGATGGAGCCTGCCCAGACATGCCCATCGTTTACGCCGGCGGCAAAATCGCAAATCCATCTAAGCAGGACTGGCAGAATGGCGTCTTCACCAGCATCGCCGCCAGCTTCCCGGGCTCCACCACAGTCCCCCCGGCATCGCATGGGCCGGGCTGCCGTTGCCGGAATATTTTTGAAGGGCCTGGATTCACCCAGCTCGACTTGTCCTTCGGGAAAAACTTCCTGCTTCCAAACTCACGCGTGTTAGGCGAGAACGCCAAGCTCGAGTTCCGCAGCAATTTCTTTAATGCTCTCAATATTTTGAATCTCGAGTCATTGGCGCCTGCCACCGCACCAACTGACGTCGTGAACGCCGGGCAATTCGGCCGGCCCCTGGATGGTCTCTCGGGCCGCGTCATCGAATTCCAGTTACGGCTCAGCTTCTAGTCGTGATTTCCGAACGATAAGAGGGCGGTACCGTAACGTGCGCCCTTTTTTCGTTCTGATCAACGCGCAAAACGAGCATCCGGCCAGGATGCGAGTCCCAAGCAACCATCGGGAGTCGAGGGGCCTCTCTGCCTCTCATAAGTCTTTTCCTTGCCACACTTATGCGGATTCTGCATCCCGGACCGTTCTGCGGGACGAAACGTGCCGCGGTGTACACCAACAATCAATCGCCATAATTCTGGTTCGCTCGGAGGAGTTCTTGCGGACCGAACTTGTAGATCGTCATGGGCGATCCATTCACTCGCTGGCCGGAGCTTGCGAACCGGTTTGGGCGTCCTCTTCCATCGCTCGCCTTTCGACCTTCAACTGTCGCCTGTCAACCTCCCCATCCGCTAAGTCCTTTTTTTCACATTCTTGCGTACCCTTTTGCACACATAAAAAACTCAACTCGTTTGTTTCAGGCAATTCCGAACTCTTTGCACAAAACACCCGGGGGTGTGGGGATGTCATTGTTAACTAATTTAGAAATCGCTATTTGAGGGGCATGAAATCCCGCTTTCTGCATTGCGGACTGGGCTTCGGGATTTTTCATGAATGTGTTCCAAACGAAGCCGCTGCGATGATTTTCCGCCATCAGCATGGTGATGCCAAGGTCGATGCCCAGCACGTCCGCGTCATACCAGCCGCTAAGTGGATTGAAAGCATCGATGAAACCGTACTTCTTCCACACGCGTTCCCGGTAAGGCCCGCGAAGATGGCGCAACACGCGGATGCAATCGTCGAAGAGAAACGGCAGGGAGCCTCCGGTCGCGCATGGCACGATGCTTCCATCGATCGGCCCAAGGGGCCCGCCTTGAACCGACGGACCGCCCCATGCGGTATAGCCCTTTACGTAATCCGAAGCGCTGATTCCCCAAAGATTCTCGCTGTAGTCGGGAAAACGGTCGCGCAGCGACAGACAAAAGAGTTTGTGCGCTTTGGTTGCCTTCACGGAATTTTCAAAATAATCCGCATAGGCGTCGCGCTTGTTCCGGAAATCAAACCAGGCTTGAGAATACTGATGCGTGAAAATCGGATCGTTGCCGGAAATGTACTCGATTCCTTGATATTTGATTTTCGGCCGCGTCCATGCATTCCAGGAACTCGGAGGAACCGGATGCGCCGGCGATCCAATCGCCAAAAGATAGATCATCATCAGTTCGCAGTAGTGCTCCCAGCGCGCATTGAGAAACCCGGATTCCGGATGCCATCCCATGGAAAGCGTGGAACCGCCATTTAGCATCCACGGCCAGTCCACGCGCTCGAAAATTTTTGTGGCCAGATCCTTGATTTGCTGGTCGTCAAAATATTGCCGCGCGGTGAGGACGCCGCACAGCAGAATCGAAGTATCGATGGAAGAGATCTCGCACTTCTCCCAGCGCTGCCCGGTCTCCACGTGGATGAAGTGATAGAAAAAACCATGTTCGTTGTGCAAATCGTTGGCGAGAAAGTTCAGCGTCCTGCGCACTCTTTTGAGAATCTCGGGATGTTTTCCGAATTCGCGCTGATCGCCGATGCACAGGCTGGTCAGGCCAAATCCCGTGGCAGCAATACTTGACATTTTTCTCGAATCGTTTCCGTTCGCCAACGCGCGGTCTTTTACCTGGCCCGTTTTTTCGCTTGCTTCGCTCCAGAAGAAATGGAACGCCGCGCGCTGAATCTCATCGAGTAGTTGTTCGTCGGTTCCCTCGTAGGGCGCACCTGCGGGCTCAACGAAAGAATTTGCGGCCCGCTGTCCACAAGCAGACAGTGCCGCCAGCGGCGAAGCGAGCAGACGCGTCCCGCAAATTCTCATCATGTCTCTTCGGCTCAGGAGATTTTTGCTGGTCATCCGATTTTGTTCGCTCTTATGGCGCAATTTCGAGCGTTCTTCCCTCGCCGTGCGCGGAATCCGGGCTCATCCACACGGTGAGGCGCGCGGGCTCAACCACGAATTTGTTTTGGTCATTCCAGAACGCGAAGGCTTCGGGGCCCAATTCGAACGTCACTTCCTTCTTCTCGCCAGGCGCAAGAAAAATCCGCTGAAAACCACTCAGCGCGCGAACCGGCAACGCAACACTAGTTCCCTGCAACCGCACGTAACACTGCACGGTTTCCTCGCCCGCGCGGGTTCCGGTGTTGGTAATTTCGGCGCTCACGATCAGCGCGCGGTTCGGCTGCGAATCGTTCGCGCCAAGCTGGGCGTTCAGCGTTTTCGCACTCAATTCCGGCGCGACTTTGGAGAAGGGGCTGCTCGTCTGGGTTGCCCCATACCGAAACGTCGTGTACGTGAGCCCGTAGCCGAAGGGAAATTGCGGGGTGTTTTGCTCGTCGATGTAACGTGACACGTATTTCTCATCACTGTTTTTCGGTGGACGGGTCAGATCGATGCTGC
>Ga0209056_10003278_pt1 | contig 17330 bp, 21 predicted proteins | sample GraSoiAngelo_114_FD_185876 | JGI IMG/M metagenome (GOLD analysis project Ga0209056, IMG submission 185876) | Grasslands soil microbial communities from the Angelo Coastal Reserve, California, USA - 14_0903_13_40cm (SPAdes) (version 2) | ecosystem: Environmental > Terrestrial > Soil > Grasslands... | reverse complement strand
GACTCTGGGACGAGCGGCGGATCGCCTTCCGCATCGGGCCCGGTCTGGTCGATCACCTGATCGCTGCGGGCGGATACCAGGTTGCACTGGGCGCGCGGCCGATGCGCCAGGTGATCCAGCGGCTGGTGGAATCGCCGCTGGCGGACGAGATCCTCGCCGGACGGGTGAGGAGCGGCGAGACGCTGCTGGCGTACGCCGGCGGATCCGGAGTGGAGTTCCGGCGGGAATGATCGAGACTGCCGCAGTGCTCGGCGGCGGCGCGGTGGCACGGGCGTTCCTCGAGGCGCTGCCCGGAGCGGGCGTGCGCGTCCTCGCCTCCTGGCACCGGCGCAGCGGTCTGCAGCCGCCTCCGCTGCGCGACGTCGACGTCGTACTGCTCGCTGTCGCGGATGCCGCCATCGCCGAGGTCTGCGGCCGGATCGACGTCGGCCCGGGGCAGCTCGTCGTCCATCTCGCCGGCGCGCTCGGCCTGTCGCCGCTCGCTGCCGCCCGGCGCCGGGGCGCCCGCACCGGATCGTTCCACCCCCTGCGCCCGTTCACCCGTGACGGAGCCAGAGGATTCAGTGGTTTCGCCGCGGGCATTTCGGCATCCGACGAGAGCGCGGCCGGAGACCTGGCGCAGCTCGCCGTCCGCCTGGGAATGACGCCGCTCTTGACCGCCGACAAGTCGCGACCGCTCTATCACGCCGCGGCGGTGCTCGCGGCCGGCGGGCAAGTCGCGCTCTTCGCCGAAGCGCTGCGCACGTTCCGCGACGCCACCGGTCTGCCCGAGCCGCAAGCGCGCGCCGCCTTGCTGCCCCTTGCGCTCAACGCGTTGGAGAAGCTTTGGCACGAGCCCCCGGACCGGGCGATCACCGGCCCTGCCACCCGCGGAGATCTGAAAACGGTCGCCTCTCACCGCAAGGCACTATCCGGCGAGTTGCTGCGGCTCTACGATCAGCTCACGCGCATCGCCGAGCGGCTCAGAACACACCCGGCGGGAGCGCCCCCGGCACGGGGCCCAGCGAGCCGATCATCGCGTCCACATCGTCGACGACCTCGGGCGGCGCGCCCATCGGCCAGCTCGCGACCGCGAGCGCCACGTAATCCCCGGCCCGCACCACGGCGACGCGGCCGCGCACCTCGTCGGCGACGGTGAAGGAAAAGCCGTAAGCCTCGCCTCCGCGCGCGAGCACACGCTGCACGTCCTCGACGTGGACGCGCGCTTCGCCGGCGAGGTTCTCCATCAGCATGCGGGCGAGCAGGCGGATGTCGTGGATCCCATCGGCCGACTGCACCACGAGCTGGGCACCGGTTTCCTGCGACATCGCCAGCAGGGGAACCGGCTCCCCGTCCGGGCCCCGGACACCGCTGCGCAACATCCATCGCTCCGCGGCCGGACGTTCGAGCGCGAAATGGCCCGTGCGGTCCTGCCACATCTTCGGGGTGGAAAGCCCGTGCCCGGGCTTCGGCGCGCGGCCCATCGGCGAAGTCACGCGCGCCGGCGCCAGCGAAACGGCGAGCAAGAGCATGACCGCTCCGGCGAATCCGGAAGACATAGGAACACGGTCGCCACGCAAGCATGAAAAAGCTAGTCGCGGCCGCCGCCGAAGGCGGCTCAGTCGCGGCCGCCGAAGGCGGCTTAGCGACTGTGTCTTGAGACTGTACCGAAGATGAGGTGCTCACGATCGCGGCAGCTTCGCCAGCGCAGCCCGCGCCGTCCGCGCAACCACGGGCTCGGTGTCGCGCACCAGCGCGAGGAGCGCATCGCGACCCTGCGGCAGCGCGAGGCGGCCGAGGCCCCAGCCGGCGTGGTTGCGAATGGTCCAGTCGGAATCTTGCGCGAGCTTCACCAGCAAAGGCAGCTCCGAGGCGGGGGCCACCCGGGCGAGCCCGTCGGCCGCGACGCGGCGCACTTCCGCCTCGGAATCCTTCAGACGCCCCTTCAGGAATGGGAGCAGCCCCGGAGCGCCGATGCGGATGAGCGCGGCCAGGATCTCCAGGCGCTCGTGCCCGGTCGCGCGCGGAAAGAGGCGCTCCAACTCGGCGGCGGCGGTCTCCGCGTGCAGCCGCCCCAGCGCGCGGATGGCGTGGTAGCGCAGCTCGTCCGAGACGACGAGCAGGCCGACCAGCGCGGGTACCGCGCGCGTCGAGCCGTTGCGCACCAGCAACTCCACCGCCTCGATTCGCACCGATTCGTCCGGGTCCTGGAGCTTGCGGACCAGGTGCTCTTCGACGTCCATCTGATCGTGATTGACGAGCACACGGAGCGCCGCGCGGCGGACAGGAGCCTGTGGAGCGTCGAGCAGCTCGACGATCTTGTCCGGAAAGAGCGGGCTGCGCGCGGCGGCCAGGATCTCGAGCGCGGGGAGCACCTTCCCCTGGAGCTCTAGATACGGCGCCAGCGCGATCAGGCTTTGCCCCGGCATGCTCCCGAGCGCTTCCGCCGCGGCGACGCTCTCCGGAGGCGTACCGCGCGCGAAAAGCTCGATCAGCGCAGGAATGGCGGACATGTCGCGGCACCTGCCCAGCGCCTGGCAGGCCGCGGCGCGCACGCCGGCATCCCGGTCAGCCATCAGCGGCACCAGCACCGGGACAGTGGACGGCTCGGCGGGCGCGCACATCAGCGCCCCTCGGCGGACGCGTGGATCGCCATTGCGCAGCAGATCGTGGAGCGCCGCCCGTACGGTGCGCTCGTGCCTGCGGCAGAGAGCGGCGGTCCAGCGCGCTTCCTCGGGGTCGTGCGAGAGCGCGCGCAGCACGACGGCCGGGTAGAGCCGCTCCAGGTGGCCGGCGAGCGCGACGGACGCTGCCGCCCGCCCCAGGGCGACCTCCTCCGAGCCGAGCAGACCACCGAGGTAGTCGATCACGTCCTGATCGCGGCGCTCCTCGTCGAGCTTGCGGCGAAAGCGCGTAAAGACGGACGGCGCCGCGTGTTGCGACTCAAGGATGGCGGCGCAAGCCTTGAGCACGCCATCGCGCAGGGGCAGCCGCTCGTGGTCCGCGAGCAGCGTGAGCAGCCGCGGCAGGGCTTCAGGGGAAGCGATGCGGCCGAGCGCATCGACCGCAGGCTCGGACAGCATGTCGTTGGGGACCGCGTCGAGCAGCGGCTCGACGGCGCGCGGATCGCCGATCTCTCCCAGCGCCGCCACCGCCGCGAACTGCAGCCAGAGGTCCGCGTCGAGGAGCCGGATCAGGCCGGGTACCGCCTCCCGCGCTTTGAGGGCGCCGAGCGCCTCGATCGCCGCCTGCGCGATGTTCGAATCGCCGTGCTCGAGGAGGGGGAGCACCGCTTGCGCCGAGCCAGGATCCTTGATCCGCGAGAGGATCTGGACGGCGAACATCGCCACTTCGGCATTCTCTCCCCGGGAGAGCGCCACCAGGTGCGGCACCGCGTAAGGGCCCTGCCGTTCCAGCGCGGCGAGCGCCGCGTTGCGGAGCACGGCGTTCTCGTCGTTTCCCACGAAGCGACCGAGCGTCTCCGGCGGCAGATGCCGCGCAGCTAGCGCGATCGCTTTCTCCCGCAGCACCGGCTGCGGCTCCTGGAGCGCCGCGATGATCTCCGCGTCGCTCGCGCCGGACTGGAATGCCTTCTCCATCTCTGCCGTGCTCAAGCGCACCTCGGTCACGACTGCGTGGTCTGACGCCGCAGCAGCTCGTTCTCGAATGCGAGGCCGGCCTGCGCCGCCGCCAGCTCGAGGATGTCCAGCTCTTCGATCGCGCGATTCGAATGCCCGTTGTCGGCGTACACCAGCGCGATCACGCGCTGTCCGCCCATCACCGGGAAGATCGCGCACTCTCCCGAGCGCGGCTTGCCCACCAGCTGGCGGAATTGGGGTGGAAAGCTCGCCTCCTCGAAGGGGATGGCCCGCACCTGGCCGTCCGCCAGGCTGTCGGTGAGGGCGTTCTTGCTCGCCAGATCGATCTTCAGGCCGCGGGTGAGCTGTGCCAGTGACTGCCCGCCGGGGCTGTTGCCGAAGGCGCCCAGCGCGGTCAGCCCTTCGCGGCGCACCAGCAGGAGCACCGCCCGCTCCACCGACTCGCTGATGATGTTCATCAGGCTCAGGGAGATGGTGCTGGAGATGAGGCCGCTGCGCAGGTCGCCGACGATGCGGCGCAGCTTGGCGAAGTTGACGCTGATGCGATCGGCCCTGGACCCGCCGGTCATCAGATCCTGGCGGTTCCGCGCCAGCGAGCGGAAGCAGGCGACCACGAGGTCCAACTCGCAAGGGACGACGGCCAGCGCTCCCGCCTGGTAGAGCTCTCCGGCTTGCGCGCCCGGGTCGACGATGGCGAGGATGGAAGCGCGCGGCCGGGCCCGCCGGAGCGCCGATACCGAGTCCAGCGCCACGCTACCCTGGCGCATGTCGATCAACACCAGGGGCGGAGGCTCCCCGGGCGGCGGCGTGCCGGCGTCGCGCAGGTTCACGCGGGCAACGGTGATCTCCGGGAGCGCCTGCGCGAGCCGGTCGGCGAACTCCCGATCGCCGGTGACGACCTGTAGCCGCGTGTGTGCTTCACCCGGCAGGAGTATGACGCCGATCGGCGGGGTCGGCGCGGAGCGACCTGGAGCGCCGGACGCCGCGGGCGGCGCCGGCCGCGCGGGAGCTGTAGCCGGCCCCCCGTTGTTCGGCACGCCACCGCGGCTGCGCTCGTCGAAGATCCGCAGCGCGTCGAGCAGGACCATCTGGGTGTCCAGATTCAGGTGGCGGATGACGTCGCCGGGAATGACCGCGATGTCGTCGATCGGCTTGAGATCGTCGAGCGCGAAGTGGAACGTTCCCTCGTTCCAGGTCACCAGATCATAGACGGTCCTCTCGATCTGCTGCTCGACGGTGCGATAGATGGTTTCGCTGTCGACGGCGTTCATCGCCACCAGGATCTGCCCGATTGAGCGCCGGGGATGCTCGGACTCCTGCCGCCGCAGCGCCTCGTCCAGCGTCGCTTGCTGCAGGATGCCCGCCTCGATCAAGAGCTCGCCGAGGCGCTTTCCCCCCGGCGCCCAGGCGTTGACGATGCGACCCTGATGGAACCCGATGCCCGCCTTTGCCTCACCGCAAGTGAGCGTGAGCGTCCCGGTGCGGCCGCCGAGATGGATGAACTGCAGCGCGTCGGCGACGGAGACGTCCTCGATGTTGCCCGAGAGGCTCATGGCGCCTACTGCCGGCGAACCAGCGCGACCAGGCTCTCCAGCGTCTTCAGCTTGCGGTCGGTATTCGAGTAGACGCGCGCGGCGAACAACGCCGACGCGGCATGCGCCGCGATCAGATCGAGCAGGTCGCGGTCCTCGGCCCTCAGCCTCGCCTTGTGGTCGAACAGCTTGAGGATGACCAGCGCGCCCACCGTCGCGCCTTGCACGGTCAGCGGCACGCAGGCCAGCGCCTGCGAGCCGTCGAGCGGTCCGATGCGCAGCACGCCGTCCGAAAGGGTTGCGTCCACCGCGGGATCTCCGCCGCCATAGATTCCGTTCGGAAAGAGCCCGGTCTTGTCCTCTTCCATGCCCTGGGCAAACGCGATCTCGCACTCGCCCAAGCTGTCTCTGGCGTCGTTCTTCCAGAACAGGAGAACGAATCGCTCGGCGCCGAGCAGGTTGATGGCAATCTCGGCGATGGTCGCTTGCACCTCGCTGGGATCGAGCGTGGCATGGAGCTGGTAGGTCGCCACGTACAGGTTCATCAGCCGCCCGACCTGCTGCTCGTACTCCGCCAGCTTGGTGGACAGCTGCTCGCGATCCGACTCCACGTCGGCGAGGCGCGCCGACAGATCGCCGGCGGGCTGCGGCCGCGCATCGATCTCCCTGGCCAGCTCCGCCGCGCGATCGATGGTGGCGCGCAGCTCATCGAGCGCGGACCCGACACGAGGCGGGAGCTGCTCGGGAGCGGCCATGCGTGAATTCAAGCAGCGGGGCTCGCCGTCAGCCGGCTGATGACACCGAGAAGCTCCTCGTTGCGGAAGGGCTTCTTCACGTACGCGGCGGCGCCCGCTTGCATTCCGCGTTCCGTGTCGTCTTCGGTGCCTTCGGTAGTGATGATCACCACTGGAATGCGCGCGAACTCGGGATGCGCTTTCACGGCGGTGAGGAACTCGAGCCCGTTCATCCTCGGCATGTTGATGTCGAGCAGGATGAGCTCCACGTCCTTGTGCTCCGCGAGGCGGTCCAGCGCCTCCCGGCCGTCGAACGCATGCACCAGCGGAAAGCCTCGCAGCATCATCTCGAACATCCGATGCAGTAGCTTCGAATCGTCGACGACGAGGACTTTTTTTGTTTTCATCGCTCTATCGATCCTGACTGGTGGCAGATGGCCAGTCAAGGAATCGCGCGTACTTACCTGCACCTACTGCGACGGTAGAGTTTCGAGCGCCTGCGTGAGCTCCGACAGCGTGTGCCCATTGCCTTGCAGCCTCGCGAGCTCTTGTCCGCGCTGGAGCGTTTCGCGCGCCTCGCGGTCCTTCTGCAGAGATGCGAGCAGCATTCCGAGCTGAAGATATGCGGCGAGATAGTCGGGCTTGCGCGCGAGCAGTTCCATCAACTCCGCGGCCGCGGTGGACGCGTCGCCCTTCGCCTTCAGCTCCAGCGCCAGCGCGTATCGCGGAAACGGATCGTCCGGCGTGGCTGTGATGAACTTTCGCAACTGCTCGATGCGGTCCATGGCCGGGTTATAGCTCGACGGAGTCGAGGTCGTCGCACACCCGCACACCCGGGGGCGGCGCGATACCGCGGCGGGCGTCCTCGCCGAGGTGGCCGAGCAGCACCTGCGGCACGGCCGGCAGTTTCTCGCGCAGCGTCTTCCAGCCGAGGTGCTCGCCGGTGCTTTCGCCGAGGTTGGTGCACTCCGTGCAAAGCAGCGCGGCCCCATCGCACAATCCCTCGGCGATCTCGGCGGCGTCTCCGGTGAACGCGAGATCGCCGATCCGGAGCGAGAGGGCGATCTGCGGAGGGCTCATGTGCCGCGCCCGGAACGCGCGCAGGCTGCGGCCGGCGAGCTCGACTCGGTCTCCGGGCTCGAGCTCGCGCACCTCGAGGGCGAACGGCAATGGGCGCTCGGCGGCAGCGGGGTAGCATGCCGACCACAGCGCCTGCAGACGGTCCTTGGTGCCGGGCGGGCCGCTCACCACCAGCGGGCTGCGGCGCCGCGAGCGGTACATGGCGTCGACGAGGAGGAACGGCCATCCGGCGATGTGATCGCCGTGCAGATGCGTGAAGTGGACGGCGCCGATCCCGTCGGGCTCGCGCCCGAGCCGCTTCAGGGCAGCGAGCGCGGTGGCCCCGAAATCGACCATGAACGTGCCCTGTGCGTCATCGATCAGCCAACAGGTGTGCCCGCGGCCGCCGGAGCAGAACGCATCCCCGCTGCCCACCGCAGTGACCCTCATTTCGGCTCCGTATTCAGGAAGGTCGCGAGCTTTTCGCCCACATCGCCCTGGCGGAGGTGGATCTCGCGCCGCAGCGCCTCGAGCGAGGCCATTCCCCCGCGCAGCGAAAGCTCCGTCTCCAGGAGCTCGCCGCCGCGGCGCCAGCGCAGGCGCATCATCGGCAGCTCCTTCTCCGCGATCGGCGCGAATGCGCGGTGGAGCGCCGCCTCCGCGACCTCCGTGTGAGCGATCGCCAGGACGGAGCTCAATCCCTCGCGCCGGATGAACAACGCCGATTCCGTGCACCAGACGTCGCAGACGCAAGGTTCCTTCCACGCCGGCGCCAGCACCGCCGCTCCGTCTGCGAAGCGCGTGCCGTGATAGAGCGACTGGGGCTGATCGAGGATCCGTTCCGCCTCGAAGGAGACCTGTGGGGCAGAGGCGCCGAGGAAGCGGCGGTGGCGGGCCCGAAGACGGACGGCATACGACAGCGCGCCCGCGGCGACGAGGGCCACGAGCGCGCATCCGACCCAGACCGCGATCAAGCTACTCGGCAGGCGCGCCCTCGCCGCCCGCCACCTCGTCGAGCTCCTTGAGCTTGTCCTCGACCGCGCCCTTCGCCCGGTCGAAGTTCCTGGTGCAGGAAATGAGCGCATCCTGCGCCGTCTTCGCCTGGATCCCGCGGTCGACTTCGGCGTACAGCGCCTTGTTCCCCTGCACGAACGCCTGATCGAGCTGGGTCGCGTAATTGTTGGTCGCCTGCGAGAGCTTCTTCCAATCCGCGATGAAGGCGGTGGTCACTTGCGTCCGCTGGTCGACGAGATCCTGCGCCTCGGCAACCCTGCTCTTGATGTCGGGATCGGCGATCTGCTCCGCCGAACCGGTCAGGGCGGCGGCCGAGGCGGTGGACTGCGCGGCGAACTGGCTGATCGCGACCGCCACGCGATCGTAGGTCTTGGCCAGCTCCCGGTAGCCGGCGACGATGCGCCGCGCCTCGTCGCCCCTCGGCGGATTCGCGGTAGCCGGCCTGCCCAGGGTGTTCAGCGTTCTCGCCACGTCGCCGACCTTGTCCACCGCGGCGGCGCACGGCTTGCTCTTCTGGCTCTCGCGCGCGCTGGCGATGAAGGCCGCCAACGTGGCCCGGTCGCGGCGGTTCTGCGCGCGCTTTTTGAGATACAGACCGCCGGCGATCCCCGCTCCCGCCAGCACCAGCACGCCAGCGATGATGGCCGCCAGCACCCTCGGGCTGAGGCCCGCGTCGGGCCGCTTGCGCCCGCCGACGACGTCGACGCGGATGGAGGTCTGGCCGAGGCGGAGCACGTCGCCGTCGAACAGCTCGACGTCCTCGACGCGTTCGCCGTTCAGCCAGATGCCGTTCGCAGACCCCAGGTCCTTCACCCGGATCTCGCCGTTGATCTTGCTGATCTCGGCGTGGCGCCCGGACATCGAGCCGTCCTTGACCGAGATGTCGCACTGATCCGAGCGGCCGATCGTCACCGTGATCGCGCGCATCGGGTACGCCTTCTCGACCCCGCTCGGACCCTTCACGATGAAGTTCGCGGATACCCCGTCGAGGAGCGCGGGATTGATCATCTCGGTTTTCGGAGTTGCTTCTTCGCCCATGGTGTCCTCTCGCACGGCGCGCGAGCCTGGAAGAGGGCGAGAGCGTACGGGGGAGCGCCGGTTCGGTCAAGGATCGGGCGGGGTTGGACCCTCTGGCTTACTTGCCGGGCTGATGCATCTGCTGCGTTTCCGAGCCGCTCTTCGCCTTTGGGTTCTGCGCCGCGGGCGTCTGCTCGCCCTGAGCTTGCGGCGCCTCCGCAATCGCAGTCGGCTTCAGCTTGGGGAGGTCCGCGCGGGCGATCACGTCGCCAGGCCGCTTTGCGTCCTGGGCGTCGGTCGTCAGCATGACTGATTTCCCCTGGTCGATCGCCGGCAGGTCGGACTTCATCGCGAAGCCGCTGCCATTCTGGTCGGCTTCGACGACGCCGATGTCCACCGCGTCGCCGCTCTGGGGCTCCATCCAGACGTGGTACGCCTTGCCCCCTTCGAGGCTCGGCGCAAGGCCGTAGGCGTTCACCCGCATCCAGGTCTTGCCACTCGGCAGCTCGCCCCAGGTCACGGCGGCCCAGGCCCCGCCGGTGCTCGTCGCGGCGGCCTTCTTCTTCCCTCCCTGCGCCTTGGCAGGCTGCGCCACCTCGAGGATCACGGTCGTGCGGCCGGGGCTGCGGGCGAGCGTCACGTCCTTCTGCAGGTCGCCGACCTGCTTCGTGATCGCCGTCACCTGGTCCCGGTATTGGTTGGCATCGCGCTCCGCGACGTCGGCGCGCTGCGAGTACGAGCTGAGGCGCGAACCCAGATAGCCGATGAGGGCCACGAACGCCACGATGACGAGGACCGCTGGGACTGCTGCTCGCCAGGAATGCCGCGTCCTACCCTCGGTGAGGCGGGAGAACGTCGGGCGGGTATCGGTCGCGGTCGTGTCCATGGCCGCAACGGTTTTCACGCGCCCACAGAAGAGCAACCCTACGACTGCCTGCGGTTTTTTAGGTGTCGGTACGCCGGCGGAGCGCGGGAGCGAGCGCCAGGCAGATCCCGAAGTCCGAATCGACCTCCACGGGCTCCTTTTTGGGTCGCAGGTGGGGGTCTTGCGGATTGCCTTCCTGGTTGCGGCGGCGCGGAGAGCGGCGACTGCTAGGGTCTGCCTTTCTCGACATGGCGCGTTGTTGTACTCGACCTTACATCTCCCCGCAACCGCGCAAGGTCTCCCCCGGGTGGCGGCGGCCGGCCGTTTCCTGGTACGAGGGCCGCCAATGGCTCGCAGAATGAAGGCCGACCTGGGGCCGAGAAAGGTGACAGAACCAGGCAAGTCCTTGGCTACCTTCCCGAATCCCAGCCCGGGTCGGGACTACGAGATCCGCTTCGAATGCCCGGAATTCACCTGCGTCTGCCCGATGACGGGGCAGCCGGACTTCGCAACCATCCGCATCGTCTATGTTCCCGACCAGAGCTGCGTCGAGCTGAAGAGCCTCAAGCTGTACCTGTGGAGCTACCGCAACGAGGGGGCGTTCCACGAGGCGGTCACCAACCGCATCCTGGACGATCTCGTCGGAGCGCTGAAACCCCGGCGGTGCGAAGTGACCGGCGATTTCTTCGTTCGCGGGGGAATTCACACCGTGGTCGTCGCCCGCCACCCGGACAAGTGATTTGCCTCGTCCGGGCCCGACCGGCAGGATGTCCCGATGCCCGGTGGCGAGCTCCACCCTTTCCTCGTGCACTTCGCCGTGGGGCTGCTGCTGATCGCTCCGATCGCCGATGTCTTCGGCCTGATCCTGCGTCGGGAGGCGCTCCTCTATACCGGCCGGTGGACGACGCTTCTCGGCACCGGGTTCGCGCTGCTTGCGGTGGCGAGCGGCTGGGGTGCGGAAGCGGGTCTCTCAGCGCACAGTGCCGCAGGCGAGGCATTGCTGCACCTGCACGAGGCGCTCGGTTATGTCGCGACCGGTATCTGGTTGCCCGTGGCCGTCTGGCGGGCCGTGTCGAAGCTGGCGCTTCCCCTGCGGGCGCGAACCCTGTATCTGGCCGTGACGTTCGCGGCGGCCTCGGTGATGATGGTGGAGGCCTTTCTCGGAGGAGCGCTGGTGTATCGCCACGGGGTCGGCCTGTCTCCCGCGGCGCGCGCCGAGCCGGTGGTCCGGGCCCCCGCCCGAGAGCGCTGATGCGTCAGTCGAGCTCCTCGACGGGGCTGCGCGGGCGGTGGAACAGGAGCTTGCCGAGCACGAACCCCACGGCGACGCCTGCGAGAAGGAGCTGGCCGGGGTTCTCCTCCGCCCAGGCGGCGACGCGGCGGAGGGCCGTTTCCGCGTACTCGCGGCCGAGCTCGACACCCCGCTGAAAGGCGCGGGCCGCCTCCTCTGCCGATGGCGTACCGGCGGTGATCTCAGACATCGGGAGCTGCGTCCTGCTGCGCGTCTCGGCCAAGGTTCACCTCGTGGTGGCGCGGGCGATGAGGAGGCCCACGAGGACCGCGCCCGCGAAGGTAGCGCCGGGATGCCGGCGCACGAAGCTGCGCCAGTTCAGGCTATCGGACACGTTTGCGCGCAGCGCGCTCATCGACTGCTCGATCTCCTGCCGGGCACGCTCGATGCCGGCCCGGATTGCCTCGGCATCCCTGGGGTTTTCAGGCATCGATCCTCCTGCGCAATCACTGCGGCGTCACGTCCAGCCGGGAACCGGACTGCGAAAGGGCCGCCGCCGGTGACGCGTTCGCGGGGTTGCCACCCGCCGGGTTCTTCAGCGCCGCCATCCACTCCCGGTCGCGACGGATCTCCTCGGCCGTACAGGGCAATCCGATGCGGCTGTGCGCGAGGCGCCGCGAGCCCGACCAGGTGATCGCGCCGCCGGCCGCCAGATTGACCAGAGCGACGATCCCGAACGCGGCCCATGCTGGAAGCCAGATCGAGAGCAGGGAGGCGATCGCGAACATCAGGAGCAGGAGTCCCACGGCAAGGAGCGGAACTCCGGCAGCGCCGGTCGCGAGGTCCCGGCCCATCGTCCGCAGGTCCTGCTTCAGCTCCACCCGGGCGAGGGCGAGGTGCTCGCGGATGAGCGTCTGCAGGGCATCGAGCAGCCGGTGCAGCGCGTCTCGGGATGGCACGGTGGCCGGCGGCATGGCGCCAACGTAGGTATCGGCTGTCTGCCGTGCCAGAGGTGTTCAGTGCAGCATCGGACTGTTCGGAGCGGTGGCGCGGCTCTCGAGGCCCTCGAAGCAGCGGATCAGGTACCCGATGAGCAGGAGCGATGAAGCGTTCTCGGCTGCCCGCCCCGGCTCGCGCGTCATGAGATCAGTCGCATAAGCGAGGAAGAACTGCGCCAGCTCCTCACCGGCCTGCGCCAGGATGAGCTCGTGCAGCTTGTCGCGATCCATCGCGCGGATCTGCCGGATGAACTCGATGGCGAGCTCCCGCTTGCGTTTGGCGTCGATGCCTGGCCCCGGCCGTGCCATGTCCCCTCTTACGGTGGGCGCTGCGGCGCCCTTCGGCAACCCCGCTGATTTGACATCCGGGCGGGCGGGTGGATGATTTTGACCGGCCAACACCCGGAGGGGCGGGATGTTTACGGGCGTGAAGGTGTTCTCCGCGACCAAGGCGAAGGACCGCGACGAGCTCGGAGAGCAGGTGACGCGATGGCTCCGGGCGAACGCCGATCTGGAAGTCGTAGATCGCACCGTGACGCAGTCGAGCGACAACGAGTTCCACTGCCTGACGGTCGTGGTGTTCTACAAGCCGCGGAGCGGGTCGAAAAAAACGTGAGGTCTACCGGAACCTCGGACTCGGTTTGTTCGCCAGCGCTCGCGCCAGCGACGGCCTAAGCGACTTGTGGTCCTGCGACACCTTCAGCCCGGCCACCCCCAGCACCACTGCGATGGCGGTCGTAAGCCCCAGCCAGGACCAGACCCCGGACTTGCGCGTGTTCTTGCGCGTCCGCGGCGCGAGCTGCATCGCCTTGGCCATTCCGGCCAGCGCCTCGAGCGCGTGCGCGAGCTCCAGGGCGCTGTGTGGGCGCGCCGCCGGGTTCGACTCCAGACAGCGTTCGATCAACGCGTCCCAGCGGAGGTCCAGACCGGTGACGACCTTCGAAGGCGCCGGGAACTTTCCCACCGGCAGCTCGCCGGTGAGCAGCTCGTACGTCATCACGCCGAAGGAATAGATGTCCGCCTTGTGGTCCGCGCGCTTTGCGTCCTTGCGCTGCTCGGGGGCCATGTAGTTGGCGGTGCCCATGGCCACGTTGCTCTGCGTCAGGCACTGGGCGCCCTCGGCGTGCAGGCCGGCCAGGCCGAAGTCGAGCACCTTCGTGCGCAGGTCCTTGGTCACCAGCACGTTGTCGGGCTTCAGATCGCGGTGGATCACGGCCCGCGCATGCGCGTACGCCAAGGCGTGCGCGACTTGCGCCAGGAGCATCGCCAGCTGCCGCGCGGTGGGACGATTCCTGTGCGCCCACGTGCGCAGCGACTCGCCATCGAGGAGCTCCATCGCGATGTAGACGTGTTGCCCCGCCTTGCCCCGACCGAGAAGGCGAACGATGCCGGGATGATCGAGCTGCGCCATGGCCGCGGCCTCACGCCCGAAGCGGCGGACGTAGTCGGGCACGGCCGCCATCTGCGGCGTGAGGATCTTCACGGCCACCAGGAGCCCGTCGGAGTCGCGGCTGCAGCGAAACACCTCCCCCATGCCGCCCACGCCGATCCGCTCGAGGACGATGAACCCCTCGAGCCTCGGCAGCGGCGGCTCCCGGGTGACAACGGCCCTGGGCGTTTCCGCGGGAGGCGGGGGGCGCGGCGGCGGGACGCTCGCTTCGCGATGGACCTCGAATCGGACACCGCAATGCCCGCAGCGCGCGAGCGATCCCTCGACGAACAGACTGACGTCGCAGCGGATGTCGCAGTTCGGACAGCGCTGGATGGCGCGTTTCTTCCCGACCGGAGGCTGCGACTTGGGGGCGACTGGATCCGCCATGTGGGGCAGTGTGGCCTAGCCGATTTACGGCGCAAGTTTTCTGTCAACTAAACGCCGTGGCCTTCAGGCCGGGGAAGGCGCGCAAAACCGCCATCAATTGCACGGCGCCACACAACCGCTTTGCGTACCCGTCCTCGAGTCCCTACTCCAGCGCCTCCAGCACCCGGTAGATCTCCACCGGCGCCTCGCGGTTCTTCACCCTCGCAGGCGGCAACGACTCGAGGACGAACTTGTCCTTCCCCGCCCGCTGCGCGCACTCCTCCGAGATCACGATCATGTCCTCGCCCGCGATGCCGCACAGGCGCGAGGCCAGATTCACGCCGTCGCCGATGGCGGTATAGCTGAGCGCCTTCGACGAACCCATGTTTCCCACCACAACCTGTCCGGTGTGCAGACCGATGCCGATCCGGATCGGCTCCTTGCCCTGCGCGGCCCGCTCCTCGTTCCATTCCGCGACGCGCTTCTGCATCTTCACTGCGGCTCGCACGGCGTTGGTCGCATCGTCGGGACGCTTCACCGGCGCGCCCCACAGGCCCATGATCGCGTCGCCGATGAACTTATCGAGGATGCCCTCGTGCTCGAAGAGGATGTCCACCATCAGCTCGAAGTAGTCGTTCAGCATCCGCACCACTTCCTGGGCCGGCAGCTTCTCGGAGAGACGAGTGAAGCCGCGGATGTCGCTGAAGAGGATGGTCAGCTCGCTGAGCGCGCCGCCCTTGGACAGCTCGATGCTCCCGCGCGCCGCCTGCTCGACCAGCGCGGGCGAGAGGAAGCGCGCGAGCTGCGCGCGCTGCGTCGCCTCGAACTCCAGGGCGCGCGCGTATTCGCTGTTCTCCAGCGCCACGGACGCTTGCGCAGCGATGGCGGAGAGGACCTCCAGGTCCTTGGTGGTGAAGGCGGCAATGCGCTCGCGGGAGTCGAGGAACATGATCCCCTTCACCTCCTCGCCGGACGAGGTGAGCAGGGGAACGGCCATCGCGCTGCGCACACCGAGCGCGATGATCGACTGCGAGGCCTGGAACCGTTTGTCGGCGATGGCGTCGGAGGTGAGCACTCCTTCCTTGGTGAGCTGGACCTGGGCCAGCAGCGTATCCGAGACCAGCACCTTGCCCTGGCCCGGCTTGCGCTGCCGCATGGACTGGATGACCAGCTCTTGCGAGTGCGGATCGCGCAGGAGGATGACGCCGTTGTCGCAGGGGATGAGATCGAAGGCGATCTCCAGGATGCGCCTGAGCAGCTCGTTGAGGTCGCGCTCGAGGCGCACGTAGGTGGAGAACTCGTGTCCGACGCGCAGCCGCTCGTAGTCGCGCTTGAGCTGGCTCATGTCCTGGACCTGCTCGACGGGAAGGAAGGTCGCCTTGGCCGAAGTGCGCGCGACGACTCCCTCGAGCTCGCCGGGCTTTCCCGTGTGCACGATCTCTGCGTTTTTCGGTCTCGCGGGGCCGCTGGTGAGGCGGAACTCCATTTTCGAAGTCCCGATCAGCACCTCGTCACCGTCGGCGAGCTTCGCCGGTCCGAGGATGCGCTTTCCGTTGAGGAAGGTGCCGTTCGAGGAACCCAGGTCGCGCAGGACGTAATCGTCCCGCTCGCGGTCGATCTGGCTGTGCTTGCGGGAGACCTCGCGATCCGCCAGCCGCACCGATGCGGTGGTGCTGCGGCCGAGCACGCTGCTTTGTCCCAGCGGATATTCGGTGACTTCGCCGCCGGGCCCTCTGAGGATCAGCCGCGGTCCGGTCGCGGTGTGCGGCGCTGAAGGCCGCAGTGGGATGGCCTCCTCCTTGGACGCGCGGGCGCGCAGGGCGCTGCACGACGGGCAGCGGCCGGCGATCGGCTCGCTCTCGTGGAAGCACACTGGACAGACGGACACGAGCTCCCCCCGGAGGATCGAGGATACCATCGCGGCCACGCTTTACGAGACTTTGACCTTCTGGTAACCGCGCCGCGTGAAGATCAAGCAGCGGCCCGAAGACTTCGTCGTGCGCGAGGGCTTCCGCTTCGAGGCGGAACCGGAAGGGCTGGTGTGGGTCTACCGGATGGACAAGCAGAAAGTCTCCACGCTCCAGGCGCTCGAGCGTATCTCGAAGGACTTCGGGGTGCGCCGCCGCGATCTCTCCGTCTGCGGGCTCAAGGACAAGCAGGGCCGGACGGAGCAGCTCGTCGGGGTGCTGGGCGGCGCGCTCGGCACGTCCGAAGTCGTGCAGAGCGGCGATCTGCGCCTGAAGCTCATCGGCCGGACCGCGCAGCCGCTCACCTCCGCGAACATCTCGACCAACCGATTCGAGGTGACCGTGCGCGACCTCTCCGCAGAGGAGGCGGACCGCGTGCCGGAGAGCGTGGCGGAAGTGCAGCGGGCGGGTGTGGTGAACTACTTCGATTCGCAGCGCTTCGGCTTTCTCAAGCACGGGCAGGGCTTCCTGGCCCGCCACCTGTTGCGCGGCCACTGGGAGGCCGCGCTCAAGGCATTCCTCGCCACCCCGAGCGAGCTCGATCGCAGCGATGATGCCAAGGTGAAGGCCTTCTGGCGCGACCACTGGGGTGAGTGGCAGCTGCGCGCCCCGCAGGACGCCGGCAAGCGCTATGCGCCCATGCTGCGGCGGCTGCGCGAGGACCCGAAGGATTTCAAGGGGGCCTTCCTCCACATCGACCGCCGGGTGCGGGCGATGGTGCTCTTCGAATTGCAGAGCTTCATCTGGAACGAGGGCGTCAAACGCTACCTCGCAGCGCGGGTGCCGGCGTCCGATCTGATCGGGTTGCGCTATCAGGCGGGATCGTTGCTGTTTCCTCGCGCCCTGCCCCGCGCGCTGCGCGGCGAGCTGTGGTCCACGACGTTTCCGCTGCTCGCGCCGGATTCGAGCTTCGAGGACGACCTCGTGCGCACTTCCGCGCTCGGCGCGCTCCGCGCGCAAGGACTGGGGCTGCGCGACCTGCGGGTGCCCGATACACACCAACTCTTCTTCAAGCACGAGGAGCGCCCCCTCTTCGTGGTCCCCGGAAAGCTGCGGGCGAACCAGCCCCGCGCGGACGAGCTGAACCGCGGGAGGATGAAGGTGAACCTGTCGTTCACGCTTCCGCCGGGCGCGTACGCCACGCTCGTCGTCAGGAGGGTTCTCTGGTTCGCCCTCGACTCCAGGCGGTCGGAGCGGTCCGTGGGGCGCGCATGGGGACGGCCGCTCGAAGAAGCAGCGCCGGCCCCCGCGCCTCCACGCCCCAACGCGCCGCGCCAGGAGAAGATGGGCTTCCGCGAGCGCCAGCGCAGGAGGAAGGAGGCGCGGGCCGCGAACCGCGCGGCAGCGAAAAAGTAGGCGCCCGCTCCATTGCCCGGACCTTGTCGCCCCGACCCCCGGTCAGCACGTTTTAGGGAAACAAGGAGTCGAGCATGCTGAAGGGCGTGGTTGTGGCTTGCGCGTGTGCGCTGGCGGTCCCGGTGCAGGCACGCGCTGCGCCGGTCCGAGGCGCGGATTCCGGGGCGAACCCCGAGGCGTT
>Ga0209056_10003277_pt1 | contig 17331 bp, 9 predicted proteins | sample GraSoiAngelo_114_FD_185876 | JGI IMG/M metagenome (GOLD analysis project Ga0209056, IMG submission 185876) | Grasslands soil microbial communities from the Angelo Coastal Reserve, California, USA - 14_0903_13_40cm (SPAdes) (version 2) | ecosystem: Environmental > Terrestrial > Soil > Grasslands ... | reverse complement strand
TGGGACACGGGCCTAAAGTATACAACCTGGCTCGTGTATGTGCGAGTTGTTTCTCAACTTCAGCCCGCTCCTTACTTTCAAGTTCCTGTCCATTAGTCTGCATTGCACTAAGCGTTGCTTCTAATGCAGCAGCTTCACTCTCGTAAGCTAGTCGTTGTAGATACCAGCGCGTTACAGCACGTTCAATACCCATATACTCATCCTCTTGGATTCAACTCCTATTGAACGGTAGCTCCATAGACAAGCGAGTTGAGGATGTTGATAAGTTCTTCATCCTGATATGGCTTAACCACATAAGCGCTAGCTCCGAGTTGCATAGCTCGCTGCTGGTGTTTTGAGGCTGCCCTTGAGGTTAAAATGACTATCGGCAGCGTTCGATACTGTTCTTGAGCGCGTACAGTCGCCATCAACTCATATCCGTCCATACGTGGCATTTCTATGTCGAGCAAAACCCCTGCCGGCGTTTCATTGGAAATCATCTCAAGGGCTTCAACACCATCACGAGCAACTTGTACCTCCCACCCATGTTGCTTGAGCATAGTTCCCACTACACGACGAACACTTGGACTGTCATCGACAACCAGTATATGTTTAGCGGTAGCCTGCATAGCAGAGGCCTTCACAGCAGGTAAGTTAGGTGAAGTTGAACTGATGCGTCCAGAAGGCAGCTCAACATTTGTTCGTGCATCTGGCAGGAACGTTTGAGCAGCAAAACCATCGCGAAGTTCTGGTAAGGCCACAGTACCAGGTGAGCCACTAAGAGTATGCATGCGAGAAGATAGCAATTCAATCAATTCAAGCACGAGCACAACACGCCCATTACCCATCACCGTGCCACCTGCTATACCATGCACTTGTCTCAAGTGCGGCCCCAGATTTTTCATCACTACATCCATTTTTCCTTTGATTTCGTCAACCACCAGGCCAACACGGTGACGATCGGTATGTACAAGTAGTATAGGGGCTTTTTCGTCAGATTCGCTTATAGGCAATCCCAGAAGTTGCGACAGGAAATTGAGAGGATAGAGATCATTCTGAACAATAATTGCAGGTTTGCCAGCGAATGTCGATTGCTTGAAGTTATCCAGACGCCCAATGGATTCAACCATGACAGTGGGAATTGCAAACTGGTGTTCACCGACACGAATCATCATGGTACTCTGAATAGCCAGGCTAGTTGGAAACTTCATAGTAAACGCTGTACCCTGGCCAGGCGTGGACTCTACCTCTAGCGAACCTCGGAGACGCGAAACACTATCGCGTACCACATCCAGCCCTACGCCGCGACCACTTTCTTCACTCAACACCTCAGCAGTCGAGAAACCCGGTCGGAAGATAAGTTCAATCACTTCGCTGTCACTAAGTACCTGATCTCGATGAATAAGGTTTTGCTCAATAGCAGCATTGCGTACGCGCAGGGGATCTATACCTGTACCATCATCGCGCACGGTTATGACTACCTGATTCCCTTCATAAGCGGCAGATAATTTAACCTGTCCTGCAGGCGATTTGCCTTTCTGTACCCGAAGTTCAGGCGTTTCAATGGCATGATTTACCGCGTTACGCATAAGGTGCAGCAAAGGTCCAGCAATTTCCTCGATCACTGTACGATCTACTTCTGTCTCCTGGCCTTCCAGCACGAATTCAAATTCTTTATGCTGCTTGAGAGCTACCGCTCGCGCAGTTCGATAGAGACGCGGAATCATAGTTGAGAGTGGAACCAGGCGAGCTTTCATTAAACGATCTTGAAAAGTCGTATTTAAACGATTTTCGCGAGCGAAGACGCCTTCGCAGTCTCGAATGATCGCTTCCATCTCATTGCTGAGCGTTGTCATATCCGATATTCCTTCGCTCAAACCACGAGCCAGTTGATGGAATTCAGTGTAACGATCAAGCTCAAGCTCATCGAACTCAGCCAGGTGTGATGGCTCACCACGATTACCCGGATTCTTGCCATTGCCAGCAAAGTGATAACCCAAACTTTGATTGCCTTGACCAGGCATCACCTGCAACGAACGTCCACTGGGCAATGTGGTAGCTTCAAAACGGCTCTCAAGTTTCTGGCCTACATCGAGTAGCCGAGCGCTGCTAACTCCAGTATCGGCGACAAGCCTCATCAAACGCTGCAAGCGCTCCTCTAACACACTGCGGTTAACAAGAAGCTCACCAAAGAGGTTCACTAATTCATCTAGTTTGAGGAGAGGTACACGCACACTGAGATCACCCCTGGTTGCTTGTTGCACGCCCGCATTATTGGATTGTGTATTCGCAACTACATTTGTAACAGGTGCATCCGCAAGTATTGCGGATGCGCTCTCTACAAACTCTTCTTCAATCACCTCTTCAATCGTGTTTGATAGTGAATATTGATCACCGAGCAACTCTGTATAGCGAGCACGAAGAGACTGTTCCGCAGCCTGGTTGTCAGCTTCGGAACCTTTTCGATTTATCAACACATCCAGTGCTTCAGCAGTATCTAATATTAAACTGACAATCGAAGGTGATACATTAATGGTGCCCTCAGTCACACTATCTAGCAAGTCTTCAGAAATGTGGCAGAGTTCAGCTATGGCACGGAAGCCCATCATGCCGGCAGCGCCTTTAAGTGTATGTGTCGCACGCCGGATACCTTGTATCGGTTCAAGATTGGTTGGCGAATTTTCTAGAGCAGCGACATACATGCTGATCGTTTGCAGATGTTCTTCCGCCTCCAGACGGAAGATTTCGTTAGCCTCCTCACCGAAATCGCCGCCAAATGAAGCTGTCGCTACTGTTGTTTGATGAGGCACAAAAGTATTGGCAGGTAACGTGTATGGCGGCGGTGTTGTCTCAGAAACTGCAGGCTGTTCATGAACAACTGGATTGGCAATTTCCTCACCCTCTCCAGTAAGCTGACTAAGAAACTCACGACGCACTTCAATCTCCATCTCATTGCGCAAACGCGTTTCAATCTCTTGAAGTGTTTCAGCGGTTTGCGGACCTGAGACACTCGCCTGCAACTGCCTTTTAGCCTCAAACTCCTCATGAATTTCTTCCCGTAGTTGTTTTTCTAATTCAGCCCTTGCAGCAAGTGTAAGTGGACGGACCTCATATTCATTTCGTAATTCTTCGCGTACTCTCGCTTCTATCTCAGAGCGCAAAGATACAGGATCTCCACGTCGCTCAAACGTTACACGCTCACGCAGAACCTCTGATTTACCAGCAATTTGCATCTCCCATGGTGTCCAACCATCATCATGAGTAAATATGCTTGCAGATGGATTCGATTGCAACCGTTCGAAGGCATCACCACACACCTCTATTGATGAACGTAACTGTTGCAATGCAGTATGCATTTGCTCATCTGTCATTACTACGCTACTGGTCATCTGTGTTAGCAAATCAAGCACCTTTTTAAGTTTACTGTTTGCTACCCACATAACTGACAAAGGAAGATAACGCCTTACCTGCTCAGGACTATTACGTAGATTAAGCCCCATAGCCTTTCCAGCCCATTCTTCCATGCGTTCGAGCGCGTCTTTCGAACCATCAAGAAAACCCCTGAATTCAGCACGTTGCCCCTCAATAATAGAAACTGATAGGCGCAATTGAGCTAGCGTTCTCTTTAAAGAAGAGGCCTGACTTTCTAATACCTGCGCTTCTTCTTGTAGGCCGTCGTAAATTTGAACAAATGAAAGCTCGGGTGAGGGAAGAGTGATTTCTGTTTCAGCCATCTTCGGTTGAGATAGTTCTTCCTCAACTTCGGTCTGCTTTGCGGCCTCAGATTGTTCTTGCTGCGGAGTAGTCTGAGAAATAACTGTTTGCAAATCTTCTGGAACTGATTGAAGTGTTGTTCCAGCGAGCATTTCCAGAGCACTCTGCTGATTTGCTTCAATAGGAACGGGTGTTATGGTCTGGGAGGGATGACGAGGCTGAGTATCATGAATGGGTTGAGGTGTTAGATCAGCACTCTGCTCTGAAATTGGCTCTTCTGGCCAGAAAACTTCTTCTCCTGTAGCCATTGCAGGTGTGCGGAATGATGCTACCATCTCATCGAGAGAGGCTATTGATGTCTCCGCAGGAGGCTGCTTGGCAGCGATTACTTGAGCCCTGCTTTCTTCATCTGAAGATAAATTGTCCCCGTTACCCGCAGATGTTTCGATCATCACACGATATTGAGAATAGTCTTCATCATCTTCTGCTATGACTGCATCCTCGTCGATACCGGTATGAATGCCATACAGAAGTCTATGCATACGACCAAGAGAGCGCTGTAAAAGTCCAATCGTAGACTGATCTAAAGTAGCAAGATCATCTAATATATCACCCAGGATATCTTCCATACCATGGGCCACATGTGCAAGACCTGGAAAGTCCATCATAGATGCAGAGCCGCCAATGGTATGAACACGACGATACGTCTCCTCTAGCGCTTCCGTGTCATCAGGAATGTGCACTAAACGTCCGAGATTTGCCTCGATTTCCGGCAAATAACTATTCACTTCTTCGATAAATGAATCGAGGACTGATAGTTTATCAAATGTATTCGACATGCTTAGCGCACCCACTCATTCTAGTTCCACGATCTGAGAAGCAATGCTCCACCTGACTGGAACTCCCTTTGCTATTGCCCCGAGTGACCATTATTCGGGAAAGGCATCTGATCTTGTCCAAATGAAGGCTGATTCTGCTGAGGGCTTCTCCAACGTTGATTTGTCGGCATTGATTGCCCTGCTTGTGATCCCATGCTTTGCTGTCCCATTCCAGGTACCTGATTCGAACCAGAGAAAGTTGATAGATTCGGATTCCCAATTGCAGATTCTGGCATCGGACTATATTGTTGTTGTTCTCCACCAAATCCTTGTTGTTCGAACGCTGCCATATCTCCATAACCAGCTTGAATGCCAAAGTGTTGCCCCTCATACGCTTGCCGATTACCATACTGTTGACCATTAAAGTTCATCTGGCTTCCAAAGTGTTGCCCCTCATACGCTTGCTGGTTACCATACTGTTGATCATCATTGAATTGCTGCCCGCCATACATGGGGGTACTGGTAAAGCCTGGCTGGGATCCAAAGTCCTGCTGGTTATTGAACGCGAACTGATGAGCTCCAGAATTTCCAGATCCCTGAGGTTGAGGAAGTGATAGAAAATCACTTGAAAAACCCTGATTCCACTCATTCTGTATCCCCATCCCCATTTCTTGCTGGTAATACTGATCAGCAACACCACCAGGTAATGCTGGAACACCTGCCATGCTGGGGTAGATATCCACCATTTCATTGGCATGATCGGGCAATCGAAATGTTGAGACCGAAGCTCGCAGTTGATCAGCAAGTTCAGCCAGGTAGCTTACACTCATAGCAGCTTCTTGTGTACCTGCATTAGTTTGACGTGTAATCTCAGAGATCTCACCCATTGCAACAGCTACATTTTCTGAAACTTGGGCCTGCTCATTCGCTGCATGAGCGATAGTCTCAATCATTTGTGCTTGCCGTTCCACTGCAGTATAGATAGAGTTGAGAGCACGGCCAGCCTCGTCAGCAAGTTGCGACCCTTTCACTACTTCCTGGGTGCTATCTTCCATTGCCACCACTGCCTCAAAAGTATCACCTTGAATGCTCTTGACCAGGGTTGCAATACGTTTTGTTGACTCGGTCGAACGTTCTGCAAGGAGACGGATCTCGTCAGCAACTACTGCAAACCCACGTCCATGCTCCCCTGCCATGGCAGACTGAATTGCCGCGTTTAGCGCTAGAAGGTTAGTTTGGTCTGCAATATCTTCAATAATACGAACAATCTCACCAATTTCATTGGAGCGCTCTCCAAGACGCTTGATCTTTTTCGAAGTTTCCTGAACATTTTCACGAATAACCATCATTCCGTCAATAGACTGGCGCACAGCCTGTTGACCAGCATCTGCATTATGCAATGCATCCCCCGCTGCCTCAGCGCTCAGTTGAGCATTGCGAGCTACATTTTGAATGAAGATAGCTAGCGCTTCTACAGCTTCAGTTGTTTGTGAAATCTGTTCCACTTGAGTTGAAGAGGCCTGCGCAAGTTCATCAGAGCGATCAAGAATGCGGCGCGTCGCATTTGTTACTTGCACCGCAGTAGTTTGCACCCTACCAACAACTTTGGCAAGCTCTTCAATCATATAATTGAAGGAATCAGCCAAAACCCCAAGCGTATCTGGCGTTACTTCTGCCTGTACTCGAAGATCACCATCACCAACAGCACTTACTTCTTGCAAGAGCTTTTCGATTTGCGCTTGTAGAGCCGCTGCATCGCTTGAGCTACTAGCAGGCGCCGCTGCTCCACCTGAGGTGAAGCCGTGGTTATCAAAGAGTGTGTTCAAAGACATAGCAAGCATCGCGAATTCATCATCGCCGATGACTAAAGCTCGAACGGAGTGGTCTCCAGTTGCATATTTTCGGCATACATCTACAAGTCCCTGAACCCGATCCAGGATTCTGCGACGCACAAAATAATTAACCAACAGTACTCCCAGTAACACGATCAGAGCGAATACCCCCACCATGTATACAACGACCGTTTGATCAGTAACTCCCTTTATTAAAATACCAAGAACAATAATAGCGATGACAGGAACAACAACTGAAGCAGTGAGTCCAATTCCCAACAATGAACTCACTGTCATTCCGCCTCTATCGGTATCATTCATCCTCCAGGCCTCCTCTCGTTTGAAGCAGCATTTTGCAATATCACCAGGATATTCCCGAGATCCCAAAACGTCTCTGAGATGCTCCTAAGATCTCTTAAGAATAGTGTTGCATCTTGTCGGAGAATAGCAGGCGTGCTGCATCCAACAAGATAATATATCGATTTCCAACAAGCGCACTTCCAGAAGCATAGGAAGCCAACCATTGTGGAATACTGGCTTGACGTGCATTTCCATTAATTGCGGATGACGGAATAGGTATCATTTCGCTCACACTATCCACGACTAGACAAATCACCATTTCATTGTTTTTCACTGATAATAGGCGGGTACGTGGATGAAAAGGCAAACGTTCCATACCAAGAAAAGCGCGCAGATCAACTACTGAGGCTATAGAACCACGTAAGTTGATCACTCCACTGATCCATGACGCAACATTAGGAACTGGCGTCACATCCGCGAGGCGTTCTACACCGTCGATATGCTCGGCTTTGAAGCCAAGCTCACATTCAAGAAGTGAGAAAACCAGGTATTGCTCACCAACGACAACTGCTTCTGCCTGTACGTTTGGAAGTTCTCCTGGAGAGATACCACTCCCCGGCAAACTTCGCATGTTGCTTTGCAGATTACTTCCTAAAGGTCTGACAGTGGCGATGTCTTTTTGACGCTGCAGCCCATCAACCATAGACTGCGAGAGTCGCCCTGTATCGCGCTGCGCCATTTAAAAGCTCCTAATTTTACAAGAGTTGCCGAACATTGTTTAGCAGTTCATCCTCACTAAAAGGTTTCGTCATATACATATCGGCGCCTTGCCGAAGTCCCCAGGATTTATCAAGTGGAGTATTTTTGCTTGTCAACAAGATTATTGGAATATGCTTGCTTGCATCCAGGCTTTTTAACTTTCGGCAGAGTTGAAATCCATTCTGTTTAGGTAAGACTACATCGAGCACAATACATTGTGGTCTCTCCTTCAAGGCTTTCTCAAGTGCCTCATCGCCATCCACAGCAGTTACCACATCAAAGCCCTGATTCCGTAATGGAGTCGCGATCATTGTCAACTCCGTCCAACTATCATCAACTACAAGTATCTTTTGCCCTAGCATAACAGTATACCTTTCCTTTGTTCGGGCGCAACACACATCGCCCAGTCAATGGGAAAGAATGGCTATAATGTCGCGTCATTATCTTCTACAGGAGATCTATATGGGGGAATTAACCATTCCTGAAATTCGCATTTTTTTTCAATCAGCGGTTGAGACAAAGACTATCCTCGATGTCTCAGACGCGAACGCATACCTTCATACTGCGGCGGCATACGTTGCTGCCAACCCACAAGATGCTTTTTCACTGTCTGGACCAACTCTACTGAGTCGAACGGTTTCGTCAAATATTCTGTTGACCCAGCAAGCCTTCCCCGCATCTTGTCAAACAATCCATCCTTCCCACTGAGCATAATAATAGGTATTGTTCGAAACTGCAAGTTTTTCCGTATTATCTGGCAAATATGGTACCCGTCCATGCGAGGTAACTGTATATCAAGGAGAATGAGAGCAGGCACTTCATCCGCCACTGAGGTGAGAGCACTTAAACCATCCCCAGCAGTAATTACTCTAATACGCTCGCGTTGCAGAGTCATTTGAACAATTTTCCGCACAGTAGGACTATCGTCCACTACTAGAACCGTTGGTATTGGCTCTATCATCTATATTGACCTCCTTTGTGTCTCTGGCGACCAGTAAAGATTGCCATCACCTTGAGGGACACTACTTCTACCTTGCCCAATTTGGAATACAGTCTCACTATTTCGGCTGCGTATTTGTTGTGTGTTCTGATGTGCCCTATAGAGTTGATACTGTTGAATCTCTTGATCAATTTCTGTAAGAAAGGCTTTCCAAACGTAGTTGAGTTGACGACCAGTATGCGAATTACCAACCTCATCATTCAACAACGTTGAGAAAACAGTTCGTAAGAATGTAGCAAGTCCCAGTACAGCCTCCCAATAAAACTCCTCTAGCTTCTCTCCTTTCACCAACTTATCCAGGTATATGATTTCAGTACAGTCAAGCTGCCCATTTGTAAATGTCACTGTTTCCAGAATAGGGTACTGCTGCTTTGCTATTACTTGTAGGGGCTGAGCAAAACGCCGTTCTAAATAACGCACAATCTCCGTGAAAGGAAGTTGTCCTCGCCCACGCAAGCTTTTCGCATAGGTGCCGTGATGAATAAGCAACCCATTTATACACTGAGATAATGTTTCGATCAGTCCGAGAAGATGTTGATCCGGGACAAGATTTTGTCGCCGCTGAGCTAATTTATGCTGACACATGATGATGATGTTTGAGAGGTCTTGCTGTAATTCTGCCTCTAATGCCGTATCAACTACTTCTATCAGGTGCAATCCTAGCAAATGATTCATGATACGAGCAACGCGAGCTTCAGGGATCATCAGAACCATAGCCATGGCTTGAAGTGGTACTTCACCATTCGCAAGACAAAGCACTTCGATATGTTCCTGGCTCAATCCCAGACTACGCACATCATTGCTTACTTCTGGTTGCCAACGAGCAACTGTCATACGAGTAAGTGAAGCCTCTCCCATTTCTTCCCACTCATCAGCCTGGCGTAGTGCTTCAAGAAGCACACTGTCAATATCCAGCGGCTGCATTCGGCTTTCCATAGTAACCAATTGTCGATGGAAAGAGAAACGTCCATCTACCCAGCGGAGGGCATGGCTAATTGATTGTGTGACAGCAAATTCAAGACGGCGCTGCATTTCTTCGGCACTCATCCAGTTGCGTTCAACCAGCATTGCTAAGGCCACCTGGAGATTACCCTGCGAAGCCTCACGCACAGCATGGGCGCGAGGTGGATCGAGCTTATTAATGAGGCAGAGCATGCTCAGTAAATCTGACTTGATGTAACTCTCTTCATGTAAAGCCATGAGTTGGCCTTTTCGCAGACTAATGGAAAGAGTTTCTGGCCCCGAGTGTACAAACAATGTACCTGTTTTCCCACTCAGCGCGAGCATTTTCAAGATTGATTGAAGACCTAGCGTCTGTAGATCTCCATCCATAATACGGTCTTGTGACTCCATTGTTCCTCTATTTCCTTTACCTTGCGAAAACAGATTCCCTCTCCCCAGGGGAAGTCTATAATCGCATTTCACTCCCACACAATAATGAACCCTGGACATTCCCATTCTCGCAGTGTACTGCAAAAAAGTTAGACAAGCATAAAAAACACCAAAAAGTCATTAAAATTGTATTAAAGTTTCTCTTGTGTTGAAATTTAGTTTGCTTACGTTTCGAGTGACGTTGTTGTGGAAACGGCTGATGCTTCATCTACACGTGCTACTATCACTTGTGAATGAAAAACATAACCAACTCCAGGTTCGGTTAGTATATACTTTGGCTGTGAAGGCTCCTTCTCGATTTTCAGACGGAGTTGTCGCACATAGACCCGCAAATAATCAGTTTCTTCACCATACTCAGGCCCCCAAACCAACCGTAGCAATGCGCGATGCGTCATTACCTTACCAGTATGCAGCATTAATTGGTGCAACAATTCAAACTCTGTCGGAGTCAGCTTCATTTCTTGAGTGCCTACCCGCACCAGTCGTCGTACAATATCTATACTCACATAACCATCTTCAGAGGTTAATACCTCTGGTTCTTGAACATTCATCCCCTCTGAAACATTTGCAACTCGTCTTAAACATGCCCGGACTCGAGCGAGTAACTCATCATTATTGAACGGCTTGGTTAAATAATCATCGGCTCCTTTATCCAGTGCCTGCACTTTTTGCTTTTCGTCTGTTCGCGCTGATACAACAATAATCGGAACCTGAGACCATTGGCGCACCTGCGCGCACACACTCATCCCATCCATCTCACCTGGCAACCAGAGATCAAGTAATATAAGATCCGGTTCATGCAGACGTACCAGTTCTAAAGCCTGTACTCCGTTGTCTGCAATCAAGACATCATAACCACTCATGGTAAGATTCCTGCGTAATATTCGCTGTATCGGTGGTTCGTCATCTACGATTAGTATGCATTTCCCTTTTGTTTTCATGAGGCAAGTAACCCCCTATCATGAAATAGGTAGTACAAAGGCAAAACATGATCCTCCACCGAGGGCAGGCTCGACTCTGATGCGACCTTGATGTGCTTCAATAATTCCTCTGCTAATTGCCAGTCCAAGCCCACTACCTTGTGTATCAAGACTGTAAAAGGTCTTGAAAATCCGCTCTTGCTCCACATTTGGTATACCGGTCCCATGGTCAATAACCCGTACACGCAAGTAGTGGTGAGAATCTTCGGACGTAACAACATCTTCATCTCCAACATTTACAGTATCAATTGCGATAACAATCTCAGCATGTTCCGGGCTATGGTGTACAGCGTTTTCAATTAAACAATGCAAAACTCGTTTGATCTGAACATAATCAACATAAACCATAGGCAACTGCATTTGAAAATCTGTACGCATGGGATGGCCAGCTAACAGCCGTTTATCAACGGTGAAAGTACTATGTACAATTTCGACAATATCACACCACTCTTTTTCGAGCACCAACGCACCCATATCAATGCGCGACATTTCGATGAAAGAATTGATGAGAGAATGCAGATGATCAGCCTCGGTATCAATGTCTTCAAGTATTTCGTTAAGCAACTGTTTATCCCATGTAACATCTGGCTGCAGAAGCCCTGTCACCGCAGCTTTAATGGCTGTGAGAGGTGTACGTAAATCATGAGAGACTGTTGAGAGCAGTGCTGCCTTGTTTTTTTCATCTCGTACCTGCTCAGTGATATCTTGAATCTGCAAGGCATTGCCTAAAAGGTGACCCTGCGCATCATAAAGTGCAGAGCACATAAATTGATAATGGCGATCTGAAGGGGCGCTACTTGGAAGCATCGTTTGGGGATCAGAAAAACGATTTCTCGACTCCTTTGCAGAATGTAAATAGAATGAAAATGGCTCCCTATCTTTAGTCATTTGAGACTCAACTTGCAATTGGTGGTGAGGTCGTTTTTGCACAGGTTCTGCAGCAATGATAAACCGAAATGTATTTGTCGGCGAAAATTCCAACTGCGCAAAGTTTCGTTGACGTTCAACTAATCCTACATCGTCTGAAACAAGATCTGAGTAAGTAAATTCTTGTAGGTACAGACGTACTTCATCCGCATTGCGTATACGTGAAAGCAAACCTGCAAATGCATCTAGCAGAGTTAATGAGGAATTCTGAGAGTAGGGAAGATAAGTATCGAAATGCATCTGGTCCTCTAACGGCCACGATACCTCATGTAAATCGATTTTTAAAGCATCTTTGCCTACTTCATGTGCCGGGCGTTGCAAACTAGCAAGATTTCCCAACTTATCCAGGGAAACATGTATTCCACAAAATACTTCTGCTGCAGGATTCACATAGATACATTTCCCTCGTCCATCGGTAACAAACCAGGGAGTAGTCATGTCGCTTCTAATACGCTCATAGAGTTGCGTTATTACCGGGGTAAGCGCTGCGCTCACATCGCCTAATAATCCAGCACGAACCAGGGCAGCCTCAGCAGTTTCTATAAGTGTTGCTGTTTTCTGTTCCTCAAGCAAAGGTAGACCTATCTCATTAACATATTTTACATGTGTTGGCTGTTCTTCATCATTGACGGCGTGCAATATATTCTGTAGATCACGCTCACTGGATGTCAATAAGTGATCACTGATAAAACGTAACAGGCTGCTAAAACTGACACCAAAGATCTGTTCAGACTCTTCCCGCACCCTCTCGAGCAATAGCAGTTCATCCTGTTCATCTGATTCAAAAGAACTATGCTTTTGTCGAACTGTATCGAGTTGCTCGATTGCCTCCTGAAATCGTCTTCGCTCCCTTGCAGCTTCCAACAACATACCATTATGGATAGCAATCGTAGCCTGGCTTGCAAAGAGAGAAAGAATATCTAATTTGAGAGGAGTAAAGCCTCCCGGTTCAGATGAGCAGAGCAAAAGTGCGCCATACACGGTTGAACCGGTCACGAGTGGATAACAGAAAATAGAACGAATGCTAAGTTGTGATGCAAATAACTGGCTGGCCGGAAAACGGCTATCTTCCGCAATATCATTTGAGAAATTGGGCTGACGACGATGTAAGGTAAAACCAATAATGGCCTGCTCGGTTAAAGCTACTTCACGTTCAACAATTTTTTCCAAAAAACCGCTATCCAATCCATATTGCACAACCAGTTTCAGGCTACCACGCCGTTGATCCAGTGTGATTATTGCAGAAGAAACATCCAGTGCCTTTGCAATCCCAACCACGATTCTATTGAGAATCATGGAAAGATCCATCTCGGAGGCAAGAGCACTGGAAACATTCTTCAGTTCCTCGCGCTGCCGATCTTGTATTTCTACACTACCACCTATCTGAGCACTCTCGATGGCTGCTGCAAGGACATGTGCGACAGCGCTGATAAGTCGTTGGAGAGCTCCTCCAGCATATGCATCTATGCGTATACTGCCCAGTTCAAGCGAACCAAGGATTTGATCTCCAACCACAAGAGGGGCGATCAACGTAGAACGCAGGTAGGGTCTTCCACTTAGAGCATCTCCACTTTGCGCAGGGGAACCATCTAAACCCTCTGGGTAGTTCCTAATTTCGATATTGGCCAGATCCTGCTCATAAGGCGCATCAGGGGCCAGATAGAGCTCGCTCTCCGATTTATCAACAAATGTAGTTAGGCCACGCTGTAGTATGTTTTCAAGCATCGAGTCTTTTAGGGGATGCTGGTGATAATGCGCAATCCATCCGTCCGCCTCATGTGTACAGACCACCACCCGAACTGCCTCTCTATCATGGCGTAATAAAACGATGCCAAAAACATCAAAAGGGATTGCTGGCTCTAATTCTGCAGCCAGACGAGCATAATCAGGTTTTGCTCCTCGTACACGGGAAACTATTCGAGCAACGCGCTCAACAATAGCTGATTGTTCTTGTGTTGGTGGTCGTGTTCTGGCCTCCATTTATGCTTCCTGCGCTTTTTGATAATAGTTACCACTCATATCAGGAGTATAACGAACCATATTGTAAAATCAAATACCATTGTAGGAACTAATTAACACAACAATGCAAAGTGCTACATTGTAACACATTTTGCATCACAATATCCTACACTTTCAATTACAAATTCACATTTGGAAATATAAGTCTAAGGATACCTGAAGAGTATACCATATATTTCACAACGACTGAGATCAATGAGCATAGCCCGTCAGCTCAACATAGCCTTCACCCTTAACAACTTGTCCTGCGCTTTGCCCTTGAATGTTTACTGCTCCTTCCCAATAGCTATTACCTGTTGATTGAAATACCACAAGTTCCTGGTCTTTCAATTCAGGTAAGAGTATGAGCGAGGCTTGTACCTTTGGATCTGTTATTTCAAGCTTCCAACCGGATGGATAGTTTGCTCCAGTTACTGGACTTCTCCAGTGGCTAAGAACAGTCACGTCGAGTGCGCTTCCAGGCAGCAGGAAACTCTCGGCCTGAGGTCCAATATAGCCAACATAGCTTGAGATAATCTTTCCAGAGCTATCACGAATGAGGTACAACATCATCTCAGTATTGTTCGTAAGTTGTATGCTGAACCAATCCCATCCACCGCCACTCAGAGTTAAGAAGTTACCCCACTGATGGTCCATCCATGCCTCACCAGATACCTGAAGAGGTTGATTATGGTCAACCAATGTCCCTGAAAGAGACATACGTGTCCGTGAATAATAGTAGGAAAAACCACCTAGCCCATAAGTAATTAATCCATCCCCATTGTGTAGCGTCGCAGGCTTTAAACCTTGTAGTTCGATGTGTAAAGCATAATTTCCCATCTTCGCAATCAAGTGATCTAACCCATTGATACCCTTGATTGACCAGTCGTTTATGTGCATGTCTATACCACTGGTCGATGTGCCATCAGGTATTACCGCATTCGGTTCAGTCAGGCGACGTTGATCAAAATGAAACTCGCCTCGAGTTATATCACTGATGGCGAAGTGCGCCGCAAAGACTGGCGGAAGATCGCCTCGAAGCGCCTGAAAGAAGACCAGCTCAAAACCATAGTGATGCACTTGTCCACCTGGCATGGTGGCATTCATATGGCCGGTATAATACCACCATTCTGTCAAATCACGATGCGGTGCCTCATCCTGAGGAAAGCGAATGGGCGGCAGTGGGGCTGCCGCAGGCGATACATTCACCGTAGGTAATTGAGCTGAAGTAGACACAACACCTGGAAAGCCACAAGAGGAAAGAATTACCATCAGGACAATGAGCGCTGGAACTATCCCAAAAATCTTTTTCATTGCTTCCCTCCTACCTGAGCATCTTCCCCCAATACAATATGAAGTTCATCTTCTTTGCCCTGTTCTAGTTCTTGCATATCTGCGCCCTCCGCTAAAACTGGTTGACGACGATGCACACCTACAAAGGGAAGCCACCAGTTCCAATCGCCAAGTAACCGCATGGTAGCAGGCACGAGCAACCCACGTACTAGCGTTGCATCTATCGCTACCGCCAGGGCCATACCAAGACCCAACGCTTTGACGAGTATCATATCCGCAGTAGCGAAACACGCACTTACCACAATCACGATCAGAGCTGCGCTGGTGATAATTCTTCCACTGCGCTGCAAACCAAGAGCAACTGCCTTCGCATTGTCACCAGTCTGCCAGTAGGCTTCCTGTATTCGCGAGAGCAGGAAGACCTCATAGTCCATTGAGAGACCAAACAATGTGCAGAACAAGAGAATTGGACTCGAGGCCTCAACGAAGCCCAGCGGAGTAAAGCCGAGCGCTTGATGCATAAATCCATTCTGGAATATGACAACTAACGCGCCATAACTTGCCAGAATTGAGAGCGTGTTCATCAGTATAGCCTTGAGCGGCAAGAACAGTGAACGGAAAAACAACAGTAACACAATATAAGTGGTAATCGATACAATCAACACTGCCATAGGAAAGTCAGTGTAAAGAGAGTGTACATAATCTATATTGCCTGCGGTTCCACCATCTACCAATACGGTAATACCATTCCCAGGATGAGTATTACGAATTGTCTGTACTAATTCTTGCGAATGCTGATCTAGCATTCCATATTTGCTGATCACAGAGATCATCGTGGTATCTCCAGCCACAGATGTCTTGAGAAAAGCGGCCAGGTAGGGGTCAGCAACCAGTTGAGGATGTGCATATAATAACTCGTACTGCTCTAATGTAAATCGAGGATCGGCGCTAACTATGCTATCTACTCGTGCAACACGAGGATCCGCCTCAATACGACGCACATATGCATAGAGATTACGAATATTGTCAGGTGTAAGCACATTACCTTTCGTCTGAACTGCTAATAGAACTGATGTCGTCTCACGGTCATTGAAACGGCTCGCAAGTAGATCATATGCCGCACGAGAAGGTACATCAGCAGGGAGAATTGAGGCATCTGGCGCTGAGAAGCGTACCATCAAGAAAGGTAATCCCAACCCGATCAAGACGAGTAGAACAGATACGAATATGCGCACAGGATAGCGCATGACAAGTTGTGAGAGCCGGTACCAGAACCCAGACTGAGGGGCCCGATTTATCGCGCCCGTATCCGTGTTGGTCTTCTCTCTTCCCTCGCCTTCGGGCGCGATAAATCGGGCCCCTACGAGGTTGCGTAGTCTTGGAAGGCGTACAGGAAATGCATTTACCCGTGTGCCAATAATGGCCAGAACAGCAGGTAACAAGGTAATCGCAGCAAGTACAGCCATCAAAACGACTAGTACTCCCCCTATGCCAACCGAACGTAACATATTGATTCGGAAAAAAACGAGACCCAGAAGACCAATTGACACTGTAAGGCCAGAGAAAGTAACAGCACGTCCGGCAGTGGCAATCGTGATGGCCACCGCCTCTTCAACATTACGACCGCGTGTAAGCTCCTCGCGGAAGCGACTTACAATAAATAGCGAGTAATCTACCCCCAGACCTAGACCGAACAAGGTAGTGATATTCAGTACAAAGATGGAAAGAGTTGTGATTTGCCCAAGTCCAAAGATGAGCCCGAGCGAGACAATCACTGCTCCTCCTCCCACTAAGGCAGGAAGGACGGCGGCTACAACGGAGCGAAACACTACCAGAAGGGCAATCACCGCAAAGGGGAATGCCAGCATTTCTGCGCGCCGTAAGTCACGCTCGCTGACAGCTTGAATATCCTCGTAAAAAACCGGACCCCCCCCAATGCTGGTTTTTAAGTCAGGTACCGATTGCAAATGGTGCTCAAATTCCGGCAAGAGCTTCGGAGCGCTATCGGGATCAGGTTTGAGTAGAACATTGACATATGCAGCGTGGCGATCTAAAGAGACTTGCCTTGGATTATCAGTAAAACTCACAATTCCTGAGACTTCCGACATCCCCCGTACACCTGCTAGAGCGGTTTGTGTCTCTTGTAGAAATTGCGGGCTATCTGCCGAGTAATGTTGGCTGGTAAAGATAACTTGAACAACCGTCAAGTTGAGATGGAGCTTTTGAACCAGTAGGTTTACCGCTTGTTGTGATTCAACATCAGGACTCACAAATCCTCCTGAATGTAGTACTTCACTGGCTCGCGGTGCAAATGGCAGCGATACGGCAATAGCAACCAT
>Ga0209056_10003275_pt1 | contig 17335 bp, 19 predicted proteins | sample GraSoiAngelo_114_FD_185876 | JGI IMG/M metagenome (GOLD analysis project Ga0209056, IMG submission 185876) | Grasslands soil microbial communities from the Angelo Coastal Reserve, California, USA - 14_0903_13_40cm (SPAdes) (version 2) | ecosystem: Environmental > Terrestrial > Soil > Grasslands... | reverse complement strand
GGACGCTGAGACCATCGACAACGAGCGGCGGAAAGCCATCGCGAAATCGATCCGAATTATCAGCGTTGAGGAGCTAAAGAAGCTTGGCGAAGAGATGTTTGATGATCCTGATCGACCGTGGCAGCAAACGTTCCTTCAGTTTATCGCGGAACATCCGGGCGCTACTTTTCACCACGCGTCCGCAGGCGAAGGCGTCATTTTCGTTTACTCTCGGGATGGAGACAAGGGCTTGTGGTATCTGCCCGGGAGCGGCATAGGGCCATTGTCTGAGGGGGGCCGGCGGCTCATGAAGGAAGCCATCGCGGCAGGTCGTTAAATCCTGTTTCGACAAGCGCGCAGGACAATCGAATACGTCGTGTGAGCGGGTCTAGAGCGATCGGTTAATCCCCGCCGCTGAGGGCGCTGACTCGCCGCGAAAGTGGTCGATCACATCGGCCACCGTCGTGAAGCGATTTATGCCGCCCAATTTGATATCAACGCCTTCCCGGCGGAGGCGATCGCGCACTGAGGAACGCGGTTCAACGGCGTGGAATTGAATACTCATGGCAGTGAGTTCATCTGCCATGCTGGCAAGTGCGTGTGCACTCTGCATGTCAACGATCGGTGCAGCTGAAAGATCGAGTACTACCAGTTTTGGCGGTGTCGCCTCGACGCGAACACGGCTACGTATCGCCTCGCATACATTGTCCACGTTAAAATAAATGAGGGCCGATTCAGGCCGGAAGATCATGACGTTTGGAATTAGTTCGTTGCCTTCATGCCGGTCCCGATCCGAGAAACGGCGCGTGCCGGGAATTCGACCGAGAAGAGCGACGTGGGGACGAGACGAAACGCGTACCAGTTGCACAAGTGAAATCAAAGCGCCTAGCATTACACCGCGGAGCAAACCGAAGGTAAGCACTCCGGCGAAAGCTGCCGTCGCCACCACAAACTCAGAACGATCGTCGCGCCATAGCTCTTTTAAGGTTGAAAGATTAAGCAAACCCGCGATCGCCACCAAAACCACGGCCGCGAGCACTGGTTGAGGCAACGCGCTTAAGAGATGGGAGAAAAAGAGCACGACAACCAGGATAAAAACCGCAGCGAGAGCGGTAGAGAGCGGTGTCTTCGCACCGCCCTCTTCATTGACCAACGACTGCGATGTGCCGCCGCTCACTGGAAAGCCGCTACCAAGCCCAGCGACCAGGTTCGATGCAGCGAGCGCCAGATTTTCCTGGTTAGCATCGAATCGTCCGCCGCGCTTCGCGGCAAACATTCGGCCGATCGCGGCCGTTTCGACCGCGCCGAGAAGAAAGCAAGCCAGGGCTAGTGGAAGCAATTCGTTCAGGTCACGCCAGCCGAGAACAGGAACTTTGAGCGGCGGCAGTCCCTGGGGCACGGCGCCAATTAGTTTCACGCCGCGCGCCTCCAACGACAGCGTTGATGCAGTAATTATGCCTCCGATTACAACGAAGAGCGCGACCGGTTTGTGTTTGAGAAAAATTTTTCCAAAGATAAGCAGCGCGAGCGCAATTCCTCCGACTAATAATGACGTCGCGTTCGTCTCGTCAAGGTTTTTGAAGAAGAAGCCTGTGTTTCCCCAAAAGCTTCCATGAGCGCCATGAAATCCGAAAAGCTTTGGCAATTGCGTGCTGGCAAGGAAGAGCGCCACACCACATTTGAACCCAGTCATGACACTCTCGGAGATGAAATGTACCAGGACTCCAGCTTTGGCGAGCCATGCAACGAAGGAGATGAGAGAGACCAACAACGCCGTGCCGGCTGCGAGCGCGCCAAAGCGCGTCGAATTGCCGCCGGTAATCTCGCCAAGCGAGAAGCCGATAACCAGCGAAATTGCAGAAGTAACCGAGGCTGCAGTGTAGCGCGACCCGCAAAAGATCCAGAAAACCAGTCCTCCGAAGAGACAAGCGTAAAGACCTGCTTGCGGCGGCAGGTTCGCGAGCGACGCATCCCCCAGCGCCGCCGGGAGCAGATATGCGGCGAGCGTAACGCCAGCGAGAACGTCACCGCGCAGCCAAGTCCGATCATAGGCGCGCAGCCAGGCGAGAGCAGGAATCCAACGGGCAAGAGAAGGCGAACTCATCGCGGCACGTTCATACCAGATACTGTTGAACGGCAGCCCTAACTACTCGGCAGCAACGTTCAGATTTAGCGAAGAACAATTGCGACAAGGCCATAGTTCAAAATTCAACGGTCACGGCAAAAACAAACGTTGCTTCACGCGAACCGGGTGCGAGCCAATAGACTGTTAGATCAACATCTTTGTCTTTGAATTTGTGTTTGAAACCGACGAGCGGTCCGCGCCGGACGTCGGAATTGCCCGAGGCCTGCGTGCGTTCGACCACAAGACCGGCTCGGACGCAATCTGCCTTTGGCAGCGACGCACTGAACTCCGACCAACTGTAGAAGAAATCGCTGGAATTGTTTCCGGCATCGAAAAAATATTCTCCTTGGGTCGAGGCCTTGATGAATTTTTTGTATGAAACTTCGATTGAGTAACCCGGAGCGACACCTGTGATGTCTCCAAAGACGCCGCCGAGCATTGGAGTCACGTTTACCTCCAAATCCTTACCGATGCAGAAACCAGGGAAATTGTATCCGGTCCAAACCGAGCCGGTCTTCAGCGCTTCGTAGTTGTATCGCGCTTCGAGATGCAGCCGGTCATAGTCAGCGGTGAAGCTGGGATTGACGTAATCGCGCGCATGCTGTGCGAGGTACGTAAAAGTGGACAGGGAGAACTCCCATTTCGTTTCATTGCGTTCAGTGTAGGCTTCCATCTGCACATCGGCGGCTCCGCCTAACGACTCGCAAACGGCGAATCCCGCAATGGTCGCCAAAGCCGCACACGAGCGCATCGTTTTAACCTCCGAGGAAAATTGCCACGCCGACTAATGCAAGGCCAACCGCTACCATCGCTGATCCCACGACCAATCGGCTCTTTCCGGCGTAATCGGCCCATTTTTGTCCCACATAAAAGAGGCCGGCGATCAGGAGAAAATTGGAGACCCGGAGCGCAACTTGCGGCTCGCTGAAGATGAGAAATGGAATTGCCGCGGGCAGACACGACACAAAGACCAGCCAAAAAGACGCGAGCGCGCCATAAAAGTCCTCTTTCGTTAGAATTCTTTCTTTAATGTGTGCTCCAACAATGTGCGTAAGCACAGACTTGCTGAAGGCTTCTGCTTTTTCCGGACCAAGGAGCTCTTGAAGCTCCGGTTCGACTCGATCCTTCACCAAAATCAGCCCGGCGTCCGGATCGGAGGCGCTTTGCACGGCCTCGACTAATCGTATCTTGCCTCGACGCACAACCATGGTGTTCATGATATACATGCTCGCATCGATAATCCCCCAAGCGACGTTGGAACCGATAGCAGCGAGCAGAAGCTGACGAACCCCTTTTTTGCCGTCAGCGACGGTGAAACTTGCGGTGAGCGTGACGGTCAGCACCATAATCAAACCGAACAAAATTTCGCCTAACCGGCTGGCGGGATCGAGGTGGCGCCGAGTAAAACGGCTCATTTTCTTTATCGTTCGAGATGCAGTGAATTCATTCGCGGATCATGTCCAAAACCCGTGCTCCTAACCAGATCGGACATTCAGACTCACCACGCATGACTCTCTGTGCTTGTTTTTCTTCAACGCGGCTCAATCATTTCCGATGTAAAGTGCTTACGGCAGTCAACAATCGTCCAAACTCACTCATTCGCTCGATTCGCTCTAAGTCGCTTTGGGGCACGCCAATGTCATAAATTTGTAACACGCCATCGTTTCAAAATCTGTTAGAGAAATGTCTATGCACGCGACCGCGCAAACTGACTGAGAAGTATCTACGTGGGTTTTTCGGGCCCGCGTCAGTTCGAACCGCAGTTCTGGCATTGCAACGATCGACGTAGTCGATTACGACTGAACGGGCCATGTTTTCTATTCAAAAGCTGATCGGCCGGGACGAAAAGTTCTACGATTTGCTCGAAGCCAGTGCGCAGCAGGCGGACACGAGCGTGCATCATCTGATCGCGTTACTGCAAAAACTCGAGCAGCATGACACACCGGAAAACCTGGAGCAATTCGCCCACAGCCGGCGTGAGGACAAACGCATCACGCAGGAATTGACCGAGCAACTTTCCAAAACCTTTGTAACCCCTCTCGAGCGGGAAGACATCCAGGAATTGGCAGCTGCGCTTTATAAAATACCGAAAACCGTCGAGAAAATTGGCGAGCGCATCTTAATCTGCCCTGAAGATTTGGCCGGACAAAGTTTTGGTAAACAAGTTGAGCTGCTCGATCAGGCGGCCGAAATGGTGCTGGCCATGGTAAAACAACTGCGCAAGGGGATCGACGCCCGCACCGCGCGCGAGATGAACGCCAAGCTCCAAGGCATTGAAGGAGACGCCGACAAGCTCGAACTGGAGCGGCTTCGTGATCTGTTCAAAGGGGATCATGCCGCGAAGCAGATTATTTTTCTGCACGACCTTTACGGCCTCTTGGAAAAAGTGATCGACCGCTGCCGCGACGCGGGAAACATCATCGTACAGGTGGCGCTGAAATATTCGTAGCAAACGGACCGCGTGCTCACGCTCACTTTGGTCATTCTGGCCGCTGTCATTTTCGAATACAGCAATGGCTTCCACGACGCGGCAAACGCGATCGCCACCGTCGTATCAACGCGAGTACTAACGCCGCGCCAGGCGATCGCGATGGCTGCATTCTTCAATTTTACAGGAGCGTTATTCGGCGGTGCGGTTGCTTCCACGATCGGCAAAGGGTTGGTGGACACCGAGGTGGTCACTATGACGACTGTGCTCTGCGCTGTGGTTGCCGCCTTTAGCTGGAACATTGCCACCTGGTGGTTCGGGTTACCATCAAGTTCAAGTCATGCACTGATCGGCGGACTTTGCGGCGCCGCACTCGCTGCCGCCAGGGGCGAGTGGTCAGTAATTAAGTGGAACGAGGGTGTGTGGCCGAAGGTTGTCCTGCCTATGATTGCGTCGCCAGTTGCCGGCTTCGTGTTCGGCGCGCTCTTCATGTTTTTGTTGCTTATCGCACTCCATCGCTTCACACCACATTTTGTCCATTCGCTATTTGGAAAACTGCAAATCTTCAGCGCGGCCTGGATGGCGCACAGCCACGGCACAAATGATGCACAGAAAACGATGGGCATCATCACTCTGGCGCTGTTTACCGGAACAAAGGCCGGCAGCTTCGATCATTGGCCACGCTGGCTCGATTTTCTGAAAACGCCATCGTTCCTACTCCCGAAATGGGTAATCGCGCTATGCGCCGTGACGATGGCGGCGGGAACGGCTGCTGGTGGTTGGCGCATCATTCGCACGCTCGGGCATCGGGTGGTGAAAATGCAGCCGGTACATGGCTTCGCGGCCGAAACCACTGCCGCGCTAATTATTCAAACCGCGAGCTACTACGGCATTCCACTGTCAACCACACACGTAATTTCTACGTCGATCATGGGCGTCGGGGCTGTAAAACGTTTCACTGGAATCCGCTGGACAGTGGTGGAACGAATTGTCTGGGCATGGGTTTTCACTCTCCCCGCAACCGCCCTAATCGGTTACATCCTCGAGCGCGCAATTGGAACTCCTCGACCTTGAACGAACCCGCACCGCATAAAGAACGTGGTCACACCGAAGCATATCCTTGGGACATTCGATGAAGCGCTGAGCGATCTCCGCAACGATCTGCTCACGATGGCGGGTCTAAGCGAGCGCGGTCTCTATCGCGCGATCAACGGATTGCTTCAGCGGGATGATAGCCTTTGCACAAAGGCCATCGTCGATGACGAAGAAGTTGATCAATTGGAGAAGCAAATTGATAAGGCCGGCCTCGAAATTTTGGTTCGCTACCAGCCGGTCGCGTCCGATCTACGGCAAGTGATTTCGGCAATGAAACTTTCGCCCAATATCGAGCGCGTAGCTGATGAAGCGACAAATATAGCCGAACGCGCTCTCAAGTTGAACGGACATCCGCCACTGGCTGAAGTGAACTTGATGGTACCAATCCAGGCGCATGCAATGTCGATGTTCAAGGACAGCATGGACGCATTTGTACGAGAAGATGTCGAACTGGCGCGGGCGGTCGTCAGCCGTGACAAGCAACTCGACGATATGAATGCCTCTGCAAACCGGCAGTTGACCGAACGGATGATGCAGGACCGCGACCAACTGCGCGGCTATCTGAATCTGATCTTAATCTCGCGCTGTCTTGAACGCGTCGGTGATCACGCGACCAACATCGCCGAAGACGCCGTTTACGCCGCTGCAGCGGAGGACATCAGGCACCAAGCCTGAGGACTGTCCCTTTTTGAGGGACACTGCGGTGGCCTTGATTACCGCAAAACCTTGTCGCCTCTTTGAGATTCATCCGCTTCACTGAACCAGTTGTGATAACTGGCGTCACGATTTCGGCCGCAGTTCGGATCAGAACTTCTGGCACAACTCTATCCGACACGATTTTCTCGACGATGCCAGGTAAGTGGTCAGCGCCATCGATTTTGCAGTGCTACTGAAGAGTCGACGTGTCCTGCCTGCTTAGAGACGGAGGATTCAACGCTTCGGGCGCCTCGATGTTATCGTCTTCCTCCAAGATCTTCGAACGGGTTGTAGACTTGGATCGCGTAATAGGTGACGACACCGTCGAATCGGCGTTCGATATTCTGTGGTTTGCCAAAGATTGCTTCCACGTCGCGTGAGGTTGTCCGGCCGCGAATTAGAGAACCGAGTCGCAGAGTGTAAAATTCATTCGGGTTCGCTTGGACGATATAAGCTGGCGGCGCGGATAAGAGACCAGCGTTATCAAAGTGGAAGGCGAGCGCGTCAGCTCCGTATCCATGGCGGAAAGGATCAGCCGTATCGATCGTAGGAACGGCTCCAACGCCGAGTTGATGGCTTAACCGTGAGCCGGGACGCACGATGTAATAACCCGAGCGCGGTCCAAGCGAGACATAGTGTGAATCGTCATCCCAGGAAGCCGCGAACGCGATGGTGGCAATCATCAGTAAAGCGACAGCCACGAACGAGCGAGCTAATGCCGTTAAGTCAACAGCACGAAGCCTCGGTGTAACACGCACTCCCTCGGTAAATTGGTTCACTGTACGAATCATCTACGGCCCCGGGAGCCATTGCTGTGAGAGGCACTACCATGAGAGCCACGACCGTGAAAACCACCGCCATGAAAGCCATGCCTGCGAAAATCAAAGTCGCGAAAGCCGCCGCTGCGAAAACCACCGTATCCATAGCCGTAAGGATAATAACCATACGGGTAGTAGCCGTAGGGATAATATCCGTAGTATGAATATGGATAGTAGAAGAACGGGTCTCCAAAGTCGCTAAAGAAGAAAAAGCGGTCGTTGAAGTTGCGATGGTGAAACCGATCTCCGTGAAACCCACCGTTGCGAAATCCACCATCGCGAAACCCGCCGCCGCGAAATCCACCGCCGGCGAAGCCGCCGCCATGAAAGCCGCCACCACCGTGAAATCCAGCACCGCCGCCGTGACCACCGCCACCAAATCCACCTCCACCGTGACCAGCCGCCCATGTCATGGGACTTAGCGCCACTAAGGTGATGCCAACTATTAAAGTCATTAATCGCCTTATTTTCATACCTCACGTTCAATCGCGTGTTGCGTGGCAGCCATTACGCGTCCGCGGGATTTTGCGGTGCTACTTAAGTATCATACGCACTCCCTCCTTCGAAACGTGCAATGCGTCCGGGTCGGCCTGGAAGAAAGCGCTATTGCTCTTAGCGGCGGTTGCGCGAGGCCATGGCCAAATAAAATTTCTCTCTTGCCGTCTCGTAGAGCGTGATCAGCAAATCATCGGGACAGATTTCAGCATCGGCAACGACGGCATTGTTCAAGGTCTTGGGCGGAAGCTTGGTCAAGGCTTCCGCCTCGGACTGACCGAATAGATTTCGTCTCGGGCCGGGTAGATCGGCCACGCCTCCGGGATTCAGGGCGTTGGCCGCGGCAACTACATTCAGCGACCTTCTCACCAGTCTGATTTCGCCGCGTTCGGCAGCGAGCTGTTCGACCACCAATAGCGACGAGTTCAAACAGCTCCGCTACAACCGCGGCGGCAGATGAATCGTTGCCATCATGCAGCGGGCGCTTCCGCCACCAAGTTCAATCGCAGGTAGTTCAAGCTGCATGAGCCGTGCGTAGCGGGTCAATCTTTCGCGTTGTTCCTCAGTCAATGCTCCAGCGGCGCAGCTGGAAAGCACCAGCAGTTTCTCGCCACGCCTGTTTTGTAGTTCAATGGCATTGCCGGCGAAGTTTGCGATCTGATCTGCCGATAACTCAACGATTTCCTTTCCGCTCTTCTCCAACCGCGCTCGCACCTCTTTCCGCTCGGCTTTGTTCGGTATCATGTCCAAACCAACCATCGCGAAGGCCGTGCCGACGCACATCATCACGTTGGTGTGATAAATCGGCTGGCCGTTGGAGCCGATGCTGGTGAAGGTGACCGGCTCGTAGCTGAAATCATCTGCAAAGCGTTGGATCAGCTTCGGATTGGAGCGATTTGAGAGCGAGACGTACGCAATTTTGTTCAGGTAATCGAGCACAAGACTGCCTGTGCCTTCCAAGTAGCAACCTTCATCCTCGAACGCCGAATAATCGATCACCTCGGTGACCCGATAGTGCTTACGTAGTTCCTCAACGATGTCCTGCCGACGCTCGCGCCGCCGCAGGGCTGAACACATCGGGAAAAGCGCGATTCGCCCATCGTGATGCGTGGAGATCCAGTTGTTGGGAAAAACTGCGTCTGGTTTTTCAGGCTCAGCTGTGTCTTCAAAGACATGCACGTTTACCCCCGCCGCGCGCAGTGTCTGCACGGCTACGTCGAATTCGTTTCTCGCGACCAGCGTCAACGCATCTGAGCCGCGATCGGCATCACGTTGGAACCCATTATCCGCCGCCGTTTCCGGATTGGGATAAAACCGGCCGGGACGGATCATCAGCACCGAACCAGTGCTTTGCGCGTGCGTAGAACTTTGCGTCATTGAACAATTCCATACTACCCTACTCGCCTTGATGCCGCACCTGGCGGGGTACCCAAGCGAGAACTGCTGTAACGTCCGCTGTCTCAGCGGACTTCTCGCATCGTTGCGACAGGCCTGCCCTGAGGACAGCGCACCCTACAGCCCTGAATCAATCGCCAAACGAAATGTCGACATCCCGCGCGGTTTGCACCAACTCGCCGTTTGGCGGGACAAGCTTCAGGCGATTGACGGCTTCGGCTATAGGCACGTGACGTACCTGGTAGTTTTGGTAAACTCACCATCGACCCGAAATGCCCCTCGTTCGCTAACTGGACGGCCTTAACTCCGAAACGTGTCGCAAGAATTCGGTCGAGCGTCGTCGGCGCGCCGCCCCTTTGGAGATGACCGAGTACGCAACAACGCGTTTCTTTACCGGTGCGCATCGCGATTTCACGCGCGACAATTTCGCCAATACCACCCAGCCGAAACTCGCCACCTTCGACATCGCGTTTCACTTGTTCGCCGTGCTTCGGTCGCGCGCCTTCGGCAACGACAACCACAGTTCCAAGGTAACCGGCCGCCTCGCGGGCCTTAATCACGTCGGCGATCTTGCCGTTATCGAACGGGATTTCGGGAATCAAAATGATATCGGCGCCACCGGCGATACCACCTTGCAATGCGATCCACCTCGCGTGCCGTCCCATCACTTCGACGACAATAACCCGCCGATGGCTGGTCGCCGTTGTATGCAATCGGTCCAGCCCGTCCACTACTACGTCAACGGCAGAATCGAAACCGAAGGTGGTCGCCGTCGCTTCGAGATCGTTGTCGATCGTCTTCGGTACGCCGATGCAGTTGATGCCGGCCTCCTGCAACTGCTGCGCAGTCACCAGCGAACCGTCGCCGCCGACGACGATTAATGCTCGCACCCCAAGGTCTTCCAGGATCTTCCTGGCATCCGCAATGATCTTTGCCGAAACGATTGTCCGATCGCCCGCGCCGACTTTCGCAACGAAATGGCCGCGATTGGTAGTACCGAGAATGGTCCCGCCAAGCGCCATGATTCCGTTTACAGCTTGCCGATCGACAATGACGTGATTGCCGGGCGGAAGTAAGCCTTCAAATCCGTCGCGAAAACCGACTACTTCCCAGCCGAGCTTGTCCGCTGCCAGCACTACGGCGCGTAAAACCGCATTAAGCCCGGGACAATCCCCACCGCTGGTCAGAACACCAATACGCGGTTCCATGTATTTTTTCGGCGCCGTATGTCGCCTCTGCCTTTTCAAGGGAGAGGGTTAGGGTGAGGGTTCCGCTTCGTAACGACCCCTGGCCAGAAACCCCTCACCTCAATCCTCTCCCCTTTACAAAGAGGAGAGGCAGAATAGCCACGCATTTATCGCTTCTTTTATGATTGCAGCTCACAGAAATTTCTTCGGGTCAGCCATCCGACCAGCAGCCGCCCATTGATCGTAGAGCTGCCAGCCGCGTTGCATCAGGGCTGCGCCTTCTCCGAATCGGTTCGTGCTGCCTAGGAGCACCACCATTAAGTGACGGGGATAAACGGTCTCCATCTGCCCATTGCGAACAACTTCCGACTCTCGATTTGCATACAGAATCAAACAGTCGCCAGCACGTGCTGAACGGCCGGTCTTCACGCCGTCGACGCCCATTTTGCCCAGGAGCTCGTTCGTGTTGCGAAGCACGTAATTCAGTTGATAACCTTGGCGATTGAATGAAATCTGGCGCTCCTTTTGCGACACATAGAAACGGAAGCTCGGCTTCTTCATCGCGTATCGAGTGAGACGCGCCATGTCTTCCGCCGTGGAATACGGCAGCGGCTTCACTTTCCAGTCGATACCGTGGGGATTGACAAAGCGCGTGCGCTCCATCTTCAACTGTTTCGCCAGCGCATTCATCTGAGCGACGAACATGTCCGCCGGTGCCAATTTCGCACCCGCTTCAACCGATTCCAGCTGCGAACCGACGTGATAGGCCAGCGTATAAGCTGCGATGTTGTCAGATTGCACCAGCGCGGCATAAAGGAGATCGCGGAACGTGATGCTGTCACCCGGTTGAAAGCCGATATTGTTTTCAGTTGTCCCCTGAAAAGCCTGCGGCGGGATGGTCACCGCCCCATTGAGATCGCCGGATTTCCTTTCCGACCAGTCCAACACCACGCACGCCGTAGCAATCTTTGTCAGGCTACCGACCTGCAGCTTTTTCCTGGATTCCTGTTCTTCCAAAATGTAGCCGGTTTCCGCGTCCGCAACGAGATATGCCTGCGCCGCTGCCGCCGAACGAACGACAGACGCGCTCGCAAGAAACACTGCGAAAACAATCAGAAATCGACGTTGTGAATGCATAAGATCCCCTGGAACGGCAGCACCTTAATCGGCGCGTTCTGATTCGCAAACGATCAGAATCGTCCAAAGGTGGATCGGGTGGAAAGCCCGGCCGTTGCTTCGCATCCGTTACGGCTCCGAAGACGATGGCAACTCAAGCGCCAGAGGCGCAGATATCAGACGGCAAGCCGCAGCGCTACCAACGCATTGAGGACAACGCGTTCCACCTTAGCCTCTTCTCTGCAGTGCTCGACCGCGACTGATTAGCAGGCGCATGACAAAGTAGATCACGATTGCAGAAGGGATCGCAATCAATAGCGAGCCGACGAACGCTGGCCAGAACGTCGGCCACACCACTCGAGAAAAAACATGCCAGTGCACGTAATCGTGAAGCCGGAATTCGCGGAAATGCACACGTCGGGCTGCTGGGCGGTTCAGGATCCAGGATCCCGCATGATACTCGCCGACATAGATCGCCGGCATCGCCCAGATCACGACATCGTGCAACGTCACCGCGATCGCAGCGGCGATTTTGTTGCAGCGGAAAACCCACGCCACAGCGATCGACAGCAACGTCTTCAGCGGATACAACGGCGTGAATCCAAAGAAAATCCCAATCGCTGACCCAAGTGCGATCGAGTGCGGAGTATCGGCAATCGCCATCAACGTCATGTGATGCGCGACGAGCCAGCGCTTTATCCGCGCGAGCGGCTTCGGCAAGCGCGATTCGTAAACGGGCTCAGTTACCTGCTCAGGGTCCGAATGCGTCGCTGTGACATCCGGACGGCGATCTGCGTCATCCCGACCTATTTCCGATTCTTTCACCAATCGTACTAATTGTGATGCGACGTTTAGAACAACTCCAGTGTCTCCGCCGGTGCATTGACGATTTGTCCGAGCGCCTTGCGCAAACGAAGCGCTGCGCGCGGCGCGTAATCGAGATTGTTATTGTTGAAAATCACATGCAGCTCGCGGGCTTCTCTTGCGAGTTTTCCGCTGCGCTCCGTGACCTCTGCGATCTCCTTCTCGTTGTAATCGTAATCGAAACGCGCCGCCACGGTTTTCCCGGTGATGTAAGCTTTCGCGTTGCGCCCATGCAAACGCAGGTACGCGACGTTTGCGTTTGTGACTTCGTCCACATCCGACCGCATGACTGTGAAATGGTCCGATTGCGGCGCGTCCACGTTCACAAAAATCGCGCCATGCTTCCGTACAAAATCAATTGTCGATTGCAGTTGATCCCCGATCGCCCAATTCCGGTTTCGAAATTCAATCGCCAGCTCGTACCCATTCAGCATCTCGATCAGTGGCTCGAGCTCGTTCAGCTCGTGTTTTCGCGGAGAAAACGCCGGCGACAGCTGGAGAAGTAATACTCCCAGCTTTCCGGCTTTGCGGAGGATTGATGTTGCGCGCAGAAAAGTTTTTAGCAGCGCTTCCTGTAAATCCGGCGTTGATGTCACGTTCTCCCTCGCGTCCATCTCGGCACGCTTTTGCAAATCCGGCGGCAACAATTTTGCCGGTGTCGAATGAAATGAAAACAGCTGGTGCAACTTTAGATCGAACGTGAAATCAGTCGGCGTCGCTGCGCACCAGCGCTCTACCATTCGCGGCTCCGGCACGGAATAAAACGTCGAATTTACCTCGACCAATTCGAAGTGCTGCGCATACCACGGCAGCCGTTCGCCTGCCGGCAGTTTCTTCGGATACCATCGCTCCACAAAACCGGGATCCGACCAACTGGCCGTGCCCACAAGAATTTTCCCCCTCACCTATTCAACGAAGTCGCGGCGGTCGAGGAAAGCAAACGCGAAGGGGTGAATTTACTGCGCTAGAGCAGAGAAAATTGGTTGCGGGGGCTGGATTTGAACCAGCGATCCCGCCTCTGAGGCGGGATTATGGGTCTGAGGAGCGCCGAACTCCTATAAGATGAAACAATCCATGGCCGCCTTTTTGTTGCCTTAAACGGTTTTCCAATTTTCGCGCTTCGGAAAGCGACAACTCGTCGCTTTGCGAGACAATTGCCCAAGGACCACGAGTTTTTGTCCATCGCGATTGACCTTTGTTGGGTTCTCGTAATCTCCGCGGCACGTCATCGCTCAGGCCGATATAGAATCTACTTTCGGAGTTTTCAAGAACGTAAATGCGATAAGCCATCGCGATTGGAGAGGATTTGGTTGCGGGGGCTGGATTTGAACCAGCGACCTTCAGGTTATGAGCCTGACGAGCTACCAGGCTGCTCCACCCCGCGCACGGAAGATAATTTGATGTCCGTTCTTCGCAACGAAAATCCGCACGATATCGACTTCCGCTAGGCGGTTGGCCAGTTCGGGTGATCAGGGTTTCGCTGATCAAACAAAGCATTCAAGTTACCGAATCGATCGACGCGGGAAACGTGTCCGCGCTGCGTTTACGCAGGTGTCGCGAGAAATTGGCCCGCCAAATCGCAGTCTATCGTATGCAGTAAAGGGAGGTTCTAATTCGTCGAGCTCGTCTACCAACCGGTGAAGCGATTCCAACCAATCGTCATTCTCAGGTTCGGGTTTGGCGAGCGCTGCCGTAATTGCTTTCACGAGCTCCTCTTTGCGTTGAATCGTCTCAGGGAGGACATCACGCAGACATACGTAATGTCCTCTCAAGTAACCGTCCCATTCTCTGATTGCATCGCGACCCGATTGGAACTGCTGGCCAAACCACTCGGGCAGCTGCTCATAACCTCCTGCGCGTCGCGGCAGCTCAAGAAGATCACGGGCGACCATCTGCGCGCCGTCGCTTCGTATGTAGCTTGGGAGCGGGAGTCGGTCAGCGAGCATCAACCGGCGCAGCTCGGACGCGGGAATGCCGGCCGTTTCGGCTAGAGCTCCCAACTCCACGTACCACTCAGACGCATAAGCGTCGTCTTCAGCCGTCATCGGATGAGTGCCGTTAACAGCATAAAACCGGGTTGCTACTGCGCTGCATAATTGAGAGCCATCCATGGGTATCAGAGTTATAACATTAAGTGGATCGGGGACCGTCGTCGACGCTCAACCGCATCCGAGGAATCCGTTCGTCGCAGTTGCTAAAAGCGGCAGCGACCTCCTGGATTTGAATTATGCATTACCAGAACATGGAAGTTTGGCTCCAGCGGTAGGATTCGAACCTACGACCAATCGGTTAACAGCCGACCGCTCTACCACTGAGCTACGCTGGATCACCCGACCGAAAAACTGCGAGTGGGTATTTTCGCGCACGATTCGCTCGAGGCAACTGCCAATCCGCCAATTGGCCTGCGGATAGACGCATATGGCGTCGGTGCTACGATACTTTAGGTACCATGAAAGCGTTGTTTTCAATATTTCTCGCGGTCGGCCTTTGCATTGGCAGCATTCCGAGCGTTCAAGCTGGGCCTGTCCGCACGGCGAGGAACGTGGCGAAAAGCACGGCGATTACCGCGAAGAACGTCGCGCACAGTGCGGTGAAGGGCACAAGGAGAGCTGTGCACACTGTGGTCAACACGTTCACGCCATAGTCGAAGCCCCAGGCTTTGAGACAAAAGTGCTTTTTGCCCGGCCGTCATACGACTGTCGGTGAGCCGAGGTACGATTAGACGAAACACAGTTTCGAACGCAAACTGTTCGAAACTGTCGAATCCGGTTTCCGTCTTTTTGTTTTTGGGGGAATGATCGCGCAATCGCTCTTGGGCCGTACAATCGTTTCGCCGCGGGCTCGTAAAATTGGTCTCCGCATTCTCGCTGGAGTTTTTATCCTCGCTCTATTCCTGGGTGGGATTCAGCTACGCCGCTGGATCGGCGAAAACACGAGGCATGTCCGTTATCAGCACGACATCGTAAACGCGTTTTACTGGGGCAACGAGACGCTGAAAGAAGCGCGCCGCCTATCACCAGACGAAGCGACCGCCAATTCGTGGTCAGGATTCTTCCGCGGCTATCTGGCACTATACGATCGGGTAAAGGATGAGGCGTACGAGGATGATTACGGCCTCGATTATCCGCCGCTGCGACTTCTGGCCATGGCCATCTGGAGCAAAGAAGTGCGCGATGGATTTCCGTGGGTGGACAACGAACATCCGAAACTCGTTAATCCCCTGCTGAAAATTAACCTGGTCTGCGAACTGGTTTCGGCCGCGGCGATTTTCTTCCTCGTTCGCTTATGTGTGCGGCGCTCGTCACGCGCGCACTCGCGTTGGCCAACATGGTTATCGCACGAAAAGCGCGCTTCAATCTGCGGCCTGGCGGCGGCGAGCGCGGCGTGGCTCGAACCTTCCATGATTCTCGACGCTCATGGCTGGCCGCAGTGGGACGTCTGGATCCTCCCGTTCTATCTCTTCGCGGCGCTTGCCGCTTTAAAGAACCGCTGGTTCTGGTGCGGCTGTCTGCTTGCCGCCGGCGCGATGCTCAAAGGACAGCTCTTGTTCGTCGCGCCGTTTTTTGTTTTCTGGCCTCTGTGGCAAAAAAATTGGGGTAGCGCACTCCGCATACTCGCCAGCTTCACAGCAATGGCGGCGCTCATAGTTTCACCGTGGCTTCTGCGAACTCAGGCGGCGTGGATAGCGTTCGCTGCTGTTGCTGGTGTCGGCTTTTTGTTCGTCGTGCGATTCAAACTGCTAAATCAGGGCGCGTGGCTAGCCGGAGCCCTCGGGTGCGCCGCATTTGTAATCGGTGCATTCACCGGCGGCAGCTTCGCCTGGTTGCAACTCGGCTTTATCTATGGCAGCGAACATTACCCGTATCTTTTCATCAGCTCGTGCTACAATTTCGCCTCACTCCTCGCCGGAGCTGGATGGTCGTTAAAAGATTCGTTGTTTTCGGCTCACCTGGGATCGCTTCATTTTAATCTCACGCTTCAATGGGCGTTGCGTCTGCTTTTCCTGGGCGCGGTGGCGTTGTGCGCCCGCGGCGCGGCGCAACATCTGCGAAATCGCGATCCACGCGTGCTGATTGCGATCGCGGCGCCGTGGCTGCTGATGTTCGCGCTGCTCGGTCAAATGCACGAGCGCTATCTCGTGTGGGGCGCGGTGGTGAGCGCTGTCGCGCTGGGGGTTAGTATCCGGTTGAGCATCGTTCATTTCATTATCTCGGCCGCGAGCACGGCGATGATCGTCCACGTCATGCTCATCGATAAAAAACTTGATGCGACCCTGCGAGCGATTGATGTGCTCCAAGGCGTTCGACCGTATGCGTCGGGTTTGGTGCTTGCTTGCGTTGCTATTTACCTGTGGGACACGCTTGCTCTGCGGATTCCCGCTTTTCAACGCAGAGACGCCAAAACGGCCACGGCGCCGTCGCTCTCACTGGAGCCAGAGTTAGAGGAAGCCTAAGCAGTTCGCACTGACGATCGCGACAAACTCCTTCCAAAGGAGCTGCGCCCGAAGGCAGCGGCAATTACGGTATCAGGGAACCGTTCCCGCGACTGAAAGCGGCACATACGGTTTCAGCGTCCGCGCCGTGTCCACTCATCCCTGCCTGATGCAAGCGCACGAACTCCGCCTGATCATCTGGTCATAACCGGTGGCTTGCCTGTTGTTCGCGGCAGCTTTGTCACACACAGCTCTTCAAATGTTAACCGGCCTCGCCTCATACGTAATTCTGTTCGACACCAGCGCCTGAAATTGGTAATCGCTAGGCGACATGCGCCCTTTCGCTCCATCGCCCGCTGATCGATATAGCAGGCTCTTTCCGCCGTTTGAGGACCCGTTGCCGATCAACGTGGTCGAAGAAAAGCTCCAAAGGCTCGCCGATGACATGAAGGCTGATCAGAGCCGGATGCCCTTGGAGATTCTGGAATCAGATCCAGTGGGAGCCGGCTACACATATTTTGGGCAATTTATCGATCACGATCTGACAGAAGATCGTACGCCCTTTCGCTTGGCGGGACTTGTCGATCCAAACGATACTGAGAATCGCCGTACGCCATGGCTAGACCTTGATAGTCTCTATGGGCATGGGCCCGGATGTCCAGACTACAAAGAGCTTTACGAAGAGGACGCGGTTTCGTTTCGCCT
>Ga0209056_10003272_pt1 | contig 17348 bp, 12 predicted proteins | sample GraSoiAngelo_114_FD_185876 | JGI IMG/M metagenome (GOLD analysis project Ga0209056, IMG submission 185876) | Grasslands soil microbial communities from the Angelo Coastal Reserve, California, USA - 14_0903_13_40cm (SPAdes) (version 2) | ecosystem: Environmental > Terrestrial > Soil > Grasslands... | reverse complement strand
GCAGATGGGGAAAGCCAGCGAGGTCTCGATCCGGACGGAAAGGCTGGTGGCCGTGGCGCGGCCGCTGACGCCCGATTACTTCGTCGTGCTCGCGTTGGCGCCGGAAGGGAACGTGGGCCGGGCCCGGTACGAGCTGCGGGTGGCGGGGCCGAAGCTCGCGGCGCAGCTTTAACCCCGGCGCGCCCACGGCCACGTCGCCGTCCACGATCACGTCAACGTCCACATCACGTCGACGTCGACGTCGACCGAAGTAGCCTTCAATCCCTTGGTTGGTCTGGACGATTGGGCGGGTTTGCGGTAGACCGCGCGCCCTCGGGTCGAAAGGCAGGGAGACCGCAGCGATGGCTGACGTGATCGACACCAGCGAATTCCGCAACGGGCTCAAGATCCTGATCGACAACGAGCCCTACGTCATCGTCGAGTTCCAGCACGTGAAGCCGGGCAAGGGCTCGGCATTCGTGCGCACGCGCTACAAGAGCCTGATCACCGGCCGCGTCCTCGAGAAGAACTTCAAATCGGGCGAGAAGGTGGGCCGCCCGGACATCGAGGAAAAAAAGATGCAATACCTCTATAAGGAGGGCGACCACTACGTGTTCATGGACTCCAAGACCTTCGACCAGAGCCACATCGACGAGAAGGGCCTCGGTGAGTCGCGCAATTTCCTCAAGGAAAACATGGACGCCTCCGTGCTGTTCTGGAACGGCCAGGCCATCTCCGTCGATCTGCCGAACACGGTCGAGCTGAAGGTCGTCAAGTGCGATCCCGGCGTCCGCGGCGATACCGTCTCCGGCGCGATGAAACCGGCGACGCTGGAAACCGGCTACACGCTTCAGGTGCCGCTCTTCATCAATGAAGGCGACATCTTGAAGATCGATACCCGGACGGGTGAGTATCTGACCCGCGTGGGCTGATCGAAAGGGCGCGAGTGGACGTCGACAAGCTGAAAGCGATCCTGGCGGCGCTGCAGGGCACCGACGTCAGCCGCCTGATTTGGGTTTCCGGACAGGAAACGCTCGACCTGCGCCTCGGCCATCCACCGCCGACCACGGCGGTCCACGCGGTGCCGATGGCCGCTCCGATGGCGGCGCCGCTGCACGTGCAAGCCGCCAATCCGCATCCGCCCCCGGCGCCGGCGCCGAACGCGGCTCCCCCGCCGCCCCCGCCCGCCGTCAAGCCCGCGGAGGACAAGAAGACGTTCACGGTCAACTCGCCGTTCGTAGGGACGTTCTACCGATCGGCTTCGCCCGACAGCCCGCCGTTCGTCGACGTGGGACAGGTGGTGAAGAAGGGCCAGGTTCTCTGCATCGTCGAGGCGATGAAGCTGATGAACGAGATCGAAGCGGAGCAGCCAGGGCGCCTGATCGAGGCGTTCGTCCAGAACGGCAGCCCGGTCGAGTACGGCGAGCCGCTCTTCCGCCTCGAGCCAGTGTAGTGTTCCACCGCATCCTCATCGCCAACCGGGGTGAGATCGCGCTGCGGGTGATCCGCGCGGCGCGCGAGCTCGGCGTGGAGACCGTCGCCGTGCATTCCACGGCGGACTCGAACTCGCTGCATGTCCGATTCGCCGATCAGTCGCTCTGCATCGGTCCGCCGCCGTCGAAAGAGAGCTATCTCAACATTCCCGCCATCCTCTCCGCCGCGGAGGTGAGCGGGGCCGACGCCATCCATCCCGGCTACGGTTTCCTCAGCGAAAACGCGGAGTTCGCGGAGATGGTCCAGCATTCCGGGCTGGGGTGGATCGGCCCGCGCCCGGAGATGATCCGGATGATGGGCAACAAGATCCGCGCCAAGGAAGCGATGAAGGAAGGCGGTCTCCCTCAGCTGCCGGGCAGCGAAGGCGTGGTGCAGGACGAGCGCGACCTGGTGCGGCTCGCCGAGAAGATCGGCTTTCCCGTGATCCTCAAGGCGGCCGCGGGAGGCGGCGGGCGCGGGATGAAGATCGTCCGGGAGAAGGAGCAGCTCGCGCAGATGTATCGCACGGCCTCCGCGGAATCGCTCGCCGCCTTCGGCAATGGAGACATGTACGTCGAGCGCTACGTGGAGCGGCCGCGCCACATCGAGATCCAGATCGTCGCAGACGAGCACGGCAACGTCATCCATCTCGGTGAGCGCGAGTGCTCGGTCCAGCGGCGGCACCAGAAGATGCTGGAAGAGAGCCCGTCGCCGGCGCTGAACGAGAAGCTGCGGGAGCGGATGGGCCGCGTCGCCGTCGAAGCGATGAAGCAGGTCCGCTACAACAACGTCGGGACCATCGAGTTCCTCCTCGACGAGCGCGGCGATTTCTACTTCATGGAGATGAACACCCGCATCCAGGTGGAGCATCCGGTGACCGAGAGCGTCACCGGCCTGGACCTGATCAAGGAGCAGATCCGGCTGGCGGCGGGCGAGGACCTGGGGCGCACGCAGAAGAGCATCTTCCTCAAGGGGCATGCCATCGAATGCCGCGTCACCGCTGAGGATCCGGTGTCGTTCGCGCCCTCACCCGGGCTCATCACCGCCTACAACGCCCCTGGCGGGCTCGGGGTCCGGATCGATTCGGCCGCCTATGAGCAGTATCGCGTGCTGCCCTTCTACGACTCGATGGTGGCGAAGCTGATCGTCTACGCCGACAGCCGGCCGGCGGCCATCATGCGCATGCGCCGCGCTCTCGAGGAATACATCGTGGAAGGCATCAAAACGAACATTGCTTTCCACAAGAAACTGCTCGTGTACGAGCCGTTCGTACAGGGTAGGTACGACACCAGGCTGGTGGAGAAGCTGCTCGCCGACAACCCGAACTGACGCGGTGCCGCAAGGTGGTAAATCTTGCGGCGTGGGCGGGCGTCTACCTCGGTCTACATCCTTGACCGCAAAGCAGATTCACCGTTACGTTGAGTCGCTGGCGTTACGTCCCCTCCCACCGCCCAAACGAGCTTCCGGCCGATGGACAAAAACAAGTCAATCGAGTCGGCCGCGAAGCTGATCGCGAAGGGTGCGTTCGACAAAGCGGTCAAGGAGTACCAGCGCGTCCTGGAGCTCGATCCGGACGACGTCCGGATCCTGCAGAAGCTCGCCGAGCTCTACCAGAAGATGAACCGCAAGGCCGAGGCGGCTGACTGCTTCGAGAAGGTCGCCCGCACCTATTCGCAGCAGGGATTCTATCTCAAGGCGGTCGCGCTCTATAAGCAGGTGCTGAAGGTCATCGAACGCGTCGAGGTGAACGTCCGCCTCGCCGAGCTCTACCAGCAGCTCGGTCTGGTGGGCGACGCGACCAAGGAGTGGCAGGCGGTCGCCGCCTACCATGAGAAGGCGGGCGACACCAAGGCGAGCCTCGACACCCTCAAGAAGCTCGTCGATCTCGACCCGGACAACGTCGCGGCCAGGATCCGTCTGGGCGAGCAGTATGCGCGGCAGGACAATCTCATCGAGGCGGTGGCGGAGCTGCGGCGCGCCGCACAGTACCTGCAGCGCAACGGGCGGCACGACGACTACCTGCGCGTGGCCGAGCGCATCAGTCACCTGGACCAGGCGGACGTCGGGCTCGCCAAGGAGCTCGCCGAGCAGTACCTGAGCCGCGGCGACTCGAAGCGGGCGCTGGCGAAGCTGCAGATCTGCTTCAAGGCGAACCCCCGCGAGCTGAGCACGCTGCAGATGCTCGCGCGCGCCTTCCAGGAGCTGGGACAGACCTCGAAGACGGTTTCGGTGCTCAAGGAGCTGGCGCGCGTCCACCTCGACGAGGGGCGCACCGACGACGCGCGCAAGACCTGGAGGCAGGCGCTGGAGCTCGCGCCGGACGACCAGGAGGTGAAGGCAGCCCTGAGCAGCGTCCAAAGCGCGGGGGCGCCGCGCGCGAAATCTCCCGAGCCGGCGCGGGCCGCCGCGGCAAGGCCTGCTCCGGCCGCGAAGCCGTCCCCGGCGATCAAACCAGCCTCTCCGCCTCCTGCCGCTGCCCGGCAGCCGGTCACGCCTCAACCCCGGCCGACTGCGCCGATCATGGGGGCGCGGCCGTCCTCCGCCCTTGTCTCGGCGGCGAGGAGTGTCTCCGCTCCGCCTACCGTTGCGCAGGTCCCCAAGCTCCTCAAGGAGACCGAGGTCTACGTCAAGTACGGTCTTCACGACAAAGCCCTCGAGCACCTCCGCCGCATCCTCTCGGTCGACCCGAACAACATCGACGCGCACGAGAAAGCGAAGATCGTCGCGCTGGCGATGGGACGGACCGACGACGCCATCCAGACCCTGACCACCATGCTGCGGTTGTGCACGGAGAAGCGCGACCGCCGAGCGGCAGCGGTGCGCGCGGAGCTGAAGGAGCTCGGCTCGGCGGGCGCCGGCGATCGGGGCGGGCTCGTGCTCGAGGAGGCGCCGCTCGAGGTGGAAGCGCTCGCCACCTACGGCGAGCTGGACCTGGAGGCGGTGGCGGTTCTCGACGACGCCGACGTCCTCGAAGCAGAGGTCGAGCCGGAGCCGGTCCAGCCGCAGGGGGACGACTTCGCCGCCGAGCTCGCGGAGGCGGACTTCTTCATCCAGGCCGGGCTGACCGAAGACGCGCGCGCGATCCTCGAGGCGATCACCATGGCCTCGCCGGGTTATCCGGGCGCAGTGGAGCGGCTGCGCAAGCTGAAGTCCCCCGCCCGGCCGGCCGCCGCGGCAAACCGGAGCGCGGAGCACGACGATCTCGCGGCCGAGCTGGCGGCCGAGCTCGCGGCGGAAGTGGGGCTCACGCAGGAGGAAGAGGATCAGCCGCTCGACGGCGACGTGCTCGAGTCGTTCCAGGTTCCGGCGGACGAGGTGTTGGGGGAGTTCCGCGCCAAGGTGAAGCAGTTGGTACGGCCGGAAGACGTGCAGACCCATTACGATCTCGGCATCGCGTACAAGGAGATGGGGCTTCTCGACGAGGCGATCGCGGAGTTCGAGGTCGCGTTCCGCCACGGCGCCGGCACCCGCGCGGCGGACTCGCTCACCATGCTCGGGTTGTGCGAAGTGGAACGAGACAATGCCGAAGCCGCGGTCGGGCATTTCCAGCAGGGCCTCGAACTGATCGACCTCACGTCCGCGGCGCGCCACGCCCTGCAGTTCGAGCTCGGCGCCGTCTACGAGGCGCGGGGACTCAACGCCGAGGCGCTGGAACAGTACCAGGCGGTGCACGGCGAGGATCCCGGCTTCCGCGACGTCGCGGCGCGGATCACGAACCTGTCTGGACGGGTCAGCGTGGCGTCCCGGCTGATCGCGAAGCGGCCGGCGGCTCCGGCCGCGGCGCCCCGCAAGGTCGCAGCGCAAGGCACTTCCGGTCCCACCGCGGGGTCGCGTCCGGGCGGGGGCCGCGAACCTGAACCTCCGCTCGAACCGGCGCGCAAGAACCGCAAGATCGGCTTCGTCTGATGAACTATCTCGACTACTACGAGCTGGCCCAGGAGCCCTTCTCCAACGCGCCGGTCTCGCGCTTCTACTTCAACTCGCCACAGCACTCCCAGGCGCTGGTGCGGCTCACGCATCTGTGCTCGCAGATGAAGGGCCTCGGGATCCTGATCGGAGACATCGGAGCGGGGAAGACGACGCTCGCGCGCCGGCTGCTCGACTCGCTCCCGGAGAACGAGTACGAAGCCGCGCTGCTGGTGATCATCCACAGCGGCGTGACCGCCTCATGGCTGCTCAAGCGCGTGGCCCTTCAGCTCGGCGTGGAGTCTCCCAGCGAGGCGAAGCTGACCCTGCTCGGACAGCTGTACCAACGCCTCGTGCGCATTCACGAGGCCGGGAAGAAGGCCGTGGTCCTGATCGACGAGGCGCAGATGCTCGCCACCCGGGAGATCATGGAGGAGTTCCGGGGGCTCCTGAACCTCGAAGTGCCCGAGAGCAAGCTCCTCAACCTGATCTTCTTCGGCCTGCCGGACATCGAGCAAAACTTGCAGCTCGATGCGCCTCTGGCGCAACGTGTAGCGATGAAGTATCGGCTCGAGCATCTGAACGCCGACAGCACCGAGGCCTACATCAAGCACCGGCTGCGCCTGGCCGGCGCCGCCCGGATGCCGTTCACGCCCGGCGCGGTGCAGTCCGTGCACCGCTTTTCCAACGGGACCCCACGCGTGATCAACACCTTGTGCGACAATGCGCTCTTCGAGGGATACGTGGCCCGGGTGCCGATGATCGATGAACAGATGATCGAGCGCGTCGCGCGGGAGCTTGCGCTCGACGGCGCCTCCGCGGCGGCCAATCCGGCGCCTCCCCGCAGGCCGGTGTCCGTCCCGCCGCCCGCCGCAGCGGAGAAGGGCAAGCCGATCGACCTCGGGGAGATCGATCGGTACCTGGCGGGGCTCGCGAAACCGAGCTGACCCGTGCTGAGCCGCGTCCTCGTCGCGCTGGGACTCGCCGCGGCTGTGGTGTCGGCCGCGGCGATGGTCTTCTTGCGCACGGATTTCGTCGCGAACAACCTCTGCGCCTACGCGGTTGCAACCATCGAGGAGGCGACTGCGGCCAGGGTGCAGGTGTCCCAATGCTCGGTGCAGCCCGAACAGGGGAAGCTCACCATCGAAGGGCTCCGCGTCGGCGACCCGGGAGGGCGGATCGATCTGAAAGTCGCCCGGGTGTTTGCGCAGGTGACGGTCCGCCCGCTCCTGCAGAAGGTCAGGTTGGAGCGGCTGGAGATCGACCACCCGCAATTGCGCCTGGCGCTGGACGAAGCCGGTGGGTCGCCCGCGAAGGGCGGTCAATGCCTGCCCGACGTCCTCGATCGGTTCGAGTTCGGAAGGGTGAGGATCCGCAAGGCGAGCGTGGAGGTGCGCAGCTCCGGGGCTCAGGTCGAGATTCCGCGCCTGGGGCTCGCGATCAAGGGCAGCGGGCCGCAGCTGTCCGTCAGCGTCTCGACGCGCGGCGGCTCGGTGGAGCTGCCGGGCCGCGCCATCGGTCTCATCTCCTCGCGCACGGCGGCGCTCGTGGACCTGCGCGGGAGCGGCGCCCTCGAGCTGCGGCGGGCGGACGTGATCGGCACCGAAGCGTCCCTGTTCGTGAAAGGAAAGCTGGACAATCTCTGCGACCCGCAGCTGGAGATGGCGGCGAACGTCCGCATCGACGATCTGGAGAAGGCGGCCGCGCGCCTGATCCCCGGCAAGATGCATGACATCAAGGGCGGCATTTCGGCCGACGCGACCGTGTCCTGGGGACGCGGCGCGCCGCACGTCCGGGGGGATCTGCGGCTCAAGGCGGTGGCGCTGGGAAGCTTCTTCCCCGGCGATACCCGCCTGCGTTTCGATCTGACGCCTTCACGGGTGCGCGTCGATCGCCTCGAGGTCCCGGCCGGCCGCGGCCAGATCAACGGGTCCCTCGAGCTCTCCCTCGCCGACACCAGCTTGCCGCTCACGGCCGACCTGCAGCTCCACGACATGGAGCTCGCCGAGCTCCTGCACAAGCTCGGGCTGCAGCATGCCTGGGTGGTGCTGCGCGCCAGCGGCCGCGTGCAGGCGAAGGGCACGATGGTGCCGTTCAACCTCGCGGGGGACACTGCCCTCGAGCTCGCGGACTTCGCCGTCCTCGACCGGACCTACGAGAAGCGCGCACAGGCGCGCAAGATGTTCGAGTTCTCCCGGGGCAAGCTTGCGGCTGCGCTGCTTGCCGACGCGGACAAGATCGTCGCGCAGGGAATCGCCATCGAGGTCGGCGGATCGCGCGTCCAGGTGGAGAGCACCTTCTTCACGGACCAGGCCAAGGGAATGCAGATCGCTGCGCACACGGAAAACCTGTCGCTCGACGATTTCCGCGGCCACGTCGGACCGCTGCCGGCGAGCGGCACGCTGAAGCTGGCGGCGAGCGTGAGCGGTCCCTACCAGGCGCTGGCCATCGAAGGGAGGACGGCGGGGCAAGACGTCCACTTCATGGAGCTGTCGCTCGGGGACGTCACCACCCACGTCGCCTTCGACACCACTTCGACGAAGTTGACCTTCGAGGACATCCGGGGGCACAAGGATCAAAGCGAATATCGCGGCCGGATCGCGATCGATTTCAGCAGCGCGGCGACGCCGCTCGAAGCGCACGTCGAGCTCCCGGAAGCTTACCTGAACGATCTCGTCGATCTGGCGTCCGGAATGGTGCCGGCGCTGTCGGCGATCGAGGATCCCCGCGAGGTCGACGGGCGCGTGGCGGGGGTGATCGACCTGAAGGGGCCCGCCGCCTCGCCGGTGGGGACGGCCTCGCTGCAGTTCCGCGATCTCTCGCTCTGGGGCGAATCGTTCGATGCCGGCGAGGCGCGCCTGTCGTTGCACGGGAACGAGCCGCGGCTCCAGATCGAAGACCTGACGCTCCGGCACGGCGAGGCGGCGTTGCGCGTCTCGGGCCGGTTCGGACCAAAGTGGCAGCTCGACCTGGACGCGCGCACGGAGAATTTCACGCTCGCCGACTTCGACAGGGCCGAGCGGGCCCATCTGTCGGGTCCGCTGCGCGCTACCGCGCACCTCGGTGGCGTACCGGAGCACCCCCGCCTGGACGCCACGCTCCAGTTCACCGAGGGAATGGCGGACGAGGCGGACCTGGGCGAGGGCGAGCTGAAGCTGCGCATCGACGACAAGGCGATGACCTGGAACGCCACCATCGGGACGCACCGGGTGAGCGGGCACGCGCGGCTGGAGGGAGACTTCCCTTACACTTGCGAGGGAACGCTGCGGGTACCCGATCTTCCCCAGTATGTCGATCTGCTCGCGCCGGACTTCGACATCGAGAGCGGCTCGCTGACCGCGGCGTTCGAGGTGCGCGGATCGCTGCTGCGCTTGCGGGACAGCGCCGGCACCATGACGCTCTCGCAGCTCCTGATCGTCCGCAGCGATCTGCCCTTCGAGAACGACGGTCCGGCCCAGGTCTCCTTCGGTCCCGAAGGGATCCGGACCGAGCGCCTCGCGCTGCGCGCGCCGTTCACCACCGCGCATCTCTCGGGCGGCCGCGGGCGCGACGGCAAGCTCGATCTCCGGCTCGGCGCGAGCATCGACGGGCGGGTGCTGCCCGGCCTGCTCGCAGACGTCGAGCACGCCTCGGGAACATATCTCATCCAAGCGACGGTCAGCGGCACGGTGAAGAACCCGACCGTGCTCGGCAACATCCGCATCGAGGACGGCGCCGGCAGCCTTCGCGGCCTGCCCGTCGCCGCCCGGGCACTGAACGGCAGCATCTCGTTCTCGCAGGACGCCCTGGTGATCGATTCGCTCTCGGGCAAGCTGAACAACGGCGAGGCGCGCGTCGCCGGCGGCATGGAGATGGAGCGGCTGGTCCCCAAGAAGATCGACATGTCCGCCCACGTGAGCGACGTGAACGTGCACTTCCAGGAGAGCGTCGGCGCCATCGTCGACGGAGACCTGACGCTCCACGGACCGCCGTCCGAACCGATGCTGGGCGGCACCCTGACCCTCTCGCAGATGAAGTACACGGAGGACGTGGACATCGAGAAGTCGCTGCTCGACTTCTCCCGGCGGCCGCCCGCGCCGAAAGTGCTCACCAAGAGCCCCATCGTCGTGCGTTTCGACCTGGACGTGCATCTCTCCCGGGGGGTGCGGGTGGAGAACAACCTCGCCCGCACCGATCTGAAGGGCGACCTGAAGATCACCGGGACCTCCCGCTCCATCGGCCTGCTCGGCAGCGTGAACACCGTCCACGGCACCGCCACGTTCCGGGGAAACGAGTTCCAGATCGAGCAGGGCGTGCTCAGCTTCACCGACCGGCAGCGCATCCGTCCGACCTTCGATTTCCAGGCCAGCTCGCAAGTGAAGGAATACAAGGTGCGGCTCCATGCCTTCGGCACCCCGGGCGAGCCGCACGTCTCGCTCAGCTCCGAGCCGGCGCTGGCGGAAGCGGACCTCGGCTTTCTCCTCACCTTCGGGTTCGTCTCCACCAACCTGCAGCAGAGCACGTTCTCCGCGGCGGACTCGGGCCTCGCCATCGGCATCGAAGCGCTGAACAAGGCGACCGGATTTTCCGCGGAAGTGCGCCGTTTCATCCCGAAGAACGCCATCCTCCGCGATCCGAACATCGATTTCGCCAGCGACTTCTCCGTGGCGACCAACCGCCTCGAGCCGATGGCGCGATTCCGGTCGCACCTGATCAGCGAGCATCTGGACCTGAGCGTCCTGCAAGGCCTGAGCACCCGCAGGTACCGGGGGGTTGTCAGCTACCAGCTTTCGGACGCGCTCTCGACGCGGCTCCAGCTCGACAACGAGCACATCACCAGCGGCACCGGCACCGACTTCGGTATCGACCTGCATTTCAAATGGGAGGGCGAGTAGGTGCTCGCCGCGCTCCTCGCGCTCCTGCTCGCGCAGGGCCCTGTGCTGGAGCCCCAGCGCGTGGGAGCGATAGCCTACGAGGGCGCGGACGCCGAGTCTGTGCGCCCGCTGGTGGCCCTGCAGCCCGGCCAGCCGCTCGACACGCGCGACGTGCGCGACGCGGTCCGCGCGCTCCACGCCAGCGCCCGTTTTTCGCGGGTAGCAGCGTATGCGGAGGCGATGGGCGATGGGCGGATCCGCATCGTCTTCGTGCTCACCAACATCGAGAAGCTCACCTCGGTGACGTTCCCGGGACATAGCGCGCTGGCGGAAGGCGTCCTCCTGCAGACGGCGAACCTCCAGGTCAACGCGGAGTTCCAGCCGGAGCAGGTGGGCACAGCCGTCGAGGTCATCCGGGCGGCGTATTTCCGGATCGGGTACCGGCACGCGCAGGTGACGCCGGTGCGCAAGGCAGCGCCCGGTGGCGTCGCGCTCGAGCTGCGCATCGAGGAAGGACCGGCCACGCGGATCTCCCAGGTCCGTTTCGAAGGCGACCTCGGGCTCGACCGCGACCAGTTGTCCGCTGCCTTCCGGCTCGACCCGGGCGACGTGCTGAACCTCGTGGCCCTCGACGAGGCGGTCCGCCGCCTGCGCGAGCGGTATCGGCGGGCAGGGCGGCTGCGGGCGCGCGTCGATCCCGCGCGGATCGAGGAGCTCGGGATGCGCGACGCCCGCGTGATCATCCCTCTCGCGGCAGGTCCTTTGGTGCGATTCCAGCTGCGCGGGAACCGGGCGTTTTCCGACGCGGTGCTCGCCGCGACCCTCGCGCCCGCGCTCGATTCGGAGGAGCCTGTCGATGCCCAGACCGCCCAGGAGATGGCGGGCCGGCTGCGCCGCTTCTACGTCGGCACAGGCTTCTTGCGCGCAAAGGTGGCGGAACGGCAGATGCTCGCGCGCGACGGCGCCGAGGAAGTGGTCTTCAGCATCGAGGAAGGCCCTCAGGTGAGGGTCGAGCGCCTGATCTTCACCGGCAACCGGGCCATCCCGACGGGACAGCTTCGCGAGCGCGTCCTGCTGCAGCTGCGCGATAACATCGTCCACGACCCCGCCTCAGGCGCCGATCCGGCGCTGGTCGAGCGGATGGGCGTGATGGGTACCATCCGCGGAGGGCACCCGCCGCGGACCACGGTGGATGCGGACGCCGTGTTCGATCCGCTGCTCTACGCCCGCGCTCTCAAGCAGATCGAGGATCTCTACAAGTCGCAGGGATACCTGTCGGCGCGCGCAGGGCCGCCGCGGCTCGACCCTATCGGCGGAAACCTCGCCCACATCGAGGTGACGATCCCGATCAAGGAGGGCGAGCAGACCCGCGTCGGCCGCATCCTGGTCGAGGGCGGCGGCGACGTGCCGGCGGCCGAGATCGATGCCGCCATCGTGCTGCGCAAGGATACCCCCTTCAGCTACTTGCAAGCGGAAGAGGGCCGCGTGGCGTTGACGCAGATCTTCACCCGGCGCGGACACCTCTACGCGCGCGTCGAGGACGAGGAGGAGTTCGAGGACACGCCGGACGCCGCATCGCGGGTGGACGTCCGCTACCGCATCCAGCCCGGCCCGATCGTCCGGGTGGGCTACGTGGAGGTCATCGGTCATCGGCGCACGGTGGAGGGCCTCGTCATCGATCTGGTCGGGCTCAAGCAAGGCGACATCCTCACACCGGAGACAATCGACAGGGCCCAGCAGGCCCTGCTGCGGACCGGACTGTTCTTCTCCGCCACGCTCACACCGCGCAACCCCGACGTGGCCGAGGGCGAGAAGACCGTGCAGGTGCAGCTCCGGGAGCGGCCCACCCGTGACTTCCAGGCGAGCATCGGGTTCTCGCTGGCCGACGGACCGCGCACCGCCGTGCAGTGGACGCAGGGCAACATCCTCGGCCGCAACCTGACCTTCACGGCAGTGGCAAAGGCAGACTTCCCCTTCACCCGCTTCCAGACCGAGCGCTACTGCCCGCTGCCCACCTGTACCGACGTCTCGCAGTACGAGACGCGCATCAAGTATCCGGAAGGGATTCCCATCGAGCGCGTGATCGACCTCGGGCTTTCAGCGCCGCGGCTCTATCCCCTCACCAACGAGCTGCGCGCCGGCCTCGATTTGATCCACGAGCGCGCCCTGCGGCCGTCGTACGACCTGACGAAGTTCTCGGCCCAGGCGAGCGTCGACCTCACACGCCGGCGGCCGGTGACGGCCGGGATCGCCTACGAAGTCGGCTATCAGGACCTGCGCGTGGGGGTGCAGTCGATCGAAGACACGCTGAGCGGCCTCAACCAGCGCATCTCCCGGCTCCCGGCGGGGACGATGCTGTTCGGGTCGCTACGGCCGGTGGCGCTGGTCGACCTGCGCGACGATCCGGCGCGCCCGCGCTCGGGCATCCTGCTGCAGCTCGGCGGCGACTACCAGCGGTCGTTCAGCGGGAGCGAGACGGCCGTCGCCGGCACCGTCCACGTGAACCTCTTCAAGGTGCAGGGACTGGTGGCCGCATACCTGCCGCTTCCGTCACTGGCGAGCATCGTGTTCTCGGCCCGCGCGGGGCGCGTCTTCCAGCTCGACGACGCTTCGCTCACGCCGGGCGACCGCCGCTTCTATCTCGGCGGGGCGACCTCGCTGCGCGGCTTCCACGAAGACGGGCTGCAGCCACAGGACCTGATCGACCAGTCTCATGCGCTGGTTCGGGCCTGCGAGGCGACCCTTAGCGATCTCGCCTGCACCGCCAAGGCGCAGCTCCTCGCTGCGGGCGGGACCAGCGACGGAGGCGATCAATTCGTCGCATTCACCACGGAGCTGCGGTTGCCCTTCACCCAGTCGTTCGAGCTGGCGGTGTTCTGGGACGCGGGCAACCTCTGGCGGACCCCCGTCAACCTCTTCGGGCGCGACGAGAACGGACGGCGTCTGCTGGTCCTGCGGCACGCGGTCGGAGGCGGGCTGCGCTGGCTCACGCCCATCGGCCGCATGTCGATCGATCTCGGCGTGAACGTCACTCCCGATCAGCTGCTCGGCGAACCGGCATTCGCCCCGTACTTCTCGATCGGAACAATTTGACCCGTCGACGTCCGGGCTCCTACTTCCCCGGCAGCGGCCCCCACGCAGGATCGGCCGCTCCCACCTTCTCCGATGTGACCTGCCGCTGATTCGACCCGTCCGGCTGGCTCATCCAGACCTGCCGCTTCCCGCTCCGGGTGGACGAGAACAACAGATACCGCCCGTTGGGCGCCCAGGCCGGCTTCTCGTTCGTGCCTTGGTTCTGCGTCAGACGCGTGACCTTCCCCGTATCCACCGCGACCGTGTAGAGGTCGAACACCCGGTGCTCGTCCCGGCCGGAGAACGCGATCAGATCCCCCTTCGGGCTCCAAGCCGGCTCCTGGTTGTAGTTGCCCTGGAACGTCAGCCGGCGCACGTCCGAGCCGTCCGCGGCCATCGTGTAGATCTGCGGCGTCCCAGCCCGTTCCGAGACGAAGGCGACGCGCTTGCCGTCGGGGCTCCAGGACGCGGAGATATCGATCCCGCGCGCTTCCGTGATCCGGCGCGCGCCGCTGCCGTCGGCCTGCGCGACGTACACGTCCGTGTTGTCGTTCTGCGAGGCTGAGAAGAGCAGCCGCGATCCGTCGGGCGAGTACGACGCGCCGGTGGCGAAGTCTCCCAGGCCGATGAGCGAGCGGACCTGCCGGGAGGCGACCTCCACGGTGTACAGGTGCGCCCCTCCACCTTCGCGGAAGCTGGTGAAGGCGATCATCCTGCCGTCGGGGCTCCAGGAGGGGAGCAGGTTGATGGAAGCGCCGGTGAGTGGCTGCACGCCGAACCCGTCCCAGTCCGAGACCATCACCTGCTTGCCGCTCTCGCTCTCGCGGACCCAGGCGATCCGGGTCTGGAACACGCCGGGTTCATGGGTGAAGAAGCGCACGACGTCGTCGCCGAATCGGTGCGCGGCGAGCCGCAAGGCCGGCCGCGGGGCCGTATAGGTCCCGTGGAGCAGCTCCTGCCCGCGGGCGACGTCGTAGAGCCGCATCTCGCAGCTCACGTCGGCCGAGGCATCGCAGTTCGCCTTGATCAGGGCCTGCGCGCCGACCGTCTGCCACTTCGAATAGTCGATCCCCGTCATCCCCTCGTCCGGGGGCGCGAGGAACGAGGCGGGATCGAGCAGCCGGAACAGGCCGCTGCGCTCGAAGTCCTGGGCGAGCACCGCCTCGACCGCCGTGCCCGTCTCCTGCGACCCGAGCGGCTTGGCAATGGCCAGCGGCAGCGGCTGGATGCGGCCGCCGGAGAGATCGATCACCGGCCGGTCCACGGCCGCGAGCGTCAGTGCGAGCACGAAGGCGAGGTTCATGGGCCGGTCACGGTCGGAAATTCAGGAGCACGCCGTTGTCGCGCAGCGAGCGGGCCAGGCCCGCCGGAGGCGGCGGCAGCCGGGTCTTCTGGATCGCGAGCTCGAGGGCCTGATCGAAGAATGCGTTGCCGGACTTCTTCTGGAATTCGTGGCTGAGGATGCGGCCGTCGGGGCCGATCCAGGCGAGCACGGAGGCGGCGAGATACAGCCGCTCCCGCTCGGAGATGACCGAGGGCACCACGTAGTGCTCGAGGATCGCGTCATGCACCGCCGTGAAGTACGCATCGCCTTCCTCCGCGGTAGTGGCGGTGCCTTCGACGGAACCGGATGCCGATCCGACCCGTTCCGGATCCGCTGGCTCTCGCGTCTCCGGATCCGCCTTTCCCGTGGCGCGGGCCAAGGCGCGCTCCATCAGCTCCGAGCGCGAAGGCTCTGGCTTGCGCGGCGCCGCCGATGGGGCGGCCGCCGGAACCGGGCGCGAGGCCGCGCTCGGCGGAGGCGATTCCTTGCGGGGAAGGAGCCGCGGATCGCGCGGCCTGCCCAACGCGACCAGGTGCGCGATGATCGGCTTGCGCGGGGGCGGTGGCCTGTCGAACAACCGTGGCAGCACGAAGGCGGCGGCGAACACGCCGACGTGCAGCGCGATGGCGAGACTGACCGCGGGCAGGGCCGGCATGCGGCCCTGGGGCGCGAGCAGGCTCGGGGGCGCGCTGCCGATCAAGGCCGCCTCAGCTCCCGGTCAGGTTCGGTGATCATGCCGAGTGACTCGACGCCCGCGCGCCGGGCGACCGCCATGATCTCGACCACCTGCCCGTAGGGAAGCGATCGATCCGCGTGCAGGTAGAGCTCCTTCTCCTTCTGGATCCGCGCGTTGCTCGAGAGCTTCTTCTCCAGATCGGCAGGCGGGATCTCGCTGTTGCCGAGGAACACGCGCCGGTCGCGGGTGATGGTGAGGACCAGCTTCTCCTCCTGGTGCTCCATCTGTTGCGCGGAGGCACGCGGCAGATCGACCTTCACTCCGCTCTGGATCAGGGGAGCAGTGACCATGAAGATGATCAGGAGCACCAGCATGACGTCGACGAGCGGCGTCACGTTGATGTCGGTCATCGCGCGCCGCGGACCGCTGTCTGCCGAGGCGAATGCCATCAGGCTGCCTTCTTGAAGATGTGGCGCTTGATGATGTTGAGGAAATCGGCGCTGAAGTTGCGCATCTCGTTGTCCAACACCCGGATGCGGGAGTTGAAGGCGTTGTATGCGACCAGCGCGGGGATGGCGGCGAAGAGGCCCACGGCAGTTGCGATCAGCGCCTCGCTGATCGGCCGCGCGACCGTGGCGAGGTTCGCGTTTCCCGCCGCGTAGATGTCGCGGAAGGCGCCCATGATGCCCCAGACGGTCCCGAAGAGGCCGACGAACGGCGCCGCGGCGGCGGTCGTTCCCAGGAAGGGAATACTCTGCTCGAGAGTGGTCAGCTCGGCGTTGGCGGCCCGGGCCAGGGCGCGCTCGACGTTCTCGAATCCACCCAGCTGATCGTGCAGCGAACCATCCTCGGGCGCGGTCTGCGACTGCGTCACCTTGGAAAGCTCGACGTAACCGGCGCGAAAGACCTGTGCGACCGGGCTGACCGGCATCTGCTCGCTGGCGGTATAGATCGAGTCCAGCCGCTTGCTCCGCCAGAACGTCTCCAGGAACAGCAGGCTCTCCGCCTGAGCGCGTCTCAGATGAAGCAGCTTGCGGAAGATGATGGTCCAGCTGGCGAGCGAGGAGAGGACGAGGATGATCAGCACGCCGCTGACCACGGGGCCGCCGTGGGTGACCATCTCCACGTAGTTGAGGCTGGTGCCGTTCATGGCGGGCGCGTTTGTCCCTCGCACGGTCTCTACTGTCAACCAGGAAGAAGGCGACCCGATCCGGTGTTCGGGTGTGACCTCCGCGCACTCGCGCGAGTCTGAATGCCGGGGCAGGGAAGGACGTCGAATCGGCAAGGAGGCCTGCATGCGCCGCATCCTGATGCTTTCGCTTCTCGCAGCCGCCGCATGCGGGGGGCCCTCGCGCGGCCACCTGGTGGTGGATTGGACGTTCTCCGGCGTGTCCTGCGCGAACGCCGGCGTTGCGAACATCGCGATCGACATCACCAATGAGGTGCTGACGCCGAGCACGTTCGCCTGCCGGGACGCGCCCGTGGGTGTGGATCTGGGCTCGTATCTCGTGGGGAACTACGACCTCACGATCACCGGATACGACGCCGCCGGCACGGTGACCCACCAACAGACGCAGACCCTCGCGGTACATGGGGGCGAGAATCAGTACGCCATCGACGTACCTGCGATCACGGGGAACGCCAACATCAGCTGGACGTTCGATGGAAAGAGCTGCGCGACCGCGGGCGTGGACACGGTGACGATTTTCGTGGACCCGGACGCGCGCGGGGTTCCGGGCTTCAACGCGGGCACCGTGGCGTGTAGCACGCTCAATACCGATGGAGCATCGGTCGAGGCCCTCGCGCCCGGTTCGCATACCTTCGCCATTTTCGGCTGGCGCACGTTGAGCACCGGTCCACAGCTTCTCTACCGGACGCACAGCCCGCCCTCCTATCTCATCGAAGCCGGAAAGACCGCGAACGTCTTCGTGAGCGCCGAATCGCCTCCGTGATACACAACGGCTGAGTGGACGCCGACGCGCCCATCGGGGTGTTCGACAGCGGCGTGGGCGGGCTGACGGTGCTGCGGGCGCTGACGGCGCGGCTTCCGGACGAGCACACCATC
>Ga0209056_10003271_pt1 | contig 17350 bp, 17 predicted proteins | sample GraSoiAngelo_114_FD_185876 | JGI IMG/M metagenome (GOLD analysis project Ga0209056, IMG submission 185876) | Grasslands soil microbial communities from the Angelo Coastal Reserve, California, USA - 14_0903_13_40cm (SPAdes) (version 2) | ecosystem: Environmental > Terrestrial > Soil > Grasslands... | reverse complement strand
AGACTTCCAACGTCCGCGTGACCGTGCTCTCGGATTCAACTAACCGGGCAAGGCCGAAATCGGTGAGATGCGGTTCGCCTTTAATGTCCAGCAGGATGTTTCCCGGCTTGATGTCCCGATGCAGAATCCCGTGTTCATGCGCGTAGTGCACGGTGCGAGCCAGCTTTGCGAGGAGTTCCACCGCCTGTCGGATTGAAATCGGCGCTTGTTTAGCTACTTCGTCAAGCTGGCCGCCTTCGACAAACTTCATGCTGAAATAGCACTGGCCATCACGCTCGCCAACTTCGTAGATAGGAACGATGCATGGGTGATCGAGGCTCGCAGCGGCTTCGGCTTCGAGTCGGAAGCGCTTGAGGTGCGCTTTAGTGGCCCATTGGCCGAGCCCAATGACTTTTAGTGCGACTATGCGGTGGAGACTTTTTTGCCGGGCACGAAACACGACGCCTTGACCGCCGCGCCCGATTTCCTCCAACAATTCATAGCCTCCGAACTCTCCCAGCAGGTTCGCGGCGCACACTGCTTTCTTACTTTGGGGCGTAGCAGGCGCAGCATCGCGCGGGAGCTTGTCCACGCGGCCGGGGTCATCGACCCCGGCTACAGAAGCATCGGAGAAGATTCCGAGTGCTGTTTCAAGCACGCACCCGGTGCAAAGTCCTTCCGGTGCGTCGGAAAAGATTTTCGCGCCGCATTTTCGGCAGATTCTGATTACTCTGATCATTGTCGGAGGGTCCCTCGCGCACTCTCCCTGTTGTACTTCGTAAAATTCTGCCATACGTTACGAGACACGAATTTCACCAATTCACACCAATTGATCCAACGGTTGACTCAAGTCTTATGAAATTCGTGACAATTCGTGCAATTCGTGTCTACGCGCGCACCACCGCAATTAGATGGCGCAACTCATCTTCGATATCGCCAGGCGTGGCAACGGTGTGAGCAATTTCCTCTCGCAATAACGATTGATAGCGCTGCCGAAATCTGTAGAACGCTTGCCGGACCGCATTTTCGGTCATCCCCAAGTCCGCGGCGATCTCCGCCTGTGACGGCGAGCCCGGCTCATCCGGCAGCAATTGCTTCAACGAATCAAATAACGCGGCGTTACCTGCCGTCCGGTATTCATTCTTTAATCGGTCGAGCACCTGCTCCAGAACCGTCAAAGCCCACCGGCGTTCGTAGATCATCTCGGCAGTTATCGGATCTGCCGGTTCCATCTCGATCTGCTCGCCAGCGCGCAGTTCTTCCAACGAGATGAGCCGCTGTCCTTTCCCACGTTTGATCGCCATCGCGTGGCGCTGCTCGTCGGCCAGAAAATATTTCAGTGCCCCAAGCAGATAAGAACGCAGGCGTCCTTTTTCCTTGCGAACGGCGTCGAAACTTTTGCGCTCCAACAGCTGCGCAAAAAAACCCTGGGTGATATCCTCCGCCTCTTCCGTTGAAAGGCCTTGTCGCCGAAGAAAAGCGAAAATCGGTCGCCAGTACGTGCGGCAAAGTTTTTCGAGCGCCTGCTGCGCCGCGGGCGATTCGCCCTGCGCCTCCAACACCACGCTCCAGTGCGTGGTAGTAAACGCCGCCGCGCCGTGATGAGCAGTGCCGCCAATCGCGCTCAATGAGGTCATTTCATCCCGAGTAGGAAGCATACCGCGATTCAAGTAAAAACTCACGCCAAAATCAAGCCTGCATTGTCCTGCGCGGCGCTCCTCTTGTCATAATGGGCGAGATGCGTGAAAATTGACACTCCGTGGCTCTGCGACTGCCGAAACAGAATTATCAGGACATCGAGCGCATCATCGAGTTCGATTTTGTGCGCGCGACGGAAGCGGCGGCGCTGAACTCGTTGCGGTGGCTCGGCCGCGGCGATAAGGAAGCAGCTGACGCGGCCGCATGCGACGCGATGCGCGGCATGTTCGATTTGATGAACATCTGCGGCGAGGTCGTGATCGGCGAAGGAATCAAGGATGAGGCACCGGGCATTTTCAAAGGCGAACAACTTGGCACCTGGATTCCCGGTTCGCCTCAGTTTGACATCGCCATCGATCCGATCGACGGCACGACCAACATTTCCAAAGGCGCGCCGAATTCGATCAGTTGCATCGCGGCAGCCAGCCCCGAGGCAGGCGTGAAGGTGGCGCTGCGGGATGTCCCATCGTTTTACATGATGAAGTTATCATATGGGCCGCGTGTGATTCAATATACGCAGAAACGTGGGGACACCTTTGGGCTGGAGAGCCCGGTTGCCGAGACGCTCGCCATCATCGCGCGCGCGCTGGAGAAACGAGTGCAAGACGTGGTCGTGATGATGCTCGATCGACCGCGGCACAAAGAGATTGTCGAAGAGATTCGCGCCGCGGGCGCGTCGTTGCGCATGATTGGCGATGGCGACATCGCCGCGGCCATGGCGCCGTCGTTACCGGAGAGCAATATCGATCTTTACATGGGCATCGGCGGTTCGCCCGAAGCGGTGCTGGCAGCAGCGGGAATCAAATGTCTCGGGGGCGAGATGCAATGCAAAATGTGGCCGCGCGATGAAAAGGAACGAAAGAAACTAATCGACGACGGCTACAAAAAAGATTTGGATCGCGTTTTCTGGGCCGACGACTTGGCCAACGGGCAAAGCATTATTTTTTGCGCGACAGGAATTAGCGATAGCGCACTCCTGCGCGGTGTGAAAGGGCAGGGTACCAAGGCCACGACACATTCTGTTTTGATGCGCGCTAAAAGTAAAACCGTGCGCTTCATCCGTGCGACCCACGATTTGCAGACGAAAACGATCCGGCTCCGCTCCGACAATCGCGAACATATCATTTGAATTTTAGCCCCGAATTACGCAGATAGGACAGATGATGAAATCAAACAGAACCCTTTATCCGTTGAATTCGCGAAATCCGCGGTTCAATCTGCTCGACAGCCCCGGTTTGATTGGTGCAAGATAGGTAACAAACATCTGCCGCTTATGAGACAAATAGCAAAAACTGAATTGTCGCCGACCAACGGCTGTATCATCGACACGAAATGGACAGTAGGCCCGCTGAGTTATCACGCGAGCGCCGCCGGCAAGGTAAAAGTGGAGCCATCCAAAGAAATCATCCGCCTGCCGGAGATCGTGCTTTACGATCACATCGGATTCGCCGGGGCCTACGCACGTACAAACCTTAGTTTTCATTATGTCGGTGATTTCTGGAACGACCGGATCAGTTGTCTCATCGTAGTGAGCGGGGTCTGGCGGTTTTATCGCGACGAATATTACAAGGGCCCTTCCTGGGACCTCGGCCCGGGATATTACGAAAGCTTCTTCGCTGAAAAAGGCCCAGACGACGTAGTCAGCTCCTTCCAGGCGATTGCGCTGACGTAAACCGGTAATCACCATGCGAGTTGTGATGCTCACATCGAGTGAGCACGCACGGCACAACTTACGAGGAATGTTGGCGGCAGGTCTCAGCGCTTTTGGCAATTCCTAAAAATGGGCGGGCTCATTACCGACGCTGACCCGGCAATTCTTCGGCGAGTTCGAACACTTTTTGCGCGCAGCCCCAGGAAAGGGTGAAGCCGGAGCCCCCGTGGCCGTAGTTGTGAATGACGGTTCGCCCATCGGGCAGGCAATCGCGTTCGAGGCAAACGCCTGATTTACGAAATGGACGGAGACCGATGCGTTCGGCCAGCACGAGCGGATTCTGGATTTTCAGCACACGAGTGCATTCGTCGATAATGCGGGCCGTCGTTGTTGGATCGGCATCGAGATTGTCGCTGAGCTCGTTTGTGCCGCCGAAGACGCAGTCGCTTGCGCGCGGGATGGCGTACATGAGGGGCGGATCGTCGCAGACAATCGCGCAGGAGAGATTATCGATCTTCGGAACGATGGCTACTTGGCCGCGGTGCGGCTCGAGGTCGATATCTTGAACGAGTTCACGCGCCCCGATGCCAGCGCAGTTGATGACGAGATCAAAAGCTGGGCTGACATCTTCGAGTTTTTCAAATTTAACGTTGCCATGGATCTCGCCGCCGGCATCGAAGAAACGTTTCGCGAGATGATCGAGATAGATCGTCGTATCCATGAGCGGAACCTTGAGTGTGAAACCACCTTTGAATGCAGGGACGGTCGGAATGACAGAAGCGCCAAGTGGGATCGCCCACTCCGGAATTTGGATTTCACTGGTCCTGGAAAATTGGCGCAACTCGATTATGGAAACGCCGCTGCGCGAGTTTTTGGTGAGATCGACAAGCGCTTTGTAGGTCTCGAGCGCCCACGGGATCACCTTTTCGGCCGGTTCGGCATCGTAAGGGAACCAAAGTGCTGCGGCGGTCGCGGAGGTTGTTTGTTGGCCGGTTTCTTTCGCGAAAATCGCGGTCTGATATCCGTGTTCGGCAAAAAGAACGCCGCAAGTAAGCCCCGACACGCCGGCGCCCACAATTGCTATTCGACGCTTCATCAGAATGATCTACGTGCAATGAGCCACTCCGTCATATAAAATGGCCAGGGAATGGTGTCGCTAAATCGAGATGCGTTGACGGAAAAAGTTCTCGCCGGTGACCGGATTTCTTCGGACGAGGCGCTGCAACTTTATCGGTTCCCGCTGGAGGAATTGGGCGGGCTGGCGAATGCGCGGCGCGATCTGGCAAAGTCGAAAAGCTACGGCGGGCGCGGCCGTGAGATCGTGACCTACATCGTCGATCGAAACATCAATTACACGAATGTCTGCAATGTTTACTGCAAATTCTGCGCGTTTTATCGAACCGAGAAAGACGAAGATCATTACGTGCTTTCGCTCGAGCAGATCGATCAGAAGCTCGATGAGCTTTCAGCCGCAGGCGGCGTTCAGATCCTGATGCAGGGCGGACATCATCCGAAACTGCCGTTCCAGTGGTATGTCGATCTTTTGCATCACATTCGGGAGAAATATCCGCACATCAATATTCACGGGTTTAGCCCGCCCGAATTCCAGCATTTTTCGGAAACCTTCCGGATGCCGCTGCGCGAAGTGATCTCCGACTTCAAAAACGCGGGGCTCGGATCAATTCCAGGCGGCGGCGGCGAAATTCTGGTTGATCGCGTGCGCAAAAAAATTTCGCCGCTGAAAATTAATAGCGATCAATGGCTGGACGTGATGCAGATTGCGCACGAGCTCGGATTGAGATCAAGCGCCACAATGATGTTCGGTCATGTGGAGACGATTGAAGACAGGGTCGAGCATTTGCGGCGTATCCGTGACCAGCAGGATCGCAGCGGCGGATTCACCGCGTTCATCTGCTGGACGTTTCAACCGCAGCACGCCGTTCTGAAGGTGAAGCACGCCACTGGCGTGACTGAATATTTGCGGACGCAAGCGCTTGCGCGGATTTTCTTGGACAACATCCACAATGTGCAAAGCTCCTGGGTAACGCAAGGTCCGGGGATTGGCCAAATCGCGCTCAAATATGGCGCGAACGATTTCGGATCGGTGATGATGGAGGAGAATGTCGTGAGCAGCGCGGGGACGACATTTCGACTAAACGCCACAGAGATTGAATCGCTCATTAGCGATGCCGGCTACGAGCCACGCCGGCGAAATAACTGGTACGAGCTTTTGAACTAAAAACGCCGGTTGCGTTGTTTGTGGCCAAACCGCCCGCTTTCCCCCGCAAAATCTCGCCTTGACGATTGCCCTCTTATTTCCGATATAGCCGCCTGTCCCGCGTGGGTTCGTTGCGCGAGACTCCGCTTCTTAACTTATGAGACATTTTTCCGGATGGATGCGCCCCGCGCCATTTGCAATCTGGGTCGCCTCCATTTGCGCGCTGCTTGGCGCCATATCGGCCCGAGCACAGAACCCCCAGGCAGCTCAGGGGCCTCCCATCATCAAGTCAATCGACGTGCAGTACACCGGGCCCGGGACGGTCAGCAAGGAACGGATTCTGGCGCAAATGCGAACCAAGGTGGGCCAGCCGTATTCGGATCAAGTAGTCGAGCAGGATATTGAGACCCTTTACAAAACTGGCTCCGTTCTAAACGTTCGCATCTTCGCCCAGCCGGAAGGCAACGGCGTGAAGGTAATCGTTGCCGTGCAGACGCGTTCTATCGTCCGAGAAATCGAAATCGATGGAGCCGAACAGGTCAAAGCGAAAAGGCTGCGCAAAGAAATCAAATTGAAGCTCAATCAGCCGGTGAACGAACAAGAATTGGATGAAGCACGCCAAAAAATTGTCGAAGTTTATCAGGGACGTGGGTACAACGACGTTAGCGTTCAGTTTCGCGTCGATCCAATTGACGAGAAGCGGGGCACAGCGCGCGTTGTTTTCACGGTCAACGAGGGGCTAAAAGGGGCTGTGCGCCAGATCCATTTTGAGGGAAACGAGCATTTTAGCGAGAAGGTCTTGCGCAAACAGATGAAGACGCGGGGCAAAACGCTCGTTTACTTTCTCGATAAGTCCGGACGGCTGGATGAAGTGCAGTTGGAACAGGATCTGGACAAGATCCGTGAGTGGTACCAAAACCATGGCTATATCGATGTGCAAATCAAGGATACGCGCAAGGAACGCACCAAGAATGGTCCCATGATTCTCACGATCGTGATTGCGGAAGGTCCGCAATATCACGTGGGCAAGTTGACGATTTCGGGTTACCAAGCGACCTCGGAGCAAAAGATTCGTGCCCTGCTAAAAATGAAGGAGGGCAGCGTTTATTCGCCGAAACAGTTGCGCGATGATGCGAAAGCAGTGGCCGATGCGTACGGCAGCGGCGGTTATGTCGATCTTGTGGTTTTGCCGGAAGGCACGCCGGCCGGGCCTGCCCGGATCGATGTGCATTATAAAATCGAGGAGGGCGACCGCTCGTTTGTCGAGCGGATCAATATTGCCGGTAACACGCGCACCAAGGACAAGGTGATTCGTCGCGAAGTTCTCCTTGCGCCGGGAGATGTCTTCAACACCGTTCGCGTGGACACGACCAAGAAACGCCTGGAGAATCTCGGTTATTTTGCAAAGGTCGAAACTTACCCGGAAGATACGGACATACCCGGCCGCAAAGATCTTACCATCCTGGTGCAAGAGAAACGGACTGGTTCGCTCACCTTCGGTGGCGGATTCAGCACGATTGACAAGCTAGTCGGTTTCGCGGAACTCACGCAAGGCAATTTCGATTTGTTGAACTGGCCGGGCTTTACGGGCGCGGGCCAAAAATTCAGGTTGCGCATCCAGTACGGCACGCAACGAAAGGACTTCATTCTTGTGTTGACCGAGCCATACTTCCTCGATCGGCGATTGGCGCTGAGCGGTCAGGTTTTTTATGACGAGGCAAACTACTTGAGCGCGCAGTACGACCAGCGCAATTACGGGTTTGCGATCGAGTTGCGCAAACCGATCAACGCATTTATTTACGCGACCCTGGGCTATCAACTGCAGGACGTTGATATTTTCAATGTGGACCCAAGCGCATCCGAGGCGATCCAGTCGCAAGAAGGCTCCACTGTGGAGAGCAAAATCTTTAGCAGTCTTGTATTTGACCGGCGCGATAATCCCTTGCTTACCCGGCGCGGTCAGCGCGTTACTCTTTCGCCTTATATTGCCGGCGGTTTTCTCGGAGGCGATACCCAGATATATGGATTTGACCTCGAGGGGTCCCAATATTTCCCTTTTCGGTGGGACACGATCCTGCTCATCAACGGCGAAATCGCAACCGTTAGTACGTGGGGGAGCGGCAACCAGATTCCAGGGAGCAGCGACCAGGTTCCAATTTTTGAGCGGCTCTTTCTCGGCGGCTCAAATAATTTGCGCGGATTTCCGTTCCGCGAAGTCGGCCCGCAGGATCAGAACGGCGAACCGCTTGGCGGCAACTCAATGGCCCGGGCGACGGTGGAATTCACGTTTCCGATCATCGAAAAAGCGCGCGGTGCAATCTTTTATGACACCGGTTTCGTCAATAGCGATTCGTGGTCCTTTGGCTTCAATCATATCGCCTCTGACATCGGCATTGGGCTTCGACTTGATTTGCCAATTGGTCCGTTGCGCCTTGATTATGGATACCCCATCCAGCGCGACGGATACAACGGCGGTGGGCACTTCAACTTCAATGTTGGTTATCAATTTTGAACGAATATAGGTGGTTGCAGTCTAACGCGGTTCCCACCACCGTTACCTCTGTCTTATGAAGAAGCTTTTCTCTACAATCCTTGCTTTAATACTCTCCTCTCCCATTGCGGGGTTCGCGCAGGGGACGTTAAAAATCGGAACTGTCGATATGCAGCGCGCATTTAAGGAATACACCAAGACCAAGGATGCGGAGACGAAAATCAATGACGCCAAAAATGCGGCCAAGAAAGAATATGATGATCGGGCGGAGGCCTACAAAAAGGCTCTTGATGAAATCAATAACCTGAACAAGCAGCTCGATGCTCCAGCGCTGAGCGCTGAGGCAAAAACCCAAAAAGCAAAGGAGCGCGACGACAAGATTGCCAACATCAAAAACATGGAGCGGGAAATCAACGACTTCCGTCAAACCCGCGAACGGCAGCTGCAAGAACAGGCGATGCGCATGCGAGAAGGTATCGTGAAGGAAATCACAGACGTAGTGATGGAAAAAGTGAAAGCTAACAATATGGATTTGGTGTTTGACAAGTCGGGCGTGAGTCTAAACGGCGTCCCTGTTTTGATGTACTCGCACGGCGATGTCGATTTTACGAACGACATCATCACCGTGCTAAACAAGCCGGGTCGGCCCACGAGTTCTCTCGAGAAGACGCTGGCCAGTCCCTCCCCGGCTCCGGCAAGATCTTCGAAACCTTAATTTTAAGTTCGACAATTCAGAAATACACGCGAGCTAAACTCGCGTGTATTTTTTCGTACAGATGAAAAGTAGACGCGCACATCGACAGGAGACGATCTGTGAGCGGTCGCAACCTGCGCAAATGTCCGTTCGAAGCCCGCTTGCGCGTCAAGCAAGATTTCGGGCAGGACAATGCATGGCGATCGTACTTTTCGCATTCTGCTCTGGCTCGCTCGCGGCGAATTGGCAGTCAACGGTCAGCAAGGATCCACCCGGAGATTTTCCCGGGCTTCGGCCCCTCCATGCAACTTATCGTTTCGGGTGGTCAGGCCTTACGGCGGCTACCGGAGAGGTCCACCTTACAAAAACATTCGATGACAAATTTCAGCTCGTTGGAACAGGACGGACAATCGGCTTCGTCCGAGCCTTATGGAAGCTGGACGTGAATTATCGTGCGGTCGCCAACGCGGAGACGCTGCGCCCAATCGAGACCGAGCAAACAGAGAATTATCGATCAAAGAAAGTCACCACCCACCTCACTTTCACAAATAATGGTGTAACTTGCGCGAGGACGACAGGAGGCCAAGGCGGCTCTGCCGAAACAAAGACCCGCCAATTTAGTTTTCCCAATCTGTTCGAGTTGCACTCGGCCCTCCTTTATTTGCGTAGTCAGCCGCTCGGGGATCGTAGCGTTTACCGCGTTGTCGTCTATCCGGCCACTAATGCTTATCTTGCTACTATCACGGTGGTTGGCCGGGAAAAAATCTCGGTGCGCGGCGGCAGTTACAACGCACTAAAAGTCGATCTGCACCTTAACCGGATCGGCAAGCATTTCGAACTGGAGCCGCACCGGAAATTTCGTCGCGCCACGATCTGGGTCTCGGATGATGCCGACCGAATTCTGCTTCGCATCGAAGCGCAAGTTTTTGTGGGCACAGTCTTCGCCGAACTACAGTCGATGCATTTCGACAGCGCAAGGTCGTGATGGCATCAAAGATGGATCCACTGAAGATTCCTGGGCTATTCGGGAATCCACTCGCCAGGCACGGGCGGGCCCGGCGGAGGACGCATACGTTGCTGCGACGGATTGTAGACGGGTTGGCGTGGCCGCGGCAACAACTGGAGCGCGGCAAGCGTTTCCAGATCAAGCCGGCCTGTGACAGGGAGGCGCGTCCGGGCTTGATAGGCGCGCAGGGACAATTCCATGCCTGGCCCATAGGCTCCGTCGATCTCACCTCGATAAAGCCCGCGGCGCGCCAGCGCTATCTGTGCGGAGACTATTACAGTCCGTTGCACATCGGGCGGGGCCGCCTCGTAGGGAGTGTCAGCAAAGAGTCGTCCTGGGAAGGTACCGGGGGTGACGCGGTTAGATGGATAAAGCTGTCGATCTTGCGGCGCGTTGGCGAAAGGCCGAACTGGCTGGGGAGCCACACCCGCTGTCTCGCCCGAAGATCGATCACCTGGACCAGGCTCGCCAGGGCGGGGTGGCGGGCTAGACTTTGCCGCCGGTCGTGCAGAGCCAGAAGAATCAATTCCAAGGGAACGAAGCGTTTCGCTATTGAGTTCACCGTTGACCTGGAGCCCGTTGCGAATTTGATAGCGGCGAATCGCGGCGGTCAGATTTGCATTTGTCTCGCCAGTAATCTCACCATAATAAAAACCCTGATCCTTCAGCGTTTGCTGCACGCCTTCGATCATTTGATCCGCTCGCACAAGCATAACCGATCCGAGGAAAATCAGTGCGGCCACTTGGTTTTTCATTCGATGTTTATTTTGACGGTCTCACTTTTTGCCTATTCAGCGCTTGCCCGGAAGCTGTCACCGCCAATGTTGACTGGCGCTGCTTTACTGTATCGCGATAACGTAAAATTCCGTCGGTAACGGCTGCGGCAAGTTGCTCGCGATAATCTTCGCTCGCCACCTTCGAAATGTCCTCCCTGTTCGTGAGAAATCCTCCTTCGATCAAAACAGCGGGAGAAGTCACGTTTGCGATTACAAAAAATTGTTCGGCCCTTGTGCCCCGATCCAAAGCTCCCGTGCGTGCGACCAGCGCTTCCTGAATATATTGGGCGAGACTTTGACTTTCAAAATTGGGCGAATCGGAAAGTGGCCGCCACAGGAAAGGCAACCACGAAGCCACAAACGACCCCGCAGTGATCTGGTGAGCGGCATAATACGTTTCCACCCCGCTGGAGACCGGCTTGTTGTCTTCGTTAAAATGAACGCTGACAAAAATGCAATTGCTTACTCGGTTGGCGAACGTCGCACGATCTGCGAGCGAGACATACGTATCACCCATGCGCGTCATCAGCGTTGCTATTCCTTCCGCTTCTAACAATCGATCGATCCGCCGCGCCACATCGAGGGTGAGATCTTTTTCAAGCACGCCGTTGCACATTGCACCTGAGTCTTGCCCCCCATGGCCTGGATCGAGCACAACCACTGCGAAGGGCTCAGGTGTTGTGGGTGGCCGTGCGGTTTTCGCTCTTGTTGTGGGTCCCGGTTTTGGGATCCGTTGCATCCAGATGAAGGAGGCAATCATCAACAACAAGCCTGACAGAGTCAGTATGCGCCGGATCGCTGGTTTCATTTGTGATCTGAGCGAACATCTCTCTGCATATCTTAATCGCTAATCAAAGGGCGCAATTCCTTATCTGATAACGAACGATAACGAATTGCCCTGCTCTTATTGCGTTCAAGTATTCCCGCTTCGATTCCAGTATGGGCAAGCTGTTCTTGTAGATACTTCGAAACGGCAGCGCGCTCTGGCAGTTCCTTCGCGTCGGTTGTCTTTAAACTCATGTGCCCGATGCTCCAGGCGTCGAGCGTGGATTTGAGAGCCGCTTCAAGACTGGCGTCCTCCCTATATTCAGCTTTCAGGAACGATTCCATCAGCTCGCTCGATTGCCGTGTTCCGCTGAGGACGGCGAAATCCTCCCGTGCTTGCGCGACGGTCGCACCGTTGCTTGCGATCTCACCGTCATACTCGACCCGCAGAAACAAATCTTCTTCGGGTCGTTCCCCAACCTCCGCAAAGAGCATCCGCGCCAAATAAGGTGGACCATAAACTTGCTCAAACGCGCCCTTCATCACCGGACTGAGCGAATAATGCACCAGCCGCCGCAATGAAACATCCGTTGCCGAGCGGGTGAATCCTTCCGTGCTGGCCAGTTCGATGGCCCCCATCCGCAACCGCTCGATGTCTCCTGGATGACCGATCGCGCCCATTGCAATCCGGTCGTAAATCTCGAAAATTTTCTGCCGCGTCTGGCCGAGTGTGAGAAATAAAATGCCGTCGCGATAACCGAGTGCCGCAATCGGGCTGCCCGAGGCAAGCTGTGCCTCGATGTACTCGCGGCGGTTGGCTATTGCCTCAACCCAACGATACGGCTCTTCGATCATGCAACCGTTTCTTTGAAGACGGCGGCGATTTTGCCCTCCGGCAAAGTGGTGATGCCTGCGCGCGATACAATCTTAATGAGTGGATAAATCTTTCCGCCACGATCGACGCCGCCGGTTGACGTGTCGGATTCGGCAGCCGTATCGAGCGCACGCAATGCTATCGATACCGCCTCGTCTTCGCTCAATTTTTGCAGCGGCTTCGCGCCCCAGTTGTTTTCGTAATAAAGGATGCCGCGCACGGCGGGCGATCCCGATCCGGTTGCCGCGTAATCGGTCGCCTCGAATTGCGCGCCCATCGCATCGTAAAAATAGAGTCGCGCTTCGGGTTTTGGATGAGAATCGTAGGTCGCGAAAATCGGGACCACTACTCCGACGCCTTGCATGACGAATCCGAAATTGTCCCGCAATAGCTTGGACAGCGCGCGCACTTTCCCATCGACGCTCATTTCCTGCAATTGTGTCCGCCGAAAGTATTGGAATGAGTGTTCAAGGACGCGCGCCATTTCCCATGCCGTCGCCGGCACACCGGCGATGGCCATGATCGAATGGCGATCGATTTCCAAAACTTTGTCGGCACGATCGTAAATAACCGTGTTGCCAGCGGTCGCGCGCCGATCGCCCGCCACCAGCACGCCACCCGAAAATTTGAAAGCAAGAATTGTGGTCGCCTCCGTGGGCTGCCACGATTTTTGGCGCGGCGTCCCACCCTGTGAATTAACAATCGCCGCCGGAGCAAGCAGACCTTTGCGTCGTAACAGCGCGGGGAAATCGTCGGCTGCGCCAGAGAAATTCTGGTCAAACGCCACCAGGGATGGCTCCATTATTGCCCGGTGCGCTGGCGATAGCGCTTCGATTGGTTGGGGTCGACCTTGCGCATTTTTTTTAAGAGATCCTTTGTGTCCGGTCGCGAGACGTCCGGCGAGCGTGGCCCGCCACCATCGCCTTGCTTTGGGCCCCATGGAACCGGATCGACCGGCTTTTGGATGCGCTCAGGCATGAAAAAACTTTAAGAGGAAATATTGGAAAGGCAAGCTGCGCGCTATTGTTGCCTGTTCCAGATGCTTGCCAGACAAACCTGCTAATGGCAAAGTTCGGGCTCGATGAAGCTTGCTGCGATTCTCTGTGCGACTTTTTTTTTCTTCGGCTCCTCTTTGCTTTGGACAGCTTCCGGCCAGACACCTACGCCGGAGCCCCTCAAATCGCTTGATGCCGGTCAACTCGAGGCGTTGGCAAAAAAAATCGACGAGCAGAACGCGAAGATCGACGCTCTCTCCCAACAAATCCTCAAACTCGAGCAGCAGGTTTCGCACATTCGCCCGGGCGTAATCATTGGAGAAAGCACGCCGTTAGCGCCGACGGGCGGTGCTTCGGGGGGATCTCCGTCCTCCCCGGTGAGCGGGAATACGCATACAGTCGCACGCGGTGAGACGCTTACCTCCATCGCCAAAATGTACAAGGTAAGCGTGGACGAACTGCAAAAGGCCAATAATATCGAAGATGGTCGTAAATTGCAGGCTGGACAAACGATCGTCATTCCAAGTTCTCCTTCGCCCGCGCCTTCTGCTTCGCCGCCAACTGAGTGATGGGCCGCGGCCTCCGAATCCGTGAATTAGACAGGCAATTGCTCGTCGGGAGCAAGAATTGGCAAAGTTCCTATTTCTGCGGGCGTTTCCAGTTCAGGTTGCGCCGAAGCTTCAAGTAAACTCTGCCGGCACAGCCGCGCATATTTTCCGCCGAAGACGATCAATTCGCCATGCGTGCCACGCTCGATAATTCGGCCGTGATCGAGGACGAGAATTTGATCCGCGTGCACGATCGTTGAGAGCCGATGAGCGATGACGATGGATGTGCGGTGAAACATCAGGCGTTCGAGGGCTTCTTGAATCAGCCGCTCCGTGGCGGTGTCCACGCTGGCCGTCGCTTCGTCGAGAATCAAAATCGGCGGATCCTTCAGCAGCGCGCGCGCGATCGATAACCGCTGTTTCTCGCCTACGCTCAACTTCACGCCGCGCTCGCCGACGATGCTTTCCAAACCAGTTGGCAATCGCTCGATGAATGCCCGCGCATTGGCGGCGTCCACGGCGCGCCATAATTCAGCATCGCTCGCATCCGGCTTTCCGATCAAAAGATTTTCACGAATCGAGCCGTTGAATAAGAAACTTTCCTGCGTTACCACCCCAATCGCTTCGCGCAGGCTGCGCAGCGCGTATTCGCGGATCCGCCTTCCATCAACATAAATTTCACCTCTGCCAAATTCGTAAAAGCGCACGAGCAGACTCACCAAGGTCGATTTGCCGGCGCCCGTCGCGCCGACTAACGCGACAGTCGCACCCGGCGGCGCATGAAAAGAAACGCCATTCAGCGCGGGAAGTCCCTCTGCATAACTGAAGCTCACCTCTTCATAGCGAATGTCGCCAGCGATTGGTCCTGAAATCCTCTTCTTCTCGATCCATCCCGGTTCGATTGGTTGATCGAGAATCTCAAAGACCCGTTCGCCCGCGGCGCGTCCGGCTTGCACAAGTTGATTGAGCTGATGCAACCGGCTGATTGGGTCGTATAGAAATGCCGTCAACATCAGGAACGCGACCAGATCGCCGATCTGCATTGCGCCTGTCAAAACGGCATGACTACCAAACCCAAGCACGAGTACTGCGCCGAATGCCTCAAACATCGACATCGACGGGCTGTAGATCGCCCAAACCCGCATCACCACAAGCGTGGCATGCCGCAACTGATCGCTCACCCTATTGAAACGCGCGTGTTCTTCTTTTTCGCGGACGAAACTTTTTATCTGCCGAACGCCGGAAAGATTGTCGTGCAGCAGTGCATTCATAGCCGACGCCGCCCGGCGCTGTAAACGATAGCGGCGATGCGCTGTCAACGTGTAAGTTAACGCGCCCGCGATGAGCAACGGAAACGGCGCCAACGCAAGGAGCGCGAGCTTTGGATTCAAATAAAACATCACTGCCATCACGATCACGATCTGTAGAACCGCCACCACGCCTTGCTCGATTCCATCAATCAGTACGCGCTCGACGGAGTTCACGTCCTCGATCACGCGTGTCATCAAGTCGCCGGTGGCGCGGTTGTCGAACCAGCGAAGCGGCAGCAACTGAATGTGCGAATAAAGATCGCTCCGCAGATCGAAGATGACTTTTTGCTCGAACGTGTTGTTCAAAACGATCCGCAGCGCGTTGAATGCGTGTTGAAGAAGAAATGCGGCCGCTGCTACGAAAATCAGCAGCAGCAATTTGTCCGGCCGATTCGCCCGCACCACATCATCGACGATCCGTTTCGTCACGCCCGGGAACACGATCACCATCAGCGTGCTTAAGATTGCACAGCTCAACGTCCCCGCGGCGATCCACGGGTAACGCTTTAAATAAGCAAAAACGCGCCAGACCGTTTTCATTACGCAATCAACCTCAACGCGCGGCTCATCACGTCAAGGTAACGCAAGCTCGCCGTAGGCGAAACGTGTGTTGCCCTGTTCGGCGGCGTAGTAATCTTGCCGGATGCCAAACGAGCCAAACCCTTTCTCCGATCGGATTCACATCGAACAGCTCGAGGTTTCCGCTCGCGTCGGAGTTCCAGAAGAAGAGCGTGCCGCCCTGCAGCGACTAACTGTGAGTATTTCCCTCTGGCCATCTCACGAAGCACGCGACCTGGCAGACAAAATCCAGAACACAGTCAATTATTCCGCCGTTGCGGACGAGACCAAGCAGTTTGTACGCAGTCAGTCTTTTAATCTGATTGAAACATTGGCGGATGGACTCGCAAAGCATTTGCTGAAAATTTTTCCTACACAGAAAGTCACGGTCGAAGTACGAAAATTTCCTCTGAAGGATGCGAAATACGTCTCTGCGATCGTAACGCGCACCGCGTCCGTCGGGTGAAAGCCGCCCACAAGCGGCAGCAAAGGATTAACCATGAATAGACACCAATGGACACAAACGATGAGAAGCTTCGGCCAAAGAGGAGGTCTTTCAAATTGTTGGCTGCGCAATCGAGGTCCTGAACACCCTTGGTCACGGAATAGTTGAGAAGCCATACGAGAATGCGTTGGTCGTGGAGTTTGGACTGCGAAAAATTCCATTCCGGCAACAGCCTCCGTTCGACGTTCTCTACAAAAGCCAGAAAGTTCGCCTCTTCGTCCCGGACCTCGCTTTCGATTCTATTGTCGTGGACACAAAGGTGGTTGACCGGATTACTGATCACGAGCGGGGCTTGATGTTAAATGATCTGCGAATTACGGCCTTGCGCGTCGGTGTGATTCTTAATTTTAAGCACCGCAAGTTGGAGTGGGAGCGGATTGTCTTATGAAGTCGTGCCAATTCGTGTCCATTCGTGGTTAAGAAACAATGCGAAAAGGAAGATTCAAAAAACCGGCTGCGGCCTTAGCGCAACGCTACAGCGAATCCGTTTCGTTCGATTGGCGGCTGTACCGATATGACATTGCGGGATCGATCGCGCACGCCGCAGCGCTCGCCCAGGGAGGAATCATAACCGCCGAAGAGCAGCGAAGGATCGAGAACGAATTGCGCGCAATCGAAAAGGAGATCGAATCCGGTAAATTCGAATGGGAACGATCGCTCGAAGACGTGCACATGAATATCGAAGCTGCGCTCGTGAAACGGATCGGCGTCGCGGGCGGGAAGCTGCACACCGCGCGCAGCCGAAACGATCAGATCGCGCTCGATCTTCGGCTTTATGTGAAAACGGAGGGCCGCGAGGCGACTACCCATCTTCGTCAACTGCAAATCGCGTTGCTTAATCTCGCCGAACAACATCTCGATGTTATCATGCCGGGCTACACACATTTGCAGCGTGCCCAGCCAATCACTTTCTCGCATTACTTGCTCGGCCAGATCGAAGCTTTTGAACGCGACGGAGAGCGTCTTCGTGATTGCCTGGTTCGAACGGATGTTTTTCCACTTGGCTCCGGCGCCCTCGCTGGATCCGCCATCGTTCTCGATCGCGAACGTATCGCGCGCGAACTCGGCTTTTCCCGCGTGAGCCAGAACAGTCTCGACACGGTTGGCGATCGGGATTTCGTGTGCGAATTCCTTTTTTGTCTCGCGATGATCGGTCTCCATCTGTCTCGGTTGAGCGAGGACTTGATCATTTGGAGCACGAGCGAATTCGGTTTTCTGGAATTTAGCGACGCATTTTCTACCGGCTCCAGTTTGATGCCGCAGAAAAGGAATCCGGACATGG
>Ga0209056_10003270_pt1 | contig 17351 bp, 9 predicted proteins | sample GraSoiAngelo_114_FD_185876 | JGI IMG/M metagenome (GOLD analysis project Ga0209056, IMG submission 185876) | Grasslands soil microbial communities from the Angelo Coastal Reserve, California, USA - 14_0903_13_40cm (SPAdes) (version 2) | ecosystem: Environmental > Terrestrial > Soil > Grasslands ... | reverse complement strand
TTCTGCGTCGACTCGAAGCCACCGTTCCCACCTTGGAAACACTTTATCTCCCTGGCATTTTCAGGGAAATCGCGAAGGAAAAAACGGGACTCGTGCTCGTCACCGGTGCGACCGGCAGCGGTAAAACCACCACTTTGGCGGCGATGCTCAATGAAATTAACGAGACGCAGCCGGTCCACGTCGTGACGCTGGAAGATCCGATTGAGTTCGTTCATCCATGTCTTAAGGCGACATTCAACCAGCGCGAGTTGGGCCAGGATTTTAACAACTATCCCAACGGCCTGCGGGCGGCGTTGCGGCAAGCGCCGAAAGTCATTCTCGTGGGCGAAATGCGCGATCGTGCCACGGTCGAAATCGCATTGATGGCATCGGAGACAGGTCACCTGGTTCTGAGCACGCTCCACACGGTCGACGCCGGCCAGTCGATCAATCGTATTCTCGGCATGTTCACGCTCGGCGAAGAGCAACAACTGCGTGTTCGGCTGTCCGATGTCCTACGTTACGTCGTCAGCCAGCGTTTGGCGCCAAAAAAAGCGGGCGGTGGTCGTCAGTTGCTTATGGAAATCATGGGAAACAATTTGCGAACCAAGGAAGCAGTCGCCCTCGGCGAGGGTGAGCACCGCAATTTCTATGAAATCATCGAAGCCAGTGCACAATTGGGCTGGATGACCTTCGATCAATGCATTCTGAACGCCTACCAAAACGATTTGATCAGCGAAGAAACCGCGCGTCTTTATGCCACCCGCAAAGGTACCGTCACCCGCGGGATCGATCTCATTCAAAAAGCGCGCGGCGTAGGCAGCGAACTCCAATCCGGCCTGCGCATGGACGTCCCAACCAACGCTTTCGTCTAAGCCATGGAACAAGAAAACGATTTACAGTTATTCGATGCCGGCGACAGCACCGCGCTCGTCTGCCTTGATCACGAGCAATATCAGAAGGTGGTAGTGCCGCAGTTGGCCGATCTGAAGTACAAAGTGCACGTGGGCCTTTATGAAGACGATGTCCTGCTCAAGCTCCGCACTTATTCGTACGACGTCGTTGTCGTTTACGAAAACTTCAAGGGCTCAACCCTGGCGACCAATCCAGTTCTTCAAAGACTCGTCAGCGAATCCGCTGGCCAACGACGCCAGCATTTCGTTGTCTTGCTCAGCCATCTCTTTCCGACCAACGATTCGCTGTCTGCGTTTATTCACAGCGTCGATCGCATTGTTAATATCGCCGATCTGGCGAACTTCAGTGCCGTTCTCCGCCGAGGGATGACTGAACATCGCGAGAAGTATCATTTTTTCCACTCGACGTTGAAGACGATCCAGACGATGTAATCTTGTCGCGGGATTTTTGCCGGGCGCCCAAGGTGCGCCGGTTGTCTAAGCGCTACACCTCACCATGAAAAAGACAAGATGGGTTAACTTTGTCTGGGACTTGGCCGAAACGAAATTGCCGGCAAACAGGCACATCGTTTCCAAATCAACACGCCTTCGTTTTTTCTTCTGCTAAATCTCGGTTTTCGGGCGTGCGGCAATAATAGAGTGACGATGCTGCTGCCTTTAACTCCATTATTCCATTACTCCAGGACTCCACTACTCCATCGCCCTAATATTCCGGCGGCGAATAGGTATTGAAGGTAACCGCGTCGGCTGAGCTTCGATTACTGAATTTGTGTCGCGTACCGGCAGGAATCACAATCACGTCGCCTTTTCGCAAAGTGAGTGTTTCATCCGCAATCTCACCTTCCACTTCCCCCTTCACGACTAGCAAAACCTGATCGCTGTTCTTGTGACCTTCCGGTTCGCTGCCGGATGATTTGCCCGGTTTCAATGTCATCATAGCCGTCTGCGTTCGCTTTGTTGTTTGCAGCACTTCAAACCAATCGCTCGCTTCGCGAATATTTTTTACGTTCATCGATCATTGCTGCGGTTCGAATCCGCCACGGGGCGTAATCCCTTCGGCCAGATCTACGTGAAAAGTTTGCTTCATCTTGTTCGGTCCGAAGGAAAGTTCGGCGGTGTAATCTCCGCTCGACATTAATTTTTTCGGATCATCTCCACCATACTTCGTCAGCACATCTTCGGTCGGACGCAGATCCCAATTCAAACGTGTGAATCCCGCGACGCCGGGCGCTTTCAAATTCGCCACCGGCACGCCGGTTGCATTCGTGATTGCGATTTTAATTTCGTCCCCAGTGAAATCTTTCACCCACACCGTGAACAGCGTGCCTTCTGCGGGATTGGCGCCGCGATAAATGCCTTTGCCATTCCACTCCGAAAATCCAGAGGGTGCGTAAGCGCCATTCGTTGGACGCACGCTAAATAAATGCGCCGGTTTGCTCGCGATTTCCGGCGTCAGTTCACGGAATGGGCGCGCGTCGTCGAGCACATAAATGCTCCGGCCATGTGTCGCGATCACCAGATCGAACATGCGCGGGTGAATTTGCAGGTCATCCACCCGGACTGGCGGCAAATCGCCAACCCGCACCCAGTGCCCACCCTGATCGAAGGATGCGAACAGGCCGAAATGCGTGCCGGCATAAAGCAGTTTCGGATTTATCGGATCTTCACGAATTGCTTCCACCGGATCGTTCGCCGGAAGGTCGCCGGCAATATTCGTCCACGTTTTTCCGCCATCGGAAGTGCGCGCGATCATCGGCCGATCGTCCCCTACCCGATAGGCACTTGCGGCAACGCAGGCGACATTCGCATCTTGCGCGCCGGGTTCGATTCGCACGATCCATTGGTTGCGAAGCGGCTCTGGTAAGTTCGCCGTCAGCTCCGTCCATTTCGCGCCATCGTCTTGCGTAACCCAGAGGCGGCCGTCATCAGTTCCCGCCCACAAAGTTCCAGCACGCACCGGCGATTCCGCTAATGAATAGACGACTCCATAGACTTCCGCGCCGCTCCCGATCACGCGTGTCTTCTCCGGCTCGTTGTGCGATAGGTCCGCACTGATAACCGCGTAATGCTCCGCCCGATCGGTCAGGCGAAAAACGTGATTGCCGCCGAGGTAAAGCATGCCCGGTTTGTGCCGGCTCATGATAAGGGGCGAGTTCCAATGAAAACGCGTCGGCTCGCTTCCTTCGGGCGATTGCGGTTTCAAGATCCGCAGCTCGCCCGTGCGCATGTTAAATCGATGCACCACGCCTTCCTGGTTATCGCCGTAAAGGGTGTCGCGATCAGCCGGATCGAAGAGCACATAAAATCCATCGGCGCCCGTGAACGGCGTCCAATCACAGTTGCGGATGCCTTCCTTGCTGCTGACAGCGCTCGGTCCAACCCAGTTGCAATTATCCTGCAATCCACCCGCGATTCGATAAATTGGGCGCGAATCGTCTAACGAGATGCGATAAAATTCGCCGGCTGGGATCTGATTCAAATGTTCCCAGCCTTTTCCGCCGGCGTAGCTCTGGTAAACGCCACCGTCGTTTCCGACGATCAAACGCAACGAAACCGGCGGCTTCGGTGGCTTGTTCTTGTCCTCCGGTTTCGGCGGTTTTGGCGGCGGGGCACTTCCATTTTGGATGGCAAGCGCGTGCATATCCGGATGCAATTTGTCCGAAAGATCTTCGCGAAAAGTTTTCCCACCGTCATCAGAAGCGAGGAGCGCGAAGCCGAGTAGATAAACGCGCTGATCGTTCGCGGGATCGATCCGAATCTGGCTGAAATAAAATGGGCGAGGATCCAGATCGCTGGTGCGTTTCCATGTCTCGCCGCTATCCTCCGACCGAAAGACGCCGCCGCGTTTACTGTGAATATTGGTAAAATCGTTCGTGCCGCCTTCGTCGCTCTGCACTGCTGCCATCACAATTTTGGGATTCGCCGCTGTGACTGCGAGCCCGATCTTTCCCATCAGCATCGGCAAACCATTGCTGCATTTTTTCCATGTTCCACCGCCGTTGGTACTCTTGAAAATACCGCCAACATCTTCGCCGTTGGTCGCGGAAATACCGTATGCGAAACTCCATGGCGCACGGCGCCGCCCATAAAGCGCCGCGTAAACTATTTCCGGATTATCGGGCGCCATCGCAACATCGACGCAACCCACGCGTGCGCTTTGCGACGCGGGTGCAGTCAGGACGGATTTCCACGATTTTCCCGCGTCCGTTGTTTTGAACAGACCGCGGTCACCCCCGTCCGCCCAAAGATTCCCGAGAGCGGCAACATACGCCGTTTCGGGACTTTTCGGGTGAACAAGCACGCGTCCTATGGCGCGACTGTTCTCCAGCCCAACGTGTTGCCACGTGCTCCCGCCATCGCTCGAACGATAAACGCCATTCCCCCACTCCGCCGAATTACGGTCGGTTGGTTCGCCCGTCCCAACCCACACAATATCGGTATCGCTCGGGGCGATCGCGACCGCGCCGATCGATTGCACCGGCTGCTTGTCGAAGACCGAATCGAAGGTTACACCGTTGTCGCCCGTCTTGAACAAACCGCCGGTTGAAAGCCCGACGAAAAACACAGCCGGATTTCGTGGATCAATCGCAATATCCGACACCCGGCCGCCCATCGCCGCCGGCCCGATCGACCGCGCTTTGAAATTCTTAAAGAGAATGTCGGTCAACCTTGGCGGGGTTGCTTCCGGCGCCGGCGAAAAAGGAGCGGACGAGCTCGTAGGACTCGGCGAAGGCGACGCGGCAGCTTCGGGCGTGGGCGAGGTAGAAGGGCGTGTGCCGGCGAGCGTGGCAGATGGTTGCTGGGCCAGGGCAATGCCGTGGCAAATAAGAAAAACGAGGGCTGAGGCGATTGTTTTCACAACCTCATAGTGGGCAGGACTGCTTTTTTGTCGATTCGGCCGCGATGGAAAAAACGGTTTGACGCTGGTTTTTACGGGCGAACAACTGCCGGTCAGACAAGACTCCGTCGCGTTTGCCCAAAGAGGGGCGGATTCCAAACCGCCGACGGCGATATGAAGATCGCGGTTCCTTGAGAGCGGCAGGCGGAAACGCCTGCCCTACAATTTGTTAGCGCAGTCGCTGATCGAGCACGAAACTGCCGCTATCTTTAATTTTGATCTTCCCGAAGTCTCGATGCTTGGGATTCAAGAGAAACGTTTTTTCCAGCGGAACAATCACACTCGGCACAACAAGAACAGCGGACCGGCCGGATTGGACCCATTCGTCCCCAATATTTTTTGAAATCAAGCTGGGTGGCTGCGCGTTCCAACCTTTCGGCAATTTTTTCAAATCAATTGTCGTCGTCATCTTTTCGTCCCAAGCGACGCGAAACACTCGAAATTTATCCCGAATCATGACCGGTTGGGTGTGTACGAGAATTTCCAGTGCCGCCAGCGAAAGATGCTCGCTGCAATAAACCATCCGCACCCCGCCAGAATTCCACCGCCCTTCGAAGATGCGCGCCCCTTCGCCGGAGAACGCCGTCTTGGCGTGCTTTTCTTTGACGATGCGCCAACCGACCACCTCGGCCATCAGGAATAAACGCCGTACTCGAGGCGACCGAGCAAATTCTCCACCTCCCGCGCACCGATCTCTGTTCTGGCAAAATCGAGCGGCACCGCCTTACCGAGTCCGGCTTGTTTATGCCTCAGCCATTCGCGCGCGCTCTTGCCGTCGCCAAAGACATCCTCCGCCTTTTTCAACAACCGCTGGTAACGCACCAACTTCTCCGACTCATCCTCATCAATCTTGCCCTGACGTTTTCGCCGATGAAGGGTGGCGCGCGACATCCCGAGCACGCTCGCCACCGTCTCGAGCGGGATATCGAGCGCCTTTTGCAAATTCTGCACTGCGCGAAAGCTCAGCCCCGCCTGAATCCGCCCAATTTGCTGATGCACCGTCGCAAACGCTTGCGGTCGCTTTAAAGCTGCGGTTGTCATTTTAATTATCAATTGAGACACTATATAGTATCAAATGAGAATAATCAACAAGCCTTTTGAACTAACTTGCAGATCCAGTCCCGACCCATCTGGCAGCGTTTGTTGGGGAAATTTGAATCCAATTCCGCTGCCACCTGCATCTTAATGAAAACAAACGGAAATTGTCATGATTCAAGATTTCAAGTTCGCGATGCGCCAGTTGTTGAAAGCGCCGGGGTTCACCATTGCCGCTGTCATCGTGCTGGCGCTGGGGATTGGCGCGAACACTGCGGTGTTTAGTTTGGTCCATACGCTTTTCTTTGCCCTGCCGGCCTATGTCAAGCCCGGCGAATTAGTCCAGGTATTTTCGCAGGACAAAAAGAGCCCGAAAACTTACCGGGGGTTTTCTTATCCGACTTATCAAGACATCCGCGCCCAGAACAGTGTCTTCACCGACACGATGGCGTACAATCTGGCGCTCGTCGGGATCGGACAGAAGGGCGATACACGGCGCGCGTTCGGCGCCATTGTTAGTTCGAATTATTTTTCCGTGCTCGGTGTCCCGTTGGCCCAGGGTCGCACGTTTTTGCCGGACGAAGAAACACCCGGACGCAGCGCGGCGGTGGCGATCATCAGTTACGCTTACTGGCAGAAACACAATCAACCGGCGCTTGGCTCGCCGTTGCTAATCAACGGTCGTGCCTTCGACATCATTGGCGTCGCGCCCCGCGCTTTTACCGGCACGCTGCAAATTTTTTCTCCTGAAGTTTGGCTGCCGCTAGGCGTTTACGATCAGGTGCAGAACGATTTTCAAAGTTCTGAGAAAAAGACCCTGCTCGGCGATCGCGCCGGCCAGCAGCTGCTCATTGTCGGCCGGCTCAAGCCCGGGATGACAGGGCCAATGGCTGAGCCGTCGCTCAAAGGATTAGCCGCGAATTTAGAAAAAGCGTTCCCGGTCGAACAAAAAGATCAAACGTTCCAAACGGCGGCGGTATCGCGATCGTCTGTTAGCACCAGTCCGCCCGACGACAGCAATCTGGCGAAAATCGTACCGTTGCTCCTGGGAATGGCAGTGGTGGTGCTGTTGGTCGCGAGTTTGAACATCGCGAACATGTTGCTCGCGCGCGGCACGGCACGGCGAAAGGAAATCGCGATTCGTCTGGCGCTCGGCGGCAGCCGCGGTCGTATCGTGCGTCAACTTTTGACCGAAGGTTTGGTCCTGTCGCTCCTCGGCGCGGTCGGCGGACTTTTCCTCGGCCTGTGGTCGTCTGATCTTCTGGTTGGGTCGCTCCGGCAGTTAATGCCGCTCGACATCGTCTGGCTCGCAGGACCCAATATGTCGATCCTGGGAGCGACGTTTGGATTCTGTTTGATCGGCACACTTGCTTTTGCGCTTGGGCCAGCCGTGAAACTCTCGCGCAGCAGTGTCGTCGGCGATTTGAAACAACAAGCCGGTGAAGATGTGTTGCGTCGCCGTTGGAAATATTTGCCGCGTCATCCGCTGGTGGTTGTGCAAATCGCCTTCTCACTCGCGCTGCTGACTGCAGCGGCGTTGTTCATTCACGGCGCCAAGGAAGCCGCGTCGGTCGATACAGGATTGAAACCAGGCGCGAGCTTTCTGCTCGAAACAGACGCGAGTCTTGCCGGCTACGAATCGAGACGCGCGCAGGAACTTTACCGCAACTTGAACGATCGCCTTGCGGCATTGCCGGGCGTCGAGTACGCGAGCATGAGCGCGACCGTCCCCTTCGGAATGATTTCACTAAGCAAAAATGTGCAGCGCGCTGGCATTCGTCCCGGACCAAATGAGAAGCCAACCACCGCCGCGGAAGGTCTCGCCTTTAACGCTACGTGGGACAGCGTAGGCGCGGAGTATTTCAGTGCGGTTGGATTGGCAATCTTGCGCGGACGACCGTTTAATGCCGCCGAAACCACTCAAGCCGACGGTCCACTGGTTGCGATCGTAGACGAAGTCCTGGCGAAAAGACTTTGGCCGGATGCGGATGCGCTCGGTCAGCGAATTCAATTCGCGAGCGATAACGCGCCGCGTGCAAAAGGAAGCGGCGACAACAGTATGGGCATGAGCAACGACCTGAGTGGCGAGGTAAAGCCAGACGAGATAATTGAGATTGTCGGCATTGTCCCGGCTACACGACATGCGTTGTTCGAAAAAGATCCGCCCGGCGCGATTTATCTGCCGTTCGCGCGCGGATTCCAGAGCAACGTCTCATTCTTCATCCGGTTTCACTCGCTGCCGCCCGGTAGCAACGCCGCCACCGCCGATCTTTTGCGCCGCACCGTCCGAGATGTCGATCCTTCCATTCCGATCATTTCGCTCAGAACATTCCAACAACACCTCGATGCGAATTTGCAACTCTGGATCGTACGCGCGGGCGCGGCCATGTTTTCAATTTTCGGCCTCCTCGCACTCGGTCTCGCCGTCGTGGGGCTCTACGGTGTGAAAGCCTACTCGGTCGCGCGTCGCACCCGCGAGATTGGCATTCGCATGGCGCTTGGCGCGCAACGCAGCGCGGTCTTGGGCATGATCATGCGCGAAGGCTCCTTCATGCTTCTGTGCGGCCTGACCCTCGGCCTGCTGCTCGCGGTGGTGGCGGGGAAAATCCTGAGCGGAATTCTCTACCAGGTGGGACCGCTCGATCCCGTTGCATTCACGGCGGCCCCGATATTACTCGCAATTGCGACGCTCATCGCCACGTGGTTACCGGCTCGCCGCGCCACGCGCGTAAATCCAATGCGCGCGTTACGCACCGAATAGTCCGAGCCGGACTGGCATTTTTGAATCCAGGCGCGCAGTCACTCGCATCTCACTGGAAACGCCTGACCACATATGATGCAAGATTTCAAATTCGCTTTCCGGCAGTTGATCAAAGCGCCGGGGTTCACTGCCATTGCTGTTCTCACACTCGCGCTCGCCATTGGAGTTAACTCGGCAATTTTCGCGCTGATCAATGGCGTAGTGTTGCGTCCGATGGTGCCGGTCCGGCCAAACGAAGTGGTGAACGTTTTCAACTGCCGCCAAAACGCGAACCACGATTATCGCCAGTTTTCCTACAATGAATTTCGCGATATGCGCGAAAACAACGGAGAAGTTTTTGCCGATCTGGCCGCACTCGAATTCGCCGTCGCCGGCATCGGACGCGATCATGAAATGCGGCGGAGTTTCGCCTTCCTGACTTCGGAAAACTATTTCGCGATGATGGGCGTGCAGCCGTTCCGCGGTCGCTTTTACAGCGCTGAAGAATGTAGACCGAACGCCAACATTCCGGTCGTCGTGGCCAGCTACGGATTTTGGAAACGCCAGGGCGGCCGCGCCGATTTCGTCGGCAGCACATTGCAGATCAACCGCCAGCCTTACACCGTGATCGGCATTTCACCGGATGGATTTTGCGGTGCGAGCGCGTTGATCGCGCCGGATGTTTGGATGCCACTCGGCATGCGCGCGCAGCTCGGCTCCGCCTTTGGCGATTCGGAATCGATGCACGATCTGGCTAATCCAAAAAATTACACGCTTAATCTTGTCGGTCGCCTGCGTTCCGCCCTGACGATGGAGAGCGCGAAATCGCGCATGCCTGTAATCTCACAGCGCTTTAGCGCAATGCAGACCGACACCGAGTTTCAACGCGAAGTGCAAATCCAAAAACCGTCGCGATTCAGTCTAAGCACGTCACCGGAAGACGATGGCCCGATAACATTGATCGGAACATTGCTCATGGCGATGGCGGGCGCGGTGTTGCTGATCGCTTGTTTGAATCTCGCCAACATGTTACTCGCTCGCGGAACCGCCCGGTCGAAAGAGATCGCATTGCGTCTCGCGCTCGGCGCATCGCGCTGGCGAATCGTCAGGCAACTACTGGCCGAAGGTTTACTGCTCGCGATTTGCGGCGGCGTCGTTGGCCTGATCCTGAGCATCTGGTGCAACAACCTCCTGCTTCACTCGCTCGCCACGTTGCTCAACAACGTCAACTTCTCGTTCATTGTCGATTTTACGCCGAACTTCGCCGTGCTCGCGGCTACCTTCATATTCTGTCTCCTTGCAACCATGCTCTTTAGTCTCGGCCCAGCCCTCAAAGCCACAAAGGCCGATCTCGTTAACGATCTCAAACAACAAGTCGGCGAACCGGCGCGGATCGGACGCTTCAGTCGCTTCTTTGCGCCGCGACATATCTCGGTCATGGCGCAGATCGCCCTCTCCCTTATGTTGCTCTTCGCGGCCGGATTATTTTTCCGCGGCGCAATGAAAGCGGCAGGATTGAATCCGGGATTTGTCGCCGCCGGCGATCTGGTGACAGAAATGGATTTCACTTTGGTGAAAAAGGAGCCGGCCGATGCGCGCCGCGAAATCTTCAATATCATCCAGCGCGCTCGCGAACTTCCCGGCGTCAAAGCCGTCGGCGTCGGGACGATGTTGCCTTACGGAAATTTCACCAACTCACGCAGGATCATGTCGACAAGATCGACATTGTCGAACGATCCGAAAGCGCCCGATCCGGGCGCGAGTGCGCTCTGGACCGCAACGACTCCCGGGTATTTCGAATCGATCGGGGTAAAGATTTTGCGCGGCCGAGATTTCACCCAAGCCGAATGCGAAAACAAGGAGGGGCGGGCAGTCGGCATCATCGATGAACTTATGGCGAAGAAGCTTTTTCCAAATGAAGATGCAATTGGTCAGCATGTCCGCTACACCGTTCCACCGAAGGATGGTTCGCCTAACGACATTGAGATCGTTGGCATTGTCAACACTCATCGCCACGACGTCCAAGAAGATGTCGCCTCGACCGGGCGATTGTTTGTGCCGTTTTCCCAAGGTTACACCGGTAACGTTTTCTTCCATGTCCGACTCGGGAGCCAAGATCGACAATCAGTCGCCGGCATGATCTCGACCACACGTTCAATGCTGCGCAACATCGATCCTGACCTGCCTATCATTCAAATGTCACCGTATGTCGATCTTCTGGATCGCTGCGTCGGACTTTGGATCGTGAAGCTGGGTGCCACGTTGTTCGGCGCGTTCGGCCTGATCGCGCTCCTGCTTGCTGTTGTCGGCGTTTACGGTGTCAAAGCGTACGCAGTTGCGTGTCGCACACGCGAAATCGGGATCCGTATGGCTCTGGGCGCGCATCGTAAAGACGTTTTCGCATTGATCATGCGACAAGGCGCTCTGCAAACCGCGCTCGCCGTATTCGTCGGTTTGTTGTTGTCGTTAGCCGCCGGCCGAGTGCTCGCCCAGATTCTTTATCAAGTAAGTCCGAGTGATCCGTTCGCTCTGATCACTTCGAGCGTAATGCTTACCATGGCCGCGCTTCTCGCCTGTTTCCTTCCCGCGCGCCGGGCTACACATGTGAATCCGATCACCGCGCTGCGTACTGAGTAGCGTCTGAGAGTCTGACTGCGCGGAGTCAAACCCTCCCTCGTAAAAGCGAATGATCAGGGAAATCGTGATCGCGAAGATGCTTTAGCGCCGAATAGAATCCCGGATCACCGGAACTTCAACCGTTAGGAAACCGGCCAAGTTCGCTTTGTTTACTTCTCAGGATTCTTCGGTGCGAGATCAGTTACAATTTTTTCGAAACGTGGGTCGCCGCGCAGCGAATCCCAGTTCGGGTGGAGTTTCAAGTTACCGTAGCTTAAGGTGCTCGGGATTTTCAGCGTCGCTGCTATCTGTTCGATGGCGAAATCTTTTTCGCCACACCAGGCGTAAATTACGCCCATGTACTTCATCAGCTCCGCCCCGTCGATTGAGTCTTTCGTAATCGGCAGGAGTTCAATCGCGCGTCGGCCTTCGCGGATTGCTTCATCCTTGCGGCCGAGTGCTGCATCGATGAGGCCGAGCACGCACAACGCCGGCGCATAACCCGGTTGCTCTTTCACCGTGCGTTCGAGTTCCGCGTGCGCGGCGAGGAAAGCAGCTTGAGCCGTGGCAACATCGCCTTTGCTGCGGGCGGCCAAGCCTTCGCACCAGGAGCGCGGAAAGTTCAGATCAACAGCCGTCCCGCTGTCCGGGATCGCAGCCAAAGCCTGCGTGACCGCCGACGGATCGCGTTCGCACAGCGCGAGGTAGAACCATTGGGCGGCTAGGTCTGACGCCGTCGCCGAATTTTCGGTCAGAATTGTTCGAATGCTTTCGCGAAGGGGGCGGGGGTCCGCTCGCCATTCGAGATCAACCAAGGCGCGAGTGACCCGTGTGTCTAAGTCACGCGGAATTAGAACGAGCGCACGGTCCAGGGCAGCAGCCATCGCCCGAAACTGTCGGAACTCCTGATAGCTGAGCGCGATCTGTTGGAGAATGAAAAAGTTGCGCGGATCCAGCGCGAGAGCCCTTTGCAAGCTTCGCGCTGATTCGTTCCAAAGTCCCTGACGCCGGTCGATATAGCCGGTTAGCTCGAAGATTTCCGAATTATTCGGCAACGCGCGCTGGGCAACGGCGAGTTCGGCCCGCGCTTTCTCGTAATCGAGATAACAGCGGTATAGGAAGTCAGCCCGAGCAAGATGCGTCTCCCCCGCATCGGGACGCAGACGAATGACAGTTTGGAGCGCGCTATCCGCCCGAGCCAGACGGGCCGGCGTGTGATCGAGACCAAAAAAATACAGATAGTTGTGGGCGACGGCGAGCTGGCAGTAAGCGAGGAAAAAGCTGGGATCCCGCTCGATGGCTTGATCGAGTAAGTCAACGGCCTCACGCAATTTTTCGTTGATTTGGGCATTGAGAGAAATCGTCGCGATGAGCGCCTTCGCCCGGACGTAAAGGCCATAGGCGATGAGATCTTTAGTCGGGCGCTCGTCGATAGCGGCCTTCTCTTTCGGCGAAACGGTGGCCTGCTGCTGAGAGATAATTCGCTGCACGATGTCGCTCTGGATCGCGAAGATGTCGGCCAGATTGCGTTCATAGCTTTCTTGCCATGCACGAGCGCCACTCCGGGCATCGGTCAGCTGCGCGGTGATGCTAACTTTCTCACCGCTTTGGCGGACACTTCCTTCTAGGACGAAGGCGACGCCTAAGGTCTGGGCTATCTCGCGCAAGTTTCGTCGCGTTCCCGCCACGTAGGTGTTAACTGAAGTGCGGTTGATTACTTTGAGGTCCGCCACTTTGGCAAGTGCGGTACGAATGTCATCTTGGACACCATCGGCCAAAAACGCGTTTTGTTTATCTTCGCTAAGATTCTCTAAAGGAAGAACTGCGATACTTTTCTCCGGGAGGACGGCGAGGGCGGCGGCCTCCGGCGATGCTGACACACTGGTGAGCTCTGGCGCTAGCTGGCGCGATAGGCTCCAAATCCCGAACCCCATCGCTAGAGCGACGGTGCTCAAAAGAGCGGCAGTCAATACGGGCTTGCCCCGTCGACTCCTATCAGAAGAATCCGCGACGCCTGCAGTTTGTTCCAGCGCTTTGGAGCTGAGCTTTGCCGGCTCTTTCGGATCCACAATTTCCTCAGGGTAAACATTCATCGGGTGGTTCAAGGGCAATAGAGACTGTTGAGTGATCTGCCCTGCCCTTCCGAGCAAAATGTGTTCCCCGGAGCCTTACCTTATGCCGCGCTTAAGAGATTAGGACCTGAACCGCCAACCGAGGTAGGCGCCAATGCTTCACAGCGTGATCGTTGCTTGCCCAACAATCACCGTGGAGGCCATTCGCGTTGATGGGGCGGCCTCGAGGTGAATTTTAACCCCTGCCCGCAGGCGCGGCTCGAAATTAGCTATCACCTACTCGCTGTGCCTCGAGTTTTGAACTGACGATCCCATGCGAAACCTGCGCGATCGCCCTGTCGGGCAAAAAATCACATTCGTGATCATGTTGATCTCGGGCGTGGTGCTACTCCTTGCCTTTGCGGCTCTGTTCTGCTTCCAAGCCTATACCTTGAAGCAGCATTCCGCCCACGAACTGGCGGTCGTCGGTGAGATCACGGCTCACAATTGCGCTGCAGCTGTAATGTTTAAGGACGAAGGAGCCGCAGCCCAAATCCTTACTGGACTGAAAACAATGCCTCAAATCGTCAGTGCGCGCCTCGAGGTCATGGACCAGCAGCGCCTGGCTTATTTTGGTGGATTACGAGATGAACTGGAAATCAAAGCAGCGCGATTGAAATCGGGCTTCCGAATCGACGGCAATCGAATTCTCCTCGCACAGCCGGTCATGCTCGATGGGAAACGGGAAGGAACGCTCTACCTCGTCGCCGATTTGCACGCAATGACGTCGCAACTTCTCAAACTCTATGGCGGCATTTTCGCGCTCGTGCTTGCCGCTTCGCTCCTTCTCGCGTTCCTGCTTTCGAGTCAATTCCTGCGGTTTGTCACCAATCCGATTCTAAGCCTTGCAGGCATAGCGCGGACGATCGCCCATGACCACGACTATTCCGTACGGGCTACGAAGGTGTGCGGCGACGAGGTGGGAGGTTTGACCGACGCTTTCAACCAGATGCTGACCCAAATCCAGTCTCAGGATAGCGCGTTACAAACAGCCCGACACAAATTGCAGGAACAAGTGATCGCGCTCCAGCGCGAGATTGGCGAACGTAAACGAGCAGAAGCGGCACAGGCCCGGCTCGCTGCTATTCTCGAAGCAACGCCCGATATCGTGATGAGTGCCAATCCGAGTGGCATTCCCTTCTATCTCAACCGTGCGGGGCACGAAATTCTGGGCGTAGCTCAAGATCGGGATATTGCCGGAATGAAGACACTCTATTTGCATCCCGAGTGGGCTCGCGAAATTTTCGCGAAGGATGGATTGCAGGAGGCCATCCGACATGGCTCGTGGGCGGGTGAGACAACCATTTTAGCTCGCAATGGAAAGGAAATTCCCGTGTCGCAGGTCCTTATCGCGCACAAAAGTACAGAGGGCGAAGTAGAATATTTTTCCACGGTCTTACGCGACATGACGGAGTACCGCGAAGCAGAGGAAGCGTTGCGTCTTTCGCAGCGGAAGCTGCTCGAAACTTCGCGTCTCGCTGGCATGGCGGAAGTGGCGACCGGCGTCCTGCACAATGTCGGTAACGTGCTCAACAGCGTAAATGTTTCCGCCGGCCTCGTCGTGGAGAGGCTTCGCCGCTCCAAGGCGCCGAAGCTGGCAAAGGCCGCGGCACTTCTCACCGCTCACAATGGTGATCTCGGCGAATACCTAACGAATGATGTGAATGGGCAAAAATTACCGGGCTATCTCTCGAATCTCGGAGAATTCTTTATTCTGGAAAACGCCGAACTACTGAACGAAGTCGATCAACTAAGCCGTAATATCGAGCACATTAAGGAAGTAGTTGCGATGCAGCAAAGCTACGCGAAGGTCAGCGGTGTTTTCGAAAATCTCCAGGCCCATCGGCTGGTAGAGGACGCCATTGCCATGAACATTGGCGCGTTTGAGCGCCACGGCGTCGAGGTCGAGCGGCGGTATTCTGCCGTGCCGCCGATCCGCGTCGATCGGCACAAGGTGTTGCAGATTCTCATCAATCTGATTCGCAACGCCAAATATGCTTTGGACGAGGTGGAGCGCATCGACAAGAAAATTGTAATCTCGATCTCCGCACCAAACGAGCGCTATATCCAGATCGTCGTCTCGGATAACGGCATCGGCATTTCACCGGAAAACTTGACCCGAATTTTCGCACACGGTTTCACCACCCGCGAAGGCGGCCACGGTTTCGGTCTGCATAGCGGCGCGATCGCCGCGCGTTCGATGGGCGGGTCCATCACCGTAGCAAGCGCCGGCATCGGCCAGGGAGCCAGCTTTACCCTCGAACTTCCCATTGCATCTACCGCATCTGTCACATGAACCTCGCACCTCCAACTTTGCAGCCCCACCATCACCGCATCCTTATCATCGACGACAACCCCTCGATCCATGAAGATTTTCGCAAAATCCTCGGCCCCGCTGATGCCAAGCTCGCCGAAGAGCTTGATGCGACGGAAGTCTCTCTTTTCGGGGACGAAGCTGGTGCCTCGCGCGCACAAAATTTTCGGATCGACTCCGCTTTCCAGGGACAGGAGGGACTGGAGAAAGTCCGTGCGGCCTGTGCCGAAGGCGCGCCGTACGCTGTCGCCTTTGTCGACGTGCGAATGCCACCTGGCTGGGACGGAATTGAAACCATCTCCCGTATCTGGAAGGAATTTCCCGATCTTCAGATCGTCATCTGCACCGCCTACTCAGATTATTCATGGGACGAGATCGCGAAGTCGGTCGGCGGCAACACCGATAAGATGCTTGTACTCAAGAAACCTTTCGATAACGTCGAGGTGTTGCAGATGGCGCACGCGCTCTCGAAAAAATGGCAGCTCACCCAGATGGCGCGAGAACAGATGGAGGAATTGGATGCGCTCGTAAACCAGCGCACGGCGGAATTGCGCGCCGCCAACGCGCGCTTGACCGGCGAAGTAGCGGAACGCGCTGCGGCCGAGGAAGCGCTTCGTCGCTCGGAGGAGCGTTTTTCGAAAGCGTTTCACGCCAGCCCGGTGCCGATGGCGATTCAACGCCCGGACGGAAAGGATTGTCTCGACGCAAACACGAGTTTCCTCGAACTCGTCGGTGCATCGCGCGAGGCTGTGCTCGCAGGTAGCACGACATTTTGGGCCGATGAATCCACCCCGACTACTGTCCGCGAAGAACTTGCGGCTCGTCACGCCGTGCGCAACTTGGCCGCGACCATTCGCACCACCTCTGACGAAAGACGCGAAGTTCTGGTCGCAGCCGAGAATCTCGAGCTTGGAAATGCTCCTTATCACTTGCTCATCTTGCAGGACATCACTGATCGCGTGCGGCTCGAAAACGAATTACGCCAGGCGCAAAAGATGGAAGCCGTTGGTCGGCTCGCGGCCGGCGTTGCCCACGACTTCAACAACATTCTCACCGTCATTCTTGGAAACACCTCGATGCAACTGCGGAATCCGCGGCTCGATAAAAAACTAACCTCTTCTCTCAACCAGGTGCAACGCGCCGCGGAACGCGCGACCGCTTTGACCCGCCAGCTTCTCGCCTATAGCCGAAAACAAATCATCCAGAGGCGACCGCTGGCACTCAGTGAGATTGTCGAGCAAACAGTTGCGATGTTGCGGCGACTGATCGGGGAACACATCGCCCTTGATATGCAGCTGGCTCCCGATCTGCCGCCGATTTTCGCTGATCCCAACAATGTCGAACAGGTCATCATGAACCTCGCGTTGAATGCTCGCGATGCCATGCCCGACGGCGGCAAGCTTACTCTCACCACCACGCGAGTCGAAGTCGACAACGCATCTCGGGCACGCAATCCCGAATCGCAGCTTGGTCCTTACATCTGCCTGGCGGTGAAAGATACCGGTTACGGGATGGATGCGGCTACGGTCGGTCGAATTTTTGAGCCATTTTTTACGACCAAAGATCCGGGCCAGGGTACTGGGATGGGTCTGGCCACCGTTTACGGGGTGCTCAAGCAACACGGGGGTTGGATTGAAGTGGATACCGCGCCAGGTCGAGGCACGACCATTCGCACATTTTTCCCGTTGAGCGTCGAGGGATTCGTCGCTGCGTCAGCCAAATCAGAAAGTTCACCGACCGAATC
>Ga0209056_10003267_pt1 | contig 17364 bp, 14 predicted proteins | sample GraSoiAngelo_114_FD_185876 | JGI IMG/M metagenome (GOLD analysis project Ga0209056, IMG submission 185876) | Grasslands soil microbial communities from the Angelo Coastal Reserve, California, USA - 14_0903_13_40cm (SPAdes) (version 2) | ecosystem: Environmental > Terrestrial > Soil > Grasslands... | reverse complement strand
CTCGCGAATTCGAGTGTACCGTATTTCGCGCGTAAAGTAGAAAGCACTACACTGTATCGCACCGGATGGGCGGAGATTACGCCGAGGTCTGACGATGAAAGCATGCTTGTTGCACACCACCAGTGCAATCGAAACGAATCCGCTGGAATTCGGGGAGGTCGTGACGCCGCAGCCGAAGAGCGGTGAAGTGCTTGTGCGTGTGCGCGCATGCGGCGTGTGCAGAACCGATTTGCATGTGATCGAGGGAGAATTGCCGCTGCGCAAATCGCCCGTGATTCCTGGCCACCAGGTTGTGGGTATTGTCGAGGGACAGGGGGAGAACACACGGCGCTTCGCGATCGGCGACCGCGTCGGCATCGCCTGGCTTCATCGGACGGACGGAACCTGCGAGTATTGCAAGACAAACGCGGAAAATCTTTGTGACAACCCGGTGTTCACGGGCTACAGCGTGGATGGCGGTTATGCAGAATACATCGTTGCACCGGAGGATTTCATCTACACCATTCCAGCAGAATTTCCCGGTCGCTGCGGCTCTCCGGGATCAAAGCGGGTGGACGCCTCGGCCTTTATGGTTTCGGAGCAGCGGCGCACGTTGCGATTCAGGTGGCCCGGCACTGGAATGTGGATGTGTTTGCTTCCACTCGTGATGTTCGCCATCAAGAACTGGCACTGGAGTTGGGCGCGATGTGGGCCGGAGGGACGTATGATGAACCTCCGAAGAAGCTGGACGCCGCGATCATCTTCGCGCCGGCCGGAGAAATCGTTCCGGCGGCGCTGAAGGCGCTCAAGAAAGGCGGCGCGCTCATTCTGGGAGGAATCCATATGAGCCCCATTCCCTCGTTCAGTTACGACCTGTTGTATCAGGAGCGTGTGATCCGCAGTGTGGCGAACAATACTCGTCAAGACGGCATAGACTTCTTGCGCATCGCCGTCGAAATTCCGATTCGAACACAGGTACAGGTCTTTTCTCTTTCGGAAGCCAATCGTGCGCTCAATGCGCTAAAGAACGATGCCATCTCCGGCGCGGCAGTCCTTCGCATTGGCGAGTAGCTGGCCTATTTCTTGTATACGTCTTGCAGATAAGCTTCAACGGCGATATCGCGGCCGAACTGCTGCGTGCGAACATTGCGCAGCGGCGGAAGGCTCAGTTTCGGCGCCAGCGCAAAGGGGACGCGACTTACGCCAGCAATCCTCGGGGCGTAAAAGAGAAAAAGCTTGTGGACCACGCCCGCGGCCAGCGCCGCGCCGTTCATTGTCGGGCCTGCTTCCAGGAGCACGCTCAGGAGATCGCGGCGGCCGAGCTCTGTGAGCACATCGTCCCAATTGATCCGACCGTCCAGCGATCTCGCGTGGACGACTTCGACGCCCTTTTTCAGCATTAGCCGCACACGCTGCGAACGCAGAGCCACACTCGTGAAAACCAGGAGGTCGTCCTCGGCGGTCTTTACGATACGCGAGTACCGCGAGAGGGACAGCTGGCAGTCGAGAATGACACGCAATAAACGCCGCCGGCGAGGGCGGCCACTGCGATCGGAAAGAAACGGGTCGTCGACCTGGATCGTGCCGATTCCCGTCAAAAGCGCATCCGAAGCGTGCCGCATGCGGTGAACTTCGGCGCGCGATTCTTCGGAGGTAATCCACCTCGAATCGTTTGGCCGGCGGGATTTCCGCCGGAACTTCGTGTGCTTGCCGAAAAGGGCCAGTTGACCATCAAGCGTCATGGCCGACTTCAGAGTGATGAATGGCTTCTTCGTTCGAATCCAGCACGCGAACGGCTCGTTGAGGCGGCGCGCTTCTTCTTCGCAGACTCCCGTGAAAACTTCGATACCCGCCGCGCGGAGACGCTCAAAACCGTGGCCGGAATTTACGGGATTCGGATCATCCATCGCCGCGACGACGCGCTGAACGCCCGCAGCGATGATTGCGTCCGTGCAAGGACCAGTGCGACCAGTGTGATTGCAAGGCTCCAGCGTGACGTAAAGCGTTGCGCCGCGCGCCTTATCGCCGGCCGACTTCAGCGCGACGATTTCGGCGTGGTCACGCCATTGATATTGATGAAAACCTTCGCCGACGATCTGGCCTTCGCGCACCATGACGCAACCCACCATGGGATTGGGGCTGGCGAGGCTGGTCCCTTTGCGGGCCAGCACCAGCGCGTGTTCCATGAAGCGAATGGCGTGTGCGTCCACGGTTTAATCGAAAAGAGAGTTGACGTACGTTTCCGCGTCAAAGGGAACCATGTCGTTGATCTGCTCGCCGGTGCCGACGAAACGAATGGGCAGACCCAATTCGCGCGAAATTGCAACAACGATGCCGCCCTTGGCGGTACCATCGAGTTTGGTGAGGATGATGCCCGTAACACCCATAGTGGAAGTGAATTCACGGGCCTGAGTAAGCCCGTTCTGTCCGGTAGTGGCGTCCAGAACCAACAAAACATCGTGCGGCGCGCCAGGAATCACTTTCGCGGCGGTGCGCTTCATCTTTTCCAGTTCGGCCATGAGGTTCGATTTGGTGTGCAGGCGTCCTGCGGTATCCACAATAACGACATCGGCCGAGCGCGCCTTGGCGGCGGCCACTGCGTCGTAAACGACCGCCGCGGGGTCGGCACCCGATTTCTGCTTGATCACCTCGATGCCGTTGCGCTGCGCCCAGATTTCGAGCTGTTCGACGGCCGCGGCCCGAAACGTGTCTGCGGCACAAAGCACCACACTGCGGCCTTCTTGGCGAAGTCGGTTCGCGAGCTTCCCAATGCTGGTGGTCTTCCCTGCGCCATTAACGCCAACGATGAAAATCACGCGCGGGCCGCTGCCGTTCTGTGAGGTAGAAATGCCGCTCCCAGCTGCCACATCCGGCCGAACCGGCGCGTTCAGAATACCAATGATGTGCGACTTGATCTCGCGCTTGAGTTGCGCGGCGTCCGAGAGCGCGTGGCGGTCCATTTTCTCGCGCACCACATCCAGAATTTCTCGTGTGGGCTTCACACCCAAGTCGGCGGAAAGAAGCGCCGTCTCCAGATCCTTAAGGATCGAAGGGTCGATGCTGCGCTCGCCCAAAAATATCGTGTCAACGGTTTCGGAGAGTGCCGCCTTGGTCTTGCTGACGGACTTCTTCAGCCGATCGAGAAGTGTTGGTTCGGGTTCATTCTTGCCAAAAAGTGAAATCATAAGATGCGCGCATGACCGTGACGGCGACTTAAAATTGTAGCAGATGCCGCGTCTTGGACCGTCGCCAGACACACGAGGAAGCTCACCAGACGGTATCAAACGCAGAAGAGCGGGTGAGGCGAGCCAGGAGATTACCGCTAGACGTGTACTTCGACGGCGCTGAGGCGGAGCTTGCCCGTGTTGACGGTGGATTCGAGAGCGGTAACGACCACGACATCGAATTTTGAGCCGGTCAGGGCTCGGATGCGGTCCATCGCGTAGTCCAGTTCCATCGCCGTCTGATAGGGGCGGTTGGTGGTCATGGCATCGAGTGTGTCAGCAACGCCGATGATGCGCGCCATCAGCGGAATCTGCTGGCCCTGCAGGCCGTAGGGATAACCGCGGCCGTCCATATGCTCGTGGTGCAGCTCAATGCCCGGGAGCATTTCCTTCAACTGTGAAACCGGGCGCATGATGTTCGCGCCCTTCACGGTATGCTGCTTCATCAACCCAAATTCCTCGGGCGTGAGCGAGCCGGGCTTTTTCAGCACGCGGTCTTCGACACCGATTTTTCCGACGTCGTGCAACAACGCCGCAATGCGCAGCTTGTCCAGCTCTTCCGTGCTGAGTCCCAGCTCCTGGCCGATCAGCGTCGAATACTTGGCCACGCGACCGGAGTGACCGCGCGTGTACGGATCCTTTTCGTCGATGGCCGCGGCGAGCATGCGGATCGATCCGATAAACAGCTCGCGATTCTCTTCGGCGGCTTCCTTCAGGCGCTCGATGTATTCCTCGATGTCGCCTGCCATCTTGTTGAAATTTTCAGCGAGCTCGCTAATCTCCGAAGCCCCGCGGACGGGCGAGCGTTGGTGAAATTCGCCACGGCTGATCGCGCGGGTGGAGGCTGCCAACCCGCGGATGGGCTCGCTGATGCCCACGGCAAAGAAATACCCGACGAGAATGGCGGACAGAATGACCACCACGACGAACGCCAAGGCCTGCTGGTTCAGCTCGGTGACCCCGGTGTCGGTCTGCGCCTGATCAAGGCTCCGCTGAGCGATGACTGCCCAATTCACTTCAGGAAGAGTGCTGTAGGTTCCGATCATCTCGATCGGGTGTTTCTTGTCCGTTTCGGTAAATCGCACCGTTTCCGTGTTGCGGAGCTCCTGCGGTAGCGCTTTCACCTGAGCCACCAGGGAGTTGCTGCTGACGTCCGCACCAGGAACAAAGTTTTTTGTGTCCCAGTGCGCTACCAGGCGGCCGTTGTGATCCACCAGGAAAACAGTGCGTTCCCGCACGCTGGCTTCCTGCAAACGGTGAACGATGGAATCCAGGGAAACGACCGCAGCCAGCATGCCCGTAAAATTGTCGTTCACGTCTTTCAAGGGCACGGCCACGACGAAGGCCGGCCGGTTTTCCGGTGCCAGCGCCAGAGGATCGCTTCGAAACTTGACCACCTGCAGCTGCTGAGATTGCATACAGGTTACGAAAGCGCGCTGCAGCGCTCTCTTTACGAAAGGATCCTCCTCGGCCCGGAAATTTCCCTGTGATGCGGTCGAGCCCTTGCCGGATTTGCCGACGGCCGTGAGGTAGATAAACGTACTGCGATTGCTCTGGACAAATTCCTCCAGCAGGCGGGTGACCTTGGGTTCCACCACGGCATCCTCGACGTTGTCGCTGAGACCCGTAAGCGCGAGAATCTGGCGCTCGCTCAGGAGCTGTTGCGTCAGATTGGATTCGAACAGCTGGATTTCCTGCGCCAGCGACCTGGTTAGGTCGGTCTGCTGGACGCGCTCGGTATCCACCAGCTTGTCCTGGCTCAGCTGCAATACTTGGCGGTGGTAGAGACCAATGGGAAGTGCGCTGACCAGCAAAAGCGCTCCCAGAACGAGCCAAAGGATGCGCACTCGTCCGGCGCGCACACGTTCCCAACGAGATTTGGCTTCCAGCGACATCTCGACTATTCATTTTAAGAGAACCGGTGGGACTTAGGCGCTCCGGTAGCGCTCCGCGTCGCGCATGTGCAACTGGCACTTTAGTACTAGCGGCCGAAAAAGTGCACAATCACGGCGTGTTCTGTGGCACACCGGTTCACGGGCACCGTTCAACAGGCACGTCAATTCCTCCCTCGGCCTGCCCCACAACAAATACCAACAGTCCAGAACTGAACGGTGAAAACCGCGTGCCGCGGCTACTCCCGCTTCAAAGGCCGCTCCATGATGTCCCGAATCGCGTCCTGCGGCGACTTGCCCGCGTGCAGAATTGCGTCAACCTGAGCCGTGATCGGCATTTCGATCCGATGTTCACGGGCCAGCGCCAACAACGGCGCAGCGGTATTCACGCCCTCGGCAACCATTCGCATATTCGCGAGGATCTCGAGGAGAAGTCGTCCTTTGCCAAGTTCGATTCCCACGAAGCGATTGCGGCTGAGCGAGCCGGTGCAAGTGAGAACCAAATCGCCCAACCCTGCTAGACCGCTGAGCGTCTCCGGGCGAGCCCCCAGGGCCACCGCCAAACGGGCCATTTCGGCCAGGCCGCGCGTGATCAGCGCCGCGAGCGCATTCGAACCGAGGCCCAGCCCCTGACAAGCCCCGGCGGCAATCGCCATCACATTTTTCATCGCGCCGGCGAGCTCCACGCCCAGAACGTCGTCGTTCGTATAGAGACGGAAGGCGGGGCCGGCAAACTCTTCCTGCAGCTCGGCGGCGAGCGCGGCATCCCGCGAGGCCAGAACGACGGCCGTAGGCTCGCCACGAGCGGCCTCCGCGGCGAAGGATGGTCCGGAAATCACCGCAATGCGCGGCGCAAATTTCGGCGAGACGACCTGCGCGATCACTTCGCTCATTCGCAGGTGCGTTGATGGCTCAAGGCCCTTGCTGGCGCTGACGAAACTTGCGCCGGAAACAAGAAAGGGAAGTGCGGAAACGTAAACCGCGCGAGCATCAGCCGAGGGCGTAGCGCCGACGATGACCTGCGCGCCAGAGAGTGCGGTTTCCAATTTAGGATGGACTCGAACGCTCTCGGGCAATTTCGAGCCGGGAAGATAGGTCTTGTTTTCACGATCGCGGCCGATCGACTCGGCCAGTCCGGCGTTGTGCACCCAAAGCGAGATTTCGTGGGGCATGCGGCTGCGTGAAAGCACAATCGCCAGCGCGGTACCCCAGCCTCCGCCACCCAAAATGGCAATGCGCGTCATTCGCCGTCCTTCTTCGTTCCGAAGGAAAACCGCGGCTCGGTGCCTTCGACGAGCCGCTGAAGATTGCCGTCATGTTTGTAAATCACCAGCAGAGCGATGCCCAAGGTTCCTCCGTCGATGATGATCGGCGGCGCATGACGCGGCGCCCACAGAAAATAGATGAGCAGCGGCATGGCCGCGGCCGCCGCGATGGAACCCAGCGAAACAAAACGCCAATAGGCTACGCAAAGAAGGAAGAGCAACAGGGCGACGACGGCTGCAAGCGGGCATAGGGCAAGAAACACGCCGAGCGCTGTGGCCACGCCCTTGCCGCCTCTGAATCTGATCCATATCGGGAAGCAGTGTCCCAGCAGTACCGCGATAGCGGCCATCATCATCCAGGTAGCGCTCTCGTTGGTGAAACGACCGGCGAGCCAAACGGCTGCTGCGCCCTTTGCTGTGTCGAAGACCAGCGTGAGAGTCCCAGCCAACGGGCCCACGACGCGCGCGACGTTGGTTGCGCCGATGTTGCCGCTGCCAACTTTGCGCACATCCATGCCGCCGAATAATTTCGCGAGGAGCAGCCCGAAGGGAATCGAGCCAAGAAGATAAGCGGAAGAGATCAGAAAGGCCATGGGCGAGACTTCCGGCATGCTCCGTCAGGCCTCCGCCACGAACGGAAGACCTTCGAGCGTAGTGTACTCCGCGCCGGAGGGTTTTAGCTTGCTTTCGATCAGATGAAACTGACTAGTGCGGAGCGAACCAAGCTCGCGCGCCGCGCTCTCCTGAATCGCGGCGCGAAGTTTCTCCGGCAGCCCGGAAGACCCGAATCGCGCGAGTGTCAGATGCGGCGAAAAAGGCCGCTGTTCCCGCGGGATGCCAAGTCTTTCCGTGGCCTTGTCGATAGCGGCCGACAAGGTCTTCAAATTCGGCGAAGCCTCGATGCCCGCCCAGAAAACGCGAGGATGTTTTTCGTCGGGGAAAAAGCCGAGACCGCGAAAACGGAGTGTTACAGGTCGATCGGAGCGCACTGTGGCGAGAGCGCTTCGAATGGCTGCGAGTTTTGTTTCGCAGACTTCACCGATGAATTTAAGCGTCAGGTGAAGATTCTCCGGACGCACCCAGCCAGTTTCGGGCGAGATGGCCTGCAAGGACTTGAGCAAGGCCGCTAGATTTTCTCGCACCGCGACCGGAATCTCCAGCGCGATAAACAAGCGCATGGGAGGTCAAGACCTTTTGGCACTACGTGCCGGCGGCTCCCCTCCGTTGTAGAGGAAATGGATGCGCACTAGATCGAGCGCCAGTTGCGAGGCATGCCAGCGAATGGCTTCGCGATCGCCCGGAAAGACCACGCCACGCTCTTTCACGCCACCGGCATGCGACAGCGCGATGTGCACCGTGCCGACCGGTTTTTCTTCGCTGCCGCCGCCCGGGCCGGCAATGCCGGTGATGCCCATGCCCAGCGTGCTTCCCACCTGGCGTCGAATGCCCTCCGCCAGCGCCATCGCTACTTCACTGCTAACGGCCCCTTTCGTCTGAATGAGTTCCGCTGGGACGTCCGCCCAGGCCGTTTTCAGCTCATTGCTGTAGCTCACGACGCCGCCCAAGAAATACGATGAGCTGCCCGCGATGCTGGTGAGCCGCTGGGCCAGCAGCCCGCCGGTGCAGCTTTCCGCGGCGGAGATAGTAGAGTTATTCCTCGTCAGCAGGCCCGCCACGACTTCCTCCATTGAAGAGCCGTCTCGCGAGAAGATGCGGTCGGCCAGTGCGATCTCGAATCCCTGTACGATTTCGTCCAGCGTTTTTTGCGCCTGCGCCGCGTCGTCGGTCCAAACCCGCAAATGAATCTGAATCTCTCCCGGCGCGGCCAGAATCGTGGTGTTCACCTCGGCGTAGCGCGTGTAAATGGGTTTGATGCGCTGCTCGACGCTAGATTCGCCCATGCCCGCGACGCGCAATTCCCGGTGAAACATTCGAATGCTCGAGCTGCGCCGTTGCAACCGCGGCAAAATCTGCTCCTGATACATGGGCTTCAATTCGCGCGGCGGGCCGGGTAGCAGCGCGATGAAACGCCCCGCGTCTTCGAGCCATAGCCCGGGCGCCGAACCGCGCGGATTCTCGAGAATCTCCGCCCCTTCCGGGACCATCGCCTGCCGTACGTTTACCGCCGGCATCTCCCGGCCGAGCTGGCGGAAGCGCCCTTCGATGTAACGGAGGATTTCCTGGTTAAGGTGCAGCTTGCGGCCCAGAAGGTCCGCGACGGTTTCGCGCGTCAGGTCGTCTTCCGTGGGGCCCAGTCCGCCTGATGCGATGACCAGCTCCACGCGCTCCAGGGCTTCTTTGAACGCGGCGCTCAAATAATCCCGATTGTCCCCGACGATCGATTTGCGCACCACCTCGATGCCGAGCTTGTTCAGCTCTTCCGTCAGGAACAGCGAGTTCGTGTCCATGCGGTCGGGAGTCAGCAATTCCGAACCAACCGCGATGATTTCCGCTTTCATCTGTTTAGTTATCCGATCAATGGTAAACCGCGGACGTCCCAATCGAGCGTAAACAAGGCCTCCGTGGTGGCCAGAATCGCGCGGCCGGATGGCTGCAGCGCCATGCCCACAATGCCGGAGCCGCTGAGGACTACCTCGGCCTGAGCCTGCGGCGTAATCCGCACAATGCCGCGGCGGCCGGCATAAGAACCCGCCACATAAAGATTTCCGTCGCGATCCAAAGCGAGGCCCTGCGGCCGGCCGAGGCCACGGAAAAAAACGCTGACATCACCGCCTTGCGTGATTCGGTGGATGCGGTCAAAGCTGGAGGTCGTCGGCCCCGAAACGTACAGATCGCCGCTGGGATGAAATGCCAGGTGATACGCGGCGATGGAAGGCTCAAGCGTGGCAAAAACAAAAATCTCGCGGCTCGGGCTGATCTTGAAAACCGTGCCACTGCGGTCGCCAACGTACAGATTGCCGTTGTGATCAAACGCAATTCCCGTGGCGACGCCCATGCCTTCGATCCACTGCTCTGCGCGGCCATCGGGCGTGATGCGATGGATGGTACCGTCGTTGCGGCAGGAAACGAAGAGATTGCCCAGGCCATCGAGCGCCAGGCCGCTGGGATTCATCAAAGAAGTGATGAACGGCTTCACGCTGTAATTCGCCGTGATCTTGTAAAGCGAGACGGGGACACGCTGGCCTCGCGGGCCGGAAAACGTGACGTAAATGTTGCCGTCCGGATCGACCGCGGGGTTCGCGACGGGATGAAGGTTGTCCGCGATTTGCAGGCCGATGTGTACGGGATGCGGTTGGCTTTCGTGGCCGGCAGTGGCGACGCGCACCACTCCGCCGTTCGCACCTTCCGGAACACGCGCCACCAGACGGTTTTCGCTGGCCAGCGCGATGCTGGCTTCCGCTTCCCCGAAGCGCACCACCGGACGCGGCTGCGCGCTCGAGACGAAACCGCGCCCATGAATAGTAATCTCTCCGCCTGGAATGGCCGCTGTGGGCGCAACTCTCTCAATGTGCGGAATGCCATTTTTCTCTGCCGACGAGCCGAACCCGAATTTCATACCAGGCCAATGTGAAACGTAAGCAAACCAAAGTGTAACGCGACACGCAGCAGAATTGCAGCGTAGATGCCCGCCATCCAGTCATCGGCCATGATTCCCCAGCCCCCGGGCAGTTTTTCCAGCCGACGGATCGGCCATGGCTTCCAAATGTCGAACACTCGAAAAAGTATAAAACCCAGCAAGAGATATTTCCAATTGAGCAGACTGAACGCGGAGTAGAGACCGAAAACGGTGGCCTCGTCTGCTGGCAGGAGGCCCGTTGGCAACCCCACCGGCATGATCGCCAGCACCAGCGTTAAGTGCATGCCGGAGACTTCGTCAACAACGACATGTTGCGGATCTTTGAGCCCCGCATAGGTGGCGGTGCTGGAGCTACTCCAGACTCCCAGGAGGCCGACAGTTACGAGGGCTACCAAAGATGGAATCAGAAGAAGCGCCGGCGCCGTATGCCCTCGGAACATCGGCATATCGATGCCTAGGCCGCCGCTGCCGTGAAGGAAGATGAGTCCAATGATCAAGATCAGACTAACGGGGTGCGTAAGAATCGCAACGGCAATTCCGACCAGTGAACCGAACGTTCCGGGAGCCTTGGGGATGTATCCCACGCCGAAAGCAGTGGCGATTGCCAGCGCGAGTCGCGGCTTCTGGGGCGGTGTTTGGGGCGCTGCTGTGGCATCAGTGTTCGGCGTCATTCGGGTTGTCCAAGTCATTGTCCAAATCAGGGACAATGGTGTTCCCCTCGCCTGCAGCAATGTCATCTTCATTGAAAACTGGTTCGGAGACCACGTATTCCTCGCTGGCCCAGTTACCCAGATCCCGTTCCCGGCAGCGCTCGCTGCAAAAAGGGAAGTCCGTGTGAACCGCACTGTCAGTCGCTGCTTTGCAGATGGGGCACTTGTGCTTCATGGCGTGGTTCTCTTCTTCTCTGCCAACGCCTGTTGTCCGGCTACTTGTCCCGACCTTGTCGCGTGGCCCCGGTGTAACGTCTTTCAGCACAAAGCGCAAAGAAAACACAGAGGCCAAGGAAACGCTATCTTTGAAAGAAGAGTATAACTCACCCCCAAGTTCACACCACAATAAGGAGCTGGATTCCCGCCGCCACGCGAGGAGAGGTCATGCGGGGAAGAACCGACGAAGTTCGCCGATCTCGCTGCGCTCAGGATGACCGCGGCGGCGCGACAAGCCGCGAGAGCCCTCGCTTTGGTGGTAAGAAATGCCGATTAGCCAAGGACGCGGAGGCGTGCCCCGGTGGCGATGCGATGAAGCTTTTCGGCGGACGGAACCGGCGGCATGGGCACAGCGCTGGGGCCGGCCGGTGCGGCAGGCCGGGGCAGAATTTCGGCGACCCGGCCGATCAGGTCGTACGCGTCTGTCTTGGTAATTTCAACGCGGGTGACGTCGCCGGCTTCCGCGACTTCTCCGCCGGGCAATTCAATGTCGGTGAGGTACAGCTTCCCGTCGATCTCCGGAGCCATGCCTTCCAGTCGCGCTTCCCAGACGAGAGGATTGTCCTTTGAAGGCCCTTCGATCAGCGCCATGAAAGTGCGCTTCTTCGAAGCGCGCGAGGTTGTCCTCAAATATCTCGCTCGCAGGTTCTCTCGTGAGATCTTTTTCTGAATGGCCATCAAGCGATGGCGACGATCGCTGATCGTTTCCGCATCCACTTTTTCCTCTAGCGCGTAGCTACCCGCGTTGTCCACGTCGGAATACTCGAAAACGCCCATCCAATCGAGGTTTGCCGTTCTTACGAAGTCGCACAACTCCTCAAAATCGTTTTCGGTTTCGCCCGGGAAGCCCACGATGAACGATGTGCGTAGTGAAACTCCGGGAATTGTCGTCCGAATGCGCTCCAGCAATTTCAAGAAGGCATCGCCGTTCGAACCGCGCTTCATCCGCGCCAGCACGTTGCGGCTGGCGTGCTGCAACGGCATGTCCATGTACTTGGCGAGCCGCGGATGCGCGGCAATCGCGTCGAGCAATTTCTGCGTGACGCGATTTGGATAGGCGTACAGAAATCGCACCCACAGCAAGTCGTCGGTCAGCGCAAGTTTTTCCAGCAATTGCGCGAGGCCGTCCCGCAGGCCCAAGTCTTCGCCGTAAGAAGTCGTGTCCTGGCCGATAAGGGTGATTTCCCGCGCGCCGGCCTTGGCCAGATTCTCCGCCTCGCGCACCACCGATTCGAATCGGCGGCTGCGAAACGCGCCACGAAGCTGCGGAATAATGCAAAACGTGCAGGGATGGTCGCAGCCTTCAGCGATCTTGATGTAAGCCGCGTGTTTCGGCGTGGTGACGATGCGCGGCGTCAGGTGGTGATAAAGAAACGCGGGCGGCTGCGCGGGGAGCACGCGAAGGTCGCCTTTCACCGCTTCCATTATTCGTTCAATTTCGCCTGTGCCCACCACCGCATCCACTTCCGGAACTTGTTCTAGAATCTGCGCGCGAAACCGTTCGACCAGACACCCCGCCACAATCAGTTTTTTTGCCGCGCCGAATTTTTTGTGCTCTGCCATTTCCAGAATGGCATCCACGGACTCCTTTTGCGCCGACTCGATAAAGCTACAGGTGTTGACTACCAGTACTTCAGCTTCCTCGGCGCGCGGCGTAAGTTCATAGCCCTCGCGCTCAACAATACCCATCATCACCTCGCTGTCGACGAGGTTTTTGGGGCATCCCAGGCTGACGAATCCGACCTTAGTCATAAACTGTAAATTTACCGCTTTGCGCAACCCTCAATTGTAACATGAGCTGTTCATGTTGGTGTTTGTAGGCCGCGGCGGGCGACTACTCTTGGCACGGCAAAATTTGTCTCTAAAGTCCACGCAATGCCGCGCGAACCCGGTCGAGCAGTTGACGCAGGCGCGTCGTATCGCAAGGCCCGCCGCCGAAGCGCGCGTGGGCGTAGAGCTGCGTGAATTCCCGGACGACGGGGGCCAGACTTGGTGAATCCACGGCGGCAGCGAATTCTAACGGTGTCTGCGACACATCGCGCATCAATCCGCGGCGCGCCAGTATTCGCAGCAGTTCCGCATAGAGCCGCGATGCAAGTTGGGGATCGGTGCGAACTATTTTGGATCGGCGCAATTGAAAAAACAAGCGGACGCGGCGGCTCAGTTCAGCGAGAAGATTGAATCGCAAGGCCACCAGAAAAAGCACCAGCGCGATCGGCAGCAAATAGCCCAGCACGCCCCGCTGAAGCTGCCACGATTTTATCCATTTCTTACCCGCGTATTGCTTCCGTTCGAACCAGCCGCGCGCGGAGTCGCTCCAATTTCGCGAGCCCCGCTGCAGGTTCTGCGCCAGAGCCAGTTGGTGTGCGAAGTCGTAGCCGATTACCCATTCGCTCCAGGTGATCTCCATCCAGTCGGCGTACTGCCCTAGGCGCGTCAGGAAGCCGGTCTCATTTTCAGGACCAGCCGGTGTGGGATCGAATGTTTGCCAGTCCATGCCGGGAAAATAGACTTCTACCCAGCTGTGCGCGTCACTTGCGCGGACGATGTAATCTCCGCCCAGGTCGTTGTATTCGCCCGGCAAGAAACCGTTGACTTCGCGCGAAGGAATGCCGAGCGTGCGCAACATGATGGCCATCGCCGAAGCAAAGTATTCGCAGTGGCCCGCGTGAGTCTCAAATAGAAAATGAGCGAGCGGATCGTCCCCCGGCTTACCGATCAGATTCAAGGTGTAGGTGAAACGATTGTGCAGGTAGCTCTCGATCGCCACGGTCTTGTCGAAAGGAGTGATAGCATTCTTCGTAATCTGTTTGGCAAGCTCCGGAATGCGCGGATCAAGCGGAGGAAGCTGCAGATATGTTGCGGTGATATACGGAGGATAGTCCGTCAAAGCCGCGCGCAGCTTGACGGCATTGAGGGGAGGCAAGCTGGAAATACCGGCATACCGTACGGCACTGTAATTGTGGAAAGGATTCAAAAGCGTACCGGTGGAATCCCGAAGGATAGAAGTGCGGCGCATCGCGGCAAACGAGTTTCCGCCTTCACCGGTAAAATTTCCGCGAAGACGAGTGACTCTCCCGGGGACGAAAATGGCATCGGTGGCAAGCGGTTCGAGGTATATGGTGTAGAACATGCCAGGATCATGCGAATCGGTCTTGGGTGTCGAATCCGTGGAAATCCACCCATCCTCTTTGGGCTTCAGTTCTTCCGGCTTGTGATCCGAAGAAGTCCACCGCCTCCCGTCAAAGGTCGTGAGCGCAATGCCCCTCCAGCGCAGCCGGTCGTAACTGACTGGCTTACCCGTTTGCACGCGCATTACTACTGCGGAATTCCTTTTGATTTCGCCGATTTGACCGAGCTCGACGTTTTCGGTGAAGCCGGTCATAAGCGAAGGGCTGAAGCTGGCGCGGCCGAGATATCCGGCGCTGAAACGCGGAAAAAAGAAAAACAGCACGCCACCAAGGACGATGGATCCGACCGCCACGCTCAGAGCCGCAAGACTCAGCGCGCGATTCAATTTTCGATCGCGCTCGGTGTGCAGATGGAGAGCAGGCGAGACGGCGCCGACGGCTCCGCGGCGTAATTCCATCCCGACGAAAGTGGAAATACCAAACAGGAGAAAGATGAAAAAAAGAATCAGGAAAGTGGTATCGACGGTAAGAACGGCCGCGGCAAGAATAGCCGCGAAAGACAGCATGCAGAGAAACAGCGCGTCACGGTCCGTGACAGCGCTATAGAAACGTACGATGGTGACGAAAATCAGAAAATGGACCGCTCCCAGGAGCGCGGCGAATAGCGGCGGATTGGCCGAGTTGCCAACAGAGAAACGTGAGAGAAACAAGGCGTCCACGGGGAAGAATGCCAGGTAAGCGAGGACGCACCAGGTTGCGGCGCGATGTGAAATTTCGGCCGGGCGCCCATGCCACGAGCGGAAGCCTTTAAAGAGCACGGCGAGTGGGGCCGCAAAGCTAGTGATGACATCCAGCTTCCCGGTGCTCACCAGCGTGAGAGTCGAGGTAAGAATCAGGAGCGAAAGCGACGTGCGGAAGAAACGCTCGGCCGGCAGCGCGGGGTCACTCGAAGTCGTGATGGACGCAGCCATGGCTCACTTTTATCGTAGCACTTGGGGTGCACCGCACAAAGGTGGCGGGGCGAAAGGATAACTCTTTAGCGCTAGCCGGGAATGAGAGTGGGCGGCCAAAGCGGCGCGGGCGACTTTCCTAGTAAGGTTAGAAACGGGCAGGCTGGAGATGTCACGGAGCGGAACCTGCTTTGCGCCCGTGATGCGGGGGAGTTTTTTTACGTCGATGAGGAAGGGCAAGACGGTGATGGCGCGGTACGTTACCGTGTGACGGACTTTGCCGGTGGGTACCAGTTGCCACTTGCGGTTTTGCACTCCGGGAATGCGCCTTCGCAGGAACGCCAGGAGATACCCGGCTGGCTCTGCGGTCACCGGGAGCGTCGGGAAATGCCACATATTTGAAACCAGCGTCGGCACGTGATCGGCCGAGGCTTTCTCTTTTGTTCGCTTCGGCGGTGGATACAGAATAGTTTGGCCTTTTCCATCTACGAATACGGCAGCGACCAGAGTGACTTCCACGGTGGTGTGCTTTATCCGTTTTTCCGGTAAGGATTCGGCGATGCCCAGCCTGCGCCCTTCGCAGTATTGGGCGACGGGGCAGAGCAGACATTGCGGCGATCTTGGAGTGCACACAGTTGCGCCAAGTTCCATGATGGCCTGATTCCAATCACCCGGGTATTTCGGTTCGAGCAAGCCATCCGCTGTTTTTTGCAACTCTTGCCAACGCTGTGACTCGCGGAGGTCTCCGCGAATGGCCCCCAGGCGTGCAAGGACGCGCGCGACATTGCCGTCGAGGACGGCGTGTTTTTCGCCAAAGGCCATACTGAGAATCGCCGCGGCTGTGTAGTTTCCGATGCCGGGCAAGGTGAGAAGATCCTTCAAGCGCGTTGGAAATTCTCCGCCGTACTTGGCAACAATTTCCTGCGCGGCCTTCTGCAGATTGCGCGCGCGGCTGTAATAGCCTAGACCTGCCCACCAGCGCAACACTTCTTCCTGCGGCGCAGTGGCGAGCATGCGCACGTCCGGAAAGCGCTGCAGAAATCGTTCATAGTATGGAATAGCCGCCGCAACGCGGGTCTGCTGCAGCATGATTTCGGAAAGCCAGATGCGATAGGGATCTTTCGTCCGCCGCCAGGGCAGGTCACGCTGAAATCGGCGGAACCAGTAAAGCAGTTGTTTTCGAAATGTAGCGAGTTCCTTGCTGTTTAGCATCATATTGTTGGCTCATTCTCGCACAGCTCCAGTCGGACAGACATTCTTGTCTGTCCGCTTCCTCAATATTTTGCTGGACGAAGTGGACAGGCTGGAATGCCCGTCCCCCATTACTGCACAGGATCGTCGAGGAAGACGACATACGAAGAACTCCACACCGAGGCGGGGACGGAGCCGTGGGGCTGGCTGGTAACGATGATTTTGAAAAGCTCGGGCGAGGCGGCTAGATCGGCCATGAGCGATTGGTGGGGATCGGATGGTAGGGGTTGCGCGATCGCCAGGTGCTCGAGAATGGCGAAAATGATTTCGTCGGCGGGGGCTAGCGGAGTTTCCACGCCGGCAGTCCGGAATTGCAGCAAAGAATTGTTTTCGTAAAAGTGCCAGGCCAGGCTGGCGCAGATAGTGACGGCGCGCTCGAAACGCTCATTCGTCGCAGCCAGTCCCGGTCTCAGACAGGAGGATTCTTCCTCGGATAGATGGGGATCGAGGACCAGGAGGATGCGGCAATCATCTTCACGCGTGAATTCGCGGACCATCAATGAACCAGAGCGCGCGGAAGCTTTCCAATGCACGTGACGCGCACTGTCCGTGGGGAGGTAATCCCGCAGCGCATAGAGATCCTGGCCGCGGCCTTTCGTAAGGCTTTCCAGCGCCCCCTGCAGGCCGGGCAGGATTTCCATGTATTCAGCACCTGGTTCGACGGATGGATAGACCAGCGCTTCCGTTTTCAAGTTGATTTGGCGCGCTTTCCGCAGGAAGCCAAAGGGGAAACGGGTCACGATGCGGAAAGCATCCTGACGATAGATGCCGCGCCGCGGGAAGGTCATGGGAATGGTTTGCTGCACGCGGTCGTGTTTTGGAAGATAAGGAAAGTACACCGGCGTTTCGAGCATAGCGGCGGGGGCCTGTTTTGTCTTGGTGGCTTCGAGGCGCAGTGAAAACGAAGGCAGCGTCAACTTTTCGTTCCCCAGCTCGGCCATCACACGAACCGGCTGGCCCGCGAAAATATGTTCGGGCAATACGAGCCGCATTTCGATGCCCGAGAGGGTGATGGAAGAGAGAATGCCGGACATCAAAACGAGTGCGATGAGGCTCGCAAGAATCAGGAAGAGGAGATTGTTTCCGGTGTTCAGCGCCGCGAGTGCGACAAGAAGGATCCCGCCGAGATAGATCCAACCCTCGAGGGTGATGCGGTACTCCATTTTGTAACCGATCCAGCGAAGCGGCGTGCGCTTCGCCAGGATGGG
>Ga0209056_10003265_pt1 | contig 17369 bp, 15 predicted proteins | sample GraSoiAngelo_114_FD_185876 | JGI IMG/M metagenome (GOLD analysis project Ga0209056, IMG submission 185876) | Grasslands soil microbial communities from the Angelo Coastal Reserve, California, USA - 14_0903_13_40cm (SPAdes) (version 2) | ecosystem: Environmental > Terrestrial > Soil > Grasslands... | reverse complement strand
TCATTGTTCATTGTTGGGCGGGAGTGTGGAAAAAGCAACTCGTTGTGACTGGTGATTCGTCATTGGTGACTCGTGACTGGCGACTCCGAGATGCCCGGGGCAGGCTGGACAGTTCCGCCCCCGAGAATCTGGTTAACCACAACGCCCCCTCCCCTATGTTTTTTGTAAGTGTTGATTCTAAAGAATTTAACGTTACCGTAAGTCTTTTAGAATCAATACTTGTGAGATGACTTGGAAGTGTTGAAAACAAAAGACTTATTGGACGAGACTTCGGCTAAAACCCTACAAAACACGGTGTTCGTCCAGAAGTGCGGATTCTGAAGGACTTAGCCGCGAAACCAGCGACTAACAAAAACGCCAGCAAGATGCTGGCGCTAACCGGTGCCTAACAGCAATCATTCCTAGTTCATACTCTACATGAGCGGTACTCCTGGGTCAAGGAGAAAATGAGAAGTCAATCAGCCTCCGACTCTCCGACTAGTGGTCCGCTGACATTTCGAGGCGGGGATGTCCGCGCCAGCATCCTGTCAGGGAAGAGCGGTGATTAGCTTCTGTCGGATGTTATCACGGTTGAGAATCTCGACATGGGCAATTGTCCCATCAACGACGTCGAGTAGCAGCGTTCCTTCGGCTGCATCCAAATCCATGCAATCATGCCCGGGACCGTATTTTCCCTCAGGCTTCGGTTGCGTGTAAAAGGATGCGCAGAAGTCATCTCCACATCGGCATCGCTCGACAATCGTCAATTGAGATACCTGAGCGGCCAGCAAAGGTTTCCCCGCCTTCTTGAGAAGTTGTTCGAGCTCATCCGCCAGAAGTGGAAGTATTTCAGTGAGTAACATCGAATTCCCGTCCTGCTATGGAAACTCTGGCCGAGGTACATATCGGCCCTGCGCGGGGCAGAATACCACTTATCTTGGTGCCACGACCTACGAGCCGTTACTCCGCGCGGAGGGCCTCGACGGGATCGACGGCGGAGGTGCGGCGCGAGGGGAGGTAGCTGGCCAGGAAAGCAGTGAGTACGAGGCCAAGAGAGACGGTGGTGTAGGTCAGGGGATCGACTGGGCTGACTTTGAAGAGCAGGGAGGACATCAAGCGCATCAGGACGATGGCCGCAGCCAGCCCGAAGACGACACCGATGCCCGTCAGCCAAAGTCCGTGGCGAACAAACATGTTGGTGAGAGCCTGCTGCTGCGCGCCGAGGGCCATGCGAATGCCGATCTCGCGCCTGCGTTGCGAAACGGAATAGGCGATCACGCCGTAGATGCCCACAACGCCGAGCAGCAGCGCCATGCTCCCGGCGACGCCGAGCATGATCAAGGTGAAGGAAGTCCGTGCCATGGACTGTTTGTAGAAATAGTCCACGGTGTGAACGGCAGCGAGCGGAAGATTCGGATTGACGGACCACACCGCCTCACGGACTTCTTTCAGGAAACTTTCCGAGCCGGCACGCGGACTGCGCAGGGCAAAGGCCACGCCGCGGCGCACCGTGGTGGGATTGCCCTCGAACCGGTCCATGATCAGTGGCCAATAGACGCAAGAGGACGCTTCTTTATTCACGCCGTCGTCGTGGACGTCCGCGACAACACCAATGACTTCCCGCCAGTCGTCCGTGGTGCCGACTCGGACGCGCTTCCCGATGGCGTTGGCCGGGCTATTCCAATACTCGCGCGCAAAGTTCTCAGAGATAACGACTACGGGAACCTTCTGGTAGAGGTCCGTCCATGTCAGCCCGCGACCGGCGAGGAGGGGAGTTCCAAGGGTCTCAATGAACCCGGGAGTAATGAATTTGAATCTCCGAATGGGAGCAAGCTGGCCCTCGCGGTAAGTGCGATCCTGCGCGAAGACGGGATCCATGCTGCTGTTTCCATCCATGGGGATGGAGTTGGAGAGTCCGACCGAAGATACGCCGGGAATCGCGGCGAGTTTGCGCAGAATTTCTTCATCCATGCGGACGACTTGTTCTTCCTTGGGCGCCTCGGAGTCGGGAATCGCGATACGGAACGTTTGTAATTCCGCGGCTGCGGTGAATCCGGGTTGCACCTTGGTGAGAGCATGAAACGTTCGAATCATGAGCCCGGAGCAGATGAGAAGCACGAGAGCCATGGCGACCTGCACGACGACCAGGACGCTGCGCGCGCGATGCTGCTCGCGGCTTTGGCTCAGGGCGCGACCACCTTCGCGGATGCCGGTGCTCAGGCGCACGCCTGCATATTTGAAGATGGGGATGGAGCCGAAGAGCACGCTGGCGAGGAGCGAGATCCCCAACGTGAAGAGCAGTACCGTGGCATCGATGCCTATTTCATGGATTCTGGGGAGGCCGGTGGGCGCCATCGCTACGAGAACACGCAATGCGACATAGGCCAAGCCCAGCCCGATCATGCTGCCGAGCAAGCCGAGGATGATGCTCTCCAAGAGCAGCTCGGCGGCGATGCGGCCGCGGCTGGCGCCCAGCGCAGCGCGCACGGCCAACTCCTGCCGTCGTCCTTCGACGCGGACCAACAGCAGGTTGGCCACGTTGGCGCAGGCGATCAGCAGTACCATGCCAATCGAACCCATCAGGACCCACAACATTTTGCCGACGTCTCCCACGACATCCTGTTTCAGCGGCCGAAGATTCGGCCCAATGCGCGCCTCTTCAAAGAGTTTGAGGCTGAAGCCGGGAGGGGCCGGGAAAGTTCTCATCGCAATCGGAATCATGCGCGCTATGTCGGCACTGGCTTGCGTGAGGGTGACGCCGGGCTTCAACCGCGCGACTGCGTCGTAGCTGAAGTTGCCGAGGAAGATTTTACTGCGGTCAAACTTGAAGGGCAGGAACATGGCGGGATCTTCGCGGTCCAGGAAGTGAAACCGCTGCGGGAGTACGCCAATGATTTGGCGGGACTTCCCGTCGACCATGACGTTGCGCCCGACGGCCGAGGGGTCTGCGCCGAACTTGTGCTGCCAATAACCATAGGAGAGCAAAACCGTTTCGGGCGTGCCGGGCAGATCGTCCTCACGGCTGAATAAGCGTCCCAGCATCGGCGATACGCCCAGAAGCGGAAGCGTGCCGTCGGTGACCAGCAAGGCGCGCACTTGTTCGGGTTCGGAGAGGCCGGTGACGCTGAGGGAATCGCCGCCGTACATGCCGATATCCCGAAACGACTGGTTTTGATCGCGATAAATGAAGTACATCGAGGGCGCAGCCTGCAGCTCAAGGATGTTGATACCGGGCGCCTTCTGCGCCACGGTGATGAGCTCTTCGGGATGGGGATAGGGCAGCGGCTTCAGCAGGACGCCCTCGAGGACACTGAAGACCACGGTGTTGGCCCCCACGCCCGCCGCGAGCGTGATCAAGGTGATGACCGTGAACATGGGTGTGCGAGCGAGCCTGCGCAGGACTTGTTTGAGCTGATTGGTAAAGGATTCCATGGGCGCGGTCCCTTTAGAGCCGCAATCGCTGCTTGCGGACCACTCGCTAGGTGACACCTATGTAGGTAATACGTCTGCCGGAGAAGGAAGTTCCGAAAAAATCTGCGAATGAGTCCGGGGCTGGGGCAGTCGGGATGACGATCCTTGGATTAGGCAGTCCAATGGACTCCACCGAGTCCCAACACCGGACTTCGCGGATCGTCATTTTCCCTTGATGGGAGAGCCTTTGCGGGGGATGAAGATGGTTGCTGGAGGCGTGACGTCGAATTTCTTCGAGTAGTTGCCTTGGTTGTTGGCGATGCCGACGCGGCCACGGGAATCGACGTAGAGCAAAGAATCGCCGACGGGGACGTCCATAAAGGTCTTGACATAGGGGAGCGTGACGAGCTTTTTGTTGATCTCGACACGGATTTTGTCGCCGAGGTTGTAGCCGAGCTTCTTGAATTCATCGCCCGGAATGTCGGTGATGAGCGAGCCGTAGGGATCGTCGAGGCCGATGATGTCGCCTTCGATGCCTTTTTCTGTAGTGATGGAAACTTTCGGAGTCAGGCGGACGAGTTGGGAAACTTCGGGGCCGACGAGATTGAAATCCCAGCCGGAGACGAGATGCGCGGCAGCAGGAGAGAAAATGTCGCGGCCGTGAAACGTGGAAGAAACGGGAGCTTCGATCATCCAGGCCTGGTTGGTGATTTCGCGAGCGGTGGCCAGGCCGTCGCGGTCGAGGACGGGCGTGATCAGGCCGTTATCGGGAAGAACAAAAAACTGGCCCTTCCTGGATTTGATGATGACGGCTTTGCGAGAAGTGCCGACGCCGGGGTCGACGACGACGAGGAATACGGTGCCGGCGGGGTAGTAGGGAGCGACGTCAGCGAGGAAACGCGAGGCTTCTTCGATTTGGTAGGGAGTGACTTGGTGCGTGATGTCCATGATGCGCGCATCGGGTGCGATGCCGATGATCACTGCTTTGCAGATGGCGACGGCGTCGTTGGCGGTGCCGAAGTCGGTCATGAAGACGATCGTGGGGCGCTTGCCGGATGGAGAAGCGGAAGACCCCGCTGAGCCATTCTGTACGCGGTCCTTCGAGCAAGCGGCGGCGAGAGTCAGTGCGAGCAGCGGCAGCAGGAGGAAACGAACGCGAGACGTCATCGACTCTCCGAGACCATGGAATGGTTTTCTTGGCGGCCAGTGTAAGCCGCGAGGTTGACATTCGGCAAGGCGCGGTCTACAAGGGACGCACAGGTCTTCCATCCTTACGAGTTTCAGGCAAAAAGGAGGCACCGTGATTTACTGGATCGTGGTCGGGCTTATCGCGGGCTGGCTCGCCGGGCAGGTGATGAAGGGCGGCGGATATGGAGTGTTGATCGACATCATCCTCGGCATTCTTGGCGGCATCGTCGGCGGCTGGGTATTCGGGATGCTCGGGATTTGGCCGGGCGGAGGAATCATCGGGTCGATACTCGTTGCATTTGTCGGCGCGGTGATTCTTGTTTGGATCAGCCGTCTGGTAAAAAAAGCGTAGCGAGCACTCAAGAACGCAAAACGCGTTGCCGCGTCAGCTTCTCCCGCCGCGGCAACGCGCGGTAGGACACATTCCCCGAAAGAAGTGTCTCGAAGCGTAGGAGCTTGACGTTACTGCGCGGCGGAATCCGGCGCGCGCATGGCGCGAAGAGCGGCGTAGCCGAGAAGCACGATGGCAAGGCCGAGAGCGATCCAAAGCAGATTTGGATGGCGTTCGGTGAAAGGATGAGGGTCGGCGTAATTTGCGGTGGTTTCTTCCGGGCCCAGATCGAGGCGCGATAACAACTCGTTTGGCTGGATGCGCAGGGTTCGGGAAAAGTCATATTGCGGCGCGGCGGCACGGGCGTTGCCGTAGATCAGGCGATAGGAGCGGTTCTCCCTAGGTTGAAAAAGCGCGAAACGGCGACTCATCGCGAGTGACATGCGCAACGACGAAAGCGGAACGTCGTTGCCGTTCAGGATCTCGACTCGCCAAAAGCGGGAGCCTCCCAATTCGTAAAAGCTCACGCGCAAGGATTCTTCCGTTCTTCCTGCAACTGAGTACCGGTAAATTTCTCCGCCTCCGGCAGGCTGCCATTGATTCGAATCACTGCTCGTGAGAATGCGCACGGCTCGATAAAACTCACGCTGGTCGGTCTCAAAATTCAATTCGGCCACGGGAATCGCGGCACTCTGGAGATCGACCGTCCATTGCGTTTGTGAGGGCGCGCTGGCTGGGTCGGGAGGCAGCAGGGCGATGAGGGGGGCGGGCGTTGGTTCTTCCTTCTCCACGCCCTGCGAAGCAAAGGCTTCAACGCCCGTTACGGAAAATTGCTCAGACGGTTCCTGAATACGCAGGCGCAAGTAGCGCGCATTATTTTCCGAATAGCGAATGGTCTGGCTACCTTCGAGGTTCTCCTTGCGAAAACGTGAGATGGGCGCGCGCAGTTTAACAATGCGCCAGAGATGCGCGTCGTCGCTGGCCGCGATTTCCACCCAGTTGATGAAGTCGGACTCGGGCGTTTGCACTCGCAGGCTGTTGTGAAAACTTGCGCGTGGGCCGAGATCGACCACGACTTGAGTGAATTGGCCGGGCACAAAGCTGTTCTCCCGGAGCGTGGCGGGGATGCTGACGGGCTGAGGCGGAGGAGCAAGACGGCTTCTCAATTCGAAGGGTTGTTCGTTGCCGAGGTCATCAATGATGCGAAGGTCCGCGAGACGGTTTCCGGAATGCGCGAAGGCGTCGCGATCGATGATGACGTAATTGAGAATGTCTGGGTGCGGCGATGCGAGAGAGCGTGAATAGCGCCAGGAGCGCCAGGCGGGAGGAAGATCGGCGGCGAAAGCGGCAGCGGCGAGAGCTGTGAGCAAGAGAAAGAAAGGAAAAGACCGGCGCTTCATGATTTGGAGGGCCCGTGAGCAACCTTGCGCTGGTAGAGAAACGAAACAACGAGCAGAACAAGGCCGAGGATAAAGAACGAAATGATGCGGTAGAAGCGTTCCAGATAAGAGCTGTCATACAAAAAGACTTTGACGACCACCAGGCCGAAGAGAACGAGAGCTTGCCAGCGCAGCAGTGCGGATTCGCGTCTGACCCCAAGAGCGATCAACGCGGAAGCGTAGGCGGTCCAGAGGAGAGAAAGCGCAAGATGTTGGGCGAGGCCGGAGTCAATTCCCAAGCCGGCATGAGAGCCGAAATGGTCCCAGAGTTCGAGCGAAAGGGCGATCAACGCGAACACGTTAATGCCTACGGCGAAAACGCCGAGGGCATTGAGTTCGTCGCGGCCAACTGCGGATTCGTGTTCACGCGCGGCGTAAACTACGACGCCGAAGCAGAAGATCAGGATGGCGTAGGCGGCGAATCGCTCATTGAACAGGAATTGCGGCGCGGGCAAGGGGAAAATGAGAAGCCGGACGGTGGCAAGCGCGAGAAGGAAATAGCCTCCCGCGCGCAGAAATCCGGTCGTCGAACGGAAGCCGGTCCAAACAAGGATTGCTCCTTCGATGGCAAACGCCAATGTGATCCACTTGCCTTCGAGGCGAATGGGGATGGCCAGCGTGGCAAAGGTCAGCGCCAGGCCGGCGAAGAGCAATAGCACCAGCGGCGATTCGCCGGCTTTGGGCGGGGGCATGAGACGTGCGACCAAAAGCTGTCCTCCGGAGAGCGCAAGCACGAGAAGCGTCAGCGGCCAGCGGTCCTGCGGCCAGAGCATGACGTACAGCGCGCCGAGGTACGCAAAAGAATTCGCCAGGACCACCACGATATCGAGCTCGTGCAATTGGGAATAGCGGACGGCCCGAAGCACCGGAAGAGCGGCGTAGAGAAGAAAGAAGAGCGTGGCAAAGATGATGGTGCGCTCGAGCTTGGCTGGGCGATAAAACTCCGAATACCAGCCCCAGAAATAGAGCTGGCTCAAAAGGAAGGAAATGGGTGTGAGCGAGCGCCAGTCGCGGCGCATTTCGATCGCCAGCAGACCTACGCCGAGAATCAAGAGATAAGTAAAGAGAACGACTTGGGCGTCTTTGCCCTCGCTGACGAGCACCGGCGTCAGAAACCCGCCGAAAAGAGACAAAAGAGCGATGCGCTGCGAATTGCGGCCCAGAGCGACCGCCGCCATACCCGCGGTAATCACGATCATGGCGGCGAAACCCACATCGAGGCTGAAGAGCTTGTAATACTGGCAACCCGCCCAAATCGAAAGATACAGCACCGCAGCACCAAGGCCGGCAATGCCTTCAGAAAAATACGAATAACCCCGCTGCAGCAGCCAGTGGCTCCAGGGGAGCATCGCTGCTCCGAGCAGAATCCCGATGGCCACGCGGCCGCTCGGGCCAATCCAGTTGTTGTCAAATGCGTATTTCAAGAAATACGTGACCGCGAGAATCAATGCAGTGATGCCTATGCGGTTCAGCCAGCGCCCGCCGATAAGCGTTTCCAGATCCAGAGCGGAAGAGGACTTTGTTTGAGAACTATGAAGTGGCGGTGCCGCGAAAACATTGAATTCCCGCGGCGGCAAGGGAACTTCACCCGGCTTGGGAATATCTCTCGGTGGAATGGGCGGGGGAGGTGCCATCTGCAGCGGTGCAGAGACTGACGGTGCCACTTTGGGCGGCTCCGCATGAGCTGGCCCCTCTATCACTGCCGGAGCAGTGGCAGTTCCGCGAGAGGCGAGTGATTTTTCGAGCGCGGCAAGATGCTGTTCCAGCGCGGAAAGGCGTGCGGCAAGATTCTGCAGGGGGAACGTCCGTAACTGCTCTGCCAGGTGCTGGACCCGGACGAAGGCGGAGATGGCAAGGATTGGGGTGAGGATGAGTACGATAGCCGCGAGAACGCCGAGAAATTCCATGAAAGGGGTGCGAGGGCTTCGCGAAACAGGAATTAGAACACACTTAATTAGCCCGAACAACCTGAAGCGCGAGCTTCCACTGTCACCGAGAGCCGTTCCCGGCGGCACTTGCCAGGAAGGGTGGGACGAGGGGAAAAGGGGCAAGAGTGATACGGTGGAAGGCGGGTGATCACTACCATTCGAGTCAGGGATGCCTGTACGGAGGTACAGGTTTTCCACAGGCAGTACAGGGAAAACGAGGCGAAAACTATGACGAAAGTAAAGGCCTCGCAAACATATTTGTTTTCTATAACTTGCAGTGTTTTAAGCTGGAACGTTGGGTACTAGTAGTTTGGGTGAGGCCCTAAAATGTAACTTCTGTACCATCGCCTTTTAGGACCACATGCTGTCAAATGGTACAGGTGCGGTGGAATGGACCTTCCGGCCAGGGTCGAGCATCTAAGACGGTGAGTTGATGGCTGAATTATAGAAACAAAATGAGCCGCAAGGGTTGGATGGAATGGGGAACGGGAATAGAGGAAAGATGAAGACCACGGACAAGAGCCGTAAGTGGATGTGGGGGTTTCTGGGACTCGTAGTTGCGCTGCAGATGTATTTCGTCTGGGAGCTGCTGGCTGTGTTTGCCCTGTTTGCAGTGGGATTCGCCGCGATCGCCGCGGTGGTGGGCAGCCTGTATATGCTCGTCAGGACCTGGGCCGTGGCAGTGGAGCGCCTGGCCGAAAGCAGGCATCCGGTGCTGGTAGCCGTGAGACAACGACTCGATACCGCGGAAGATATGGCGCGCCGTCCGTTCCGGCGTCCAGGTTCCGTCACAGCACGTTAACCAGTTTGAGGACTTTCTGGCTTCGGCCAGAGCACACGCAGAGTTCGTCATCCTGCCTCCTTCAGGAATGAACGGGGTTCTGCGACAAGAGTGAAAAGAAGAGAGCCAACCGTGTTTGAGATTACGGTTGGCTCTTTTCTTTGCATGCGTGACTGGGCCGCCGCCCAATACCAGATATTGTTTCTTTCCGAAGGCTAGTGAGTCAGGGGATCAATGTCTGGATCGGGAATGATCGGGGTGTCATCCTCAGAGTGCGTCTCCCCGTTCCCTTCATGAAGTGTTTTTCCGTTGTCCTTGAGGAGTCCGTCGAGGGTCGATTTTGAATGCTCGTCGACGGCGCTGACTGCGGCTACAAGACACGAATATAAAAAGGCTTTCATGCTCTTGCGGAACTGGTCGGTGGAACGTTCCGCGGCGCGGGCCACGTCGGTCTCGATCGCCTGCCGCCGCGCGTCGCAAGCGGCGCGGCTCTCCGCGTCAAGCGAGGAGAGCGTGGCCACCGCGCGTTCCCTCGTTTCGGCAAGCGCCATGCTGACTTGCATCTCGGACTGCCGCTGGAAAGCGCCCAGGGCGGCGTTGACCGCGCTCTGCACCAGCGCCTGCACTTCCGCGGACCGCGCATCCAGTTTCAAGAGCGCTTCCTGGGTGACCGCATGGGTACCCGCAAGCATCTGTTCATAGCGCCGCTCCACGGCGCGGGCCGTGGCGCCCGCAAATTCATTGGCGGCTTGGGTGACGGCTTCGTTCATCTTTGCATGGATTTGCGGCTCGATCTCGCGCGACATTTTGTCCACAAATTCCTGGGACTTCGCCAGTTCGCGGCGCAAATCCGCTGCCTGTTTTTCGAGACGCTGCGCCAGCTCTTCGGCCTGTCCCCGGTACATCTCCATCTGCTCTTTCCAATGCGAGGCGATTTCGGCGGCCAGATCGTCCTTCGAAGGGAGTTTCAGCGATTGAATCCTCGCTGGAAACAGTTCCTCGATCTCGCGGATGCTCGAGAGCCGCACGTCATCGATCTTGGAAAGAGCCTGCCTGACGCGTTCGTCGACATGTTTGGCGACTGCTGCTTGCGCAGCGCTCTCCGCCGCCTGCCGCAGCTTCCCTTGCAGCGCCGCTACGAGACCATCCGGCGTGATGACCACGCGGCGTGGCTTCGCCGTTTCCGTTTCTGCACCAACAGGCGGTTCGGAAGCCGGGGCAGGCGGAGAAGGAAACGTGGCGACGTCGGCCATTCTTGGTTCCGTCCGCGCCGGCGCTTCATCGGGGCTAACCGCCATCTCTGAAGGCATCAGCGCGGGAGCAACTGCAGTTCCGAATTGCGGCATCGTGGCGCTCATTTTTCCGGCCGAAAGCCAATCCTGCGGCGGTACCGCGATGCCCCAGACATTTCCCGGGGTTTCCAATTCCACGCCCACTTGCTGCAATTCGCGCGCACTGTGAGACACGTGGACGGACTTCACCTTCGCGCGCATGGACGGAGGCCTCGGTTCGACGTTCAATCCCACCACCTGCAATGTCACCCACGTTCCCACTCCATAGTCGTGCCGGGAGGGATAGCGGCATCCGTGGAGGTTGAGGCTGGTGGAGACAGTTCTCTCGACGAACGGCTCGCCCATGCGGTTCTGGCCAAAGATAATCAGCGGGATGGAACGATCAATGCGAGTGCTGCGGCGGGCGTCTTCGCCATTCATGTTGCGTGGAGCGCTGGCGAGATTGGACTGACTCACATCTCCTCCCGGAAAATTAAATTCGGACTCTTATTCCCATTGGGACATGCCTGAACAGATGCTAGAACTCGTTCGCAAAGATGTATTTTTCCCGCTGTCCCCGTTGCGATCTCCAGCGCCGACATCAGGAAATGGCCATCCTTGCGACCCCACGCGGGTGATGTTAGCCGAAGCTCGCGCGCTTGTCGATGTCTCGATTGGTTTTCTTGAGTCGCCGCGCCGGTTTTGCGGAGCAGCGCTAGAAGAGGCGACGATTTCCCTCAGCTCTGGTAGGCTTTGTGTCCCTGAGGGAGGACGGGCAGTTTCAACGCATGCAAAATCCCTCAGTAAAACGCGACGCCGCCATCCACGTTGATCGACTGCCCCGTGATCGCGCTCGATTGATCCGAGCAGAGGAACAGCGCGGCCCGCGCGATCTCTTCCGCCGTTTGTGCACGGCCTTGTAGCAAGCCATTCAGAAATTCAGCCAGTTGTTCCTCCGCGCTGACGCCCATTTTCTTCGCGAGCACCGCGCCCAGTTCCTTGGACATTTGCGTCTCCGTCACGGGCCCAGGACAAATGGCGTTCACGCGCACGCCTTTGCGCGCTCCTTCCGCCGCGGTAACGCGCGTCAGCCCCAGCATCCCCGCTTTTGCCGCCGCGTAAGCCGAGCCCCACGAGTATGCGGCCTTGGCCGAGAGGCTCGACATGTTAAGGATCACGCCGGATTTCCGCGCGTACATCTCTGGAAGCACCAATTTGGACAACAGAAATGCCGCTCGTAGATGGATCGAAATTACTTTGTCGAATTCCGCCAGCGGATAGCCCTCCACCGGAACCACCGGGCCGTAATGCCCGGCATTGTTCACCAGAATGTCCACGCAGCCGAATTTTTCGCGGCACGCTGCGACGACGTGCGCGCACTCGGCCTCCTGCGTCAAGTCGGCCGCCGCAAAACCGACGCGCCCGCCGGTTTTGGAGACTTCTTCCGCGGTCGCGCTGAGTTCTCTCTGCGTGCGTGCCGTCAAAAAAACTGCCGCGCCTTCCTTCGCGAAAAGATGTGCGATGGCGCGGCCAATCCCACGTCCCGAGCCGGTAATCAACGCAACGCGATCTTTGAGTTCCATGGGAAAACGAGGATAAAAGGAAACGGAAAAGGAGGCAAGCCACTTGGCTCAAAATTCAGTTGCGCGCACTGCATACTAAAGAGGGAGGATTCCGCGCTTCCCCGTGAATCACCGTTCTAGTTCGTTCCCATGTTCGTCGCTACTCCCATTTTTTGACGCTGTCCCAATGCGTTTGATAATTTTCCTTCCGGCCGCGGCAGAGCAGGATCGGCCGGGTCTCATAATAAAGGGCGTAGGGGTTCTCGATGCTAGCGGCAGCCGCCACGCTTTCGTAGCCGGATCTCACGTCTTCGATCGTTGCCCCGATCCGAATTACGATCTCGCCCGTGTAGTTCCGCGGCCCCCACAGAAAATAGCTTTGATGGCCGCTAATGGCTTTGGGCAATCCGTATTTCGGCCCGAAAAAGTCGATCGCTGCAGCTTCGCCATAATTATTGGTGAATATGGCCGTCTTTGCCCGTTCCTCCGGCGTCAGTGTCTGATAGACGCGCACCACAGCCTGCACCATCTCCTGCCAGTTGAATTCGTCCGCATAATACTGCGGCAGCGCCGCCCCCATGTGGCTGTGTTCGGAGCGGGGAATCGTGAAGGGCAAATGTTCCTGAAATCTCAGGTAACCATCAACAGGTAATACGGGGAGAAACGCCGGCAAGAGCAGCAGCACGCCGACGATGAGCCAAGTGAATGCCAGCGGCCTCAGAGCCGCGCGCACTCGTGGCCTTCCCTCGAAAAATGGCGCTGCAAGCAAGCGTTCGGCCGCTACGGCGCCTCCGGCGAGCACAATGCAATAGGCCGGCGCGGAATAATAATTTTTCCCGTGCGCCATCAAAAAGAACGCGAGGGTGATGACAAAGGCCCAGCCAAATGTACGGAAGTGTCTCGCATTTCGTGAAAATAAATAAAAAAGGAGCCCGGCAAGCCAGAAAGGAAAGCTCACTGGGCCCATGACGAGAATCTGTTGCGCTAGAAACGCAAGCGGAGAGAGCACCACGTCTTTTCCCGAAGCACGGATGTTGTGCATCAGCTCGAGGAACGGCCAGTGATGGTGCATGTTCCAGAGAAGATTTGGCAAAAAGATTAGCAGCGCCACGCCACCCCCGGCGAAGAGCCACGGCGTGAGCAGCAGTTTACGATGCGGTGAAAGCAGCAGACCAGCTAGCAGCCCAAAGGCAAAAACCGCGATCGAATATTTGTTTTGCAGGCCGAGACCAGCGATCGCCCCGAAAGCAAGCCAAAGCCTCGAATTTCCGGTTTTGATCATCCGCAGGATGACAAACGCGCAGCCCGTCCAGAAAACGGGCTCCAGCGGGTTCATGGCGAACTGATGATCGATGACGTACCACACCGGGGGCGTAACGCTCAGGACGGCGGCCAGTACTGTGCCAAATCGGCCAGTTCCCAATTCTCGCGCAAACGCGGCGGTCAGTACGACGCGTACAGCCCCTGCGAGTGCCGGCCAAAATAGAAGCGCGGGCAGCGACGTCCCCAGGGTATGCCGCGCAACCCAGCCAAGCCCCGCAATCAACGGCGGCTGGTCTACGTAGCCCCAATCCAGGTGCTCCGAGCACGCCAGGTAATAGAGTGCATCACGAAAATATCCATAACGCGTCGCTGTCAACAGGTGCAACAGAAAATAAATGGCCGCGACAACAAACACCCATCGCGAGAGCGGGCTTTGGTGCGAACTTTCGTTCGTTTGGGTGCCGTTCATGGCCCGAGAGGATACCAGTTCTGTGTTTGTCATGCGGGGTGTGATAGCAAACGGCGCCCGAGCATTCAACAAGCGGGGGACAAGCGGGCCGCTGCCAGGGACAACCGGGTTTGGTGCCGCGCAATTTTCTTGCTCCGTGTATTAGCCGCCGCTCTTCAGCTTCCCCAGCATGTGATGGACGAACTCGGTAATCTCGTCTTGACGGAAGGTGTGGCGATTGACCGGCTTCTGGCCGACCGCGCGGTACGCCAGCCGCCTCGACGACTGCTCCACGAGGTCAAACACAATGGTCCCTTCGCGGTACCGGATATTTTCGTAGCCAACGACCGGCGGACCCCAGCCCCACGATTCCCAGCATCCGTACGGTCCGCAAACGACTCCCGGATAGGAACTCGGGTAGACGCGCTGCAGGGTAACGTCATGCTTGCGCACCGCCAGGTGGTATTCCACGAGAAAATCCGCATCGCGCGGGTCGCTCACCTGCCGCAATCCTTTGGAAGTAAGCGTGTCCTCGATGGCGATGCGAACCCGCTCGCGCACCATATCATTGCTGCCGTAAGGATCGCGCGCGATGGTTTCTCTCCGCGAAATCACGTCGCGTGAAACAACGGGACGCCGGTCCCCGTCCCTGGGCGCCGCCATCGGCCGCCACGCCCACGTGCTCCCTTTGTGCACGGGGATGCCCGGATCGCGCGTCACCTCGAGGTGCTCGTCGCATCCGGCAAACAGCAACCCGCAAATCAAAACCGTAGCCGCCAGAAGCGGCGATTTTCCCATGCCATTCGTAAAATTCTTCATCAGACCGTCCTCCAGAACGGACACAGTCTCCTACGCACTGAACACGGCATGGCTGGAAGAGTTGCGGTGGAAAGTCGTCTTGCAAAGTGAGCGATTCCCTGCGAATCAGGGAGACGGAGCCTTCCAGTCCGCGGGTGGAAAAACGACCGGCCAGAACTTGGGGTTGGGCGCGTCGAATTCGAACGCCACCGAAAAATACTCCGATGCTGTGTCGTCCACGCGTATAACCCGGCACTTTTGCTCCGCTTGGTTCTGCGGGTTCACCAGAAGCATGGGCTGGCCGAGTTGCACGTCCATTTTCATCTTCAGCAAGCCGCCGTGCGCATTGACCACCTGCGTCAGCGCCTCCTCCCGGCGCGCATGGCGCTGGGTGTCCTCGGCGATCACCGTGACTTTCATCTGCAGCATCACGCGCTCGCTTCGCCGGCGATCGCTCGGATTAGAAGGTCTATCCAATCTGGCTCCTGGTTAAAGTGAATTGTACCCGTACCACTCCCAGGTAAGTGCGTTTCGATTGGCGTTAGTTGCTTAAAATGCCGCCAGTCCGAATCGGGATGCCAGACTAGGCTTGGCGAGAACGCAGCAGGGACTCCAGCCGGGCTTTCACCGCCGGCCATTCGGGATCGACGATGCTGAAGTAAACCGTGTGGCGGATGCGCCCCTTCGCCGTGATCATGTGGTTTCGAAAGATTCCTTCTTCCCGCGCCCCGATGCGCAGAATCGCCGCGCGTGATTTCTCGTTCAGCGAATCCGTCTTAAGTTCCACTCGGATGCAACCCAGCGTTTCGAACGCATGTTTTAGCAGTAAGTACTTGGCCTCGGTATTTACCGCCGTGCGCTGCCACTCGCGCGCCACCCACGTCCAGCCAATCTCCACGCGACGGTGCGTGCGGTCGATGTTGCCGTAGCGCGTGCTCCCGATGGCGCGCCCCGTAGCTTTCTCCATCAGGGCAAATGGCAGCGACACTCCTCGTTCCTGTTCCTGGAGCGCGGTCTCGATGTACGCCGCCATCTCCTCCACGGTTCGAACGGGCACGGGAATCCACCGCCACAATTCCTCTTCCAGGCCAACCTGAGCCAGCCCTGCCAGATGCGCCTTCGCCAGCGGCTCCAGCCGCACATGACTTCCTTCCAGCATGACCGGCGCAACGTTCATTTCATCTGCCATAGCGCGTTCATTTTAGGTACAGCCCTTCTCGTTCAGCGAGCACCAATTTGGCCAAATGTCGCCTGGCGGCGTCTCTTCTAAGGAAACGGGATGCAGGCAAGCCGCGGCATAAGGTATGATAGAGTCTTCAAGAATTATCTATTTAGGATAACAATGCCGACTGCAATGAATGGAAAAGTCTTGCTGAGGGTCAGGCCCCGGGGGTTCTGTGCCGGTGTCGTGCGCGCGGTGGATATCGTCGAACTGGCGCTGGAGGCCTACGGCGCGCCAGTCTACGTGCACCACGAAATCGTCCACAACACCTACGTCGTGGAGCAGTTACGCCGCCGCGGTGCGATCTTCGTGGAAACCATCGAAGAGGTGCCCCATGGCGCGGTGCTGGTTTTCAGCGCCCACGGCGTGCCACCCACGGTCCGCGATGAAGCCAAGTCGCGCGCCCTGAAAGTCATTGACGCCACTTGCCCGCTAGTGACCAAGGTCCACCTGGAAGCGCTGAAATTCGCCCGCGAAAAGCGCACTATCATCCTCATCGGCCACAAGGACCACCAGGAGATCGTCGGCACCTCCGGCGAAGCCCCCGACCGCACCATCGTTGTGGACTCCGTCGCCGCCGTGGACGCGCTCGAAGTCGACGATCCACTGAAGCTCTCTTTCCTCACGCAAACGACTCTGAGCCTCTATGACACGCAGGAAATCGTGGCGCGGCTGCGCCACAAATTTCCCGCCATCCAGGGCCCGGCCAGCGACGACATTTGCTACGCCACGCAGAATCGCCAGGAAGCCGTCGAGCAAGTCGCCAAGGACGTGGACCTGATCCTCGTGGTTGGCTCGCCCAACAGTTCCAATTCCAACCGCTTGGTGGAAGTGGCGCAGCGCAGCGGCGTCAAAGCGCAATTGATCGACTCGGCGAAGGACATTGACGTGAAGTGGCTCGAAGGCATTGCGCGTGTCGGCTTGACCGCGGGTGCATCCGCTCCCGAAATCCTCGTAGAACAAGTGAGCGAGCGGCTGGCAGAGTTCGGATTTACAGACCAGCGCGATCTCGACTTAATCGACGAAGATGTGCGCTTCACGCTGCCGCCGGAATTGGCGACCATCGCCCCGGCGCCGCGCCGGTAAACGATTTTGCAGTTGGCAGTAGCCGGCATTTGCGAGTGTTTTGTATCCGGGGTTGACTGAGGGCGTTCGTGGAATCGGCCGCTCGTCTGTGGCCTGACGCGGTACACGGGGAATTCAATACAAGGAGCTAGACCTTGGCGGTCAAAATCGTCCGTCAGCCGAAGAAAATTGCCCTGATTGGCGCGCCTTCGAGCGCCGCCGCCTTCTCCGCGGGCAGCGAGAAGGCTCCCGCCACTCTGCGTGCCGCGGGAATCGGCGAAAAGCTCCAGGCCATCGGTTACGAAGTGACGGATTACGGTGATTGTGCGCCCCGCCTCTTTGCGGACGACGAGGAACACAAGCGCGCACGTAACCTAGCGGAAATCGTTGCCGGTCTTAACGATTTGAAAACCCGCGCGGAAATCGCCGTGAAAAGCGGCGCTCTCGTACTCGTACTCGGTGGCGATTGTGCGCAGGTGATTGGACTCCTGACCGGTGTTCGCCGCTACTACAAACACGTGAATCTGCTGTGGTTCGATCGCGACGCGGATTTGAACACGCCCGCTTCCACCCCCTCGGGCCGCATTGACGGAATGGTTGTCGCTCACATCATCGGCCGGGGCGCGCCGGAGCTAGTGCGCTTCTGGAGCGACGCGCCGCTCGTGCGCGAGCCGGACGCCACT
>Ga0209056_10003264_pt1 | contig 17370 bp, 23 predicted proteins | sample GraSoiAngelo_114_FD_185876 | JGI IMG/M metagenome (GOLD analysis project Ga0209056, IMG submission 185876) | Grasslands soil microbial communities from the Angelo Coastal Reserve, California, USA - 14_0903_13_40cm (SPAdes) (version 2) | ecosystem: Environmental > Terrestrial > Soil > Grasslands... | reverse complement strand
AAATCGTCGGCCGAGAAAGCGTCATCGCCGGTACCGACTGCGGCCTAGGCGGCCGCGTCCATCCGCAGATCGCCTGGGCCAAGCTGCGCGCCCTGCGCGACGGCGCAGCGCTCGCAAGCAAGAAGTTGTGGAGTTGAATTAAAAAGTGTCTGAAAGAGCGGCGCTGAACGAAACAAAAAGCAAGAAAGTCTAGAAGTAAAAGTCTGACCCTGGATTTCCTCCCGAGTTGCGCAGACACACGCAGTTGCCGAGAAGGAGCCTCATCGCCGTTTTTAGAGCTTGGCGCCTTCCACCACGCCCATGGCGTGCGAGGCGGGGAACCAGGTCGCAACGTATTTCCAGCCGGCCTTTTCCAGGAGGGCGGCATACTCCTCCTGCGTTCGCTCGCGTCCCGTCCCCCAGCACATCATATGGATGTCAAACAATTTGGCGAAGTGAGACGTCTCCGGGTCAGGAATGACGTGCTCGACGATGAATACTCGGCCGCCCGGAGTTGCCGCTTCGAGCTGGTTTTGAAGAATCCGCACGCACTCATCGTCGTTCCAGTCATGCAAGATTAGCTTCATTATATACGCGTCGGCGCGCGGGGCGACTTTGAACATGTCCCCGGCCACGTACCGGCACCTGTCGCTGACGCCCAGCTTGCCCGCCCACAGGCGTGTGCTATCCGAGATGACCTCCGCTCGTTCGAGTACGATTCCCTCAAGATGAGGATACCGCGCCAGGAGCCGCGCCAACATGTAGCCATGACCGCCGCCCACGTCGCACAGGTGCGTCATCTTGGAAAAATCATAGGCCGCAAGGGCATTGAGCACCCATTCGGCTTGCGCGCTGGAGTAGCTGCTCATCGCGTTGTCGAACACCTGGGCGTAGTCCGCATCTCGAACGGCGTGATCAAAGGCCATGCGGCCGAACTCGCGCATGAAGGCGTTTTGTTTGCCGTCGCGAACCATGGCCGGCAAGTGCTTCCATAGCGCGTAGTGTTCGGGACCTTCTTCCAACAACGTGACCCCGCGCAGGGTCTGGGGATGATCCGAGCGAAGCAGTTCGCCGGTTTCGGTCAACGAAAACGTCCGATCGTTGTCTTCTCTCAATAGCTCAAGAGACCCAAGCGCTCTCAGGAGCCTATAAGCGAGAGCGGGATCGAGGCCCAATTCATGCGCGGTGGCCGCTGCGGTTTTGGAACCGGCGCCAAGGGCGTCGAAGATCCCCAATTTCACGCCGGCGTACAAAATCTGGCTGCGCCATCTGCCAAAGATAAGATCCAATACTTTTTCTTGAGAGGACATGTTTCTCCTGTGCCCTAAGGGCGGTCGAAAAGGGACAAGCTGCTTCTTTTCCGATCTCGGTCCACCGCGTCGCCTGTTCGGTAATCCTAACATCGTTGGCACTTTCGCTTGCCCATCTCTTCTATCGAATGGTCTTTAGCGATTCAAACGTGAATCAACGACGTGGCTTGCCGGTCGCCGCACCAGCAGCTCGCCCGCGCCTGCAAACGTCGATCGCAGGTACTGTGCCAGCTAATATCAACTGATGGGTTGACAATCAGCAGGTGCTTTGATAGTCAACTGATGTGTTGACAATCAGCAGATGCTTTGATAATCAATCGATACTATGACTAATCCCGCTCTCGTACGCTTGGACGAATTCGGCGCTCGCGCAAAGGAGCGCTCGGAGGATGAGCTTCTCGATGCGGTGTTCTTTGCGCTGTCCGATCCAGTACGCCGGGCGATTCTGGCGCGACTTGGAGAGCAAGCGCTGCTCGTCTCGCAGCTGGCGGAGCCCTTCGCTATATCATTGCAGTCGGTGTCCCGGCACATCCAAGTGCTCGTCCGCGCCGGCCTCGTGCGGCAGGAACGCACGGGGCGGATCAGCAGGTGCCGGCTCGACGTGGGGCCAATCTATTCGGCAGCGATCTGGATCAATCGCTACAGCAAGTACTGGCAGGAGCAGTTCGGCGTCTTCGCTGCCGCGCTGGAGGAGATCGAGGAGCAGAAGCCGCGACCTGCATCTCGGCGGAAACGGCGGCGGCGCAAGGCTCACGGCACATGATCATCGGACATTACGGAGGCCAAGCTATGGACTACAAGAGCACGTCGGCGAAGCTCGCCGAATTCCGCCGCGAGATCGCGGCCATTCGCAAGAAGATGCGCGCGGCACAGGCAGGCGTCGAGCCCGAGGAGGTGGCCGACTACCAATTGGCGACTTTGCAAGGAACGGTGCGGCTGTCCGAGCTGTTCGCCGGTAAGGCCGACCTGATCCTCATCCACAACATGGGCACCACCTGCCCCAACTGCACGCTGTGGGCCGACGGATTGAACGGCATCTATCACCATCTGTTGGACCGCCCGGCGGTGGTCGTGACGAGCCCCGATCCGCCAGAAGTGCAGCAGCGCTTCGCCGCAGGCCGCGGCTGGAAGTTCCCGATGGTGAGCCATCAGGGCACGACCTTCGCCGAGGATATGGGCTATCGCTCGAAGGACGGTGGCTGGCTGCCGGGCATCTCCGTGTTCAAGCGCGAAGGCAAGCGGATTCTCCGCGTGTCCGATGCGACCTTCGAGCCCGGCGATGACTTCTGCGCGCTCTGGCACATCTTCGATCTTCTGCCGGGCGGCGCGGGCGATTGGGCACCCAAGTTCAACTACTCGTGAGGCGCGGCGGCGGCAGGAACTACCGTGGGTTCGGATCGACAAGCAGTATCGCTTCGACACCGACGAGGGCAGCGCCTCGCTGGCAGACCTCTTCCGAGGGCGCTCGCAGCTTCTCGTTTACCACTTCATGTTCGGACCGGACTGGACGGCAGGGTGCCCGTCCTGCTCGGCAATCGCGGACGGCTTCAACGGGATCGCCGTGCATTTGGCCAACCATGACGTGATGCTCTGGGCGGTGTCGCGTGCGCCGCTCGCGAAGCTGCAGACGTACAAGCGGCGGATGGGGTGGACGTTTCCCTGGGCGTCCTCGCACGGCAGCGACTTCAACTTCGACTTCAACGTCTCGTTCAGCGAGGAGCAGCAGCGCGCGGACGCCGTCGAATACAACTACGAGCGCGGCGGCCACGCAATGGATGCGACGCCGGCGCCGGAGCCCGTCGCCCAGTTGGGGGCCATGTGCGGAACCGACGCGCCCACGTATTCGCGCGATAGGCCAGGCATGAGCGCGTTCGCGCTCGAGGACGGCGTCGTCTACCACACCTATTCCACCTATGCACGGGGAGTGGACTCTCTGTGGGGCATGTACCAGTGGCTTGATCGCGCCCCCAAGGGGCGCAACGAGACGGGCGTCTGGTGGCGCCGCCACGACGAGTACGACAATCGCTGAGCCAAGTCCGTGGCTCTCGTGGTGTAACTGCGGGACGGGAGATCTCACGACGCATGGTTTCCGCGCAACCTTCACAGCAAGCCTTCTTCGGTGTCTTGGCGTTGCTCTTCGCCGCCGGAGAAACTAACAAGAAAAGAATTCTTTTGATGGGAGGTAATACTAATGGTTCATGAAATGATTGATGGAACGTATCGTCAAACTAATCTGCCGAACGAGTCGCAAGAATACCTTGCAAAGCGAGAGGAGTTGCGGCTGGCGGAAATTGAATTACTAAACACGCGTGAAAGGGTCGCCGCGCTGCGGCGGAGCCTGCCAAAAGGTGCGACGATTCAGGATTATGAGTTTCTTGAAGGTCCAGCGTCGCTTGACGACGGCGATGCGCCGATAAAACAAATAAAGCTGAGCGATTTGTTCACTGGCCCGGATCGTTCGCTCGTGATTTATCACTTTATGTATGGAAAGAAGCAAGCCAATCCTTGCCCGATGTGTACCGCCTGGATCGATGGCTTCAATGGAATTGCTCATCACCTCGCGCAAAACGTTAACCTGGCGATTGTCGCAGGCGCTGATCCGTCCACGTTACGCGCGCACGCTCGAAAAAGAGGCTGGGCCAAACTGCGTCTGCTGAGCGCCGGCAATAGCACTTTCAAATACGACCTCGGCAGCGAAGATCGTGAGGGACATCAAGACTCGACGATTTCGGTCTTCACCCGAGACAGTGATGGCACGTTGCGCCATTTTTACAGCAGTCATCCTCGGCTGGCCGAGGACATCAACGAGCGCGGCATTGATGAGTTGAATCCGATTTGGAATGTGCTGGATCTGACGCCTCAGGGACGCGGCAAGTGGTACGCATCGCTCGAGTATGGGACGAGAGTGCAAGCATCCAGCGGCTGAGAGAGATGCACGACAGCGTTGAACCCGGAAGAGGCGGACTCAAAATGAACCGCTTAAACCATAGAGATCTGATTGAGAGGAGCACTCCTGGGCCTTCAATCGAATATTTCAAAGATACGATGGCTTCGGAGCGAGCTTCTCAGCAAGCGTTTTTCGGCGTCTCAGCCCTGCTCTTCGCAGCCAGCACGCACTAACGATCGTCTGGTGCACGTCCATGTCCGCGATGGGCGAGATGCCGATGCCCGGCGGCTGGACGATGTCGATGGCGTGGATGCGGATGCCCGGACAGACGTGGCCCGGCGCCGCGGCGTCGTTCCTCGGCATGTGGGTCGTGATGATGGTTTGGAATTTTTCGACTATCCAATCCTGAGTATCATCTGCTACAGTAGAATGGTTTTCTCAAGGAGGATTCATGAAGATTGCGATTCTGATCTACGATGGTTTCACCGCGCTCGATGCGATCGGTCCTTATGAAGTCCTGAGTTGTTTGCCGGGAGCCAAGGTCCATTTTGTTTCAACGGAACCCGGTCCGAAGCGAGCGCATACGAACTTTCTTTCTGTTATGACAGATTACGCGCTGAATGATATCTCGGATCCTGAAATCATTCTGGTTCCGGGGGGAACAAAGGGAACAATGGTCGCGGCCGAAGATCCGCGCATACTCTCCTGGCTTCGAAAGGCACACGAAACTTCGAAGTGGACTACCTCTGTCTGCACGGGATCACTGATACTCGGCGCGGCAGGCATTTTAAAAGGGTTGCAGGCAACAACGCATTGGTATGCCCGAGATTTTCTGCAGAAGTTCGGAGCTCAGTACCTGAGTGAGCGAGTTGTTCGGCAAGGAAAAATCATCACCGCGGCTGGCGTTTCCTCGGGGATTGATATGGCTCTTCAGCTTGCGAAGGAGGTCTCAGGTCCGGAGATGGCGAAGACCATTCAATTGATTATCGAATACGATCCAAAACCGCCTTTTGATTCTGGATCCATCGCAAAAGCAGAACCTTCAATTGTTCAATTAGCGAACCAAGCAGCGCAGGAGGCGTTCAAGTGAACATTGATCGCATCTTTTTTCAGACATTAAAAACAATAACATCATCGGTGATCAAATCAGCAGCCGCAAGAGCTGGAATGGAGCATGGGGTCAAATCTTGACTTTCGTACTTAGCAGCGACTATGGTATAGGGGATTATGGCGCGGCCGTTGAGGATCTCGTACCCCAATGCTTTTTATCATGTAACTTGCCGGGGCAATGACCGGCGCGTCATCTTCCGCGACGATCACGACCGGACGCGCTTTCTGGATCGACTCAGGAGCGCGCTTGAGATTTTCAGCGTCCGTGTGCACGCCTATGTGCTCATGAGCAATCATTTTCATCTGATTGTCGAGACACCCAAGGCCAATTTGTCGGAGTTCATGAGGCAATTCAATATTTCTTATACTGGTTACTATAATCGCCGCCACCGCCGGAGCGGACATTTGTACCAAGGCCGATTTAAAGCCGTTGTAGTGGACAAAGACAGTTATTTATTGGAGTTGAGCCGCTACGTCCATTTGAATCCGATACGAATCAAAGCCAAAGCCCTACGGCCGGATCGCGAACGCATTCGAGAAATCAGTCAGTATCGGTGGAGTAGCCTCCCTGGGTACCTTGAAGGAAAAAGGAAGGCCTCATGGATTACCTATGAGGTAGTGCTCGGTTATGTAGGTGGATCGCGGCAGAAATACGCGGGATTCGTTCACGACGCTATCCGCGAGGGTTTCACCACGCCGTGGGAAGATCTCCGAGCCCAGATGGTGCTGGGAGATCGGGATTTTATTGAAAAGCTAAAAGGAATGAAGATCAGAGGCAGCGCTAAAGATCAGCCGTCGTATCGAATGATTCAAAGTATCGACGCTGAAGCGTTAATCAAGCAAGCGGCGGATTATTTCCGGCTGGAAGAGGCAGAGCTTACCAAGAAACGAGGACGGTACCGCCAGCAACGTGCGCTCGTGATGGAGTTATTGCATCGATACAGCGGGCTTAAGCAACGGATGATCGGTGAGCGGTTTGGCGGTTTGGATGAGGGGTTGGTGAGCCGCGATCGCAGAGCGATACGGGAAAAGATCGAGACGGAACCGAAGATCCGGAAGTGGTTTCAGGATCTCTCGAGGCTAAGTACTTAAGTCAAGATTTGACCCCAGAATTGACTGGAGCTATAAATTGCAATTGATAGAATCTTCGCGTTCCGCATAGACTTCGGCAGTTTTTTACGCGGCCGCAAGCTTGCCAAGGAGCATGAATATGAAGACCAATGCCAAAACCGGACAGACGGCTGAACGAAGAATCTTGCGACGCGGGATCACGCTCGCGCTCTTTTTGTCGCTTGCATTCTGCGGGATTCCCGAAGCGGCGGCGCAGAAAGTGCGCGTGGCGATGCCGGCCAAGAGCATGACATTTCTCAATTTCTATGTGGGAGACAAGTTCGGCGTCTACAAGGCCGAAGGGCTGGACGTTTCTCTCGAAGTCATCAAGACCGACGTCGGCGTCGCCGGCATGGTCGCCGGCGAGATCGACTACACCACCGCCATCGGTTCGGCGATGCGCGCCGCGGCCACCGGCGTGCCGATCAAAGCGACGATGTTCAGCATGGACAGAGTGCTCATTTATATGTTCGCTAAGCCGTCGATCAAATCCATCGAGGAGCTGAAGGGCGGAAAGACCGTGTCGACGACGGGCCTGCTGGCGACGCCGACCTCCGCTGCGAAGGTCATGGCTCGGGCCCACGGTCTCAACCCGGAAAAGGACCTGGTTTTCGTCGCCACGGGCGACGTCGCCAATTCGCTGGCGGCACTGCAGAGCGGAGCGGCCGATGTGGCGATGCTTTCGATTCCTTTCAACTTCAAGGCGGAGGAGCTGGGCTTTCGCAATCTCGGCAGCGCCGTCGATTATCTCCAGACTCCGTTCGCCGGAGTCGGCGCCGCGGACGCGAAGATCAAGACGAATCCCTCCCAGGTAAAACGGATGATCCGCACCACGCTCAAAGGCATCGCTTTCACCAGAGACCCAGCGAACCAGGAAAAGGTGATCGGCCTCTTGATTGACGAGTTCAAGCTCGACCGCAAGACCGCGGCGCTCTCGCTCAAAGAGATCATCAAGGTTTTCACCAGAGACGGGACCACGCCGGAAGACGCGGTGAAAGCCGAGATCAAGGAAATCCGCGAGCAGGCGAAAATCAAAAACGAAATTCCCGTGAGCCAGGTTCTCGATTACAAACTGCTTGAGGAAGTCCTGGCGGAAGGGAAACGGTAGCGGAACCAACGAGTCTCGAAGTAAATGCCCGGAGCGTCTTTATCGTAAATCTCACGGATAAAAGGAAGAGTTGTTCCGCTTTGAATCAGGTCTAGGTCGGTGTCGATCAGGTGCTTGGCCGCTAAACCAGCGGGCCACGGGCTCGCATCTCTACGGGTTGTTGCCCAAATCGATTTTTTTAGTGCGTTAAGAAACTCCCATCGTTATAATGCTCTCGCTTGCTTTAGGAGAGCCACTTCATGATGGGTCGAGAGAATGCGATCCGAAAGTGGTTTCAGGACCTCTCGAGGCTAAGTACTTAAGTCAAGATTTGACCCCGGAATTTCAAAGTCTGCGCGACGTGAAACTCCCCGCCGGGAAGATCCTGATTCCGGGTGTTGTCAGCCACCCCACCGATCTCGTCGAGCACCCGGAACTGCTAGCCGATCGCATCATCACGTTCGCTGAAATCGTCGGCCGAGAAACGTCATCGCCGGCACCGACTGCGGCCTAGGCGGCCGCGTCCATCCGCAAATCGCCTGGACCAAGCTGCGCGCCCTGCGCGAAGGCGCGGCAATCGCGAGCAAAAACTTCTTGCGTAGAATTTCAAAAATCTTGTGCGGGGATGAAAGAAATGAAGAAGCCGCTTTTTGGGCTCAAAACGCGCCTCTAACGTAGCAAGCGCCGCCTTTCATGCTGTCTCCTGACGTGAAATCACAAGGTTGTACTGGGCGACCGGGAAACTCGGAACGGCTGGCGTCCGCCTGACGGGAAAGCCCGGAAAGAGTCGCCGGTGCGGGCTGCGAACTCCGTGACGTACGCAAGACCGAGCGAGTCTTCACTTAACTCAGAACGGCAATCACCACCGCAGGACACTTCACCCCAAAGTCACCGCTTGCGAAGTTGGCTTGGATCATGCCGCCGCCGGTATTGTCGTAGAAGAACTCCAACGTAACCTCGAATACCGCGACACCATTGGGGGGAAGCGAAAACAAGGTGCGCCTGACATCAAAGATTCCACTTGCGCTCGCCGAATCAACGCTGCCGCCGCCCAGATTACTCAGAAACCCTCCGCCACTAGCCGTCACGGCCACAACCTTTTGAGTTTGCGTCGCCTGCGGGGAAAGCATGGTTGGTGGGTGGTTCCACCACTCCCAGACGTTCAGGGATGCTTGAACAAACACGCCATTCAGGCTGCCCGCCAGAAATCCTCCTTCCGCAAACGCATCACAGACGCCGTTGACAGCCAGATTAGACTCGACGTTCACGACGGCCCACTTGTCGTTCGGGTTTTCCCATACGAAGATGAACCGCAGGTTCTCGTTTCCCGTGCCACGCCACAGACCGCGAATCTTTGCCGTGTTGTTCCACGGCTCGATATGTGAATCCTCGAGCTCCAGGTCGTTGGTCGGCCAGATCAGAAAGGGAGTATCCACGACCTCAAAGGCAGGTACGAATTTGGACACGAGGGTGGCATCGCGAAACCGTTCGATGTTCTTGCGCCAGTTCTCAACGCCGTACGCGAGCTCCTTCTTTCGTGAGGAAGACCGTTTGATCGCCGCCCTGTCCGCTTCCTTCAAGAGCCGCTGCATCTCCGCCTGCTGTTGTGCACGGATCCTGTCGTAGGCTTTGAAATCGAAGCCGGTCTTCTTAAGATAGGAAGTGAGAGCTTTTTCTCCTAGGCGCCGGCTCGCCTGCATCCGAGCAAACATGGCCTTGCGGAGCTTCGAATCTGCACGCGTCTCCTTCTCGCGTGCAGAGATCGCCGCCTTGATTTGCGATTCCGTGAACTTAGGCATGGTAAAGGCAACCTCCGAGGCTCACCAGGCGAGACTCCAGTCCCGACCGGTGCCGAATTATTCGCCTATCCAGTCCAGAACAGAGAAACCTGGCACATGGTTGACAGTTCGGCGAACGGGTCGCCGAACCAAGACGCGATCTCCGAGTGCATGTATGTCAACGGTGATCGCGTCGTCTGGGCATTACGTTTCGGTGATGCTCGAACGACTAATTTTCTTATCCCCGCCGTAAATGGCGAATCGTGCTGTTAGGGACCAAACGAAATCTATTCGGCTCGGGTAGCCGTGTCAAGAGAATATCCGGGGGATTGGTAGTTTGACAAAGCCCGATAAAGAGACGACGTCGCAGGATGCGCACGACATGCAGCGGCAACCAAAAGCAGAGAGCCCGGGACCCTGCATCACGTCATGATCAAAGGGATTGGAAGGTGGCGTATCGTCCAACCACCACGGACGCCGATGCGCGAATTCTCGGAGAGGAGAACCGGATTGGCGAGCGTGTCGCGGCACATGCAAAAAGAACGGAGTGTCGCGGACGAAGCTAGGAAACGGGAGCCGTCGCGGTCGGCTGGCGCAGATCAGAGCGCAGATCGTGCGACGGTGGTTCGCTGACCAGCCGGAGACGACGTGCCGTACCTAATCAAGACCTGCATGGGTGAGAACACGCTGAAGATCGCCACCGACTGCGGTCTCGGCGGGAGAGTGGATCAGCAGATCGCCTGGGCGCAAGCTGCGCGCTCTACGCGACGGCGCGGCAATCGCGAGCAAGAAGTTGTGGAGTTGAATTCAAAGTGCCTGTGCGGGATGAAAGAAAGAAAAAGGAAAAAACTAGAAGTAAACGTCTGAGCCTTGGTTTCTCCTCGCGGCAATGTCAAAAATAATGACTTGACCCCTGCTTCAAGCTCTAGCCGATATACGAATGTCGGCTATGAGGGGTGAGACCCGAGCGGAGATCGAAAAAATTAATAAAAAGCACCTGTAGCTTTCGATGAACGTCGGAAAGGCAGAGCTCGCCAATATCGGGCCGAAGGAAACCCGTAAGCGCCTGCTCATGGGTGTCGCCATGCTCGCCATAGGCGTCGTCCTCGCGATCATTTTCACGCGTGCAGGTGTAAGCCGAGGGTGGTATTCGGTGCTATTTCTGCCGTTCTGGATGGGAACTCTCGGTATTTCTCAGGCTCGCAAGAAGACCTGAGTCGTTCTCGCTGCGCGCGGCGCGCGCAAGATGAACGGCACCGAAGAACTCGTCGGAGATGAAGGCGTCGAGAAACGACTCCGCTCCCAGGCTCATTGGATCTATGTCGAATCGGCGATTGCGGCGCTAATATTAACTGTCCTTAGCTTCTATTTTGCGGTCGTATTGCCTGAGGCGTCCCGTTCCTCCGAGGGTTTGACCCTGGAACAAGCGGCCGACTTCCTGATCAGGCACGGCTACGCTCTGCTGTTCGGATGGGTGCTGCTCGAACAGATGGGTTTGCCTATCCCGGCTGCTCCTCTGTTGATCGCGGCCGGCGCCCTCGCCCGTGCCGGCAAGATGAATTTGACGTTCGCGGTGGCCTTGGCATTCATCGCGGTTATTTTGGCTGACCTGTTCTGGTACTCGCTAGGCCGTTACCGCGGCGGCCGCATACTGAAGCTGCTCTGCCGCATTTCTCTCGAACCGGACTCATGCGTTCGGCGAACTGAGAATCTTTTCGTCCGGCGTGGCGTCCATGCTTTGCTCGTTGCCAAATTTGTACCCGGCCTGAATACCGCGGCACCGTCTTTGGCGGGAATCTTTCGCATGCCCGTGCGACGTTTCATGATCTACGATTCCCTGGGCGCACTCTTCTGGGTCGTCACCGTCACGAGCTTGGGCTTGATGTTCAGCAATCAACTCGAGCAGATCGCACTACGCTGGGGCGGTTGGCTGGTCGCAGTCCTGGCCGGAGGTTTGGCAGCTTATGTTTTGTGGAAATTCATCCAGCGCCGACGTTTCCTTCGTCGCCTGCGGATTGCGCGCATCACTCCGAAAGAACTCATGGACAAACTCACGGCCAAAGAAAACATTTCAATCGTGGACTTGCGCCAGCCCATGGATATCGAGGCGTTTCCTCAGATGATCCCGGGTGCGCTTCGTATAGCCATGGAAGAGATCGAAGAGCGCCACGGAGAGATTCCCCGGGATCGCGACGTCGTCCTCTACTGCTCGTGACCCAACGAAGCGACCAGCGCCCGGGTGGCGCTGCTGCTGCGAGCCAAAGGAATCACCAGGGTTCGCCCGCTCGAAGGCGGGATCGACGCCTGGCTAGCGGACAATTTCCCATCCGTTACCGAAAGCCTCGTCAACAAACCCGTTGTCCTCTGAGAGAAGGCCTCCGTTATAGGCCGATGGCTAGGTTTTACCTTGAAAATCGTGCTGCCTGCGACAAAGATCGTCGATCTCTGACCAGCTCCTAAGAAAATTGGCGGTCCTCAGGAGATCGGAAGTGGAAATCCGGTATTTCCCGATGCTAGCAACCGAAAATTAACTTGATCCATGTCAATTCTATGTTAGCGTGGCATTAGAAACTGCATCACTGCTCATCGCTACTGTACGTGCTGTTCCATGGAAGGAGCACAACGATGAAGCCGTCGAGAATTTTCCGGTTGGTGTCACAAATCGGCTGGCTATCCGGTCATGGCTGATATCGAACCGATCGGCACCATGGTGCCGCGGGCAAAGAACGGGAGGTTAGTTATGCTGAGGAAGAAAACAATAATGGTGGTTCTGTTATCTCTCATTGCCGGCACGCTGATGGCTCAGGAGCCCGAGGTCAAACCGCTCATGTCGAAAGATCTGAAGGACTTCCCTGGCAAGGAAGGTCTGATGATCACAGTGGAGCATGCGCCCGGCGGGTCGAGCCCTATCCACCGACACAATGCACATGCGATGGTTTACGTACTAAAGGGCTCCGTTGTGATGCAGCTGAAGGGTGGAAAACAGGTAACACTGACACCAGGACAGACCTTCTATGAAGGCCCCGACGATATTCATATCGTTGACCGGAACGCAAGCAGTACCCAGCCGGCGAAATTCCTGGTGTTCTTGATCAAGGACAAGGGCGCTCCAGCGCTCGTACCAGTGAAGTGACTGGGGAGCGTCTTTCCCGCTTGCTCCGAATTATCGTCGATGGAGCACTGGATACACACACGAGAAACGAGCTGCTATGGTTCAATAAACATTGGCAACGTTCTCACTGGATACGCCTTAAACGTAATGCGAATCCGAAGTGAACTTAAACACTCGTCCGATTGCGGGCGACTACAGAAAGGAGAGCGCATATGAAGATCGTCGTCATCGGCGGCACCGGCCTGATCGGCTCGAAGACCGTCGCCATTCTGCGCAAGGGCGGCCACGAGGTCGTAGCCGCCTCGCCCAATACCGGCGTCAACACCATCACCGGCGAGGGCCTCAAAGAGGCCATGGCCGGCACGCAGGTGGTGATCGACCTCGCCAATTCGCCCTCATTTGAAGACAGGGCGGTGCTGGAATTCTTCGAGACCTCCGGCCGCAACCTTCTCGCGGCGGAGGCCGCAGCCGGCGTCCGGCACCATGTCGCGCTATCCATCGTCGGAACCGACCGGACGCCCGACAATGGCTATTTCCGCGCCAAGGTCGCCCAAGAGAAACTGATCGAGACCTCCGGCATCCCCTACACCATCATCCGCTCGACCCAGTTCATGGAATTCCTCGGCGGCATCGCCGCTTCAAGTGCGGATGGAAGCACGGTCAGGCTTTCGCCTGGCCTGTTTCAGCCCATCGCGGCGGACGACGCTGCTGCCATCGTCGCCGATGTGGCGCTCGCGGCGCCGCGAAGCGGCATCGTCGAGATCGCCGGCCCGGAACGAGCACCGTTCAACGAAATCGTCGCCCGCTATCTGAAGGCGGTCGGCGACCCGCGTGAGGTCGTGAGTGACCCCGAGGCCCGATACTTCGGCGGCCGGGTCGAGGAGCGCTCGCTCGTGCCGTTGGGCGAAGCGCGCCTCGGCCGCATCGGTTTCGACGAATGGCTCCGCCGCTCACCGGCAAGAACGGCAAGGTGACCCTCGTCTTGAGCTAGGCGAGCGGGCAACGCAAGATCTGGAGGGTCCTTGGAGATCGCCGACTGGCTGCGCGGACTCTCGCTGGAGCGGTACGCCGAGACGTTCCGCGACAATGCCATCGACGTCGGCGAGGGCTCTACCTTCAGCTTCACTTATCTGAGAGATCATAGCTGCCAAGCTGATTGTGATCGTAGAGAAAAGGCAAACCGTGTGCGTAAGCCCGGCGAGCCGATGAGGCCGGTGCCGATGATAACCATTCGCCGCGCTAGCGTATATAGCGGCACGAGGGAGGCACCATGTTAGATTAGGGCTGCTGATATTCGATCAGCAGACATTCTCCGATTCGATGTCCTTCGCGGGTGATGTGATTCCTTCCATGACTCGTAGCCTCCAAACAATGTCTGGAGCAGTACTACAGTACGATATTGTTTCTGGGTGCCAATGGCGGCGGCAAGTCGGTTTCGCCAAGCATCTCCCGCAAATCTATTTCCGCGGTCCGGCACATTTGTGAGATCGGGACGTCATTCGCATTCCCCTCAAACGGGTTTTCGGTGCTCTCTCCGACTCGCTCCAGCGAGGTGTACATCCAGGAAATCAATACACTGAAAGGGATGACCAGCCAGACCATGTTTCCCTTGATCACCCCGTCGACGCTGTCATTGAGCTTGTCGAATTCCCTGAGCAACCCGAAGGGAAGCAGAAGGCAGAACAATTTGATGAAAAAGGAATTGACGGTTGCATATTGCCTTGGATACGGGAAATCCTTGATGCATTCACATCTGCCTTGTTGCAAGAGGAAATCCTTGATTGACTTTTGCATGTCGAGGAACTGCGCCACGTCGATCGCCTGGCTGGCGAAAAGCCCTTTTATCGTTTTGCTTTGAAGGCTCATGATCTGGGTTGCCTTGCTGCCCGCGGCAAGAATCTGTTTTTGCTCCGCATCAGGAAGGTATTTCGCCAGCTCCGTTTCCAATGCCGTTTGCCTTTCATGGATGGAGTAATACTTCAAATACTCTGCATTGTGTCCCTTGCTTATGGTTTCCCATGCCCTGTTCTCCCTCAGCTGATAGCGCAATGCAGTCAACCAGGCGAGGTGGCGATAGACAAGCTCTGTTGATTTTTCGGCATTGTCAAAAAAGTCCCTGCTCATTGTTCCCCAGGCCCGACTGCTGCTTATGATGTCGCCCCATATTTGTCGAGCTTCCCAGGTACGGTTATAGGTTTGAAAGTTTTTGAAACCAACGATAAACGCGGTGGCTGTTCCCAGGAGCGCCACTACCGTCGAGGGAATGCCCAGCCATTTTATGTTTCCGATCTGGTATGCAACAACGGCTACGACTCCCAGAATAATCAGGACGTAGATATCCCTTCGTGTCCAATTGAGGAACTCCGAAAGTTTGTATGATTTGCCAGTGTGCATGGTTGCTTGTCCTTACCAAAGTGGGCATCATCAAACGACCTGTAGGTCGCCTCGGGATCGGTGATGATCCCCGCCTGCCAGCTTGCGCGGCAATTGCGCCGAAATCAATGCCGCAGGCGACCGGGTCTGGTTTGAGGGCAATCATGATATGGGGTCGAATCTTTACCTTTGATTAAGACGACTCTCGATCTTCTCTACTGCTCCCTTCAATTGCCGATCCACCGCCATCCTCTCTCTTAACCTTTTTCTCTCGCGGCTGACCGCGCTATAGTCCAACCCGCCCAACCGTCTTCCCAGCTCCGCCTGACTGATCCCGCTATAACGATACATCAACTCCATCGCTACTGCCCGATAGTCTCTATACGGCGTGCGCTTCTTTTTTAGCTCTACACCGCCGATTTTGAAATACCGTGTCACCGCGCTCAACGACACTTCAGGATCCAGCGCATGAATCGCCCGCAGCGAAGGACGCTCTCGCCGAGCACCGGCTTTGTCTAGCTTCCCCTTCAACTTCTCTAAAAAACCCTCTCTCCCTAATATCACCTGCCCCGTCAACTCCTCCCACGGCGTCTCGTACCCTCTCATGATTGCATCTTCGATGAACTGTCTGTACCTGGACCTCGATGCTCCGAGGTGACCGAGCACCTCTTCATAACTCACCCATGGCGCTCTTCGCTCGGCGGCAACGTAGCCCGCGAGACTGCTCCAAGGAAATCTCTCCAAGTACTTGAGCTGTTCCCTGATCGTCTTTTGTTTATGAGGATTGACCCGAACAGGGTTCAAATGCACGTAGCGGCTGAGTTCCAATAAATAGCTGTCTTTCTCCACCACTACGGCCTTGTATCTTCCCTGATATAGATGGCCCACGCGGTTGTGGCGCCGATTGTAGGCCCCCGTATAAGCGATATTAAAATGCCTCATAAACTCCGACAGGTTGGCTTTGGGGGTCTCCACGATAAAGTGAAAATGGTTGCCCATCAAAACGTAAGCATGAAGCTTGACCCCGTAGATTTCTAAAGAGGCCTTAAGCTTATCTAAAAACAGCAATCGATCTTGGTCATCTCGGTAAATCGCCCTCCGCTCGTTTCCTCGACAAGTGACATGATAAAAAGCATGTGGGTACGCTATCCGTAACGGTCGTGCCATGAACTCCAATTAATACAAACGGGATCCTTAAGTCAAAGGTAAAGATTTGACCCCATTCTCTGGACGGTATCGCTATGGAAGAGATCGAAGACCGCCACGGAGAGATTCCCCGGGATCGCGACGTCGTCCTCTACTGCTCGTGACCCAATGAAGCGACCAGCGCCCGGGTGGCGCTGCTGCTGCGAGCCAAAGGAATCACCAGGGTCCGCCCGCTCGAAGGCGGGATCGATGCCTGGCTAGCGCACAATTTCCCATTCGCTACCGAAAACCTCGTCAAGAAACCCGTTGCCCTCTGAGAGAAGGTCTCCGTTATTGTCCTTTACTACGAAACACCGAAAACCGGTAGCCAAGCTGATCCCGATTCCTACTGGCACTGGCAAAGTGATCGGAAGCTTCAAAGGAAACTCAACATCAAGGCAACATCCTATCTACGGGCTCAAGTGGGATGCTCAATCTTGATACCTTTCTGCTTCGCGTCTTAGCCGACGAATCTGAGGCTCGCGAAACAAGGTTGCTGTCGAACGGACTGCGGCCGGGGCGGCCGCTTGCATCCGCAAATCGCCTGGGCCAAGCTGCGCGCCCCGCGCGACGGCGCGGCGATCGCGAGCAAGAAGTTGTGGAGTTGAAATTCAAAAGTGCCTGTGCGGGATGAACGAAACAAAACGCACGAAAGGTTAGAAGTAACAGTCCAACCCTTGATTACGTGCGGAAGCGGATAGAGACCCTGCGCGACAGAGAGGAAATAGCCGACCGACAATAACGCACAACTCAGGCCTGACCCTCAGCGTTCTGCTCCGTGAAGTAATAGATGAACTTGACGTTGCGAGACCGCAGTGGGGCGAGATCGATGACCTCATAGTGTTTGCCAAATGTTTCTACGAGGTAGTCGGAAAGGGTATCATAGGCCGGTCTATCGCATCAGATCCAGGGAGACTAACGCGTTCATTGAAACGGTTACTCACAAAAGCGGGAGTAGCTGTGTCTTAAACACGTGCCAACAAATGAACGATCAATGCCGGTAGTTTACTCGTCACTGCTGTTGTGTATTCATAAACATCGGCGAAATACTTGTTTGGGAATCCTCTAACCTACTCCTGCTGATTCCCATTGTGATCGGGCTGGTGTATCACTACAAACGCAAGATCTTTGGCAGCTTTAATTTTCTTTAGGCCGTTCAAGCGCTTTTAAAAGCTGGCCCAAGGCTTTTTTGTGAGTGAGATTTGCAAAGTCCGCATAGTTACGCTCGATTAGAAAACTTTTAAGATCTCTTACTCCCCGCACCACGTTAAAGCCTTCCTGTTTCCATCGATTATCAACTGATATGGGAATCCATTAGCGTCCGGGTATTAATTGAACAAATTTAGTTGATTAGGTGAAAACGCGTGAATGTCATCGGTGACGATTTTGGTAAGCAGTTGATCTAACGGAATTCTCTCGAACATGGTCAGGCTCAAGAT
>Ga0209056_10003262_pt1 | contig 17381 bp, 13 predicted proteins | sample GraSoiAngelo_114_FD_185876 | JGI IMG/M metagenome (GOLD analysis project Ga0209056, IMG submission 185876) | Grasslands soil microbial communities from the Angelo Coastal Reserve, California, USA - 14_0903_13_40cm (SPAdes) (version 2) | ecosystem: Environmental > Terrestrial > Soil > Grasslands... | reverse complement strand
GTGTGGTGCGCGAACTCGACCTCGCCCAGCAGCGGTCCACGGCCGTGGACCGCTGCTGGCACTCAACCTTTCTCTGTAAAGGATCTCCTGATAACAATGTGTAAAGCATGTCCTGATACTGGACACACTCCTGCCTGTGCGCGTTTGCTAAGTCCAACAAATTCAGCTTCGACGAAGCCACTTATAGATGCCAGATCGCGCCTTTTAGGTTTTTTCACAACTTCTTTACGCATAGGAGCAACTACCAGCGCGTGTACGTTGGCTGCTCGATTCATTTTCAGATTACACGACAGGGATGAGCCATTTGAGGAAGGCGAAGAGCACCCGCTGCGAAGGAATCACCTGTACGCGAGGACAGGCCGCATTGAAGCTCCTCACCCAAGTAGATTTTGCACAGTACTATTACTCTTTGAATCCTAGCCAGCGCCCTGCGACGAGACCCCAGCGACATAACTGCCTAATTGACAAGCGCTTACTTCTTGGAGCGTGACTTGCTCCCGCGTAAGCGGGAATCCGCGTGTGTATCGGTCCCCACAGACACAAGGGTCAAGGAGGCCTACGTGGTGAAGAAGCTGAAGTGCTTCTGCTTAGGGATGCTTACTTTTTCCTTGCTCGCAATGCCGGCTCTGGCACAGAAAAACCGTTCCAACAAGGGCGGCGTGGCCCGCGGGGACGCGCGTGTCGATCTGGTTCAGTCTGCTACGAAGAAAGATAAAGACCGCGATCCTAGTCCGGACAACGATAAGAACAAGGGCAAGCACAAGGGCGAGACCAAGGGCAAGCACAAGGCCAAGGGTCACCGCCACTAAGAAAATCCCTGCAGAGGCCGCTCATCCAGAATACGGGGGGAGCCTCCAGCGGTCATGGTGGTTCCCCTTTTTGACTTTCTTGCAGTCTAGAAAAGCCCTTCCCATACGCATCCCGAAATTCATACCGCAGATCCTGCGTCAAGTTGTCGATACGACCCACCCCGCGCAACTCCCCCGACAACACCCCCCATCATTCATACCTTAGCATTTACCGCCAGCCGCCAAAACTGCACAAGTGGAACCTCCTCACTCGTAGCGAAGGGCCACCATCGGATCGACCCGTGTCGCCCGCCGCGCGGGGATGTAGCTCGCAACCAGGCCAACAACCAGCAGGAATAAAGGAACAAAGATGAACGCTATAGGGTCACGCGCACTGAGCCCGAAAAGCATGCTGGAGAGCACATGGGACACGGCGGCACACCCGATCATGCCCACGAGCCCGCCGACCAGCACTGGGCGCATGGCCTGCCGGAGCACAAGGTGCATGACTTCAGCGCCATCAGCTCCCAGAGCCATGCGGATGCCGATCTCGCGCACGCATCGGCTTACGCTGTAGGACACCATTCCGTAGACACCGATCGAAGCGAGAAGCACGGCCAGGACCCCAAGTGCTCCAGAGAGCGCGGCCACAATGCGCGAGGGCGCGCGCCAGATTTCGAGGTAGTCTTCAAGTTTGGTCACATCCACGGGCATGTCGGCGTCGAGCGATTGCACCGCGTCGCGAACGCCTTTAGCGATCGCCGTGAAGTCTCCTGCGAAGCGCACCAGCACATAAGTGCGCACGTTGTCTTGTGGCGCGGCCGGAAAATAGAGGTACGGCGTCTTGACGTCGCCCAGATGCGAAACTTGTGCGTCCTTCGTCACTCCAATAACCGAATATTCGCGCCCGGTGTCCTCGCGCAGTGTTTTGCCCAGAGGATCTTCGCCGGGCCAGAGGCGGCGCGCAGTAGATTCAGGCACGATTATCCCTGGCGCGTCGGGCGTCTCACCCGGCTCGAAGCCGCGGCCCCGCACGATGGGAATCCCGACCACAGAAAAATATTCTGGAGAAACGTGGTTGTATTCGATCGCAGCCTTTTCGGACCGGCCTGGAACCGTGAAGTAGTCGGCGCTAAAGTCGTGGCTCAGCGGCGCGCACTCCGCTTGCGCAATTTCGCTTACGCCAGGAAGGCCCGCGAGGCGCTCTCGCAAGCGGACCATAAATGCCGTCGCTCTAGTTTCATCGTAACCCTGCGCTTTGGGATAGAGGAACGCTGCCGCAACGTCCTTCATCTCAAAACCGGGATCGACCGTCTGGGCGTAGTAAAGCCCGCGTAGCAGCAATCCAGCCGCCAACAACAGGATCATGCACACGGCAACCTGAGCGCCGACCAAAGTGTTGCGCAAAAACCGACCGCTCTTTTTGCCGGGGCCGGATTTCGCACCGTCTTCTTTCAACGCGGTGTTGAGGTCGAGTCGCGAGCTCTGCAAAGCTGGGATCAAACCGAACAGGATTCCAGTTACAAGAGTCAGCGCCAGGGCGTAAGCGAGCACACGAAAGTCGGGCGCAACATTCAACGCGAGAGTAGAAAACTTATGCGGCAGGTGAGAAGTAACAAATTGCGTGATGCTTGCGAATGACCAGAACGCGAAAAGCGATCCCAGCGCTCCTCCGAGCATCGAAAGCAGGAGACTCTCTGTCAACAATTGCCGCGCGAGACGCCATCGGCTCGCGCCGATGGATAGCCGCAGCGCGATTTCCTTGTGGCGCGCGGAAGCGCGTGCAAGCAGAAGATTGGCTACGTTCGCGCACGCAATCAGCAGCACGAGTCCGAAAGCGGCGAGAATTACGAAAGCCACTGGGATTAGGCTTTCCCGCTCTTCTGGTCTGCCGAGAAACGTAGCTGTCGAGATCGCTAACGAAGTAGTGCGGCCAGGATTCAGTTGGTCGATGCGTCCGGCGATAACACCAAGGTCCGCGCGCACCTGCTCCATCGTAACGCCTGGCCGTACGCGGCCGAGCAGGGCCAGCCAACTCATATTGTCATCCGCCAGGCGATCGCGTCCTGCGTCGAGAACCTTTTGAATGGTTACGGGCACCCAGAATGCGCTTGGAATCGGCTCTGTGCCCGTGAATCCCGGAGGAGCGACGCCAATCACAGTGAATGCCATGCGATTCAAAGTGATTCTCTGGCCTACAAGTGTTGGGTCACCTCCAAGCGTATCCCGCCACAATTGATCGCTAACCACGACGACGGCGTTTTCGCCCGAAGCAGCGCAATCAGCGTCGACAAAGCCACGTCCCCGTGCAGGGTGCTCGTTCAAAACCTCGAAATAGTTGCATGAAGTTGCCGCCCCCAAAAGCTGCTGTATCTTGCCGCCAGCAAGGGTTCCTTCGAGGAAGGGCTCATAAGCCAGAAGTCCCGAGAAGACGTGATTGTGTTCGCGGTAGTCAAGATATTCCGAGTACGAGAACATGCTCGTTTCGCCGTGAGTGTTGCGAACAGTCCGCCGATGAAAGATCTGGCTCACACTGACCAACTGTTCCGCACGAGGGATCGGAAGTAAACGCAACGCGGCGCCGTTCAGGACTGAGAAGATTCCAACGTTGATTCCGACGCCCAGAGCGATCGCCAGCACGCAGGCTACCGTAAACCCCGGATTCTGCCGAAGCATGCGCAGGCCATAACGCAAATCTTGGACCGCGGTCTCGAGAAGGTTCACACCGCGCGCCTCACGGCATTCTTCTTTGGCCCTCTCGATTCCTCCAAACTCAATCCGCGCCCGCCGCATCGCTTTCTGCCGAGGCACGCCGCTGCGAACCAAATCCTCCGCATACGCCTCGATGTGGAAGCGCAACTCCGCGTCCATCTCGCTCTCCATCCGCGAGCGCCGTAGCACCGCCCGCACCCACGAACGAATGCGCCTCCACAGCCTCATACTTCCTCCGGCGCAACATCCAACACGCCCGCGAAACCCACCGCGCTCATTCGTACCTCAGTGCGACCATCGGATCGACTTTCATCGCACGCCGAGCTGGCAAGTAACATGCGAACAAAGCAACCAACATGAAAAGGCTTGCGACGCTCGCCAAGGTGATCGGGTCAGTAGCGGAGATACCAAAAAGTAGGGTCGCGAGCCAGCGGGTGAGTCCAAACGAGACAACGAGGCCCATAACCACTCCCGTAACCGCCAACACGAGCCCTTGTCGGATGACAAGCGCGAGGAGGTCGCGGGGCTGCGCCCCGAGAGCCACCCGAACGCCAAGTTCGCGGGTGCGCTGGCTGACCGAATACGACACGACCCCGTAAATCCCGACTGCGGCCAACGCTAACGCCACTCCCGCGAAGACGGACATCAGTAGCAGGTTGAAACGGCGCGGGGCAAGCCACTGTGCTAGAACGTCTTCCATGGTCTGAATTGCAAAAACCGGTAGATTCTTCTCCACTGCGCCAATTTGCTCCCTTACTTCTGAGATTAGCCTCCACGGGTTTCCATCGGTGCGGACGAAGAGCACGAGCGGCACGGCAAACGGAGGGTAATCCTGAGTGAAAGGCGTATAAAACTCAGGCACAGGAGCGGTGTCCAATCCACCTTGGTGGATATCGCCGACGACCCCCACTACCGTAAGCCACGGCGGGGGCGTGCCGCTCGCCTGCAATCGGAAGCGTTTGCCAACCGGGTTCTCATCGCTCCAATAGCGCTTCGCCATTGCGCGATTGATGACTGCGACAGGCAGCACTTGGGTCGAATCTTGCGTCGAAGGGAGACGCCCCTCGATGAGCGGAATTCCAAGAGCGCGGAAGTAGCCAGGGCTCACCACGCGATTGTTGGCTAACCTTGGGGGCTGGCCGGGCGATGGCTCGGTACGACCCTCGATTGTCAAGCTAGACCGAATTCCCAACTCCATCACTGGCAGTGCTGTTGCGACCCCGACCACTTGCACGCCATGCACCGCCTGCACGCGCTCGATCACTTCTCGAAAGAGGTTCGCAACGCGCGTCGAGTCCTGCGCCTCATCCTTCGGCAGTCTCATTTGCAACGTCAGCAGATGCTCCGGCGTGAATCCGAGACTAACATTCTGTAGCCGCAAGAAACTCCGAATGAGCAGACCCGCCCCCACCATGAGCACCAGAGATAAGGCTATTTCGGCCACCACAAGCACCCCACGCAATCGCTGCGCCGCGCCTGAGCCAGGTCCACCCTCCTTGAGTGTCCGCTGTACGTCAAGCCTTGCTAACCCCAATGCAGGAGCCAACCCGAACGCAAACCCGGCGAGACAGGAAATCCCGAATGTGAAGGCAAGTACGGGCGAATCTATGGTGACTTCATCCAGACGAGGAATCGTGCCGGGATTCATGAGCTTCAAAATCCGAATCCCCAACGTCGCAAGCAACAAACCCAGCGTTCCGCCTACAAGTGCGAGTATGACGCTCTCCGTCAGAAGCTGGCGAATGAGCCGTCGTGCGCTGGCTCCCAGAGCAGCGCGGGAGGCGATCTCCTTCTCGCGTACGGCCGACCGGGCCAGCAATAGGTTGGCCACGTTTACGCACGCGATAAGCAGGACGAAAGCGACGGCTGCCTGAAGGACGACCAGTGCTTGTTGAAAACCTTGTACCACCGTGTCGCGCAGCGGCATCAAGGTCAATGCCAGACTCCTGTTTTCAGGATAGCTCTCTGCCCAATTGTGAGCGAAAACATTCAATTCACTCTGCGCATGGTCTAATGACACACCCGTCTTGAGCCGCGCGATGACGTTTAGATAGTACGAATTCCTGTCGTGCACCTCACTGGCAGCGAAAATCTTCGGTACCCAAATATCAGTGCCCTTTCGGGGAAAATCGAATCCGCGTGGTGCCACACCAACCACCTCATAGTGCTCATCATCAAGGGTAAGCGTTTCGCCGATCACGTTGGCCTGTCCCCCGTAGTGGCGCTGCCACAAACCATAGCTGAGGATTGCGACGCGGGGCGCTCCGTCTTTTTCATCATCATCTGTGAATCCGCGGCCGATCAGTGGCGACACTTTGAGCACCGAAAAGAAGGAGGGGGAGACCATTTGGCCGCTCAAGCGTTCAGGCTGGTCTACGCCACCACTCGAGTTGAAATCAGACGCGGTGAAGTCCGCGATCCCCTCAAAGGATTTGTTCGCCCGCCGAAGCTCCAGATAAGACGCCGGGGTCAGTTCGAAGGGGCCGCTGCGCGGTTGAATGGTCCGATACTTCACCAGCACCAGTCGGTCGGCATCCGCATACGGTAAGGGGCTCAACAGCACGGTGCTAACAACACTGAAGACGGCAGTATTCGCTCCGATGCCCAATGCCACCGAAAAAGCAGCGACTAAAGTGAATCCCGGAAACCTACGCAACATCCGCAAACCGTAGCGCAAATCCTGGATGAGGCTTTCGACGAAGTTCGTGCCGCGGGCGTGGCGGCATTCTTCCTTAGCGCGCTCGATACCACCAAACTCGATCCGCGCCCGCCGCATCGCTTCCTGCCGAGGCACCCCGTTGCGGACCAAATCCTCCGCGAACGCCTCGATATGGAAACGGAGCTCCGCGTCCATCTCGCTCTCCATTCGCGAGCGCCCCAATGTTGCCCGCACCCACGAACGAACCCGGCTCCAGAGCCTCATACTTCCTCCGGCCTTGTACCCAGGATTCCCCCGATGACCTCCGCCATGCGATTCCACTTCTCGGCTTCGGTCTGTAGTCGGTGCTTTCCCGCTGCCGTCAGTTGGTAATACTTGGCCTTGCGTTTATTTTCCGACTCGCCCCACTCACTGGTGATCCACCCCTGGTGTTCCAGACGATACAGCGCCGGGTACAAAGAGCCTTGTTGGATTTCCAGGCAGTCTTTGGAAATCTGCTGGATGCGCAGCAACACGCCGTAGCCATGCAACGGCCCGAGGGATACGGCTTTGAGGATCAGCATGTCGAGGGTGCCTTGCAGAAGCTGGAGTTGTTTGTCCACGAAAGCGTCTCTCCTAGATGCGCTAGGAATATAATCCCGGTCTCCTAGTCTGTCAAGGAGAAGCCCGCCCTCCCGGCTACGCCGCCTCCCGCCCGATTGCCGCGCGTAAGATATATATTGACAAGTAATAGAACTATGCTATAATCGGCTTATCGCTTGGGTGCCATTCTCCGGCGCCGGCTCAGTTATGCGTCCCCGCCTGCTCCCTTCAAAATTTCGGGATACTCGTCTGCCCAGTTCTGCGGTCAATTCCCTGCAAAACACGGAACTTTTTCATCTAACCTCTTTCATTTCACACTGTTCCGCACTCTTTTCCGCAACGGGCGCAACGCAACCCTTTTGGAATCAATTCGTTCCGCACTCTTTCTATCGCCATGGGGGTGTGGGGGGGTAGCATTCCACAGCCCCAGTCCATCCATCCTCCAATCTCCATCCTCCAACATCCGCAGTTTTCCACAGGGTATCTTCCCCCTGCTGGACTGCTCCGCCGCAAACGGCTAGCCTATGCGCTCCTTTCCCCAGGGCCTTCAGAGGTATCGATGGCCAGTATGACCCCCATCCCTGCCGGCGCGCCGCCGGAGCGTTTCGGTCTTCCCTTTTGGATGGACCGCGCCCTGAAAGAGCTGGAGCACGTGCGCTCCTCCGCCGACCCCGATTCCGTCCATGACGCCCGCGTCGCCATTCGCCGCTGCCGCTCGCTTGCCTCCGCCATGCAGGAAGTGGACCTCCATCCTGCCTGGCGCAAAATGCGGAAGCTCCCGCGGAAATTGTTCCGCGCCCTCGGCTCGCTGCGCGACGCGCAAGTCCTCCAGGACCGCGTCAAGCAACTCTCGTGGGAAGGCGACGCCGTCCGCGAAAGTCTGCTCCAGCTTCTCGCGGAACGCGAAGCGGCGTCCCGCGGCCGCGTTCTCCGCTCCGCCCAACGCTTCGACGAAAAGATTTGGAAGCGCCTCGCCCGCACGCTTGGCCGCCGTGCGCGCCTTGTCCCGCCCGGCAGCCTCGCCGCGCAGTGCCTCGCCCTCGAGCGTTACGAGGAAGCGCACGAACTCCACACGCGCGCCCTCCAAATCGAGAAGCCTAAGCCCTGGCACGCCTTGCGCATCGGCCTCAAGCGCTTCCGTTATACGGTCGAGAATCTGCTTCCGGATCTCTACGCATCCTGGGAAGACGACCTGAAGCAGGTTCAGGATCTCCTCGGCGATCTCCAGGATTTCTCCGTGCTCGACGCGCTCTTGAAAAAGGCGTCCGCCGGAATCCTGCTCGCATCGGCTGAAGCCATGCGGGACAGATTAGCCGCCGAGCGCAAACAGCGCATCGCAAACTACCGCCAGCGCACTCTGGGCGACGCTGGCCTCTGGAAGAAATGGCGCGCTGGCCTTCCCAGCAATTCTCACGTGGAAGCCGCTGCCCTGGCTCGTCTCCGCGCTACTGCGCGCGCGTTGGATCCGCATCCGCGCCGCACCGCCCAGGCCGCCCGCTTCTCGCTGCGCCTTTTTGATGCTCTGGCCCGCTCCGGCTGCGCCCCGAGGTTCCGCGAGCCCGCGCTCCGTCGCATCCTGCGCGCCGCCGTCTTGCTTCACGGCATCGGCGCAAGTGCCGGCCGCAAATCGCCCCATAAGGCTGCGCGCGACATCCTTCTTCGCCTGCCTCAGCCGCCCGGCTGGACTCGCGAATCGTGGGAGACTCTTGCGTGGACGCTGCGCTATCATCGCGGCGCTGAAGCAAAAAGAAGGGGCAACAATTTTGTGCGTTTGAATCAGGAACAGCGCAACGACGTTTGTGGCCTCGCCGGTGTATTACGCTTAGCCCGCGCCCTGCGGCGCTGCGGTGTTGATTCCGTGGCTGGCCTTCGTGTCGTTCCCTCAGCCGATGCCGTGCGGCTTCAGATCCCGAATTTGACCATCAACGCGGCCGCCGCCGCGCGCTTGGCAGCGGGAAAACATCTCCTCGAAACCTATCTTCAGAAGCCTGTATTCCTTGAGCCCGCCGGAAAAGTTGTCACGCTGCCGAAGCTGCCGGTCCTCGGGCCGGAAAAAATATCCGTCGCCTCGGATTGACCTCGCTCACTCCCCGGCTCGCCTCAGCAATTTTGGCGTCGCCAGCCAAATCAAAACGCCGGATGGGGGTGACACCCGCTTCAGCTCAATCATCGCCACTCCCGCCTTTTTCAGCGCGGTCAGGAGACGCTTCGACCCCAGCGCGTACGCCACCGCCTGATCGAGCTGCGGCGCATGCCCAAAGCAGAACACCGAGGAGGCCTGCTTCTCTCGCGCCAATTCCCGGAACAGTTGCAGCGGGTCGCACCCCGGCAGCAACGCCTCCGTTTTCTCGATTTTCTCCTTGGAAAAATGCAGCGCGTCGGCAAAGATCTCGGCCGTCTGCATCGCGCGCACATACGGGCTGGAGAAGAACGCATTGGCCGTCGCGCCCAGTGCGGCCACGCCCTTCGCCACCAGCTTCGTCTTCGCGATTCCTTCTTCGGTCAAATATCTCTGCGGATCTGCCGGACATTTCGGATCTTCGCGGTCGATCGCGATCCCGTGACGCACGATATACAATTCCATCCCGCTCCTCCCCCACTTTTTTCACGCGCTCACCCGGCGAAAGTACAGCTTCACCTGAAACTCCTTCTTGAACAGTGCTGCCGCGCGGTCCGCGGCATGCAAGTCCTCGCTCACGTCGCCCTTCGCTGTCACCTGCAAGCCGACTGCGCCCCGCTGGAACGCCGCCTTCAAATTGCTTACGCGTTGCCGGTGGGAATGGTCCAGCGCCTCCGCTATGCGCACGAGCGACGCCAGCCGCCGCACCAAGCGCTGGTCGGCGTTCCCGAGCGTGTCGTAGGCGGCGTGATGTCTCGCCGGTTCCGACTTTCGATTGTGGTATCGCACCAGGCCGGCGACGACTGCGCGCTCGCGCCCTTCGAGTCCCGCAATGTCGCTGTTGAAGACCAGATATTCGCCGTGTTTATGGTGGGCGCGGTGACTCACAATATGCCCCACGTCATGCAGCAAAGCACCCGCTTCAAGCAGCGCGCGCGCTTGGGCCGCAAAATGGTGCACCGGCTGAAGCTGATCGAAGAGAAGCAAGCTCAGCTCGCGCACGTGCTCGGCGTGCGGAAGGTCGAAGGCCAAGGGCGCCAGCCGCCGCGCAAAACTTTTCACGCCCGCAAGCAACTCACGCGATTGCGCGTCGTAGCGTTGCCGCCCCTTTTGCGAAAACGCCTCCCGCGCAATCTCTTGCAGCAATCCCTCGCGAACGCCCACGCCCGGCACCATCATCCTGCGCACATTCAGATAACGCCCGAGCGTCAACAAGATCAGCGCTGCCACTCCCATCACGTCTGCCCGGTCGCGTCGCACGCCGAACGCCTTCATCCGGCCGGTCACATCGCGCCGAAGAATTCCGTCCAGCCGGTCCCGCAGGAGCGACAAATCCAGAGAAGGCAGGCCGTGCTCGCGCGGGCCGGGCGCGAGGGTTGCCAGCATTTCTGCATTCCCGCCGCATGCCACGGCGATCGTTTCCGCGAGATTCGGCCGCATCGGCAGACGCGATTCCAGCAGCGCCCGCACATATCGCCGCACTTGTTCCGCCTGCGACGGCCGAACGACCCCGCGAATCTCGAGAGTGGTCATCAGCCGCACGGTTCCAGCCGGCAATTGCGCGCTTTGCTCGACGGCATGTTCGCGCAGCAAGCCGATCTCCAGGCTCCCGCCGCCGAGATCAACGATGCAACGCAGCGGAGCGTCCGGACTGAGCGCGCCGAGCACCCCTTCCCGGCACAGCCGGGACTCTTCCGCACCGCTGATCACCTCAAGCCGGAGCCTGGTCTTTCTCCAGATTCGGCGGACGAGCGAGCCACGATTCTTCGCTTCGCGCGAGGCGCTCGTTGCAACCGCGCGATATTCCGTCACACCAAATTCGTTCATCAGCGCTCGGAAATGCCGGAAGGCCTTCCCGGCTTTCTCGAGAGTTTCTTCGCTGAAGCGATGCCGCAGAAAAACACTTTCGCCCAGCCGCAGGGGATAGCGCTCCGTGTGCAGCGGTTCGATGTCCAGAGCCGAATAGGCGCGCACGATGGAGAGTCGGATGGCGTTCGAGCCGGCGTCAATGGCCGCGATGTGAACCGGCTCCGCCACGCAGGCTTCACCGCCAGAGATGTTGGAGGGCCGCGGACGGCGAGTACTTCGTCGCGCGAATTCCCAGAGACTCGCCAATCTTTTGCCGCAGTTGTTTGTTCACCGCGGGCACGCTCGCCTCGCCGTCCAGCTCGATGAAGTTGTTGCGCTTGGCCATCACCTCGAATTCGCGCTGAATCATGGTCTGATAGCGGATGAACGACCAGTACAGATCGTGCGAGAGCGACATGTCGCGCCCGGCCTCCCAGTAGCTGATGGCCTGCGCCTTCTTGAACTCGCGCGCAAACGCGGTCTCCGGCCGCACGTTCAGCCAGAACGTGAGGTGCGGGCGCAACGCCATGGCATACAGGCCGCTCAGATAGTCGCGGTTGATCCCGCGCACCACGCCGCGGGCGATGAGCGTGAAAATGTAGCGATCCGCAAGCACCACGGTTCCCGAGCGCAACGCGGGGAGAATGCGGTGCTCCACCTGGTCGAAGAAATCCGTCGCGTACATCAGCCCGAGCGTCAGCCGCGTCACTGCGTTTTTCGCCAGCAGCTCATCGATATCTTTTCCGACGAGATTGGATCGGCGCAGCCCGCTGGTCTGTACCGCGAAACCTTCGGACTCCAGCCACTCCTGGAGCAGAGCAATCTGCGTGGACCGGCCGGAGCCGTCCATCCCTTCAAGTACCACGAGCGAGCCGGTGATTTCGCTCGGATCGAAGCCGACGAGCGGCTCTCCAAAAAAGGTCTGCGCGACGCCATCATCGCTCGCCGCCGGCTTGTGCGCTGCCGGGGCCGGGGCAGGTGTAGTGGCGGACACCGGCGCCGGCTCGGGCGCGATTGGTTGCTTCTCGCTTTCCGGGGCGCTCATTCGGCTACCTCAAGGCGCGGCGCGAATCGGTTCAAGTCGATTTTCTCGGCAACGATCGCGCGCATCTGCTTCTGCAACTTGTTCACCGGCAACGTACCATCCAGCACGACAAAATTGTCGCTCTCGACCATCTTGTCGTACTCCTCCAGAATCCGCGCCTGGAACAGTTTGAAGCTTTCCGCGCGGTCGAAGGAGAGTCCCAGGTCCATTCCGGCTTCGTAGTATTTCAACCTCGGCCGGCCGCTGAGAATCCGGTCCACGGCCACTTCCAGGGGAGCCCGAAAATAGAAGGTGATATCCGGCACGGGCGCGAAGCGGTAGAGGTTGCGCAGCCATCGGGGAGGGCAGCCGCGCGCCGCGTCGCGGGCAAATGCAGTGTAGATGTAGCGGTCCGCCAGCACGAGATAGTCGCCCTGCAGCAGCGGCATGATCTGCCGCTCGCAGCGGTCGGCGAAATCCGCCGCATGGAGAAGGGAAAAGGTCACGGGCGTGAGCAGACGGCGCTGCTTTCCGCGCCGCGTGGCCGATTTCACCAGCGGCGAGGAATTCCATTCGGTAAAGTGCAACCGGTAGCCGCCGATTTCCAGCCAACGTTTCAGAAGATAGAGCTGCGTGCTCTTTCCCGAACCGTCGGTCCCTTCCACGACGATCAGCGCGCCGGGGTACGCGCGGCTCGGGATGGGGCGTCCGGGCTGCGGCAGCGTGGATTTCGTGGTCTCCGTGCGTTGCGGTTTTTGTACTGTCTCTTGTGCTTCCATTCGATTGGGCTGGAATGCGCTTTCCCGCGAAGACTACCTTGCGATTGTTACAACCTCATTACAGCACATGCGCCGCGTCCCGGGGAAATCGCGCGCGGCTTTAAAAAACGGCCAGCTTCACGTGCAGGAATTTCTTCGGGTTCTGCCGGAAATCCCCCACCAGAAGGCGCAAATCACCGGTAAGCCCGGCCAGATTGTCGTACAGTTTTGCGTCGTTAAACAGCTTGCCCGCCGACGTGGTGTTTTCGTTCAACTTGGCCGACGCAGCCGCGAGATGCGCGCTCGTGTCTTTCAAATTCTTGTACAGCGCGTCATCCACGACGAGCTTACCGAGCGTTCCTTTGCCGGCGCGCACGTCGGTGAGCAGTGCATCACTCTTTTCGATCGCGTCCTTCGCATTCTTGTAGATGCTCTCGTCATAGATCAATTTTCCGAGTGAACCCTTTTGCGCCTGGATGTCCGCCATCATCGTATCCATGCGCCCGACGGCGGAATTCGCCTTCTGGTAGATCTCGTCGGAAGCGACCAGTTTGCCCAGCGAGCCCTGGCCAGCCTGGATGTTGGACACCATTTGATCGCTCTTCGCCAGGACGTTATTCAAGTGGTTGTAAGCCTGCTCATCGGTGAGCAACTTGCCGAGCGTGCCGCGGCCTTGTTGCACGCCAGCGATAAGCTCGCGCACGTCGTCGGACAGCGCTTGAAGATTGGCCATCACGTCGGCGCTGCGCTCGACCACTTCTTTGATGGCTTTCTCCTCCGTTCCTTTCACTTCCCCGTTATTCACAATCGGCACGCCCGTATAGCCGCGCGAGATATTCACATAGCGGTTGCCGAGCAAACCTTCGGTGACGAGGCTCGCGGTCGAATCGGTCAGGATGTCGTCCTGATAGCGCTGATCAATGCGCATGCGGACCTCGACATTGCGCCTCTTCTCGACAGCCTGCCCGGACTTGCGCGGCATGATGCGAATAGCCTCCACGTTGCCGACCTCGACGCCGTCGAGCCGCACCGGCGCGCCGTTGGCCAGGCCGGACACTTCCGGAAGGTAGGCGTACAGCCGGTACTTCGCCCCCAAGAAGCCGTATCCGGTCACGTAGAAGATGCCGACCGCCAGGACCAGAAGCCCCACCAGCACGAAAAGGCCGACGCGCAGCTCCGTCCAGGACAACTGTTTGCGCTGTGCCATTCTCTCCTCCCTGATAGCAAATAGTGTTCAAATCAAAAAGCGATTCAGATAAGGATCCCCCGATTTCAGGATCTGGTGTTGATCCCCTTCGAAATAAACCTTTCCTTCCCGATAGACCAAAAACCGCGTCCCGCCCCCATTTTCCGACCTTTCCTCACCTGGATTTGCCGCGAGCGGCACCACGCGGCCGACCTCCGGATTGAAACGAAAGTTCGCCAGGGCGAAACCGTCTTGCAAGCGGTGCGTGGCCAGCAACGACGTGACGCCGTACAAGTCCCGCAGGCTGAGGATGAGCGTAATGATCGTCTGGGACGTGACGGGATCGAGTCCCGCAGTTGGGGAGTCGTACAGCACGATCGGCGGCCGGTCAATGAGCGCCCGCGCAATGGACACGCGCCGCCGCATCCCGCCGGACAATTCCGAGGGCAGCCGATCGATGGCATCCTCCAATTCCACAAAACGCAACGCTTCGCGCACGCGCGGCTCGATTACTTCGTCCGGAAGGTGATCTTCCTGAAGCCGATAGGCAACGTTTTCCGCAACAGTCATCGAATCGAAAAGTGCGCCTTCCTGGAAGACGAACCCGATCTTCCGCCGCACATCCAGGATCTCTTTCTCCGGCATTTCGGAGATGGGCTCGCCCAGGACGCGCACGCGGCCGGCGGCGGGCTTGAGCAAGCCGGCCGCCATTTTTAGGGTGAGGGTTTTGCCCGTGCCGGTCTCGCCGAGCAGGATCAGAGTCTCGCGGGGATAGACTTCGAAGGATACGCCGCGGAGCACATCGCCTTCCTCGAAGCCGATGTGCACATCCTCAAGCGAGATTGCCGGCTCTACAGCCCCCGAAAGATTCATAGAACATCTTGATTATAGTGAGAAATCGCCGCGCGCGCAGGGTTTCTGGAAGAAATGCAGGCGCCGCCGCGCGGCAAGCCTGCGCTCGGTTCAGAAGAATTTGCCGGAAAGATACAGAGCGAGCCGCGTGAGGAAAACGTCTGAAGCCAGAATCAGCACGGAAGACACAACGACCGCTTGAGTGGTGGCGCGGCCGACGCCTTGCGTTCCGCCGCGAACATTCAGGCCCTGATAGCATCCGACGGTGGAGAGAATGAATCCGAAGAAAACGGCCTTCGACATTCCCTGCATGATGTCGGCGAAATCAAGAGCGGCGATGGCGCGGGACCAAAATTGGTAGGCGTCGAGCCGCAAGGTAAACACGGAAACGACGCTGCCTCCCACCAGCCCGATGAAGTCGGCCATGGCCGTCAGCAACGGGAGCATCAGGAGGGTCGCCACCACGCGCGGAGTGACCAGCTTGCGGCTCGGGTCCGTGCCCATCGCACGCATGGCGTCCACCTGTTCGGTGACCAGCATGGAGCCCAATTCCGAAGCGATTCCCGAGGCGCAGCGCCCGGCAACGAGCAGACCCGAAATTGTCGGCCCCAACTCGCGAACGAGTGCGACTGCCACAATGTCCCCGGTCAACGCGGTCTGACCAAAACGCGAAAATTGCGAACCAGTGTGCATGACCATGACCGCGCCGATAAAGAATCCCGCCAGGAGCACGATCGAGAGCGAGCCGACGCCGATCGCGTCCATCTGGGCGAGCAAGTCCTGGAGATACCGCGGCCCCGTCAAAATATTGGTCACCGACTCAAGGCAGAGGAGAGAGTAGTCCTGAACGTGGGCAATCGAGCGCTTCAGGCCGTCCCCAAGCACGCGGGAGACCGACGGGGGCTCCTCCGTTCTGACCTGCCGCCCGGTTACTTGATAAGGAGTGTCCGCCACCGTTTCCTGAGTGACCGCATAGCGGTCAATTTCCTGCGTGACCGCGTAACGGTCAACTTCTTGGGTGACCGCATAGCGGTCAACGTTCCGGTCGCCTGAACTGCCGTCTTCGAAGCGTAACGTCCGCCTGCGGTTGCGTCAAGGTTGCTTGCCGTAGGGTATCGCCACTGGTTGACTATTGAGGGCTACGGCCCGATTGGCGGCCAGAGTTCTCCAACTCCCGGTCCAGCCGATCCAACTGCTCCTGAAGCCCGCTGAGCTTAGCTTGCTCGGTATGAAGTTGCTCTTCGGCCTCGGTTTCGATTCCTTGCCTTTCCTGTTCTTCGCTCGCCAAAAGTTCGAGCTGCGCCTTCAATTGGGCAACAACTTGCTCGAACTGTTTGTGTTCGTTCGGATTCTGGCCCGGAGTTTCGGCATCGCTCCGGGCCTCCTCCATCCGCTTGAGGTCAGCCGCCACCCTCTTGCGACTTGATTGCGCCTCGGCAAGCTTTGACCGGGCGTCATCCAAGCGCTGGAACGCTCGCGCGACGGCCGTTTCCTGCGCTTGCACGCGATAAACCAAGATCTGCGCCCTCTGCGTTGCGACGGCGCTTGTCTGCAAAAGCTGCCGGAGTTGACGAACTTCCGACACGAGCGCCTGTAACGCCTGCGAGTCACTCGAGGCGGATTGAGCGAACGCAGCGCCCGGCATCACCAAAAGATTGAAAACAAGAAAGCAGGAGCGATACATGGAGAACCTCCACGGCAAAAAACAACACAGTCACTTACAACACAGAAGAAGTCATCCGTCAACGTTCTGGGTGACCGCGAAGCGGTCAACGCCGTGAAGCGCAGCTTCCCGCTGGTGCCGTTCCAACCAAAGGAAGCGGAGCAGAAACCGTGTGTTTCCCAATGAGCTGGAACGACACTGGACGCTGAGCGGCGCTGCCGCTACACTAACCGCCTTATCGCCGCGACTTTTTCAGTCTAGCGGCACTCGACGTCATGCTTCGCTTTGTCACCGCCGGCGAGTCCCACGGCCAGGCGCTGGTCGCCTGGGTTTCGGGCCTGCCCGCTTCCCTGCCCGTGGATGTCGGCTTCATCAATGGTGAGCTGCATCGCCGCCAACTCGGCTATGGCCGCGGCGGACGCCAAAAGATAGAGAAAGACAGCGCGGAAATTTTTGCCGGGGTCCGTCATGGAAAAACCATCGGCGCTCCGGTCGCCATCCGCATCGAGAACCGCGACTGGCCGAATTGGGAAAAGGCTCTGCCGGTGGAAGATACGGGCGAGATCGAGGCCGAGCGCCGTTTGACCGCGCCGCGTCCAGGCCATGCCGACCTTGCCGGGGCGCTGAAGTTCGATCTCCATGACGCACGCTACATTCTCGAGCGCGCCTCGGCCCGGGAAACGGCGGCTCGCGTGGCAGCAGGAGCGCTGGCAAAGCAGCTTCTCCGCGAATTCGGCACGGAAGTCCTGAGCCACGTGGTCAGCGTCGGCCATGTGCGCCTCGAACGCGCGGTTACCTGGAAGGAGATCCAAATTGTCTGCGCGAATCTCGATTCCCCGCTCCGCTGCGTGGACGCGGCCACCGAAGAGCGCATGAAGGCCGAAGTGGACTTCGCGCTGCGCAATGGAGACACGGTGGGCGGAGTCTTCGAGGTCGTCGCGCACAACGTCGTGCCGGGCCTCGGCACTCACGCGCAGTGGGACGAGAAGCTCGATGGCTTGCTCGCGCAAGCGGTCATGTCTCTTCAAGCCGTGAAGGGCGTAGAGATAGGAGCCGGCGTCATCGCCGCGGGCTCCTACGGCTCGCAAGTTCAGGACGAAATTCGGTACGAGGCCACGGCCAAACGATTTCGCAGGTCGTCGAATCGGGCCGGCGGGCTCGAAGGCGGCATGACGAATGGTGAAGACGTT
>Ga0209056_10003261_pt1 | contig 17382 bp, 13 predicted proteins | sample GraSoiAngelo_114_FD_185876 | JGI IMG/M metagenome (GOLD analysis project Ga0209056, IMG submission 185876) | Grasslands soil microbial communities from the Angelo Coastal Reserve, California, USA - 14_0903_13_40cm (SPAdes) (version 2) | ecosystem: Environmental > Terrestrial > Soil > Grasslands... | reverse complement strand
TCGACCTCTACGGCGCCGTCCGCAACGGCTACCTGCAGCGACGCCGGGCGCTCATCCGCGAGGGGCGGGCCAAGAGCCGGTGGGGACACCGGAAGGCCACGCAGTCTGGATCGGACGGCGCCGACCCGCCGGACGTCGGCGCGCGGCCTCCGGTGCCGGCCGCCCCACCCGAGCAGGTCACCCCCGGCGCCGCCGCGTCCGGACACGGCGGCGGGCGGCTCGAGGCCGATGAGGAGAGCTTCCTCATCGTCGACGCCACGCCGAGCGAGGCCCAGGTGGTCCTCGACGGTCAGGCGCTCGGCTCCGCCGGCGAGCTTCTGGCCCGTGCCGTCGCGGTCGCGCGCGGCCAACACACGGTGGAGATCGCGGCCAAGGGGTTCCGGCCCTCGGTCGCTCGGTTCGTCGCCGACCCGAGCTTCCCCGCCCGGGTTCGCGTCGCCCTCGCCCCCGAATGAGGCCGGAGACGGCGACGCCCAGCGCCGTCGGGAGACGGAGCCGCTCCGGCGTCAACGCCCCCCCGCGGACCGTGCTGGCGCCGACGGCCCCTGCCCGTCGACGCCCGCCGGACCGCGGCCTCCGGGCGCCGCGGCACCGGCCACGCACGGGACGATGCACGGCCTCTTGATCGTCGTCGCGCAGGACGAGCCTGGCATTTACAGAAACCTCTGCCGGCGGTTCGAGGGCGTCGGCAGCGTGCGTTTCGTTCGCGACCGCCGGCGGGGCGACCGGCGGAGGACGCCCGCGTCACGGGGCCGGGACCGACGGATCTCGGATCGTCGAGTTCAGCCCGGGATCGCGCGGCGACTGCGCTCGCTCGGCTACGCGAGGATCGCCGTCGTCGGCGGGGGACGGCGCCAGGGCCTCCCGCCCGCGGAGTGACTCGGCGCGCAGAGGACCTCAGGCTCCCGAGGTTCCCTCTGATCGATGCTTCGATCGGGAGCCGAGGCCGGCGCCAGCGGCCCGGGGGCGACCGCCGTCGGCTCGCGGCGCTCCGCCGGGGGCGGGAGGCCTTCGTTAGAGGCCGATCGAGCGGAGGTACTCGCGGTTCCGGCGGGCGCTCGCGGCCGGGGTGCCCATGCCGGGCAGGACGTCCTGCTCGACGACGACCCAGCCGCCGTAGCCCCGCGCGGCGAGCGCGGTCGTCACCGCCGGAAAGTCGACCGAGCCGCGTCCGAGCTCGCAGAAGATTCCCCGCCGGACCGCTTCGAAGTAGTCCCACCCCCGCTCCCGGGCCTGCCGCGCGACGGCGGGATCGCAGTCCTTGAAGTGGACGTGCCAGACGCGATCCGCGTAGCGGGACAGCGTCGCCAGCGGGTCGCCGCCGCCGTAGGTCAGGTGCCCCGTGTCGAGGCAGAGGCCGAGGAGCCCGGGATCGGTCCGCCGCATCAGGGCCTCGATCTCGGCAGGCGTCTCCACCCAGCCGGCGCAGTGGGGGTGAAACACCGTCCGGAGTCCGGTCGCCTCGAGCACCGCGCGGGCGACGCGCGCGGCGCCGGTGGCGAAGGTGTCCCATTGGGCGTCGCGGAGGCCGTGCTCCGGCCCGACCCGCCCGGCCAGCTCGCGCCGCGTCGCCACGGAGCCGTTGTCGTCGGCGAGGACGATCAGCGGCCGGGCGTCGCTGGCGGCGGCCAGGAGCCGGGCCGTCCGGACGGCTCCCTCCGCGCCGGCGGCGTGCGCCGCGGGATCGGCGAGGGCGACCGGCACGAATGCCGCGAGGAGGGCCAAGCCCCGCCGGGCGAGCTCCCCCCGGAGCCGGCCCGGGTCGGTCGGCATGAAGCCGAAGTCGCCGAGCTCGGTGCCGGCGTAGCCGGTCGCCGCCATCTCGTCCAGGACCTCGGCGTAGCCGGGCGCGGGCACCGCGAGGTCGAACTCCAGCGCCCCCCACGAGCACGGCGCGTTCGCGATCCGGATCGTCACGCCGCTCCTCTGGCCGGGCGCGGCTAGAAGACGTCCCGCGCGCGGCGCCGGGCCCGCTCGTACGCGGCCCGCGCCTGTCGTACGGCGTCGACCTCCGACACCTCGGCGACCGGCACGTCCCACCACGACTCGTAGCTCCCGACGCGCCGCCCCCGATCCACCGGCACGACGATCACGGTCGTCCGATCGGCCTGCCGGGCCTCGGCGAGCGCGCGGCGGAGCCCCCCGGGGTCGGCCGCGCGGCAGACGTGGGCGCCGAGGCTCGCGGCGTTGGCCGCGAAGTCGACCGGCAGGACGGGGCCGTCGAGGTGGCCGGACGCGGGGTTGCGATAGCGGTACTCGGTGCCGAACCCGCCCGCGCCGACCGACTCCGAGAGTCCGGCGATGCTGGCGAAGCCGGCGTTGTCGAGCACGACGATCGTCAGCTTGATCCGCTCCTGGATGGACGTGACGATCTCCTGGGCGAGCATGAGGTACGACCCGTCCCCGACCATCACGTAGACGTCGCGCTCGGGGGCCGCCAGCTTGACGCCGAGTCCGCCCGCGATCTCGTAACCCATGCAGGAGTAGCCGTATTCGAGGTGATAGCCCTTCGGGTCGCGCGTCCGCCAGAGCTTGTGGAGATCGCCCGGCAGGCTCCCGGCGGCGCAGACGACCACGTCCTCGGGACGAACGACGTCGTTGACGACGCCGATCACCTCCCCCTGGCTGATGCCCGGCGCCGGCGCCGGGTGGCAGATCCGGTCGACCTCGGCCTCCCACTCGGCCCTGAGCGTCGCCACGCGCTCCCGGTAGTCGGCGCTGACCGCGTAGCCGGCCATCCGCTCGGTGAGCTCGTCGAGGGTCACGCGTGCGTCGCCGACGAGCGGCAGCGCCGACAGCTTGTAGGCGTCCAGCTCCGCGACGTTGACCCCGACGAAGCGGACCTCCGGGTGGGCGAAGGCCGTCTTCGAGGCGGTCGTGAAGTCGGTCAGACGGGAGCCGACCACGAGGACCAGGTCCGCCTCCCGGGCCACGAGGTTGGCGGCGCGGGTGCCGGTCACCCCGATCGCCCCGAGCGCCTGGGGGTGGTCCCAGGGGAGCGACCCCTTGCCCGCCTGCGTCTCGGCGACGGCGATGCCCGTCAGCTCGGCGAGCCGGCGGAGCGCGCCGGTCGCGCCGCTGTAGATCACGCCGCCGCCGGCGACGATGAGCGGCGTCCGGCTCGACCGGACGAGGGCGGCGGCCCGGCGCAGGAGCTCCGCGTCGGGGCGCGGCCTCGGGATCGTCCACACCCGCGGCTCGAACAGCGCCTCGGGATACGGAAAGGCCTCGGCCTGGACGTCCTGCGGCAGGGCGAGCGTCACGGCGCCGGTCTCGGCCGGCGACGTGAGGACGCGCATCGCCTCGGGGAGCGCCGCGACGATCTGCTCGGGCCGGTTGATCCGATCCCAGTACCGCGACACCGGCTTGAAGCAGTCGTTGACCGACGTGTCCTGGGATCCGGACGACTCGAGCTGCTGCAACACCGGAGCCGGCCGCCGCGTGGCGAAGATGTCGCCCGGCAGGAGGAGGACGGGGAGCCGGTTGATCGTCGCGCCCGCCGCGCCCGTGACCATGTTCGTCGCCCCCGGGCCGATCGACGTGGTGCAGGCGAACGTGCGGAGGCGGTCGTGCATGCGGGCGAAGGCGGCGGCCGTGTGCACCATCGCCTGCTCGTTGCGGGCCAGGTAGTAGCGAAACGCGTCGCCCGCCTGGTGGAGCGCCTGGCCGATGCCGGCCACGTTGCCGTGGCCGAAGATCCCGAACATGCCGGCGAAGAACGGCCGCTGGCGGCCGTCCCGGGCGACCTGCTGCTGGCGAAGGAACTCGACGATCGCCTGGGCCATCGTGAGACGGCGGGTCGTCACCATCGCCCCCCCGAGCCGCGCGGAGGCCGCGCGCGCCCCCGGGCGGCGCGCGCGGGTCCCGGCCGACGGCGCGCGGCCCGGGGCCCGGGCCTCACGGCATCCCCGCGAGCCGTACCGGGCGGCCTGAGCGGAGGCTCTCCGTGGCGGCCTCCGCGACCCGAAGCGACTCGAGCGCGTCGACGGCGCCCGGCGTCGGCGCGCGACCGGCGCGCACCGCCTCGACGAACGCCTGGAGCTCGAGGCGGTAGGCGTCCCGGAACCGGTCGACGAACCAGTGATAGTAGTCGCCGGCCACGCCCCCCGGGGCGTAGGTCCACACCGGCGTCGCCCGCTCGTTCTCGACGACGATCTTGCCCCGTTCGCCCTGGACCTCCGTCCGGACGTCGTATCCGTAGACCGCCCGGCGCGAGTTCTGGATCACGCCGAGCGCGCCCGAGCGGAAGCGGAGGGTGAGGACCGAGGTGTCGGCGTCGCCGAGCTCACCGATGCGCGGGTCGACGAGCGACGCCCCGAGCGCGCTCACCTCGTCCACTTCGCCGCAGAGAAACCGCGCGACGTCGATGTCGTGGATCGCCATGTCCTTGTAGATGCCGCCGGAGGCCCGGAGGTAGTCGAGCGCGGCCGGCTCCGGGTCACAGGCCAGGGCGCGGAACATCTCGACGCGGCCGACGGCGCCGGCCTCGATGAGCGCCCGCGCCCGCGCGAACCCCGGGTCGTACCGGCGCTGGAAGCCGATCTGGAAGGGGAGGCGGGCGGCCTCCACGGCGGCCAGCGCGGCCCGGGTCTCGGCCACGTCGAGGGCGACCGGCTTCTCCGAGAAGATCGCCTTGCCGGCCCGCGCCGCGGACGAGATCTGCCGCGCGTGCAGCGGGGTCGGCGAGGCGATGAGCACCGCGCCGATCCGGCCGTCGGCCAAGACCCGTTCGAGGTCGTCGGTCGCGTAGGCGCCCCGTCCGGCCGCCCGCTCGGCCGCCGCCAGGTTCGTGTCGACGACCGCCGCGAGCTCCGCCCCGGGCACCGATCCCGCGAGGTGGGCGGCGTGGAGGGCGCCGATCCGGCCGGCGCCGATCACGGCGAAGCGCAGGTCGCTCACGACGCGGTGCGGACCGTGCGGCGGCGCGCGACCCGGCCTCGGGCACGAGCCGGCGGCGGCCGGGCGCGGTCGCCCGGCCGGCGCGGTCCCCCGCCCCGCCGATCACCGCTCGCCCACCACGGCCATGACGGCCCCGAACCCGCGCCGCGCGAGGTCGAGGGGGTCGGCGCGCCAGTGGGCCGGGTTGAAGGTCTCGAGGCTCCAGGGTCCGGCGTAGCGGCGGGCCCGGAGGTCCCGCAGGAGATCGACGAGCCGGATCACCCCCTCGCGCGGGAGGAGGCGATCGGCGTCTTCCAGCTCGGCCAGCGGTTTCGGCGGCAGATCGTTCAGGTGGACCATGGCCAGCCGGTCCACGGGGAAGCCCTCGAGCGGCGGGCTGCCGCTCGCGTGCCAGTGGGCGACGTCGAGGATCAGCTCCGCGCCGTCGACGCCCCGGACGACCTCGCCGGCGAGCCGGGGCGTACGGATGGGGCAGTCGGGGAACCCGAGGAACTCGAAGGCCACCCGCACGCCGGCGGCAGCGGCGAGGTCGCGCGCGCGGGCGAGCCCCTCGCGCGTGCCGGGTAGCCCGCGCCGCGCGTCGAGCCCCGGGACCCGCGCGGGCACGGCGAGCAGGTAGGGCGCGCGGAGGGCGCGGCAGATCGCGAGCCGCGGCACCATGTCCGCCTCGAGCGTCTCGAGCTCGGGCGCGCCGTCCGGGCGGAGGCCGAGCCGCACGCCGTTCAGGCTGAAGACTTCGCCCGCGCGGCCGAGCGCGGCGGCGGCCCCGAGCTCGCCCGGGGCGCCGATCAGCCGCTCGGCCCGAGCCTCGATCCCCGAGAAGCCGGCCTCGCGGGCGACCGCGAGCTGGCGGTCGGTCGGGGTCGTCATCACCGTCGCGCCGTTGAGGTAGAGGCGGCCGCCTCGGGCGCCGGCCTCACTCGGGGAGGCGGTCTCGGTGTCAGACATGCGTGTCGGTCCGCCCGCGGCCGGCCTCACTGCCCCCGGATCACGCCGAAGGTGAGGCCCGCGAGCACGTAGCGGCGGGCGACCACCATGAGGCCGAGCGGCACGGCGAGCGCGATCGCGCCCGCGGCCGCCATGTCGTTCCAGATGATCTCGAACTGCGTCACGAGCCCCTGCACGCCGACCGGAAAGGTCTGCGCCCGCGGGCTCGCCGTGAGAATCAGCGCGAACAAGAACTCGCTCCAGGCGAAGGCGAAGATGATGACGCCAGACGCGAGGATACCAGGCGCGGCCAGCGGCAACAACACCCGGCGGAAGGCGACCCAGCGGCTCGCGCCGTCGACGAACGCCGCCTCCTCGACCTCGAGCGGGATCTCGGCGAGGAAGCCCTTCAGCATCCAGATCGAGAACGGCAGGTTGAGGACCGTGTAGATCAGCACGAGCGCGAGCCGTCGATCGTAGAGGCCGAGACCGCGGACGATCGCGAAGTAGGGCACGACGACGGCGACGGGGGGGAGGAAACGGAGCGACAGCGCCCAGTTGAGGACGCCGACCCGGAGCCGTCTCGACACCTTGAGCCGCGTGATCGGGTAGGTGACGGCGAACCCGATGGCGAGCACGAGGAGGACGGTGGCGCCGCAGACGACGACGCTGTTACGGAGCAGGCCGAGGAAGCCGCGCGTGACGAGGACGCTCGAGAAGGCGGCCAGCGTCGGCTGGAGGGGGTAGAGGCTCGGCGTCGCCTGATAGAGCTCTCCCTCGCCCTTGAGGGCGGTGACGAGGAGCCAGTAGAGCGGGAACGCGTACGCGAGCCCGACGGCGCAGAGGACCGGCGGCCCGACGACCCGCCAGAGACGGCGGGAGCGGCGTCGCGGCATCAGTCGCGCTCGAGCGGCAGGAGCCGGGTCACCGCCGCGTACAGGAGGCTCATCCCGAGCATCACCATGACGGCAAGCGCCGCCGCTTCGCCGGTGTCGAAGAACTTGAAGGCGACGCGGTAGAGATAGATGCTGAGGAGCTGGGTCGTCGACCCCGGGCCGCCGCCGGTCAGGATGAAGATGTGGTCGAAGACCCGCAGCACGTCCGCGATGCGGAAGAAGAGGACCATGAGGAGGAGCGGCCGGAGGTACGGCAGCTCGATGCGGGAGAAGAGGGTCCACCCCGACGCCCCGTCGACCCGCGCCGCGTCGATCGACTCCGGCGGCACCGTCTGGAGCCCCGCGAAGAACACGAGGTAGACGAACGGGGTCCACTGCCAGATGTCGACGCTCGACACCGCGAGCATCGCCGTGTCGCGTCGGGACAGCCAGGGGATCTCCGCCTGGACGAGGCCGGCGAGCCGCAGCAGGTGGTTCAGCACGCCGTACCCGGGCGCGTAGATGAGGCGCGCGATGACCCCGACCGCCACCGGCGGGATGACGATCGGAAGGGTCGCGAGGATATACACGGCCAGCCGGACCCGGGCGGAGTGGACCGTGCGGTGAACCAGGAGCGCCAGCCCGAGGCCCGCGAGGATCTCGGCGGGGAGCACGATCCCGGCGTAGACCCCGGTCGCCCCCAGCGCGTCGTAGAGGAGCGGGTCCTCGAGGGCGCTCGCGTAGTTCCGGAGGCCCACGAAGCTCCCGCCGCGCGTCGCGCGGAGCGACTGGCCGACCGCCAAGAGAAGGGGATACGTGACGACGACGAAGACCGTCCCCAGCACCGGCAGGAGCATCGCGTAGGCGAGTCGCTCCTGCCGGCTGAGGAGGCGAGCCTCCCGCTTCGCGCCGCCGGGGACGGCCGATCCCGATCGGAGTCCCGAGCCGCTCGCCGACTCCAGGCGGAGTGCGGTCAGTAGCCCGCCTTCTTCATGAGCGCCCGGATCTCGGTCGCCGCCTTCTTCGTGGCGTCCTCCGGCGTCGCGAGCCCGGCCAGGGCGGCGTTCAGGTTGGTGCCGAGGATCGTCTCGACCGCGTTCCACTGGTCGGTGCGCGGCCGCCAGTTCGGGACGGCCTCGAGCGACCGCGCGAGCGCCGCGAAGTAGGGGTTCTTCTTGTTCATCGCCCGGTCGTTGAGGATGCTCTTGCGCGCCGGGATGCCGCCGGCCTCCGCGTACGTCTTCTGGACCTTCGGCGACGTGACCCAGCTAATGAAGTCGGCACCGGCCCGCCCGTTCTTCGACGCCTTGGGGATGGCGAGCAGCCAGTTCCCCATCATCCCGTAGCCCTTGCCGCCCGGCCCCGCCGGCATCGGGATGTAGCCGACCTTGCCGATCGTCTTGGACACCTTGGGGTTCTCGACGATGCCGGTGACCTCGCCCGGCCAGACCGTCGACTGGTAGGCTTGGCCGATGGCCATCAGGCGCGAACGGTCGGCGGCATCGATGTTCTCGGAGCCGGACGGCGCCACGCCCTTGAGGTCGTTCACGAGGAACTTCACGGCCCGGAGCGAGGCGGGCGAGTCGATGGTCACGCTCCAGTTCGCGTCGAACACGTCGCCGCCGAACGACCAGAGGATCGGCAGGAAGTCCGCGACGATCGGGTTCGTGGCCGCGCCCCGCACGACGTAGCCGGCCAGGCTCCCCGGCTTGTTGAACTTCTTCGCGTTCGCGAGGACCTCATTCCAACTCCGGGGCGCCGGGGAGAGGTCCTTCCGGTACATGAACATCTCGACGTTGCCGACGACCGTGATACCGAGGAGGTGCCGCGGCTTGCTCTTCTCGCTCGGCGGCACGGGGCCGCGAGGCGGCGGCCAGGTCCCGACTTCGTAGATCACGCGGGGGATGTCGGGGTCGGGCTTGAAGCCGTACGTCGAGTCGAGGGGGGTGAGCCACTCCTCGGTCCCGAACTTGGGCATCCAGGGGTCGTCGAGCATGACGAGGTCATACGTGGGCGCGCCGGCCTGGAAGGTCGTGACGAGCTTCTCGTAGAGCGTCGGGTACGGCATCTCGACGATGTTGAGCTTGATGCCGCGCTCTTGCTCGTAGGTCGGCGCGACCGCTTTGAGGCCCAGGGACTCGTTGCCGGCGACCGCGGCGATGACGAGCTCGGCTGGCTTCGTCGCCTGGGCGCCGGCCGGGCCCCGCGACGCGAACAGCGCGGCCAGGGCAAGGACGGCGACCACGGTGAGTATCGACAATCCGGCCCAACGCTTCATACCGGCCTCCTCGCCTGGATGGCGCGCTCTCGGGTGGACCGCCCGCACACGTCGTTGTGAACCGCGATCCCCGGCACGGACCCGGGGCTGCGCCTTCCCTTCCTTATCCCCGACGCCGCACGCCCGGGCCGGTCCGCTGCCCGCTCGGCGCACGAGCGCCAATGGCGGCGGAGCCGGCCCGCCTGGCCTCCGGACCGTCGCACGGCGTCCACGCGCCTCGGGCGACATCGAGCGAGGGTCGCCGCGGCTTGCCGTCTCGGTTGCCCCCGTACGCGGTCCGCCCGGTCAGGTCGGCGGCGCGCCCGCAGGCCGACGCGCCAGACGATCTGCCGGAAGCCGCTCCGTGTCAAGTCCTCTCGGCGGCGGCGGGGTTGAGACAGGCGGGGTTGAGACAGTAGAGGGACGCGCCCAGGTTCGTTGACAACGATCGGTGGCCATGGCAGCGTATCAGCCCTCCAGAGGGCCGGCGCTTGCCAGCGCCAAGGAGGGCTCCCGGAATCCTTCTCAAGGTGGATCCGACCGGGCGTCACCGTGCCCGGGGTCTCCTCGTGCAACGCGCAGGGAGGTGTGAGCAATGGCGATCACCGGAGCGACGACGAGAGAACTGCCCTGGTGGAGAGAGCCGACCCAGGATCAATGGCGGGCCTGGTGGGCCGGCTGGTTAGGGTGGACGCTGGACGCCTTCGACTTCACCGTGTTCCTGCTGATCATGGTGCCGATCTCCAAGGAGTTCGGGGTCTCCCTGACGCAAGTGACCGCGGTGCTCACCGTGACCCTGTGGATGCGCCTGGTGGGAGCGTGCGCCTCCGGCTGGCTGGCCGATCGGGTCGGGCGCCGGGCGCCCTTGATGATCTCCATCGCCTGGTACTCGATCTGTAACTTCATCGCGGGCTTTTCCCCGAGCTTCTGGTTCCTCTTCCTCTTCCGCGCGTTGCTCGGCATCGGCATGGGCGCGGAATGGCCGGCGGGCGCGGCCCTGGCCATGGAGTCGTGGCCCACGCGGTCACGGGGCCTGATGAGCGGCATCCTGCAGGGATCGTGGAGCTTGGGCTTCCTGCTGTCGAGTGCCGTCTACGGGCTGTTCTACCGCTACCTGGGCTGGCGCGGCATGCTGTGGATCGGCATCCTGCCGGCGCTCGCCGTGGTGTTCGTGCGCTACTTCGTCAAGGAGCCCGCCGTGTGGGTGGAGAACCGCCGGCTGCAGCGCGAGCAGAACCGCGAGTGTCGCGCCCCGCTTCTCAGCATCTTCAAGCGTGAGCTGATCGGCAACACCCTCACCGCGTGCTGGTGGATGGCCAGCGGCTTCGTCATCTACTACTCGATCTGGTCGCTGTTCGCCACGCATCTGCAACGAGACCTCCACTTCAGCCCGGCGCAGGTCGCGACCCCGATCGCGATCGCCAACTTCCTGGCCTTCCTGGCCAGTGGATTCTGGGGCTGGACGGCCGATCACATCGGCCGTCGCTGGGCGATGATCATTCCGGGAATCGTCACCGTGTTCGTGGCCCCCCTCTATCTGCTCACCACCGACTTGACCCTGATCATCGCGGGCTTCGTGCTGCAGGGACTGTTCGGGGATGCCCTCTACGGGCAGAACCCGAGCTACCTTTCCGAACGGTTCCCGACGGAGGTCCGCGCCGCGGCCAGCGCCTTCTGCTACCACCAGGGGGCGATCTTCGGGGGGTTGGTGGCGCCGATCTTGAGTTACTTCGCGATCAACTACAATCTGGGCTTCGGCGTCCCCATGCTGGTCGGAACGGCCGCGGGCGCGATCAGCTTCGTCATCGCGCTGCTGCTCGGTCCCGAGACCAGGGGCAAGGAACTCGTACCGGACCTGGTGGTGGCGTGACCGTACCGCCGCGGGGCGGCGCCGCCCACGGGGACGCGCGGCGGGCCCCGCGGTCCCACGCCGGCTCTGCCCGCGCGTCCGCCCCGGGGCGCGGCTCGTCTTTCCGCCGTGGGCCGCGGCGTGGGCTTCCGACACGATCTCCGGCCACCCTGCCGTCCGTGCGCCCGCGGGCCCCGTCGTCACCCGGCCGCCGCCACGAGCGCGGCGCACGTCGGCCGGAGGGATCCACCGATGGCTGACCGGGTCGGGTTCATCGGAGTCGGACGCATGGGCGGGCCCATCGGGCGACGATTTCTGGAGCGCGGGTACGAGCTCGTCATCCGCGACGTCGACGACGCGGCCGTGCTCCCCTTCAAGGGGCGGACCGGCGTGACCATCTGCGGCTCCCCCCGCGAGGTCGCGGCACGGGCGGGCGTCGTCCTGCTGAGCCTGCCGCTGCCGGCAACCCTCGACGACGTGGCTCTCGGCGCCGAGGGCCTCGCGGCCGCCGCCGAGCGTCCGGTGGTGATCGACCTCTCGACGGTGGGAGTCAGAACCACCCGCCGGGTCGCCGGGGCGCTCGGAGCGGCAGGGTTCGGATACCTCGACGCGCCCGTGAGCGGCGGCGTGTCCGGCGCCGTGCACGGAACGCTCGCCGTGATGGTCTCCGGCGACCCGGAGCTCTTCGCGGCCTGGAAGGCGCTCCTCTCCGTCGTCGGCAAGAACGTCTTCTACGTCGGCGCCGCGCCCGGGCAGGCCCAAGCGATGAAGCTCGCCAACAACATGCTGTCGGCGACCGCGCTCGTGGCGACCGCCGAGGCGATGGCGGTCGCCACCAAGGCCGGGATCCCGCCCCCGGTGGCCTTGGACATCCTCAACGCCTCGAGCGGGCGCAACAGCGCAACTCAGGAGAAGTTCCCCCGGGCGGTGCTGACGGGCACCTTCGACTTCGGCTTCCTCCTCAAGCTGATGCTCAAAGACGTCAAGCTCTTCGAGGAGCTTGCCGAAGAGCTGGCGGTGCCGACCATCGTGGCGGAATCCGTGGCGAACGTCTGGCGGATCGGTGTCACGCTGGGCCTCGGCGCCCAGGACCTCACCGCGATCGCCCAGCTCTACGAGCGCTGGGCGGGAGTGGAGATCCGCGCCACCGGCAGCCCGCCGATGCCCGCGGACACGTCCGGAGGGCGCGCGGGGTCATGTACCAAGTCTTCGCGCTGAAGTATGCCGAGCGGGACACGACCGCCTGCCAGTTCTTCTACCGCGACGCGTCTCACGACACCCTCACGCTCCACTATTTCGTCTGGCTGATCCTCGGCGGCCCCCATCCCGTCCTCGTGGACACCGGCTGCCTCGACGACGACGCCCGCGCACGCGGGATGCGCGACTATGTCAGCCCGGCGGAGATGGTCGAGCGCGCCGGCGTCAAGCCGGCCGACGTGCCCATCGCGCTCATCACGCACCTCCACTACGACCACTGGGCGGGACACAGCCTGTTCCCGGCCGCCGAGCACTGGATCCAGCGGGACGAAGTGGCCTTCTGGACGGGACCCTTCGGCCGGAGCCCGGCCTTCCGGCAGTCGGCGAACCCCGAGGCGCTGGCGCGGCTCGTGGTCCTGAATTACGCCGACCGGGTCCGGATCATCGACGGCGCCCGCGAGGTGCTTCCCGGAATCGGCCTCCACCGGGTCGGTGGCCACACCCCGGGGCTCCAGATCGTCACGGTCCAGACCGCGCGGGGCACGGTCGTCCTCACCTCCGACGCCTCACACTTCTACCGTAACGTCGAGAAGCGCCAGCCGGTCCAGATCCTCGCCGACCTACCCGAGATGCTCGCGGCCTTCGAGACGATCGAGGCGCTGGCCGGCCCCGAGCGGCTGATCGTCGCCGGCCACGACCCCCAGGTCAGCGAGCGCTTCACGCCGATCGACCGCGGCATCATTCGGATCGCCTGACTCCCCGCCGCGACGACTCCACGACACGGGCTCCGATGCGGGTCCATCGCGAGCGCCCCCCACTCCCCGTCCGGTCAATCCCAGCCCGGCGCGGCGCCCCCGCATGGCATGAGGCGATCTCGTTGCGCTCAAGGCAATCCGGCTTCGCGGGCCTGTCCGTCAACACCGGGGCCGATGTCGTCGCCTCTTCGCGAAAAGCGCGGGCCCCGATGGGAGGCGAGGCGTGCGCGGTCCGGACGCCCGACGGGCGAGCCGCGGCGGGGATCGAGCTCATTCCGCGGGACCCCGGAGCAGCGCGAGGACAGCCTCAGCCCGTCCCGGCGTCGCAATGAGGACGACGCGGTCGCCCGCCGCGAGGGTCGTCTGCCCCGTCGGAACGATCGTAGCCGGACCCCGGCGGATGGCCACCAGTCGCCCCGCGTCCTCGAGACGCAGGTCGAGGAGCCGCTGGCCGACGACCGGCGACGCGGAGGACACCTCCGCCTCGAGGACGGCCAACTCTCCTCCCGACGCCGTCAGCGTGTCAGGCGTCGCCGGGGCGGAGGGCGCGGGGGGACGGAGCACCTTCAGGACGTGCGCCAGGTACCGGTCGAAATGGGCGGGCGAGTTGACGCTGCCATCGACCTGTTCCTCGTAGAGGCTCACCCGCTTGGGTACGAGCACGACGGCGACGGCCGTGCTCAGCATCAGCGGGACGAGCAGCCCGTACCCGGCCGTCATCTCGCTGATCATCAGAATGGCGCCGATCGGGGCTTTGGCCGCGCCGCCGAAGAAGGCGGCCATGCCGACGAGGATGAAGTTCTCCGCGTGGAGGTTCCAGTCGGGGAGCTCGTGGGAGAAGTAGGTGCCGACCGCCCCCCCCGCGAATCCCCCGATGACGACCGCCGGACCGAAGACACCCCCGCTCCCTCCGGAGGCGATGGTGAAGGCCGTCGCGAGAATCTTGCCCACGCCGCCCGTCAGGTAGTCGGCCAGTGTGAGCTTGCCGAGCATCCCGATCTGCAGCCAGCCGTAGCCCAGGCTGATCGCCTGCGGCGCCACGAGGCCGACGAGGCCCGTGAGGAGGCCACCGACGGCCGGGCGGAAGTGCCGCGGAATAGGGAGACGCGCGAATACGTGATCCCGCATGCCATAGAACACCCTCACATAGCACCAGCCAAGAGCGGCCACGACCACGCCCAGCACCAGGTAGATCAAGAGATTCCGTGGGTGGCCGTACGTGAAGCCAGACGTCTTGAACATCGGCGCCCACCCGCTGAAGTGGCCGTAGACGCTATAGGCGACGACCGACGTCAGGAGCGCGGGGATCACGGCCTCATGCTCGAGCTCCATGTTTCGATAGAGCAGCTCGCAGACGATGAGTGCGCCGCCGAGGGGTGCACGGAAGATGGCGCCGATGCCGCCGGCGGCACCCGCCAACACCATGATCCGGCGCTCGTAGTCCGACACCCTCAAAGCCGTGGCGAGCCACGCGCCGAACCCGGAGCCGATCTGTGCGATGGGTCCCTCCCGTCCGCCGGAGCCTCCCGTCCCGAGGGTCACGGCGGAGGCGACGATCTTGACGATCGGCACCCTGGCGCGGATGTAGCCTCCCTCACGGTGAAAGGCGCGAATCATGGCGTCGGTGCCGTGGCCCTCGGCTTCCGGGGCCCACGCGTACACGATCAAGCCGCTGACGAGCCCCCCGAGCGTGGGCACGAGCAGGAAGATCCACCACCGATACGACGGCAGGTAGGTCTGGCCGAGGGTGCCTCCCTCGGTGGGAAGGCCGGGCGCGCCGAACCCAGCGATCCCGACGAGGGTGAGCTGGTTCACCGAGTCAATACCCCACTGAAGGAATAGCGCCCCGAGGCCAGCGACGATTCCGATCGTGAGGCTGAAGAGGGCCCACCGGCCCAATGCCGGTTGGTCTGCCTCGGCACGGCTGGAGAGTCGCGCACGGACACCCTGGAAGCGGGCGCTAGCGGAGGCGAAGGGCATAGCTCGAGGAGGAGCCGACGCTGAGTACGCCTCGCCTCGAAGTCGGCAGCCCGCCGCTGGCGCCGATGCGCCAAAGAACGGAGCCCCGCGCGGCGTCGATCAACGCCCTACGCTCACGCGTACCCCCCTGCTGGTTCGCTCGGCCATGCCGCCTCATTGTAGACTTGGCGTGCGGACTCGGCGCCGACCGTCAGCCGCTGGCCACGGCCTCTTGCCGGGCCGCTCCGCAGAACGCTCGCGCCAGTTTACGCTGGATCATCGGTTGGTTCCCGGGACGGGCGATGGGCGGAGGTCGAAACGGCGCCGAAGGCCGCGGATTGTCGGAGAGCCTGGTGCGATGAAACACTGCGCGAACGCGGGCCTCGGAGCGGCTGCTGCGAAACAGGCACCGCCACGAGTCGGCGCGCCGACCGTCAGGAGCAGGCGCCCGATGACCGAACCGGTTCTTTCAGAGGCAGTGGGGGCGCCGAATTGGCGTCTCCCCCCTTCCGGCACTCGCGCGGCGGGGAGACAATGGGTCCTCGGTCACCTGCGTGACCCACCCCGCCGCGAGCGGGCCGACGACGCGCCGTGACCTCCCAGGCTCCTCGACGGGGCGCCGACGACTTGGCCGCGGCCAGGCCGTCCGCGCGGCCTCTCTCCCAGGGCGGGAACCCCTACCTGCGGCCGGCCGGGTGGCCGCCCGCCAGCACGCCGCCGCTGTCCACGGTCCCGCCAATCGGGCTCGGCGTCGTCAGTGCCGCGTCGTCTCGTCGGTAGCCAGCTCCGCCGTGCTCTGCCTGGCGAGGCTCCAGCTGGGCACACCCTCCGAGCACCGCCGCCAGCGCGAGCCCCGCCAATCCGATCAACATGGGCTTCATCTCAATCCTCCTTTGACCGGGCCGCCGCCAGGCTACTGGACCGGAGCGGGCACCGGAAGCCAGGCCTCGGCGCAGCTCCCAACATCCGGGTAGTAGGCCCCGGCGCTCGTGCAGTAGTACCAGTACGGTGGCGCCGGCTGGACGTACCCCTGGGGGGGCTCGACGTACGCCGGTGGTGGGTAGTACGGGTATGTGGGGGGATACCAGAACGTGTCCGGCCCGATGAGCACGCGCGGGCCCACGAAACCGTGGTCGAAATGCTCGAAGTGTTCAAAACGCTCGTGGCCGCCGAAGTGTTCGAAGTGCTCGTGCCCGCCAAAGTGCCCCCCGCCCCTCTCCCCGCCGGCCCCTCGGGCCTGGGCGGGCATGGCCGCGACGGCCACGATCGCCAACGCCAAGACTAGCCTGCGCATCATCAGGCCCCTCCGCGCTACCACCTCTCAACCTCATCGTTGGGACGGTCGGGCGGGCCGCACCGGTGCGTGCCGCGCTCGCCGTCGGGAGGGGCTCCCACTTTCTCATCTGGTTCTCACGGTCTTCACATGTGGCGTGGCCCCGCGCCGTCCACGGCACCGCCACGCCCGGCGCCGCTTCGACCGACCTCGACGGGGCATTCGCGCAGGTTCCTGTAGACTACGGCGTGAGTCGGAGGAGCGCGTGGCCCGCGTCTGAGGAGATGGTCGGGCGCGGGCTTCTGGGAGAGCGAAAGAGGTGACCGATGGCGGCGCTCGAGGGCAAGACCTGCGTCGTGACCGGTGCAACCTCGGGCATCGGGCTCGTGACGGCCGAGCGCCTCGGCGCCATGGGGGCGCGGGTCGTCCTGGTCGGCCGCGACCCCGCGAAGGGCGAAGCGGCGCTTCTGCGGGTCAGGCGGCGAGCGCCCCAGGTCCAGGCCGAGATCCATTACGCCGATCTCGCGCGGCTCGAGGACGTACGGCGGTTGGGCGCCGCGCTCGCCGCCGCTCTCCCCCGCGTCGACGTGTTGGTCAACAACGCCGGCGCCATCTTCCGCCGGCGCGACGTGACGCCGGACGGACTCGAGCGTACCTACGCCTTAAACCACATGGCGTATTTTCTCCTGACCGCCTTGCTCAAGGAGCGGCTCGCGGCGGCGGCGCCGTCGCGCATCGTCAGCGTGGCCTCGGAGGCGCATCGCGGCGCGACACTCGACTTCGACGACCTTCAGGGCGCGCGACACTACGGCGGCTGGACCGCGTACCAGCGCTCGAAGCTCTGCAATATCCTCTTCACCCGCGAGCTCGCGCGTCGTCTCCACGGCACCGGCATTACGGCGAACTGCCTCCATCCTGGCTTCGTCGCTTCGGGCTTCGGCGACAACAATGACGGCGTGTTCCGCATCGCCCTGTCGATCGCCAAGCGCCTCTTCGCCATCTCGGAGGAAAGGGGGGCGGTGACCACGGTCTACCTCGCCTCCGCGCCGGAGGTGCAAGGCACGAGCGGTCTCTACTTCAAGAGATGTCGACCGGCGCTCCCGTCGGCCTCGGCGCAAGACGACGGCGCGGCCCGACGCCTCTGGGAGGAGAGCGCGCGGCTCGCCGGTCTAGCGCCCGAGCGCGGGGCCGCTGGCTGAGGGCCCGCTCGCTGGAGAGCGGGCCTGGCCTTCGGCTTCGAGGGGGGAGGCACCCGCTCCGGCGGACGTCCGCCGACGCGGGCTCGGCGAGGAGCGACGAAGGCCCCCGCGCACGCCCCCCTCCTTCGGCAGCTTATCGTCGTCCTGACCTGATTCCCCGGACCGGAGGTTCTCCCGGGCGCCGGGCCCGGC
>Ga0209056_10003259_pt1 | contig 17383 bp, 20 predicted proteins | sample GraSoiAngelo_114_FD_185876 | JGI IMG/M metagenome (GOLD analysis project Ga0209056, IMG submission 185876) | Grasslands soil microbial communities from the Angelo Coastal Reserve, California, USA - 14_0903_13_40cm (SPAdes) (version 2) | ecosystem: Environmental > Terrestrial > Soil > Grasslands... | reverse complement strand
AAGACTATCGACGTGATCGGTACGGAATCCGGGTTCACGGTCGAGACGTTTGGCCGGCCGAAGCCCGGCGGAATCAAGGTCGATCCCAACAATGTCATCCTGAAGGGAAGCACGTCGCTGCGTGCCCGCGCGGCCATTGCGCGGGGCGAGGATCTCGCCGAACAAGGCCGCTTTTACGATGCGGTGACGCAGTACCAGCGGGCGCTCGCGATTCAACCGAACCGGCCGCTGGCGAATTTCCGCATGGGCGAAGCGTTCTTCTACCAGAAAAACTATCAGGCGGCAGCGAACGCCTTCCGCGAAGCGCTGCAAACCGTTCCCGAACCCTCGGAAAAGTGGTCGGAAGTCTGGAGTCACATCTACCTTGGAAAAATTTTTGACATGCTGGGGCAGCGCGAGCGCGCCGTCAACGAATACAGCAAAGCAAAACAAACTAACGACGACACCGGCGGCGCCCAGCAAGTCGCGGAAGGATTCCTGAAAAAGGCCTACTCCGAAGGCGGAACCTCCGTCGCCGCCCCTCCGGCCGGCCAGACCCCGAAGCCCGCAGTAGCAATTCCCGCTCCGGCCTCCGGCGAGAAGCCCGTTCTGAAGAAGCCCAACCCTTCTCAGCGATAGGCATCGTTATGCAGAGGTAGGGAGTGTTCCGCTTCCGTGAAGAATTGTTCGTGTTGCACGAAGGGTCTGTGCGAAGCTGTCCCAACGACAGGGCAGCAATAACTCCTTGATTCTTATATTCCTTGTGGTATTCTAATTTTTGGGTAAGAGTGCGGATTTTTCCCGACTGCGGCAGAGTTCTCTGCCGCTTTTTTCATTTCCGGCGCCGCAAATTCCAGCTCGCAGTTCTCACGGTAATCCGCCCCGCCCGCAGCTGCCCGGTGCGGACACTCCGGAGTGCGGCAGTCTGGCTGCCGCTTTTCCGTCGTCAAATCTTCACCCAGCAAAGCATCCGCAGCCCCCCGGTTTATCGCAAGAAAAGCACCTCCCTTCGATAGTTATGTAAACCCCTAAGCCTTTTAGATGCAACACTTACAAGCTGCGGCGTCTGTATTGCAACCTAAGGACTTACGCATCATCCATGTCCTTTAGATGGAATCTGTCTTGAGGGCATCGCGACGAGTGAAGGTTCCGACCATGTCGGAAGGGGCCCCCCCTGCATTTGAGTGGGACACTAAATCAGGGTCGAAAGACGCATCGTCGCAATCACAGCCGACCTGAAAACAAAGGACTTAGCGCTGGGAATGGGCCATTGCGCTGCACGGCTTTCATGAGGTTTCGCGGGCCGCAGGCCCTAAGGGACAGCCGTCAGATTCCCCAAGGCCTGTCAATCGCCCGGATACGTCACCTTTTCGCTGGATAAGGACCCGGAATCGCTCGCCCATGCCTTCCGGGTGGATCAGCGTCTTGAGTTGGAGCCGCGCTTTCGTGCGGTCTGCCTCGGTTTGTCCTTCATCGTAGAGGTCCGCAAATTCATTCCCCTGCCCGAGCGCCAGTAGAAATGCAGTCTGTGAAGCGAACCCCGCCGTTTCAAGGTCCCACCGTTTTCCCCAGGATTCGAGCGCGGTGAAATTGGCGTGCGCGGTCAAATCCTGCTCGCCGGGCGAATCATAAAATTCCTCGCTGGCGCGATGGTTTTGATAAGCCAGAAGCGTCCCGCGCATGTGGTGCTCGTCAAAGAGTTCGGCTGCCGGATGGCCGTAATCGATGGTGAGCACGTAACCTCGCTCGAGCCGGCGGCCAATTTCGCTGATCCAGTCGCACGCTTCCAGCCCTGCTTCGGCGTGCTGGCCCTCGCACAAAACAATACTTTGCGCCGCAAAATACTCGGAGATGGCACAAGTCGAAAGCGGCGCCAGAACATCTATAAAGTGCCTGTCGCGGAAGCCGGCGAGAATCTCTTTCAACGTGCCACCAACCATCACGACCCGATGTACGGGCAGCGCATCGACCAACTCGTTGGAAAAGAAGCAGCCTGCGGCGATGTGGGCTGGAATTTCGGCCCAAGCGGCAAAGTGCCCGGCGGCCGCGTGGCGCTTGGCATGCATCGCTGCCTGCTCGCGCCGCGACGCGGAGCGCTCCACCGCGGCGTAGCGCAGGACATCATAAAAAGCCGGGAGCTTCGCCTCGCAAAAATCGAGAACGTGGCCAGCGAACCGCCCGGCGCCGGCCCCCGCCTCAACAAGCGCAAATTCCGCCGGACGGCCAAGACCTTCCCACATCTCAGCGAACTGTCGCGCCAGGAGACGGGCAAAGATGGGATGCACGTCGACACTTGTGTAGTAGTCTGCGAAACGCTTGGACTCCGCTTTGCTGTAATAGCCGTGGACCGGATGGTAGAGGCATTCGCGCATGTAGTCCGCGAACGTAAGAGGGCCGAAGCGGCGAATGCGGTCGGCAAGTAATTCCGCGAGCGGCGTCACGCGCCCTTGGCTCCAGCCGAATCAGCAGCGGGCTCAGCCTGGATCTTTCTCCAGGCCCGCTCAAAAACTCCTTGCGCAGCTTCGTCGAAAAGTACGAAATAAACCGTTTCGAGAGAAGTTTCGCCCTTGAGATGCTGTGCCGCTTCGCGAAGCATGATCTCCGCGCAGTCTTTCAATGGAAATCCCGCGATACCGGTGCCCACCGCCGGAAATGCGATTGTTTTCAGGCCGCGCTCATTGGCTATTCTCAATGAATGCGCCGCGGAACGCCGCAGCGTCTCCGCGCTCGTCTTCCCTCCGAGCTGCATGCTGGCCGCATGAATCACGAATCGCGCCTTCAGTTTTCCGCCCGCGGTGATGGCCGCATAGCCGACCGGGATACTGCCAATGGCATCGCATTCGCGCTGGATCTCTTCTCCGCCTTTGCGGCGAATGGCTCCAGCAACGCCCGCGCCCAGGATCAAATCGTTGTTGGCCGCGTTGACGATCGCGTCCGTATCCATCTCCGTCAGGTCGCCCTGCTGAATGACGATTCTCTCTGCGAGTGGTTTCATCGTGGAATCAATCCATTCTCACTGGTGCGATCATATCTTTTTTTCTGCGGCTTTTTGTTGCGTGTAGTCGTAAACGCCGCGCCCGGTCTTGCGCCCAAGCCGTCCTTCCTGAACGTATTGCCGCAACAAGGAATTGGGCCGGTACTTTTCGCCAAGGGTCTCATGGAGATACTCGAGAATCTTGAGCCGCACGTCCAGACCGACGAGATCGATCAACTCGAAGGGGCCCATGGGGTGATTGAGTCCGAGTTTCAGCGCTTTATCGATGTCTTCGGGCGTGGCAATTCCAGCTTCGAGCATGTTGAAGGCTTCATTGCCGATCAGGGCGTTGACGCGCGTGGTGATAAAACCGGGAGCCTCGTTGACGATCACGACTTCCTTGCCCATGCGGCGCGCGACTTCGCGGCAGGTGTCCACGGTTTCCTCGGAAGTATGCGGTGTCCTAACCAGTTCGATGAGTTTCATTTTCGGCACGGGATTGAAGAAATGCATTCCCACGCAGCGGTCGCGCGAAACGGTGACATCCGTGAAATCCGTAATCGACAGAGAAGAAGTATTACTCGCGAAAATGGCGCCGGTTTTGGCGAACTTGTCGAAGATGGTGAAGAGTTCGAGCTTCATCTCCAGCTCTTCCGGGACGGCTTCGATGATCAGGTCGGCGTCTCGGATGGCGTCTTCGACGTTGCTTGCCGTGGAAATCAGCGAAAGCGCCTTATCACGAACGCCCGCTTCGACCTTACCGCGAGCAACTCCTTCTTCGAACGATTGTCGAATCCAAGCGATGCCTTGTTCGAGCACGTAACGCGACACGTCTTCGAGGACGGTGTTGTAGCCGCCGAAAGCAGCGGCGTAGGCAATTCCCCGCCCCATCGTGCCTGCGCCAATCACTGCGATCGTCTTTACTTCCATCCTTTGATCTCCGAGCGACGGAACATCACTTCATAAGTTTGCGATACGCTTCTTCATCAAAACCCAGCACGATCTGCGAGCCTCGGATGACCACCGGCCTGCGAATGAGATTCGGCTCTTTTGCCATGAGCTGGATGGCCTCCGGGCGCGAGGGCGGATGTTCCTTCATTTTCCGCGTGCGATAGAGTTCATTTCGAGCATTCAGGAACTCTTTATAATCGCGGTTGCCGATCAGTTCTTCCAGTTCGGCCTCCGTCAAACGCTGCTTATCCAAATCGCGTGATTCAATTTCGGCACCCATCTCCAGCAAGAGACCTCTTGCTTTGCGGCACGTGGTTCACGTCGGTTTCTGGAGAAATTTGATTCTCACCTTTGGCACAATAAATCCTCCGTAGTAGGGCGCAGCATGCTGCGTCCCTACTAGAAAACATTGTTTCTAATATCGCGGGACGTTCGGATCGACCTCGAGCGACCAGCGCTCAATTCCGCCAGCCAAGGATTTCGCTCTTTCGATGCCCTGAAATCGCAGCCATGCAGCTGCATCGAGACTGCGCATGCCGTGATGGCAATAGCAAATCACTTCGTCCACATCCGGAAGCGTTTGCAGGCTTGCCGCCAGCGAGCCGAGCGGCACGAGTTTCGCGCCCTCGATGCGGCAAAGATCGTATTCCCAAGGCTCCCGAACATCCACCAAGTGCAACTTTTCGCCGCGGTCGAGCCGCGCTTTTACGTCTTTCGGTGTTATCTCCAGTTCATCCATGTGCCAGTGCCTTTCTACTTGTCTTCATCTACGGCCAAAAAGAAAACCAATCGCCAGAGCAATCGCCATCAAGGCACAACAAGAGCTATGGCACACCCAACAAGTTGCGCTCGGTCTTTAATCAATCTTGCGCCATGCAACTGCGGAAGGCCCCCGGACCCACCGGACGTAATGACTTCCTGGGCCAGAGCAGCTATGTTTGGATAATCGGGCTCCAACCACTCCACGGCGTCGCCAAAACCAATTGAAATAGTGCCAGGATCTGCCGTGCGTTCTCGTTGAAGAATCGTCGAGATTAGTGGTTTGACGCGCTCCTTCAAGTCATCCGGTATGGGTCCCTCGGGCCCTGCCTCCGCAGCGAGCATTTTCCTTTCAGTGTCGCTTAGCGGAGTCCCGGCGGCTTCTGCCTTAACGGAAAGCGCTAGCAACCTGTGGTCAAGGGGATCCTGCCCATGACGAAAAGGACTCTTGCGAATCCAGGTCATAGCCTCCGCCATAGTGGTGCACGCTTTTCGAGGAATGCAAGTATCCCTTCCCGCGCATCATGCCCCTGCATAAGTTCAGACAAGTATACGTGTTCCACTTCTTCGAGTTGCTTCGCGAAGCCTGCAAAGTGGATACCTCCCAGCGTCTTGCGGGTTAACTGCAGAACGCTGGGGCTCAACGTATGGAGTTCTTCGAGCAAGCTGTCCAATGCAACGGCGAGCTTATCATCGGGAACCACGCGCGTGACAAGGCCGAGGCGGCTAGCTTCCGCCGCGTTGATTTGTTGGCCAGTGAGGATCAGATACGCGGCGGCGCGCATTCCAATAAGGTGAGGCAACGTAACCATTGCGACAGGAGGAAAACAGCCGAGCTTGATCTCTGGCTGGCCAAACTGCGCGGATTCAGTGGCAAGCACGAAATCGCAGAAGGTCGCGAGCTCCATTCCGCCGCCAAGACAGAAACCATGGACGGCGGCAATTTTCAGGCAGTCCGCGGCGGCCAGCCTACGAAAGACGGCGTGAAACGCGGAGAGCATCTTCTCGACGCGTTCGGGAGTGTGATCGGCGATTTCCGCTCCGGCGGAGAAAGCCTGGGGACCCGCGCCCTGAAAAATCACGAAATCACATTTGGAAAGAGCGCGTTCCAGCACCGCATCAAGCGCCTGCATCATCGAAATGTCGAGAATGTTGAGCGGCGGGCGGTCCAATGTAATCCACGCCGTGCGATCTTCGAGCCGCAGCTGAATCGTTTCGTTGCCGATGCTCATTATTGGCGCGGCGCTCGGACCGGGAATACTACTTGCCCTGAAATTTCGGGTGCCGCTTTTCGAAGAACGCTCGAATTCCTTCGTTGCAGTCCTCCGACAGGTAACAACGAATCTGTTCACGGACTTCATTATCGAGAGCCCGAGCCAGTTCCTTTTCCTGACTGGCAAAAAGTGCCTTCTTCACCGCGCGGATGGCCAGTAACGGACCTTGAGCAATTTTTTGCGCAAGTTTCTTCACTTCCTCTTCGAGCTGCGCGGCCGGAACGACCTGATTGACGAGGCCAAGCGCGAGCGCTGTTTTTGCGTCAATCATGTCGCCGGTGTAAAAAAGTTCCGCGGCTTTTGCGGGCCCGGCCAGCTGTGGCAAAAAATACGTGCCACCATAATCCGGAAATAGGCCTACCTTGGCGAAATTCTCCCCGAAGGTCGCTTCTTCCGCCGCCATGCGAATGTCCGCGGCCAGCGCAATGTTCATGCCCGCGCCTGCGGCGGCGCCATTCACAGCGGCGATCACGGGCTGGGGCATAGTGCGCATCTTGAGAACCATTTGCATGCCGGCGCGCAACAGCGGCTCCAGCTCGTGCGTTGCGCCGGTCTGGCGGCCCTTCCCCAGCGCGCCGAGATCCCCGCCCGCGCAAAAAGCGCGCCCCGCTCCCGTGATGACCACCACGCCGACGCTCTGATCCTCTGCGATGCGGCTGAGCGCGTCGTTGACGGCCATCGCCAGTTCGTTGTTCAGCGCGTTCAACCGGTCGGGGCGATTCATCACTAATGTGGCGATGCCATCGTGCTTGCCTTGCAGGATGACCGGTCCGGCTTGCGCAGTTTGTGGAGTATTGCTCACAGGCAACTCCGTTCAGTGGCTTCGGGCCTCGTGTTCTTTGCCGATGCGAGCAACGAGTTGTGCCAGCTTTCTAAAATGCCGCAGCTTCTCGCTCCTGCCCGTGGTGTTCGCGCCGCTGGTGGAAGGCAGGACGTACACCCGCGCACCGTAGAGCAGCTCCTTCTGCAAGCCAAATTTGCATTTTCGCTGGGAAAATTGTTCATAAGTGAGTTTCCCGTTAAAGGCTACGACGTGAGGAGCGAATTCCTCGAGCTTCTGCGAGAGGACGATGCGGCCTTCGGCGTAGTCTTCGCGTTTCAGCTCCTCGATGCCTTTCGTGGGACGCTTCACCAGGTCCGTAAGTCCAACGCCGAATTCGATCACCCGCTTGTCGTCGTGGTAGTCGAAGGGCTCCGGCACAACGCCGCTCTTGTAGAGCATCGGCCAGAATTCGTTCCCGCGGCCCGCATAGTAATGGCCAACGCGGACAGAGGACTCGCTCGGATTGCAGCCGACGATCACGAGCTTCATGCCTTTGCGGAGATGATCGGGAAGTGTTCGCATTACGCCAGCTTACTATGCCTCTTGATTTTACTACTTAGCCTTGAAGTAAGGAGCGCGCATTTCGACATCGGCGGCCGAGCCTTTCTTGGTAGCCTCACCGGCAAAAAAGTAGCTGCCGGAGATCGCGCTCACTGCCATTCGCAAATCCAGTTCATCGTGCCGGAAAGGCGTAGGACGGCGAACCGTAGTTTGAGAGCCGAACCGATACCGCCGGAAGTGCGTTGGTCGAAGAGCTCCCGCGCCAGATTGTACTAGCGGTGCCGCCGAGCGGCAACTTCCGCGGGACTAGGGTTTTCGAGATAGTCCCCATGATGGGTGTGCTCTCTCCCAGTGGCAGGAGACGCCGCAATGCCCTCTAAGTAGCTATCATTGAATGACTTGAGTATGGCTTCGCAACGGCAACCTATACCTTGCCATTCTCAAAGCGCAACAACGCCGTGACTTTCCCTTATTTCCTGAATCTCATCACCATCAGCAGCATCAAAACAGGAAGAAGGCGGAAGTGTTCGATGCTCTGTGCTACCTTTATAGTTTCGAAAGCGAGGCTGCGGCCGCCGATCGGCCTGGCTAAACCATTGAGCGCACCAAATCCCCACCGTCTGCCTTCTACCGTTGCGCGCGACGACGAACACCTTCTGGTGGCCGCCGCGAAACGTGGTGATGTGCGTGCCTTCGAAGAGCTGGTAAATCGCTATGAAGCGAAAATTTTCCGGCTGACCATGAACATCACCCGGAATCGCGAGGACGCCGAGGACGCCATGCAGGATGCCTTCCTCAAGTCTTACGCGCACCTCAAGGATTTCCAAGAAGATTCCCGCTTTTACACTTGGCTGGTGCGCATCGCCGCGAACGAAGCGCTGATGCGACTGCGCAAACGACGCCCGAACCAGTTTTCGCTCGACGAGCCGGTGGAAGGCGACGAAGACCTCATGCCCCGCGAACTTGCGGATTGGGGGCCAAGTCCGGAGCAGCGGTTTGCCCAGACGGAAATGCACGAAATCCTGTCCGAGGTCATCGACAACCTCGAGCCGGATTTCCGGATCGTTTTTGTTCTGCGCGACGTCGAAGAACTTTCAACCGAAGAGACCGCCAAAGCGCTCGGCATTTCGGTTCCCGCGGTAAAGTCCCGGTTGCTGCGGGCCCGGCTCAAACTCCGGCAAAAGCTGAATCACTATTTTCGGCAGGGTGACACCAATTGAATTGCAAAAGCCTCATTCGCGAGATTTCCGATTACATCGACGGCGATCTCGATCTATCGGTGAAGCAGGAACTCGAGCGCCATCTCGAGCACTGTGAAGAATGCAAGATGGTGGTCGACCAGACCAGGCTGACCGTGGAGGTCTTCTGCGATTCGAAGCCGGTCGAACTGCCTGGAGACGTGAAGTCGCGGCTGCATGACGCCGTGCGCCGCAAGCTCATTGAAAAAGGAAGTTAGGCCTCCCACCTAGCCTTTTGCACCGTCACTCCATAGTGGCAATTCCCTGCCAAGCTTTTTCTCTCGCGCCATCGCATAGACCTTCATCGCCACCGCGAGATCCCAGGACGCAATCCCATTTGACTTGAAGAGTGTGACTTCCGTATCGCTGGTCCTGCCGCTGGTTTTCCCCGCGACAATTTCGGAAAGCTTCTTGACCCCTGTCCAGCAAATTTCATCGCCATGAAAAGCGATGATCAGATCGCCCGCTTCCTGCCGTGACTGTTCCACGGAATCCACAACAATGATGTCGGCGCTGGCGACTGCTTCATCGTCCAGCTCGCGCTTGTGCGCGTGGTTGGCGCCAATGGCATTGATGTGCGCCCCGGGCGCCAGATCCGCACCCCTCACAACCGGCTGCGAGGATGTTGTAGCGGTGCAGACAATGTCCGCGCCGCGCACCGCCTCGGCCGCGGACGCACACGCGTGTACGGGGATGCCCAGCCTCTCGGACATCTCTTTGCAGAACTTTTCGAGCTTGGCCGCATCGCGCCCGTAAGCGCGCGCGGATTCCAGCTTTCGCACTGCGGCAATCGCTTCGAGCTGCGTCTTCGCCTGCCCGCCGGTGCCGATGATTGCCGTGACGCGAGCATTCTTGCGCGCCAGGTATTTCGTGGCCACGCCGGAGGCCGCGCCGGTCCGCAGCTGCCCCATGTAATCCGCTTCGATCAGCGCCAGTAAGTCGCCCGTGGCCATCTCGTAGAGTGGAACCAGAAACCGCAGCTTACCGCGCACAAACGTGTACTGCTTCATGGCCACGAAGCCAGAGCAGAAATCCGCCGCCGCCATATAGTGAAAGAATCCAGCGCCCGGCAATTCAAACCGCCTGCGCGGGTGCACGACCACTTCCCCCGTCGCCTGCTTGCGCGAAATCTCTTCCACGGCCTCCACCGCCAGCGGCATCGTTAACACCGCCCGCACTTCCGCTTCGCTGATGTGCAGCGTCATCGTTTCACTCTCCGCCTCGGGCCCTCGCCCTCAGAGTGCGAGCGACGTCTCAACTACCCCTGTATGCATCAGACCGCCATGCCCCATTGCAAAAGGTTCTGAACCAGATTGGTTATTTTGCCGCTGGCTTTGCCTGTTTAGCCGAACCGTGTTTTCCGGAAGCTCCGCCCGCTTCGCGGACGCGGCGAACAACGGTCTGGTTCAAACGGTAGACGCGCTCTTCTTTGCTACCATCCATCACCCGAAAGCCAAACTCGGGTTCGCCCTTGGGGCCTTTGCCGACGCGGACGGGTAGCTGGCCGCACAAATTATTTTCGATGAACGCGGTCTCGTATCGGCTCTTCTTGACGTACCAGGTGTAGACGCGCAGCGCCGTGAAATCACATATTTGGCCTTCCGGCCCGCGAGCCGCGGCCACAAGAAACTGTGGCTTGTTGCCCGACGGGTCGTTCACGCGATTCAGTTCAAACCATGCCACCGGCCGGATATTTGCAGAATTCGCTCCTTCGCGCACGGGATTCGGCAAATCCAGCTCCACGAACCTGGCGACCACCCAGCCGGCGATCGGTGTGGTCTGATCGCCGGGCTGCGTGGTGTTTGTGGATTCGGCTGCGCGAGCCGCGGCTTCCCCAGGCGGTCGCGTCGCAACACCACGGACCAGAAACCAGTCCTCCTTTTTTGTCTCCTGCGGCTCATTCGCAGCTTCTTTCTCATCCGCGGCTTGCACCCAATCCGCCACCGCGCGGCCCACAATCTCCACCGGAACGTTTCGTCCGAATTTATAGAGGCGTGGTTCGGTTCGCCCAGGCTGCACATGCAAATTGGTGGACTTCTTGGTGCGCCCCCGCGCCTGCAGCGGCATTCCTCGCGTTTGATCCAGGAGCTTGATGCTCCGCTGCCATACGGCTGGCTCCATCAACTGCCGGCTTTCCACCCAGCCAACCGTGCCGGCGTTGGTTCGCACCTTTACGTAGTCATTGCGCTTGCCGACCACGTCCACGCGTTCACCATAATGCAGCGTACCCACCTGCTCGCGGACCTGCGCGATGCCGCTCAGGAGAGGGGCGACTTTTTCGCTCACAAAGGCTTCGCCCAGCGTTTCATGCTTGGGCCGGAGCATCCACGCCACCAGAGTCACCAGGGCCAGCAGCGGGACCGCAATGAGGAGTCTCCTCTTCATGTGCCGTTCTCGAATGTCGCGCCGGCGGCACGCACGGAATGCGCGCTGTTCGCGGCACGCGCCCCGCCGTGAATGACTCCGTTCAACCGCCCGGCGTCATCTCCGCCGCCAATGACACCAATCTTCTCAACCGTCGTCATGATTCCCTGTTGCTCTTCGTGATTCGCTAAAGATTGTACCTGAAACCTTGGCAACGCCGTGGGCGCCGCTGAGGGCTTTGTATTTCTGCTAAAATTCCGAAGCGTTCGAATCGAACTCTTGCAACGAATCGCGGAGGATTCTTCATGAAGTCTCTCAATTCCCTTCAACCGCTGGGGTTGCTGGTCCTCCGCCTGGTTCTGGGGCTGATTTTCTTCTCCCACGGTTATCCAAAGCTGGCGTACTCCGCTGCAGGGATGCAGGGCTTCTTTGTGCAGCACGGTTTGCCGGGATACTTCGTTTACATTTCTGGCGTGTTGGAGGTCTTCGGCGCCATTCTTTTGGTCTTAGGGTTGTTCACGCGGGCGGCCGCGCTGCTCCTAGCCATTGAGATGGGCGTGGCAATCTGGAAGGTCCACAGCAGTGGAAGCTACCTGGCGGTGCACAATTACGAATTCCCCCTCGCGATGCTGGCGGGAAGCTTCGCGCTCGCCACCGTCGGCGCGGGACTATTATCTCTGGACCACCTGCTATTCGAGGGCGGAAGCAAGCTGCGGCCTCCAAAATATTCGAAGCTCGCCAAGTGAGACTTCCTCCCGGCGAATCTTCTGTTCGCGCAGTTTCCAACTACACGGGCAACTGAAAGTGTGTCGGAAGACGCTACGGCATTCTTCATGTCGAACGGCTGCACGGCGGTCTGGGGCATGTACTTGAAGTGGGAGTTCTTGTAGCATTGCCCGCATGAAAAAAGTGAAATCCGGCAATCGCAGTTCTGTGGCGAAAGGCAGCGGCGCTCCGAAAAACGTTGATGAATACCTTGCTGGTGTCCCGGAACCCGCCCGCAGCACCTTGAACAAGATGCGCGCGGCGATTCGGTCCGCTGTGCCACCGCAGGCTACCGAGACCATCAGCTATGGGATGCCGGCGTTCAAGCACAAAGGAGTTCTGGTGTGGTTCGCCGCGTTTTCGAACCATTGCAGTTTGTTCCCCACCGCGTCCGTGATCGAGGCATTCAAGAACGAACTTAAGGGCCTCTCCACATCCAAAGGGACCATCCACTTCCCCACGGACAAGCCACTGCCGACTGCACTAGTTAAGAAACTGGTGAAGGCGCGGGTCGCGCAGAACGAAAGCAAGAAACGGCGCTGACCGAGTTGCCCTCGAGACCTGTTCATAACTTCGAAGGCGGTTGACTGGCCTCCATCACCATCGAAATGGACTCAAGGCGCACTCAGCGGTAACCGGCTTAGCAGGCAGTTGGATGTGCACTGACTGCGGGAAGGCGCATTTTCTGTCGCCCGCGTAGACACCAGTTTTCGCTAGCTATGCAATGTCAACTTGTCCTACACTGGTTTCAACTCCCGCAGGACTCCAAGAAATCTCGGTCAAAACATTCGGTCAAAGAGGAACGATGGCCACAGCCGTAGCGCATCCAAGCAATCGCACGAAGCCCTCCATTGGCCTGCCAGGCCGCCGTTACGACCATCTATTCTTCTCGGCTATGGCCCTGCTTATCCTGGCAACCGTTTTCGTGGGCTTTGCGCGCACCTACTATCTCGCCGGAGTGTTCCACGCGCCGCTGCCAAGCCTGATCATTCACCTGCACGGGGCGGCATTTTCCTGCTGGATCCTCTTGCTCCTCACGCAAACCTCCCTGGTCTCCGCCGGCCGCGTGGACATCCATCGCCGCCTGGGCATTGCGGGCTTCCTCCTGGCGTGTCTCATGGTAACCTTGGGCGTTTTGGCGGCCACCGATTCGCTCGTGCGGCATGGCGGCCCTCCAAGCCTGGATCCGAAATTGTTCTACGTCATTCCCATGACGGACATGCTGATTTTTGCGACGCTAGTTTTTTTTGCCTTCCGCGCCCGCTCCAACCCACCAGCGCACAAGCGTTTGATCCTCGTTGCCACGATTGCACTGCTGATTGCCGCCATCGCCCGTTGGCCCCTCGCCGCGGTGCAAAGAAATCCGATTAGGGCAGCGCTGCTCACCTACATCTTCCTGCTCATCTTGGCGGGCTATGACATTTGGTCCACGCGCAAGGTTCATCGCGCCACTCTCTGGGCGGGAGCTTTCCTTATCTTCGTGCAGCAGATAAGGATCCCCATCGGCAAGACAGCCGCTTGGCAGGCCTTCGCCACTTGGGCCCAGTCGCTAGCCCGTTAAACCAGTTCATGCTCAGGTAATCGAGAAGCGACCGCGGTCGGTTCGCTCAGAATGGATGGCGTGTCCTGTAGGCCATTGTTGCGAGCGACGTCCAACACACGCGTCGGAATCAGGAGCATCCATCCATCCTTCCGGCGTGAGTGTCCCAAACTGGACAGACGGACACTAGTGAATAAGCCAGAATCAGGAGGTGCCTCAATAGAATGGTCCGGGCCTTTCGGAGTAGCTCACCGGCCGAATTCTCTAAGAAAAATTCAATACGTAGGTCTAAAAATATGTACGCGTCCCGCTTACACATTCTGTCTGCCGCCCGGTTTCGATTGCTCGCGTTTGCTTTCTGCGTGTTGGCCAGGCCGGTTGCGTTGGACAAGTCGCCAGGACTCCACCGCCGCCCGGTCAGAGCGTCCTCTTTGGCCATGTCTTCATCCTCGTCGAGGAAATGCCAATTACTCCGACATCATCGCTAATCCCTCGATGCCTTACTTGAACGGCCTCGCCAACCAGTACGGCCTCGCGGCAAACTACTTCACCAACGCGCATCCCTCGATCCCAAACTATTTCGAGTTCACCACCGGACAGACTCTCACGCTCATCGACGCCCTTACGCCGCGCACCTTCCCCGTCGACGCAAACAACGTCGTCCGCGATCTCCCCGCCGCGGGCAAAACCTGGAAGTCTTACGCCGAAGATCTTTCCGGCAGTCGGCTACACCGGCGACGACACCGGTCGTTACGCCGTCCGCCACAATGCGCTTGCCTATTTCACCGACGTGCAAAACGATGCCAAGCAAGTGCAAAACCTCGTGCCCTTCAGTCAACTCGCCGCCGATCTGAACACGGCAAACCTCCCCGACTATTCCTTCATCGTCCCCAATCTTTGCGATGACGCGCACGATTGCCCGCTCAGCACCGCCGATACGTGGCTCAAGACCAATATCGGCCCGCTTATTCACAGCCCGCAGTTTCAGATCGGCGGCCTGCTCATTATCGTCTTTGACGAAGCCAACACCCTCGACTTCACTTCCGGTGGCGGCCACGTAGCCGCCGTCATCGTCAGCCCGCTGGCCAAGCGTGGCTACAAGTCCATCGCTTTCTATCAACATCAAAGCGTTCTTCGCCTGACGCTCGAAGGGCTAAGCGTGACGCAGCTGCCCGGAGAGGCCGCCACAGCACCAGCCATGTGGGAGTTTTTTAGTACGCCGTAGAACGGCGCCTCGGCTTGGTTTCGTTAGTGCAAGGAGCCTGAAAGGCGCGATGGAGCACCTGTCACGCCAATGCTGCAAGACGGCAATATTGAACTTTCCTGTAAGCGAGAGCGATATTCCCTTAGGAACACCGCCAATCCGGCCCAACTCGCGATTCACGCGCAGGTCGGAAACTGCATCATAACTCAATGATCCGTGCGCTTGGTTCTTGCTGGAACTTTAAGAAACCACAGTCGCTGAGGTCGGTATCACGCCAGCCGGTGCCACGGGGAGCACGATCCAAAGCACGAGGTAAGCAAGCACGCCGGTCCCGGCAAAGAGTATGGCCAGCAGCCAGACGACGCGGACGATTGTGGGATCAAGGTCAAAATAGTCGGCCAACCCGGCGCACACGCCCGCAATCTTTTTGTCGGTGCTTGAACGCATTAGTTTCCGCTTGCCGCCCGTCTGCGGTGAGAGGCCTGGCGCGGGAGTTTCCGGCTGCTTGGCGCCACAGTTGTAGCAAAACCGCGAACCCACTGCGATGTCTTTTTGGCAGTTTACGCAAGTCATTGGATCACCCCCACAGAGCGATTTTCCCCAGCGTCCCTACCGATAAGTACGCAAATGCACCTGAAAAAGTTTCTTACCCGGGGAAGTCTAAAGCTAATCGGCTCAATACTCCAGAAGCTGCTTCACGGCCGCCGTAATGTGGCTCGTCTGGGGGAGGATCACATCCTCGAGCTTCGGCTGATACGCGCAGAAGGTATCCAAGGCCGCAACGCGCCTGACCGGGGCGTCCAGCTCCCCGAAGAGTTCGTCCGCAATGCGCGCCGCGATCTCCGCTCCATATCCCCAGCTCAACATGTCTTCGTAAGCCACAATGACCCGGTGCGTCTTCCGAACGGTGGCCGCAATGGCCTCCCAGTCGTAAGGGGAAAGCGAACGCAAGTCGATGATTTCAACGGAAATGCCCTCGCGCTCCAGTTGCGCCGCCGCGACTTCCGCGCGATGCACCACCGCACCGTAGGTGATGATGCTGAGGTCGCTGCCCTCTTTTACGATGCGGGCCTTGCCGAACGGAATCGTAAAATCGGGCCCGGGATGCTCCGAGCGGTTGTACGGCTGGCGGTAGAGATGCTTGTGCTCGAGGAACATCACCGGGTCGTCGCAGCGGATGGCTGTGCGCAAAAGACCCGCGACGTCCAGCGCCGTGGAAGGCATCACCACACGCAAGCCCGGGCAGTGCGTAAATATCGATTCGCCGCTCTGGCTGTGATACACCCCGCCGCCGGTCAGGTAGCCGCCGATGGCCACGCGAATGACCACCGGCGCTTTGAACGCCCCATTCGAACGCCAGCGCATCACGCACAACTCATCGCGAATCTGCATCATGGCCGGCCAGATGTAGTCGAAGAACTGGATTTCCGCGACGGGCTTCAATCCGCGTGTGGCCATCCCCAGGGCGCGCCCGACGATGCTGGCTTCCGCGAGCGGGGTATTGAAAACCCGGTCGTTGCCGTATTTGCGCTGCAATCCCGCGGTGGCTTTGAAGACGCCGCCCTTCCCCTTCACGTGCCTGAGGTTGTCTTCGCGGCTGGCGTCGGCGACGTCCTCGCCGAAAACGGTGATGCGCTCGTCGCGCGCCATCTCGTCGGCCAGGGTCAGCGCGACCATTTCAACCATGGTTTTTGGCGCGCCGTGCAATTGTGGTTCCGCTTCGAACGCGGCGGAGGTTGGATCCACGTCCGGCGAATGCACATTCATTCGGATCGAATCAATGGACGGCTCTTCGGCGGCCAGTGCCCGGTCGGCGGCCTCGCGGACTTCATTGTCGATTTCCGCTTCCAGGCTTTCGATTTGCTTCTGATCGAGGATGCCTTCCCGCACCAGAAAAAGCGCAAACTTTGAAATCGGATCGCGGCGCGCCTCTTCTTCGCGTTCCTCGGCCGACTTATAAAGTTTTTCGTCATCGGAAAGCGAATGCGAATAGGGGCGCGTGACGTGCGCATGGATCAGCGCGGGGCCGCGGCGCTCGCGGCAGTACTGCACCGCTTCCTTGCAGATGGAGTAGCTTTCGATCGGATCGGTGCCATCGCATTCCGCCACCTGCAGCCCAGGAAAATCCCGCACGAGTTTCGAGATGCTCCCGCCGGCCGTCTGAACTTCCACCGGCACGGAGATGGCGTAGCCGTTGTCTTCCACCAGGTACAGCAGAGGCAGTTTCTTGGCGCACGCCACGTTCAAGGATTCCCAGAACTCGCCTTCGCTGGTTGCCCCCTCTCCGCTCGAAACGTAAACGATTTCCTCGCGCTCGTGATTGAGGTGTTCGCCCAGCGGCGCTTTCTTCGCTTGGGCCAGCGCCTTGGGCCGTCCCTCGTAATAAAGCGTGGCTTCGGCAGCGCCCGCGGCTTGTACGAATTGCGTACCCGTGCAAGAGGACTTGCTGACGATGTTCAACTTGGGCTGGCCCCAATGCGAGGGCATCTGCCGGCCGCCGGAACTGGGGTCGTCCTTCGCTCCCACTGCCGCAAGAAGCATTTCCAGGGGGGTTACACCGAGCATGAGGCAAAGCGCGCGGTCGCGGTAATACGGATACAGCCAGTCGACTCCTGGGCGAAGGAAAAATCCCATCGCGGCGCAAACCGCTTCGTGCCCGGCGCTGGAAATCTGGAAGTAGATTTTGTTCTGGCGTTTTAGTTGAATCTCGCGGTCGTCAAGCCTCCGCGAGAGGAACATCGTGCGGTAAATGCGAATCAGAGTGTCGTGATCGAGGCCGTGAACCTTGGGGGCGTCAAGCTTTGCCAGTTTGACGCGCGTTTGTAACGCCATTCGTTCTGCCCTCGTGCTGGAGTCTGGAATGACAGCTCCGCCGAAGTCGATTATACCGAATTTCTCGTAGTGTCACTCGCTTCTGACCAAATCTTGTGTCCCGAATTTTGCAGCCAATTTGGACTCGAACCCCAATAATCCTTCCCTCGGTCAAATCACTCAAGAGCCTCGAATTTCTG